>Ga0179593_1583002_pt1 | contig 11623 bp, 23 predicted proteins | sample CZODoug2_1_08_16_FD_185931 | JGI IMG/M metagenome (GOLD analysis project Ga0179593, IMG submission 185931) | Vadose zone soil fungal communities from Angelo Coast Range Reserve, California, USA - CZODoug2_1_08_16fungal (PacBio error correction) | ecosystem: Environmental > Terrestrial > Soil >...
GCCAGAATTTGTAAGGGTGGGAAAACAGGAAGGGTGAGTGGAAGGACTTCAAAAAAAAAAAGTCCGGCTGCAATCGTGGATCGGAACAAGAACAAAAACAGGGAAAAAGTCAAAAAGATAAACAAGCCCAGATACGAGAAAAAAAGTTAAAGATTCCCATGAAACACAAAGATGGGTTCCTGGGGAAGAGACCTAGAAAATCCAGGACATGCCAAAGAGGAAGCTGCAGACATTTAAGTGCAAACAAGGAAGGTCCCGAGGAGGGACGAGTGCTGCCGGCACCCTATAAAACTAAACCCGGGGTAACCCAAGGGGCCAGGTGGTAAGAAAAATGGGAACCAAGGAAGGGGGGTTTGTTGACCCGACAACACGACACTATTGTCAACAGAGACTAAAGGGGGGGGCGGAAGGGGTTGGGTGGGGGTGGGGCACGCAAAAAAAATAGGCACGCTTTAAGGGGTACTCGCGTTTAAAAGGCTTGTCATTGAAGGGAGGGGGCGGGGGAAAAAAGCAGGAAATCGCAGTTAAGCTAAAGGTTCGTGCCCGGAAAAGGAAATAGAGTACGAAACTGAAGGAGGAACCTAAAGGGAAGGGGGTCGATGGGAAGGGGGGGGGGGGGGGGGGGGGGTGTGAAGTATAACAGGGAAGGGGACAGAAAAACATACAGTGTACAAGGTCTAAATACCTTGCGCTGTGCCATGGGAAAGCTAGAGGCTTAAAAGGAAAGTAAAAAAAAAAAAAAGGGATCCAACAAATGGGGGTCACAGAGAACCCAAAAAAAAAAGGGTCGAAACGCCGGAAGCTGAAGCTATGCGGGGAGCATTAAGTGGGGAAAAGGGACTGGGGGCCTGCGAAAATTGGTAAGAAAAAAAAAAAAAGTAAGAAGTGATTGAGAAGAATGTGGAAGACGCTGCGATGAGTACAAGGAAAATCGAAAGACAAGAAAAAAGATTCCAAGGACCGACAGCGAAGTGGGTAAAAAAAAAAAAAAAGCAGAGGAAAGGAAAAGGACGCCAGAAAAAGCGTTTGGAACCCCAATTTCATGAAGAATGGACCTCAAAACAAGAATCAGGGAGCTCAAGAAGGGGGGTACGGGGGAGGGGTCTTGCGGTGGGTGCAGTTTACAGGTGCGCCCGCTTGCGGAATTATGCAAGAAGGAGGACACTCAGGGGACTCAGAGAAATTTGGAGGGAATGATCGAGCACGCGAAGGGGGGGGAAGAGAAAAGGGTGGCGGGTGGAAAAAAAAAAAGGTTGTTGCCAGCCCGGAAAAGACTCCTGCAAAAAACAGAAGCGGGGGGAATCCTGAACTGGAGATGACTTGGGGGGAGGAATATAGAGAGGGAGAAAAAGGGGTGGAGTCACAGGGACATCAAATGGGGGGGCCAAGCTTGGCGTCCTAATTGTGAAAAGAGAAAAGTGGCAAAAGAATCAGGGATTTTTGACGGAGGGTGGGTCCAAAAAGGAGATTTATATTTGGTTTGGGGAAAAGGGGGGGTTTTTTCACAAAAAGAGTGGTTCGCAACCCATGGGGAGAGACATTGCCAAAGTGGGGAAGTAAAGCCAGGAAAAAAAAGGAGTTTTTGCCAAAAGGGATGGTGGTGGCGGTGTGTAGCAAGGAAAAACTAAAACAGAAAGAATCATCAGAGGAGAAACCGAAAGAGAGATAAAGAAGGAGCTATCAAGGGGCAAGGGGAAAAACCCATTCTTGTTTTAAACGGCTAAGTCCGTGTGACTCGGGGCAAGAAGAATTCAAAAAAAGAAAAACGAGAGGGAAAACACCAATGTAAGTCGGGGGGGGGATGGGGGTGGGAAAAAAGAAGGAGTGGCCAGCAGACCGCAACTCCTGTAAAAGGTGCTACTTTAGAAAAGACTGGCAAAAAAACCCGTGGAAAAAAAAATTGCCATAGGGAAAAAGTCATCAAAGAAGGGGAAGCGAAGAAGGTACGCATAACAGGAAAAAAAACTCGTTTCGTTGACGGCGGGGGAGGAAAACCTGAGTCCTCAAGAACAAACAGAAAGGGAGTGTGACAAGACAAACCGGAGGGAAGGAAGAGGGGACAGGGGAAAGGTGCAAAGGGGGTTTGTCGTGGATACTCAGTTTTTGCCTTCAAAACGGCCAAAAAAAAGAGGACGAGAAGGGGGGGGAAGACTTCGCGGGGAAATGTAGGAGGCATGCAGGCCCAAACGAGGGGGGGATGTGTACCAATGAGCCACGGGGGGATAGCCAGTAAAGAAGGGTCGCAGAAATGGGAAAAAAAGGTGCAGAAAAAGGGGAGGCAGTCAGAGATCTTTGGGGGGGGGTGCAAACATCTCACAACAAAGAACCACAATCGAGGACGAAGAAGGGGACGACAAGGCTGGGTTGGGGGGGATGCGAACTCGGAGAGTCAAAACGAGTACCGACTTAAGACCAGGGAAGTACAAAATTGTAGGATATCGGGGGGGACAAGCGGAAGGGTGAAAAAGAAAACAAGGAGGGGCGCTTTCTGTTTCCTTCCCAAGATGTGTGGGGCCACCTTTTGAAGGAGGCAGAGGACACCAAAAAAAAAAAACAGAAAAGGAAAATGAGGTTTGGGGGAAGGAGCTTTGTCTCCACACCAATGCCTCACGGGACAAAGGCCAGGCCGAAAAAAAAAAGGGCCAAAATCCACAAGGGGGAAAAAAAAACGCAAAAAAGAACTCGGAAAACCGCCACCGAGGGGGGAGTGGACGTGACCCAAAAAAGGGAACGTCTTGGGGGGAGGTGGGGGGGGGGGGGGGGGGGACAAAACAAAAGCGGGGCCAAATCTAAAAAAAATGACTTCTGGAAAGGAGAGCCCCCGAACGAATTCTAGCAGAGAGAGGGTACTCAAGGAAAACCCGAAAAAAAAAAAAGCAAAAAAAGGTTCAAGGCCAACATCAAAAAAATGGCACAAACCAAGGGTACCATGGGAAGGGGACACGGTAAGGAGAACGCGAGAAAGGAAATGCAAGGGATCAAAAGGAACGATGAAGTGGGAGTCCAAAGGGGGTTTCCAGCTTTTTCAAAAAACTCGAATGAATAAAGAATTTTCAAGAATCAAGCTGGGGAAAAAAACACCAAAAAGCAAACAAAAGAAAAAACAATTAGTAGAAGATGCGGACGACTCTCCCGAGACCGAGGGAAAATAGGGGAGGACTTTGAAAAAGCAAAAAGCGCCAAGGAATGCTCAAGCAAATTTGGAAAGGTCTGACGTTGAAGGTAAGTGTCTGTTTGAGAGGGGGGGGGACTTTCGGGGGAGCACAAAAAGAAAAAAGACAGAGGATGCCTGTGGTAGGAAGCAAACGGAGGAACCCAGTAATCAAAAGGAAAGCTAAGGGGGGTGGGGGGGGGTTGGAAGAATGAAACCCAAACAGGAACCGGAATCCACCTTCTCCGTACCGGCGCGCAATAAGGGGAACATCCAAAAAAAAGAAAAAATTCCCGGCGGGGGGAAAAAAAAAACATAAAGAAGGTTTGAAAGAAAACATGGGGAAGAAACGGTTCATCAGCCACATCTTTTGCTTTAAGGGAAAGCAAGAAAAAAAAAACAAAAAAAAAAAAGCGGGGAAGAGAGGAAAACTGAAGTCAACGATGCCCGCTGGTTGTTGCCCTGCTTCTCGTCAAAAAAAAAACGGGGAAAGGGGGAAGCACGAGGGGGGGGAATCGTAACCGGATTGGCGCCGGAGCTGAAAAAGGGAAGTACTGAGTCGCAAAGGGGCAAAAAAAGGGCGTCAAAAGGAAAGGGGAAGGAGAAAACCAATTAAAAAAAAAAAGCCAGTCAGGCTCAAATTAGGAAAAAATGACGAAAAAGGGCGCGGGAGGCGTCGGCATTCGTGGGGGGGACCTAAAAACACCACCAAACACGCGAAAAGAAAAGAGAGCCTTCAAAAAAAGAGGGAAGGCCTGAGGTGTCCCACACAACAATTGGCTTCCCACCTCTACCAAAAGAGGTTGGCGGGAAATCAAAAAAAAAAAAAAAACCAAAAAAACGGGAAAAAACAATTTTTCCAGGTCCCAATTGGGGGGGGGGATTCAGGGGGGGGAGGGGAAAATTCAAAGACCAAAAAAACGCCCTTAAAAAAAGTTCATAAGTTGAGGGAAGAGGTCCAGGGGGAAGCCTCCAGTTGCATGGGCCTACGGAGGGGGAGGACCCTGGAATCCCTGGAGGGGGAAAAAACAGGGAACTGGGGGGTTGGGGTTTAACGGAAGTGGTTTTCCATAGTTATCTTTGGAAAGGAAATGGGGGGAAGTGGGGGTAAAGTCAAAATGCGGCCGATCCCCAGAAAAAATCAGCGCCAAGGCGCGGGGAGGGATTGAAACCGAAAGGAAAGCAAGGAAAAAAAAAACATCCACGGGGCCCTTCTGGTCTATCAAACAACAAAAGAAAAGGGGAATGGCACGCTATGAAAATATGGGAAAAGGGGGGGGTGAACTACTGGAACCCACAGCTCAAGAGGGGGGGGGGAATCTTAAAAAACCTCACAAAGTTAAAAACCAAGCTGAGGAGACCTAAATGGAACTTCCAAAGGATCCCATACAAAAAATGGTAATCCTGGGGAAAAAAAAAGGGAAGAAAAGGGGGAAAGTATGCGGGGGAAACCCCAAAAGATCGAAAGTATGCAGGGAAAAAACCGGCGTGAATTCGAAAATTTCAGGTGCGAAGTCTGCCGGAAAAAAGGGGGGGAGGAAAACTATACCAAGGGGGGAAAAAAACTTTCAGAGGGGAAAAAATGACAAGATTGTAAGAGGGAGAACACGAGTTGGGTGGAAACAAAACCCTCCAGCCACGACGAAAAAATGTCAAGGAAGGGAGCGTAATGAAAAAAGGGATTCACGGGGTGGTGGGGGGGGGAAAGAAACTCAATGAAAGGGGGAAAAGAAGACATTACGTGGTCATCTTTGCACAAGAAAAATCAGGGCGCGGGATGTCTGGAAAAGGAAAGGAAGACGTCAAGTTCGCAAAAAAAATGGGAAAAAGCGAAAGGGCAAGTAAAAGACCAGAGAAAAAAACCGAATGGTTCAAGATAAAGAGATGTGAGTTGGTTGGTGATTACGTTGCGACAGGGAGAAAAGGAGGGGGGGGTCTGAGAGTGTAAAAGGAAAAACGAATGGAGTGAGGGGGGGAAGGCGTAAACCAAAGCCGTACGAAAAGGGTTGGCGGCCAAGTCCAAAAAAAACATCGGGGGAAAAGAAAGAATGCTCAGAAAACTGAAAGAAAAAAAAAAAAAAAGGGGCCGAGGGAGGAGAGAGAAGGTTGCTCAAATTCAACCGGGGTTGGGAAAACACTTCAAAAAAAAAGAATAATAAAAGGGGGGAAAGGGGGGAGGGTTACAAAAAAAAACTCTGAAAAGTCACAGAAAGGCCGAAGGGGCAAACATACTCAAAAATCAAAGGGAAAAGTGTACTTCAAAAAAAACGAAAGGGAAAAACTGTCAGGGAGAGGGAAAAACTGAGCGGGGGACAAAATGGTCAAAGGAAAGCCAAGGATCTTCCCAAAATATCTTCAATTTTGGAGTTTTGGTTTCTTGGCGGTGTTTTGGGAAAGGGGGACCTGGGGGGGGAAGGGGGGGGGTGCGGGAAAAAAAAAGTTAAATCGGGAGAGGGAAAAAAAGAGGGACAAACGAAACAACGCCTCCATCGTTCTAGGGGGGAACGAACAATTTTATCTGAGAGTTCACGAAGGGGAAAAAAAAAAAGAGCATTGGTGGGAAGGGGTCCCCGGGGGGGGGGACCTACGCACGGGGGTCAGGCGAGGGAAAATCTGGGGAGGTAGTTACCGTAGATAGAAGATCGGCGGGTTTTTTTGCAAAAACGAAACGGAAAGCCACGTGAAAGGGAAGACCAGAAGAGCGAATTTGGGATGGCAGGAGTGACGAAAAGGGTCCACCAAACGCACGTCTTTTATTTGTTGGATTTGGGGGGAAAAAGCTTGGGGGAAAGGACCCAACAAAGAGAAAGAAAAAGTGGGGGGAAACAGTTCGGGAAAATCTTACTTCCAAGAAAAAAGAGTTAACGAGGGAAAAAGTGAAAGGGGTGGAGGGGACGAGCAGACAGAAAGGGCAAATCCGGGAGGGAGGGTGACCAATCACTAAATGCATGGTAAAGCTTTGGAGGGGAAAACACCGGAATATTGTCGATGGGGGATAACGAAATAGGGGTACAGAGGTTTTACTCTTCCTCCGCAGGGGGAACAACCTAACCTGAAAGATCGGGAAACCAATGGGGGGAGTGTGGGATGGGAAAAAATAAGATGCAACCTGAAGGAGGGTCGAAAAAAAGCCTGTAAATTTCTGCGACTTCCGCCTCTGCTACTGCAGTACCTCCCCAGGGGGGGAAAAAAAATGGAAAAAAAGGGACACGAGGGAATGCATCAAAAGGCCAGGAGGAAAGGGGAAAGTCAGATGTTAAAAAGGTTTGAAGGAAAACGGGAAAAAGGCGCAAACAAACATCGGCCCAGGGAAAAATTGGGGGGGGGACCGAAAAGAGAGAAAAACACAAACAAGGGGGGAAGGGGGGAAAAGAGAGTCCAAATTGAAAGTTTGTCACGGGGAGAAACTTAAAACACACGCAATCAACGAGATATCTTCGCTGGTACTTCGCCAGTGATGGGGGGAGGGAAGGGCTTTATAAAAAAAAAAGCGTTGATGGGGGAGTACTAGGGGAGGGCAGAGCAGGGAAATAAAAGGGGCAGAAATTTTCCAAGGATTTGCAAGAAAATTGCTTGGAAACAGCTGACGCATGACGGGGCCACAGAGAAAAAAAAAAATCGGGGGAAGAGGGGGGGAGGGGGGGTTAACTAAAAGGGAAGAAGAAGTCAACATAGTAGTAAAAAGAAAATGGAAAAAAAAATGAAGGGGGAAGGGGCGGTTTGTTTTCCAATACCATTCCTCGTGGAATAGGTCCCAAAGAAAGGGGAAATTGAATTAAAAAATCTCAAAGGGAAAAACTTTGAAGACCAACAACCAACCAACCATCCCGGCAAAAAGAAAAACCGAAAAAACTACGAGGGGGAACACCAATGAAAAAATCAAAGGGAGAAAGAAAGACACCGGCTTGCAAAAAACACCACCTCTTCTGTGAAAAACACGCCCAAAAAAATAGAAAAGAGGGGGACGCGTGGGTGAAAAAGGCACAAAAACGCTTCCATTTTCCTTTCTTGGGGAGTTACAATGAGCAAAGAAAGGGATTGCGGGGTCACGGAGGGAGAAAACCGCACGAAATTTCTCATCAACTTACAAGAGAAAGCCAATATCGGGGAAAAACGCAAAAAAAACCCCGGAAAGGCCACGCAACAGGAAACAAAGCCTTCCCTTACAACAAACCATTGCGGAAACCTCGAGGGGGAAAAGGAAAGCCCATAAGGGGGAGAAAAACCGGAAACAAAGGAGAAGAGTTGTACCATAGTTGGGGAGAATTATCGGGGGAATCCATAAAGCGGGAGAAGCCAAACCGGAAAAAGGCCAGTCAAAAAAAAAAGCAAGAAAAGAAAGAACTACAGAAAGGGGGGAAACGGCTTCAGGTCGCACTCTCGCAGTTTCGACGGGACTGCACTCCGAGGGAAATTTGAGAAATACACTTCGGGGGGAAACTAACTCCAACGAGATTTAAAGAAACAGTGTATCAGCCGGCAAGGGCTTCCAGTCAAAAGCCCAATGCCAGTGATAGAGTTGGGGGGGGGGCCAAAAAGGGGGATAGGAGTCGCCCCGGCGAGCCTGCCCAGCAATAGAACCAGCTGCACCTTTTGACTAGACAAGGGCAGGAGGGGAGACTAAAGTGTGGCAGGGAAGGGCCAAGCTAAAGGGGGAAAAAGAAACAAGAAGGAAAAAGACATACGTGCCCCAGCGCATAGTTCGCAAAAACGAACGTCAAAGGGGGAGGCTGTGAAGGGCTGGAGGGAAAACGGTATCAAAAACAAGGAGAGGTATTTGTGACCATTCGGCGCGGAGGGACTGAAGGAGGGAAAATGTAAAAAGGGTCTCCGAAAAAATGGTAAAATGACGCAATCACAACCGCCCAAGAGGGGGCAGCCCAAATTAATTGGAGGGGGGGGAAATACGAAAAAAAAAGGGTATTTGAAAAAAAACCGGAAGAGACAAGAGGGGAAATGACCTGGAAAACACACAAAAAACAAAAAAAATCTTCTAAGGAGAAACCATAACAGGACTTCCCGTTCGTGCTAGGTTTTTTCCAACAAACTGAAGGGGGCGAAAAAAAACGGAAAAGTCGTACCATACCCCACGGCCAATCTAGGAAAAACCCGGGGGGGAAAGGGTGTGGGTAAGGACCTTGGCGGGAACACTCGCACCTGAACCGGAAAAAAAAAAGAAAAACGTCCAGATGGAAAGGAGCTCGAGGGGGGCCACGAAACAGTGGAAACTCTGGCCGCCCATCCAGCCGTGCGGAGAGAGGGGGGAAAAGGAAACTCAAAAAGGGGGGGAGGGGGGCTTTGGGAGGGGGAAAAGGAATTTAAAGGGGTGTGGTCGGAGGGACCACGGGTTCAAGAAAGGGCCGATCCCATAATCGCCGGGGGCGCGGGTGAAGTGGAAAGAAAAATACAGGAGGATTTCAGTCAAGAAAAAAAAAAGGCAAAGGGAAAGAAACCCGACAAAAGGAGGTAGAGAAGGAAAAAAAGATTCCATGCCCCCCGTGAGCTCTGGGGGAAAACTGAAAAGGATTGGGGAAAAGGGAATAAAGAAAAAAAAGTCGGGGGGGATGGAAGTCACCAAGGAAAAAAAAAAACACTCTGAAAAAGCGAAAAAGGAACCCAAGGGAATACTAAAAGATCCCATCACACAAAAGGGGTAATCGGGACAGAGAAAGAAAAAGGGTCTCAAAGAAAGGAAAGGTAGGGGAAGAAAAAGCTGAAGAAGGGATTGGAAGAAAAGCATGGAAAAATTGACCGCACCCGGAGCCGCCCCCCCCTAAGAAAAAAAAAGTTTCAAAAAAATCGCGTGGGGGGCGAAGACAAAAGGGAAAGATCAAAGGGGAGCAGGGATGAGGGGGAGAGAGGGGGGTAGGGGATTGGTAGTGGTGAGAAAAGGGAGAGGATGAGGAGGGGAGGTATGGGTAGGAAGGGGTGAGGGAGGGTAGAAGGGAATGGAGGGAGAGAGTACAAAAGGTTAGGGAGGGGTTTGTTATTGGTGAGGTTGAGGGGGGGGAAAGAGACGGAGGAAATGGAGAAAGAAGAGTGGAAAGAGGGTAAAGAGGGACGGAGGGTAGGGGGGTGGGGCCAATGGATGGGAGAAAAGAGAGAGGAGAGGGAGGTGGTGGGTGATAGAAGGTGTGAAGGTTGTTGGAATAAGAGTAAGGGAGTGGGGGAGGAGGGGTGGGGGAATGGGAGGGTTAGGGGAAAGAGGGAGGGGGGGGATAGGGAGGAGATTGGTGATAGGAGATGGGGGAGGGATGAAGATGGAAGATGGAGATAGTAAGAAGAAAGGACAATGGGGGGGGGAAACACAGGAACAATGTGTCAGTGGACGACGATATGTTGATAGGGCTTTTGTGGTTGTTTGACGGGGGAAAAGGAAAACTCCAAGGAAGGGAGGGCGCAGGGGAAAGGGCTTAGAAAAAGGAAAAGCGGAAGGGGGAAGGGCCGAAAGGGGAGGGGAAATGAAGGCTACCATGTTTCGTGAGGAGGTCGATCCAGTACGAAAAACTCCGCGGCAAAAGGAAAAAAGGGGGAAACGATAAGAGGGAGTGTGAAGAAAAAGAAAAAAAAAAAAAAAAAAAAAAAAAAAAAAAAAAAAAAAAAAAAAAAAAAAAAAAAAAAAAAAAGGGGTGGAAGGAAAAAAAGAATTCCAGGGAAGAGAACTTGGAAAACGTGAATTTCTAAAATAAAAAAGAAAAGTGGTGACGGAAGGAGGGGGGGGGAAACGTACAAGTTTCCCGGGGGGAAGGATGCCCACACCATCTTTCTAGCCAGGGGCCGTAAATAGAACCGGCTTAAAAAAACCCTCGGTAGTGTATGGCGAAAAGGTGAAAACGGGTAACCCTTTAAACCTTCACCCAACACTAAGAAGAAAAGTTTGAAAAATTGGAGGAGAACTTGGGGGAAGAAGGATGGAAAAAAAAGTTAGGGAAAAAAGGAAAAAAAAGGAAATCCGGGAAGGGTGAAAAAGTCCAAGGAGGTCAAAATGCCTGAGCCTGCATCTTCCTACTTCGAGACGGGGGGGGAAACAAAAAATGTTGTTTTTTTGTTTTTTTTTTTTTTGGGTTGGTGGTTTTATTTTTTGTTTGGTTTTTTTGTTTGTTGGTTTGGTTGGGAGAGGAGTTTTGGTGTGGTATAGGGGGTGTTGTTGGATGTTTGTTGGGGTGGTTGTGTGGGAAAAATGGATGATGTTTAGAGGTGGCGTAGTAATATTGGGGTGTGTTTGTTTTTGTAGTTTTGTGTGGTGGTGTTTGTTATTGTAGCCACCCACCTCCCACACCCACCCCCGGCCCCCCAAACCCCGTCCGCCACCGACGAACCTCCCACCTCCCCGCCCCCCCCCGCAGCCGACCCCCCGACCCCCCCGACCCAAAACACAAACCCAGCACACCCCCCCCCAAACCAAACGCACCGCGCTCCCCCACAAGCGCACCCCCTAGACACCCCCAGCCACCCCATCGCTCACCCACAGCCTCCCCCATACACCCCCGAACTCCCCCCCCCCAACCCTCCAACCGCCAACCCCGCCCCCCCCAACCCACCACATGAAGAGGGGTCGTAAGCCAGGCGAGTCAACGCCTCTTCCTCAACGGAAGAAAGGTTGCTTTGGGGAAAAGGTGTTGGGAAAAGGGGAAAAAGTGTAAAAAAGCCACTTATTAAAAGGGGCCGGAATCGGGGAAAAGATGGAAAGCGGGGGATACGTTTCTAGGTGACGACCAATTTATGCTATGAAGAAGGGACGAGGAGAGCAAAAAAGGGAAAGGGGTAAGGGGGGAAAAAAACAAAGGGTGGGCCCAGCAGAAACCGCAGCTTATGTAACACGAGGGAAAAGGACACCCTAGAGAAAAAGACACGGGCGGGGTTGAAACGAAAGGGGGGAACTCCACGGGGGGGAAAAAGGAAAAAAAATCCTAGGGAGAGGGGAGAAAGAAAAAGCGGGGAGTAAAAGAAAAAAAAAAGGCAAAATGTTTTCTGGGAGTGTTTTTGGGGGTTGTTTTGCCAACGAGGTGGGGGAAAAAAACCGGGGAGTTCGAGAGATTGACTTGATCCAAAGATTGGATAAGGGAAAAGGAAGGCAATGTAAAAAATGGTTTGGGGGGAGGGGGGGGGGGGAAGCTGCGATGAAAATTCGACATAAGAAAAAGACAGGAGTGGATTTTAAAAGGAAAAAAAAAAGTAAGGGGTGAAACACGAAAAGGGGGGAGAGCGGGTGGTTACAGAAGGCTAAAGTCGTGTGTTGGAGTGGGTTGACGATGAAGAAGTCCACCAAAGGGGGGGAAAAAAAAAAGCTAGAAAAAATTCGAGTATTGTTGAAAACTAAGATTCGAAATAAAGAAAAAGGAAAAGTTGAAAAAACATCAAATGGAAGAAAAGAAACACGTGGAAAGGAGGGGGAAGACTGTGAAAAAGCTAAAAAACACATTGAGGAAGGGAAAAAGGGCCCCCCATCAAAAAAAAAGTGGGGGCCCATGC
>Ga0179593_1598796_pt1 | contig 11623 bp, 8 predicted proteins | sample CZODoug2_1_08_16_FD_185931 | JGI IMG/M metagenome (GOLD analysis project Ga0179593, IMG submission 185931) | Vadose zone soil fungal communities from Angelo Coast Range Reserve, California, USA - CZODoug2_1_08_16fungal (PacBio error correction) | ecosystem: Environmental > Terrestrial > Soil >...
CGTTGCAGTGGGGGCAGTGGAGGGGCGTAAGAACGACAATAACCCGCTTTAACAAAAGAAGGGGAACAGGGTGCACTTGATTCAAATCGGGCCGGGACAGTAAGGAGTGCAACGTGCACGAGAGAAGGGAAAAAGAGCCGGGGACTGGCATTGTCTGTTATGACAGGTCACGGGAACAAATTGCGGAGAAACTTCAGACAAGGGGCAAACCTCTATCTTGGTCAACGAGAGCGTGCTCGCATGTGGTAAGTAGTGTAGACCTTTGGGCGCTGAGAAAAAAAAACTTCACCGGGGGTCTGGGAAGAAATTTTCGGGATGAACATGCCGCAGGAGGATCTTATACCTAATTATAACTTCAGGGTAGAAAAAATGCCGTGAGAGATCACCGGTTTGAACAGACGTTGTATGCAGTCCTGCAAACGGACAATTTGGTCTAAATAACAGCTTGTAGGAAAAGCGAAAAGGACCACGGGTTACGTGCAAAAGGGGGGCCTGATTTAGAGTCCTGCGGGAACTTGCTGCAGAGTAACCGGGGAGTGCAATAGCCAAGCCAAATTTGTGGAGGAACGAACGGTTTGGTAAAAAAGGGCGTGGACAAGGAGAGTAGGGTGCGATAGAGGCTTGTAGGGGGGGAAGGTGAAGAAGAAAACCTGGTAAGGGGGGGGGAAAAAAGCAAGTTGAGGTGGGGGGGGGGGGTCAAATGCTTGGGCAAAATTCTGCGGCAGATGACGGGCTTATGTGCAGAAAGGGAAAGGAACGGGGGTAGGTTTCCTCAATATTGGTTATGGTAAAGTAGAACTGTATAAGGGAGGCTCGCGCGGCGTAAACACCGGGAGGTGCGAACAACGTTAGGTCATAGAACGTCTTGTCATGTTGTATAACTGAAGAGCGTGCAGGTCCTCTAAAAGTGGTTGCAAAAAGGGAAGGCATTGCTGCAGGGACCGTGTGGTAAACACGGCCGTAGAAGAAAAAACCCCGGGGTTGGGTTCTGCGAACATTTTTGGTTAACCTACACTGAAAATTGAAAAACTGCGGATTGGGGGCAAAAGGGGTTGCGGCAAACATGACCTGGGTTACTGGCCCAACTTAGACACAAAATTGGTCCCTCTCGGCCCAGCAGCATGCCGAAGGGAAAGGAGCGATCAGAGCAATGTCGTGGAGATAAGAGGGGTTGTCCTCATTCTTAAGGATAGTTACCAAGGGAGGGGGGGGGGGGAGGGGGGGGGGGGCGGGGGGGGGGGGGTGGGCACGGACACAGGGCGGCGGCGGGGGCGAGGGCGGCTTGAAGGGGCGAGGTTGTAAAGGGTAAGAGGAGGGGGTAGGAATGAGAGGAGTAGGAGGTGGTGGCAGAAAACAGGCAACGGTGACTACAAGGCGAGTCTCGTCGGGCCATTTGCAAGGGCGCTTCCACCCCTAAAAAGGTGCTAGGCCAAAATCCGGACTAGAGAAATGTATCTAAAGAGTCTTGTTGTGGGCAACAAAAAAATCAAAAAAAATGGTTAAAAATGGGTTTCCCTCGTAAGAGTGTTCAATTTCCAGGGGAAAGGAAAATTACCTTAATTTTGGGAGTCTCCTAGACTTTAGGCGAAAAGAGTGTTCTAAGCCTGAGAAGCGGTCAGGGGATCCCTATAACGACTTTAATTCCTCTCGCATCGGGGAAAAAAAAAGTGATGCATGCACTTATTTTAGGGGGTGAGGCGCCTGGAAAGAAAAAAGGAACTTCCGGAAGCCGGGAGGGCCTCTGGACGAATAGGGCCATTCTTCCGCTCAGGCTTGTTTTGCAACGCAGCGGTAGGGGTGGTTGGCCCATGCCTTAAAATGTTGGCGAACATTCCGAAAAAGGATATCGACGTGGGTGCCCGGCGTCAGCGGGGCCATTGCCTCTTGGCTAGGGAGGAAGGTTTGGGAAGGGGGAGTGGGGGGGGGGGAGAAGAAAAGAGTGAAAGGGAGGTCAGAAAAAAACAGCGCGGAAAATTCCGAACGGCCAATGACTTCGACAAGGAAGCAGCATCGGTGGGTACTTTAGGGCCTGCATGACGGGACCAAAAAGGACCTAAGGACAACGCCGGAAAACAAGATACGGCGGGGGGAAGGAATAAGAGGGAATAGGCGACGCCCCCCAGTTGGGTACCCTGTTAGAAGCAGGGTTACGGCCTATAAGGAGTCGCGCCAGCGGGGAACGTTCCTTCTTTAGATATGGGGCAAAAGATGGAATAAGGCAGCTTATGCAAAGTTACCAATAAATTGACTTGATCCGACTCAAGTCCTCATTTGCGGTGGGGGGGTCAGTTAGAAGAAAAAAAGGAAAGGTGGCATTTTCCAATCAGGGAAGTATCGTTTATAGTGGATGTAGGGCTAAAAAAGAGGTTCAAATCGCCGGAAAGGTTGAGAAAGAGTGAGCAAAGGGGCTGGGAAGGAAAAAAAGGGGGGGATGGGCGAGGAAAAGATCAAAAAAGAATCGTTTCGCGGCCTATAAGAGGCTCAAACAACGGGGGGGGGGACTCCTTAAAAGGGTGGAATTGACATACAAAAGAGTGTAAAAAAAGTAGGTACAAATATAACTAGGCGCGCCGGATTTTTTGGGGTGGGGGGAACGAATAGGAGGGGCCAGGAGAGGTTCATTTTCCGTTGGAATATGTACCTACGTGGGGGAAGGTTGGGGCGGTAATCAATCTTGGGAAACTAGGAAAGAGCTCGATAGGTGCTGGTTTCCCCGTGCCGCTAAAGGACACTCGAGAAGCAAGGCGGGCGGGATCGGGGGAATAAAAGATAGAGCCAGAGGATTTATTGTTTTCTACTAGGGGGTCAAAACCTTCCTCTCAGAAAAGGGTGGTAATCTACATGAAAGGAGGGGACCAAAAAAAAAGACATGCACCTTTGGCCATTCAGTTTCGAAAAACGGATTAAGCACTCCGGGTTGCTCAAAGAAGGTTTAGGGAGGGGGGGGCGAAAACATTAAGTCACGAAGGGTGTCGAAAAACATCTAATACATCTAATAATGGGTACATCATCAGAGAGAAGACCAACAAGGGGAGATAAAAGGAGAAAAAAAGAAAAAAAAGTGGGGTCTTACCCATAGATAATAAAAAAAGATTGGCACGAACGACGACTGAAACGACAAAATGAAGGAAGGGGGAACTCTCTCAAATAAGGGATACCCGGAGGGAGGTAATCAGGCGAAACTTACTTGCAAAGGAAAGGTCAGTTCCCTAAGTTCCTGGAAATACTCCATTCCAGGGGAAATGAAATGTTTGACTGCATGCGCTTAGCCGCAAAACGGAGGGGGGAGGGACTACCAGGGGGGGGATAGAATGGTCTTCCCTATAAACCAATAACGAAGGGGGGAATTTTCTCAGAGGGGCATCAAGCAGGGGGGAAAGGGGTGAAAGAAGCAAAGAGGAGGCCTCCTTACAATAATTGAATCAATCCAAAAGGAAAGGCGGTCCTCTAAATTGGAAAACGGAAAAATTGGGGACTGTCATAAACGTTCCATCAGTCTGAGGTAGTCCACTCAAAGAAGGTCACCAGAAGAATCTTATAGGGGGGGGGGGGGTAAGAAGTGGGCAATTTGATTGGAGTCTGGAGTCACCGGAAGGATCGAATAAGAAGGGGGATTTCGATCTAAGGCCGGCCCGCAATTCCCGTGTGATATTTCCGGAAGGACAACTTGGATAACTGTGGCGTGAAGAAAGAGCTCACTCAAAGGATCCAAACTGAAAAGGCGGGGGGAACCTCTTTTTCGCCAGGGGACATAAGAACTCTCAAACGAGACAGTCCGGAAATGACCAGTTCTTTTTGTTTCCGATCCGAAAAAGGAAAAACCGAATGATTGATTCTGGACATAAGGATCAAGAAAAGTAAGGAACTTGAGGGAGCTGCCATTGCAGTGAAGCGGGGGGGGAGTGAAGATCGAAAGAAAAAGATGCACTATTCAGACGCGGATCTTCAGTACCAGGGGGAAGGTATCCCGGACTAACCCCCGACGGGACGATAAACTGCGATTACTCATCAGACTGGACTGGCTGGGAACGAGTTACTGGGGTCTTTGTGGACTTCAAGCTGAAAGGCAAGAAATGAAAAGACCACAAGAGCCATCAGGTCGATTCAAGAAGTGGAGGGCACTTCTATTTGCTTTCACGAATAATCATTGGAAAGATAGAGCAAAACGTGCCAAAGAAACCTCGAATAGAAAAGCGGAAAGCGCCGGCTGACGTCCGGAAAAGGTCGGAGGGTATAAGGTTAGGAAGGCGCAAAATATTTCCTTGATGGGCAAGCGAACCCTGCCGCTTGGGGGGCACACCACCAGCCGATCGGAATGAGGAGTTTCGTCCAGGGGAAGGGAATCGGGCCGGCTTGACGGCCGGAGTGTAGGGAGTGAAATGGTAATTATACCCATATACAACTAAGTGCGCACCTGGGTCCAGCGAGGAATTATGAGGGGGGGAACGCGTTTAAAAAGGAGAGATACCGGACCCTGAAAGCGTAAGAAACGGAGGGATAAATCCAAGATTGAGACTAGACCAGGCAACCGTGTAGACTCAAAAAAGATTAGTTCCTTTCCTCAGATCCTTTGACAACCCTTCTCATAGGGCACAGTTAATCCAGGTTTTCTCCAAACCCCCAGAAAGGGAAGGGGACCTTCCAGGATTACCGTTTGGGAAGCTTCCTGTTCGTTGGGTAGGTCCACGGCGAGCGCGTAACTAGAATTGAGAATGAGAGGGGAAAGCTGAGATCCAAGACTGCTTGATCGCTCTTTCTGGACATGATATTCTTTTCGAAGGGCAAGGGGGCTCATAGGGGGGCATCCGGCAACACTAGGGGGGGAGGCTGGAGCAACCAATTGCCCCGGAGAGTGCAAGGGAAAGTTGAAGGGGTACCACCAAAAACATTGTAGAAAAGGAACCACCGGGGGGGGGGTGGAAACTGAGCGGCCGTTTGGGATAAAGTTCAAGGGGAACAATTCCGGAACTTTGCAAAACATTTTACGGAACAAGGCACTAAACCGGCAGAGGATAAGACCACAGACCAGTCTATGACTATAACCGTTTTTCGAAATACCCTTTTTGAAAGGGAAGGAAGCAAAACGGCAGAGGGTTGGGCTATAGGAGGAAAACCGGGACTGCGGAAACCTAAAAAAAAGTTCCTTTCAGATGCACTTAGCCCCGTCTAGGAGCAGAAGGGGAGACAGCAGTGCTAACAAACCAAGTAACTTTGGGGAAAGGCCAACGATTTTCCGGTGGCTTTACTGACAAAAAAGAGCAGGGATAAGAAAACGCACGTGGCACAAAGAGTGCTACAAGACCAGCAAAACCAAACTTCAGGGGGAGTGAGCAAAGTGGGACCTGCTCTGAAGACAAGGTTACCGAGCAGCCGGTAGGCGGAATGTAAAGATCTTACAAAGGGGAAAAATATCAAGTTAAAGGTGCGCGAAAATTAAATTGCAGCCGTTTAAGGGAAGGGAAAATGTCCAGCAGATTCAGACACTTCGAAAAACGGTTTGATCAGGTGTGGGAAAGGTTGCCAGGTAAAACCTGCACGGGAAAAGCCGGGAGCGAGAGGAATCCCAGGTTATTCAAACCGGAGAACCGCAAAGGAGGGGTGAACTATCAAAAAAAATCCACCCCCCCCCCCGAGACAAAAAAGGGTAGAGAGAACGTACACCTGCTAGAGTAATACTCTACCAATAAATTAAAGTGGTGGTGGGTCACCTTATTGGAATGAAAAAATAATCAATGCACTTACCGAGTAGCCAAGACAATGACCTCCAAGCTAGGGGGTAGTTTAAGCCTTTCACGTGGAACTCACATTAAGGGTCCCGGCCCAAAGGGGTGGGGGGGGGGCAAAAGAGTGACAAGGTCAACAGGTGTTTGAAAAGAGGGGATAAAAAAGGGGACCAGGGGTGCCGCCCATTACCACATTGAAGGATACTCTCCCACACAGGAGGAGGAAAAAGGGAGGAAGAGGGGGAAAGGTGGTGAATGGTGACGGCATCCTCCTCTTCCCTAAGAAAAAGCTTAAACCAGGCCGGTAAAAGGGGCAGTTAGGGAAACGTCGGGCACGGGAGTAATGTGAGGGGCAGAGGGAAAAAGGATCACAGAAAACGAGTCCGGGATGCATTGACTTGGGGGAAAACCGGGTCCCACAAAGTTTCGGGCTCTTGCCTGCCAATCAAAAAGGGGACAAATGATAAGGGTCTTGGTCAAGGGTATGACATAGCCGGTGGACGTTGTAAGACCGGTTGGGGTATGATACCGGAACTTGCGGGAAGCAAAGGGGCCTAAGACGTAATGGTGCTCACGAGAAAAAACTGGCTTTACTGTTCGAACCGACGGGATACATAACTCGGGGTGGCAAAGTGTAGCATGATAGGAAGGGGGGAAGTTCTAGAAAAGCTTTTCAGGGAGAAGCGCAACAGCAATGATGGCCTGATCAAGGGGAGGGGAAAAAAGAGATCAGTCCTGCCGAAGGATGAAAAGCTTAAACAAGGGGGCGTTCAATAAGGCACGGGTCGGTACTCAGCCTACTTGTTTAGTCGGGTAGCACTCGGGCTAACTTGCTGTGAGGAATGGGAGGGGGTGGGAGTAAAAAGCACCTTGTCATGGGGGCCCCCAGCGCTGGTTGGACATGATAGAGATGCTCATCGGGCTGGGTCACAGGTAAAGGAACATAATTGGAGGGTTTGGCAAGCTACCTTGTCGTCACGATATAAAAAGGAGAGGGACGTTCGTTAAATAGTAGAGGGGGTGAAAAAGTGGGTTGTGCGAACAATTTGGAGGATTATTACAGGGCGCGGTGTATAATAGAGAGACTGGGCTTGACAGGAAGAAAGGTAAACCGTTTTTCACAACAACGAATGGGTTCGGATTAATGAAACGTGTTGGCCTACTAGGAAAAAAAGTGGGGTTTTAGACAATGTTTGTAACATCGATTAAGTGCACGCGAGGGGTTGCAGGTGGGTGAAGAAAAAATACCGGGGGTTTTAGACCAGGTGAACCGCAAGGGGACCAAATGTGGGGGAAAGCAGACGGGCCAACGGGGAGCAGTAAGCCCAGAAGATCAAGCTGAGAAAATGTCTTGATATCATCGTTTGAAAATAAGTCTTCTTCCTAGTGAAACCATAGCGCCAGTAAGTCCAAAAAAGAAACAGGACTATGGCAATAGTCAGGAGGATGACACCATCCGCCAAGGGCTTTGGTGGTTGGGGGGGGATCAACAGAAAAGGTAGTAACTGTGGAAAGGAGAGGGCTGGACAACTTGAGAGGAAAGGAACGACGTTTGGGGGGATTCTACCGGACCGGGGGGGGAGTTATGCTCATGCGGGTATAAATCACGTGTACTCCAACCCACAAAACAAAGGAAACACAGGTGTGCAACCCCCACCAGTTCAGGGGAGGGGGGGGGGGGGGGGGGGGGGTGTGGGGGGGGGGGGGGGGGAAGCGTTTAGAAGTAAAACAGTTCCTTGAGGAAGCCGCGCGGACAAGGGGGGGGAAGGCATTATTTGGGATGGATAATAAAATGCCCTACACCGTATCAAGCGATCCTTGCAAAGATGGCCGCATGGACAAAGACCTGAATGGACGCTCCTGGTGTTAAACACAGACCGGAGATGGGGGGTACGAAAGGGGACCAGCTGCCTTCTTGGGGGGGGGGGGAATACCATCGAAGAGAACTAGGATTGGGCATTCGGACATCCGAAATTGCCGCTTTCCTCGAGGTGGTCTGGGGGTAAAAGGGTGTTGGGGGGAGAAATCGGAATGAACGGCGATTTCGGCAACCCTATACGGGTGCAATTTGACTGAATGAAGCGAAGAGGCATCGGGTTAGGAAGTTTTAACGGGTCATGCTTGGAACCACAGACTCTCCAGCTGAAACTCCCTATCGAGGTCGAGGCCGAACATCCGCAGCAGCGAAAAGACGTACAAGTGTAAAGTCCCATGGTACGGCCTTCATGTCCGCATCGTAGGAAAGGGCACTTCTTTCGAGAGTGGAAGGAAAGGCAGGACTGTCGAACGGAACGTCTCAGGGATCCTCGGGAAAGAAAAACCCATCATTTGAGGGGGGTGTGGCGGCTTCCACCGAACAACAAAAGAGGGTGACATTCCGGATAAACCTGGAAGGGGAGACAGGGGGAAAAGTGTAGGGAAAGGCAAAAAGAGGTGTAGACGCAATGCAAAATTTGAGAAAGAGTGCTTGGGGCTGGCCCGAAACCCGGACAAAGGTTGATAGGAGAGCAAAAAGAAAATCTGCGTGGCCAAAGTGGTAGATAGAACACGAGTGAGATCCGGGCCAGGGGGTAAGGGAACATACTCCAATCAAAGTAAACCCGGATACCACTAGCTCGCGAGGAACAAGGGGGGTTGGTGGGACAGAAGAAGTGGAAGAAAGGAGAGGAGGGTTCATTTTCCAGGTGGAAAATATGGGAAATTTGGCTTTGGGTTGGGGGGGAAAAAAGTAGAAGGGGGAGCTGGCTCAGATGAGGTCTGTATTTTCCAAGGGAAAACGTTAGAAAACAGAATGAGCCAGGAAGGTCGGGAATCGGAAAAAGAAAATACATCGGCCCGTATTTCGCAGAGGTTGTGCGTCTAGAGCAGGCTGCCAACCGCCCTACCTCCTGGAGTTGCTCGACCCGGAAGGAGTTTCCCCTAGCGAAACTGCAGGGTGGCCCTTCAGTGAAGGAGGGGGGGGAAGATTAAGCACTCCGGGTGAAAACGACGCCTCTGGTTTCGCGGACACCCATTACTCCACGCCGGGGGAAGGAGGGAGCAGGGCGCAAAGAAAGAATAAGAGGGTACCACTCAATATCGCTCCCCACCCCAAAAAACTTAGGAAGGGAGGGAACAAAAGGGGGATATATGTGAGGCGTGAAGGAGTACTTAGGGAGGTCAGGAACGAAGAAACGGCGTGTTATGGGACCTCCGAAAAGGAGGAAGAGGACAAGGATTGCTTACTCAGAAGGGGCTAAAGAATGTGGCCAAGCAGGGCGCTTCGTTCCAGAGTTCAAGGGGGAAGGTCAAAAAAGGGGGTCGAGGACAACGGTTGGACGCCCTGCCGCCATCAGAAAAAAAAAAGCGGAAGAAAAATTTGCGCTGGGGAGGATCTCCAACACTACTGAACTTGGGGGGGGGTCAGAAGTAGGTTTAATCTAGAGAGAGGGGGGTAGAAAGCAGAAGAGATGAGATCCGAACTGTCCCCTAGTATCGAGCCAAAGTCGGTCCCAGAGGGAAATTAGGAATTCAAGAACTACGGCATCAGTACTGCTTCACCCAAGAGACAGGGCTCCTCCCGACGGGGAGAAGTAGGTTTGGGGGTTAGGCCTGGACCAATTTGATGGAGTCTGGCCAGTCACGGAAGGAGGGAAGAAAAGGGGATTCGAGATAAGAGGCCAGGGCCACGCAAGATTCAACTTGTATAGGGGGGCATAGGGGAAGGTGCTAAGGGTGCGGTGAAAAAAAAAAATCGAAAATCTTTCTCCAACTGCAAAGCTTTGAACCTCTTGGGGAAAGGAAGGTGAAATCATAACTCTCAGACCAGGAAAGGGAACGGCTCCAAGTGCACACGTTTGGTGGGGGTAAGTTATCCTAAATACACCACCAAATGGGGGAGGTCTAGATTCAAGAGAGCAAGAGAAATAGGGAACGGGGGGAAGAATCTGCCATTAAAGTTAAAGATTTGAACTCTCGGGAAAAAGAGGGAATGAAACGATGCGAAAACGCTCTTTATAGGCAATTTACTTAGCCCTAAAAAGGCGTCGGGAGGGTGCTGAGTAGGCCCTCGCCGCGAAAAAGAGGGCGTTTCCGGAGAACTTGGATGGTTGGTTGCTTACCAAGCATGAAAAAGCATAAAACTTAAACAAGGGGAAGTCAGGGGGATCCGGGGAATGAAGGTCGACTTTACAAAGACGAGGGGCCTGGGATAATATCCGGTCAAGGAGCCGGGGGGAAAAAACAGTTCACCAAATACAACAAGCGAATAGAAAAAGGCAATGACGCCAGGGGGGGGGGCTGAACGTACGTCAAAAAGTCGTAGCGGCAAAGACCAAAATCATTTCCGAATGGAATAGACCAAACAAGAAGCTGGGTTGCAAAAGCCGGAGCGGATGAAGGTGGCTTCCATGAAAAGAGTTCCTGCTGAGAAGAATAATGTAGGAGAAGATGGGAATACCCAGCCACTAGTTGAGCCCGGGTACGCGGCATTATAATCACGCGTACTGAAGAGAGGCCTGACCGGAAGAGACAGCGGGATGAAAGTCCAAGTATTGCGCTGTCCCACGGCACCGGGAGAGCAAAACAAAAGTTAGGTTCAACCGAGAAGTCTCCATGGCACCACTGTCAATCTTTCCAGGTCAAACAGGGTGAGGGGGGGGGGAGCCACCAAGCTTGGCGAGACGTTCATCCGACAGGGAAAGGAAGTCCAGTAAGTCCTTGGGCAATTTTTTTGACTTACCAAGGTCTGGGCGCATTTAAACGGAATAAGAATTAAAGGGGGAAGGGTAAACCCGAGATACAAAGAGCATTTGCCGCTTGGCTCGCTCGGTAGGGAGGCCATGAGACTTGCCCGAAGGAATGGTTGGTATGAAGTTCTTTCAAGGAGGTCTAACAAAACAGGGGAAATGGGCAAAAAAATGTTGCACGAAGGCGGAATTCAGGTCTTTTACACAACATGAAAGAACAAACCGGGGGGGGGGTAATATCGGACGGGGTTACAAGGTCAAGGGCAAGAACAATGCAATTACGGTTGAAAAAAGGGGGGATACGAGAACGCTAGACGCTACGAGCAAAACCTGCAAAGACCGTCTAGGCAGAAGAAAAAGGTTCGCAAAAAGATTTCATCCGGGATAGAAACAAGCAGGAGACTTGCGTAGGGTGAAAGAAACCGGGGGAGAGAAACCTACCAGGGGAAGAAGTTATTGCACATATACTCCCGTCTCATCAATTTAAACAGCATTGTAAAAAACCACTAAGCCGGTGGGGGAAAGCTAACACTTGGGGGAAGGGGTGCGGTACTGCACCTAAGAAGCTACTAACATAAAAAGATAGTGCTACAAACGCAAGGCAAAAAACCGCGTGCAGGAAAAAGGGCCCGTTGCGCTAAGGGGACAAAGTCAAAAATTGGGTAAAGATAAGCACTGACAGAACAGGATTACCGGAAAAGCCAGTGATCCAAGGAGACAAGTGACCGGAGCAGAGGGTCCACCTCCGTTCTGCCGGGAATAGAAGTCTACAAAAACACCTTCTTGAAACAATGGGGGGGTCAGAGGAGGGGAATTTCTAAAAAAGAAATATAAAGCATGTCATACGAGAATAGGGGGAAGTCATGTATTCTAAACCTTATGAACACGCGGGTGGTCAGAGGAAAGGGACTACAAAGCGGACAAGAGCCCGTCACTCAGAGAAGACCCTAGGTTTGCACCGTAATTGGGGGGGGAAGGAGGAAGAGGGACCGGACCGTTAGTACAACTGACAGACGAAACGGCTTGAAGGGAGAAAAGCCGTCCAGTGCAAATAACGGAACTGTAGCCGGCCAGAAAGGGGGGGCCAAGAAAAGGCAAAGGTGCCGGCCTTGGGTTTTGAACTGTTCTATGCCAAAGGGTGAGGAAGGGCCGGAAAAAGGAAACCCTGCAACT
>Ga0179593_1402508_pt1 | contig 11622 bp, 9 predicted proteins | sample CZODoug2_1_08_16_FD_185931 | JGI IMG/M metagenome (GOLD analysis project Ga0179593, IMG submission 185931) | Vadose zone soil fungal communities from Angelo Coast Range Reserve, California, USA - CZODoug2_1_08_16fungal (PacBio error correction) | ecosystem: Environmental > Terrestrial > Soil >...
GAGAGAAAAAGACCAGCGATTGGGAAGAGAAAGTATACGGCTAGAACAATGGGATTAGCCAGCTGCTTTAGCGGGGAAAGTTAAAAAACGAACGGGAGAGGACGAAGAAAGGATGTGAAAACGAATCCCCCTCGAGGTACTGCCTGGTCGTACAGAAGAAGAGGGACTGGGAATAAGAAAGGGGACCGGTCAGACGCCGTGAAAAATACAGGTCCTGGGGGAATAACTCGGGGAAAAAGCGGCAAGATTATCGGATTGAATGCAGGGAGTCAACGAAGAGGGGAGGAAGAGGACGGGTGGCATAGATAAAGGCATTCTAAAGGGGCGTGAAACTAGAGGATAATCAAGCTAAAAAATCTCCGGAAGAGTGGCAGATCGGTAAAATATCTCTGAGAAAAAAAACAAAGGGATGATATTTGGGTCTATCTAAGAAGGAGAGTGTCGAGTCTTACGCAAGTGAGAGAAACGCAAAGGAGACCGACATCTTAAACCGCCGCAGAAACTCGTCACGGCGCCAGCAAGTCAACAGCTCACTAAAAAGTCGGATTCGGACCATAGGGAGCACACTCGGGGGGGCCTCATAGCTGCGCGCCGGAGAAATCGCCTGTCGATCGGTATGCAGTGCGCAAGAGAGAGGAGAGGCGCCAAGAGCACGAAAAAAGTTTCTTGATACTGTCGGAGAACGATAACATACAGCTATAAGCAGGGTCAGAGGGAAAGCCGGCAGTTCGAAAGGGAAGGAACCCGACCCCCCGAAAGCGGGCGCGGATCCATAACAAGAGGCGGAGAAAACCGTACAAAAAAAAGAAGGTAATACGCCGCTGGGGGACGGGAATGGTAGGGAGTCACTAATGTGGCGAACGGGGGGGAGGAAGGGGAGACACGCGAGCTGATCGGGCGAGAAAGGGCGTGGATCTCGACGCGGAGAGAGGAGGTAAAAGACCGGGGACAGGACTCTAAACGACTCAACTCATTTCCAACTATATCTACAAGTAGAAAAAGAAGAGGACGCGGTTCAGATAAGGGACATCAGAGAAAAATCGAGAGAAGAAAAGATTCGAAAGGAGAACCAGGACCCCTCTCCCCATAGAAAGGAAAGAGAGAAAGAAGCCGAGCAAATCAAAGAGAAAAGAGACTAGGCCGACTATAGGGCGAGGAGGAAATCACGATGTATTTAAAGGGGAGGGAGGACTTCATGGACAAAAAATAGTATCCCAACATGGAAATCGAGGGGGGACCGGATTCGACCCAAGACTCTCGTGAAGGGAGGAGCTAAGCTCCATTCAAAGAGGGTCTCTCTTAAAGAAAAAGAAAAATGAGCACTGACGTAGTGAAGGGACAATGCAGTCGAAAACATACAAGAATAACGGCGTGAGATAAACTAAAAATAAAAACGCTCGGACGAGAAAAAACAAATGCCCTCACAGCGAGCCGGTAGGGGATCACCATTTGAAAAGGGAGAAGACGGACGAGACGTGGGGGCTAATGTCCCGCGTGCACATCATGCAAACGAGTAAAAAAAACACCAAGAAAAAAAACAAAAAAAAAAACCCGACAACCTATGGAGGGGAGGGACCATCAATAAACACTGCCCAACAAAGCTGAAGAGGCGTCCGCACAATTCTCCACAGCCTGAGCTAAAAAAAAATGGAACTCGACTGGGGGACGACGATAGCGCCTGGTGGAATAAAGAAGCGCAGCTAACTCTTGCGAATCCCCCGAGGGGCAAAGTAAGAAGAAAAAAACAACACAATCACCCATCCTTTCACATAACAATCCGTCTACGATAGTGAAAGCAGCACTCGGGGCCGCCTTCGAAAAAGGTGCGAGACCTGCTCCATAAGGAGGGGAGTCCCTCGGGAGAGCAAAGGATCCTCTTCCAGATCGACGATCCTCGGTAATTTGATGACACCGAGGAGGGGCGGACTCGCCGTAACAATCTCCGAAAAGGAATAGACACTCTCAGGGGAAAAAGAACTGAACTGAGGCCAATTGGCACGTATTGTATCAAAAGAAAGTTTGAGAAACGGGAGAAATCGCTCAAACAACATCCTGGAAACGGGTTGAGCTAGTCAGAGGAGAACAGAAAAAAAAAAAAAAAAATCAAAAAGTTCTCACCCACCTGACTAAAAAGGAGAGCATATGAGAGCCATACCCGCTCAAAACAAGAACGAAGAAACACCGGAAGAAAAAGGACAAACCTTTCTTCGACTGCTTAATGTCTCTATAATCGGGGAAGGCGCCTAAAGGGGGTGCCTAACAAAACCTGGTTCACTATTTCAAGTTATGGAAGGGATCTTGAACGGGACTTATAAGACATCGGGCGGCAAGAATGAAACCAGTTTCTGCAAGAGTGAAAGGGGTTTTGAAGGGAAACGAGGAGCTAGAGAAAAAACGTACTTGAGGACCAACCAAAGAACGGATAAACTGAGACTTCTTCGAGCGCGCCGAGGTATAGAACAACGGAAAAAGGAGAAGGAGGATAAATGCGATAGAACTGGACCGGCGGGGAAAAAAGGAGAAGTGCCAAAACTCTATCACAACAACAGTAATATTAAAAGGATAGAGATGGCAGCCGGATCCAGAGTCGTCGGGGGTCGAGTCTAGGGAAAGATGCGTATATACTTCGGAGCTGGTCCAGACTAACTCTCCGGACAGAGGGAGGTAATAAAAAAGGGTGTTATCCGGTTTCAACCCAGAAGAAAAACGGTCTTAAACTCGATCTCTACCTCGGAAAGCGTCATGAAGAACCGTCACTCTATAAAGGAAAGCACGGAGGCAACGGTAACAGCGTTCTTTAGCACCCTTTGAGAGCCGGCAAAAGTTGAGATCTCAAGAAAAAAAGCTTCGCATCCGCTCCCAGCGGCCGGTGGCGTTTGACAGAGGAGGCGGTGGGAAAAGATTGAAAAAAGGTTCTCTGCTTCGTTCCTTCGGAGAGTCGAAAGCGCAGGTAAAGAAGTCGGTCTGGGGGGGAAAAAAAAAAAAAAGTCACAAATGAAAAGATTTTCGGATGGCTCGCGAGACAGGTACGAAACCAAAAGGTATAGACATACGGGATGGGATGTTACCGAAATTTCGTCAGGAACACATCTATAGGGACCTTGGGAGAAGAAGTGGAAAGATTTCGCCCTGAGGATGCGAAAGAAATGAACGGTAAGAAAATAATAAGGGGATTTGAGGACTCTGACAAGGCCGGAGACGCGAAGATAATGAGACAGACAGTCAAGACGAGGAAAAAAATTTCTTGAAAAGGAAGAAGCCCTAGGCAAAAAGAGGCTTACTTTGTGGGGGAAGGAGTCTGCCGACGTCTCTTTGGGGGGAGAGGAAAAGGCGTTCAGAAATTAGGGGGGGGGGCCGATTCGCTCCTTCTGAAAGGCCGGGATGAAAGGCAGAGTAGAACGGGAGGAAGGGAAAACGAGTCATATGGTAAGAGAGAGCTGTTCTGGCGGGCTAAGCTAGGAGGAAAAGTTTGTCTGGGGCCCTTACTTCTAAAAATTACGTGCATTTTTTCTTGTTGAAAAGGACGGAGGTGGAAAACGCGTGATGTCAAACACCCAAAGATCGCATGGTCAAACTACAGGGGGAAATTGACCAACGACCGCAGGAACAAAAAACGGGGCGGGGGCTACCGGGGGCGATGCGACGGGGAGGGGAAGATCAAACGACCTACGCGCGTCAATTCAGTGCGACTGGCAGGAAACAGGAAACTCGTGAAGACATTGGGGAAGGGGTAGAAGACGCAACCCACAAGGAAAGGCCGGCAGGGAGCAGTCTCTCAAAGGCACGGAGTCAGGGAGGGACAGAGAGGGGCCGAAGGAAAAAAGGTCGAGAAGATCGAGAGCTGGGGGGACCATGCCGAGAAATCGGTCCCCTACTCGGGAATGGCCAGAAGAGGGCCAGCTCGGGGGAAAAAAAGAAAGGACTTTAAAAATAGTGGGGAACCTGGGCTCGGCCGCGCTCGTATTGCCAGCAGGGATTAGGGCGGTCACTAGTTGCTCCACGGACGGTAGGTGCGTCGGCCGAGCGCCAAAAATTGAAAAGGGGGGAAAGAAAGACGCCTCTCGCTTCGGTGAAGGAGTAGAGGTGGCAAGGGGGGAAGGGGGGGCCGGAAAAAAAGCGGCTATACGCATCTTGGTCGGCGATCTCAGAAGATGTTCGAGAAGATAAAGAGCGGAGAAGGGAAAGAAAGAATGAAGCGCAAACGGGGGGAACTTAACTCAATCTACATAAGCAGTGATGATCGTCAACTAAGGGGGAGAGGAAGGGGAACCGCGGTGTTAAAAATCAACGGGGAGATTCCCGAAAGGGGATAGGAAAAAGGGGGAAAGGTGAGGTTTCGCGACCAGATTCTACGAGGGGGAAGCTTAGATGTCTGAATAAGGTGCGGAAGACAACTCAACCTGCGGTGTGCGAAGAAAACTCTCAAGCGGAGCAAAAAAAAATTAAGGAATAAAACAACGATCGAAGAGGAGATTATCATTCCCTCGATATCGTCAGGAGGCGAAAAGCAAACCTTGAAAACTAACTCGAAGAAGCGGCTTTTAAAAGGCCCGCACTACTCGTTCTGCAGGGCCGGGGGAAAAGAATATCGGAGGGTTGAAAGCAGGGCGTAGGGAGGGGGGACGATACCTCGCCAATCTAGAAAAACAGGACAATCGACCCTAAATCAGAAGGAAATACAAACGAAGACACCCGATATAAAAGAAAAGAAATATAAAGTTGCGGGTAGAGCGCCGATCCGGATATTGTAGAGGGAAAAGGAGAGAATAATCTCAAAAACAAGGATAATATATCTAACGTTCCTAGGGAAAAACTTCCGCCAGCGTCCTGAGAAAGGCAATTAAAGCTCAGATCGTCGAAAGAAGGAGCGAGGAGAAGGAGAAGATCGGCGGAGGACAGGAGAAAGAGGAAACGCGGCGAGGGAAGACACGAAGATCTCAACGCTCTAGGAGCTTCCAGCCCGATCGGGGGCGGCACGTGAGTGGGGAAAAACGTCTTCGACAGTAAATACTCCTTCGCGCGAGGTCATCTGGGTCTCGCCGCCTTCAGGTCAGGGGAAGGGCCGGCAAGATAACCTCGCTGTCTAGGAAAAAGACAGAGAAAAAGGGCCGCTAAAGAAAAAAAAACACAAAAAATTAATAAAAAAGAAAAAACCCACCCAAATCAAAAAAACCCCCCCAGGGGGCAGCAAAGGTTTACATCAACTAACATTCTTACAAGCAAGTTCTTTCGCCCGATGAAAAAAAAAAAACAAAAAAAAAACCACCAAACGTCACCCCCTATAAAAGAACCCCAACGAGAGTTCCTTCTTAAAACCTAAAATTCGCTCACCATCGTATTTCGTGACTCTCTACCAAAGGGGGGAACAAAAACGCGCCGCGGGGGTGGAGAGGCGAAAACACACAAAAACGGGGGAGGGAGCCGCCAAAAGTTAAAGCGGCACACCCCTCCCACGGGGAGATGACGGAAAAAAATGCCCCTGATATCCACCGTGGAAGCGAACGCAAAAAACTCAAGGTCATGTACCCCCGATTCACACATTAACTGTTCACATACACACACTGGAAGAAAGACGACCATACACTATCTCTCTGGGGAGTATGAATTCACTGGTGTGAGATCTTTTCCGAGTCGCATATCTTTAAAAAAAAAAAGAAAGGAATAATGGGGTTCAGATGAATGCAAATTTGCGCGCGACCATTGGACCGAACCTCCTGGTCACAACCTCTCTTGTTAAACTACAAAAAGAACGGGAAAGAAGCAGCCTAAATGGCTGGTATGAAGTCACACTTTTTGCGCCGGAGGTAGGCGAGCGGAGAGAGAGGATCGGGCCGAAGTACATGGGAGGGAGCTCGCAAAAATGAAAGAGGGGACAATAGCTGCAAGCGCCCGACAACTGTCCTCGGGTTGGGGTCCCCTGAAATCTCTCTGGACCAAAAAAAAAACCCAACAAGCCTCGATGCACTCCGCGTGTAAATCTCAGAAGGCAACACAAGGTCAGGCGTGTGTAAAGTCAGCCCCTATCTGTCTAGAAAAGAGGCCTTACGCGCGTTTGGCTGAAACAGCTAAAGGAGAGGGAGTCCCCAGACTACGGAACAGAGAGATCTGAGGCTAAAAAAAGAACCCGGTGTGTGGAACAACCTCCAGAAAAAAAAAAACAAATCTAACATGGCGGGCGGTGCGGTACGCTCGGCTTTGTAACAAAGATAGATGGAAAAGGCTTAAATTGCAGAAGGGGCGATAACAAAGTGTCGGGGGAAAAGGAGGGGTCTGGTTCTAGCTTCACGGAGGATGAATGCGCAGGACAGCACGATCGCGCGAAGACAATACATAGCGAAGCAAAGGCGGGCGCCAAAAAACGTCGTATCACCAACTGCTAGGTAGAGAGGGCGAAAAAAAAGAAGACTGGAGTCAGGCCAGAAGAAAAAATCCTTAAAAGAAAAAAAGGTCCCGTCAAGAAAACCGCCGACAACAAGCCGACCGGCGGCAGGAAAAGTGCCACTGGAATCGACCTACCACGCACGCCTCCCAAAAAAGGGGAAAACGAAGGTCAAGGAACCGAAAAAAAAACAAACGTCACAAAAAAAGGCCAAGAAACCGAGCCAAAGAGGAACTGTTCACGCCGATAACCGCCGGTAATGCAAAAAACGACGCTAGCCCGCGAAGAAAAAAACTCGTCAGTTCCGCCGAAAAAAGGCACTAGCCAAAAAAGAAGTCGAAATAAGCAGGAACAAATACAAGCACGCCGAGGGAATAAAGGAAAAGGCTATGCCGGCAAAAACAGTCGGATAAAAGACTCCCAGCGCGCGCTCGGACCAGTCGACGACATCCTCGAGTAAGTGGAGAAAAGGAAATAAGGCGCTACCCGGCCACGGATCGCCAGATAGGAGGCGAAAAACAGGGGAAATTTGCCGGAGAAGTAGACCCGGACCGGGTGTCGGACGGATCGAGAAGCCTACTCAACGAAAAGAAATAAGGGTAAATTTAGGGTACTGCTTCTTCGACCTCGAAAGCACTAGGGTCGGAAGAGGGGAGGGAAGAGCCCTACCGGAAACAAAAAAAATCCCTCTCCTGACACTCTGTCCTCAAAACCTGAATAAAGAAAAGCCACCGGAAAAGTTCGGGAAAAGCTGATCAGAGGAGTAGATAAGCGTGCCGGAACTGCCTCAAGGGGGGGATAAAGAAGCAAGGGAAAAGAGGTTATCGATCGTATGTCAGATCAGAGCAGCGGCAAAGATGAGATAAAGACAAGTGAGGAATGAAGTTTGGGAAAACGAAGTAGTCCTCCCACTCGGTAAGGGAAAAAGATGTAAGGAGAAGATAAACGGATATCTAAGGGAATTAGACCCGCAGGAGAAAGGAGATGAATCAGGGGGACGAGCGTGCGCCGGGCGAGTGCAAAGCGAGAGACAAAAAATGAAGATATATATGGCAATACGACGGAGCCAGCTTCGAAGAGGCGGAAAGAAGTAAGAGAAAGTAATGAGGGGAAGCCTTCTCAGAGACCACTTCGAGCTGCCCGGGACTCTTATTGTCATAAAAGAGGTGGGAGAGAAAAACTCTCAGAACTGAAAACTCACTAATAACACCCGAACCCTCTGAAGCAGGAGAGAATCGCCGGAAGGATCAGCCTTTACCATCCGGGAAAGAAAGAAGAGAGACAAAAGAGTGGATGCAACCACCCGGCGAGGCACCCGCTTAAATCTCTAAAGAAGAAAGGGGGGGAGCGGAAGCAGCACGCTAAACCATTCTGGGCGTAGGTTAGTCATGCGTTGGGGAAAGAGGGTAGGATCGCCGGTACATGGGAGGGAGGCCGGGAAAGAAAGGGGTCGCGGCTGAAGAAATGCGGGGATCGAAGAAGCAGGAAGAGAGGGTCAAGGATGAGGGGGAAAATACTGACGATAGTTAACCAATACAGGTAGCAAGAAAGGGCCCTTAATAAATAACTTGTCAGCGGCCTCAAAGGATTCATGGCTATCCGGGAACTTTCCCCATTTCAACTAACCTGCCTGGAAAATTCAAAAAATCTAGATGTCTGAGATAGGGAAGAGAGAACTTAGGAATAGAAAGCGACAGGATCCACGGAAGCGTTTAGCCTTCATCCTCCGAAGCGGCGACCGAGGATTCTGGGATGGTAAATAGAAGGAGAGACGGGTGCCATACTCCAATTTGCCAGGCGGACTTCGTACTTAACGAGGTGATCAAAGCGCGAAGGGAGGGGGGCAAGTGAGAGGACCTGGGAGAGTTTCTCGATCACCGACAGCGCGAGGTGAGCGATAAGGAGGAAGCTGGCGGAAAAACGATCTAATCTGACGTTTTCTTTGGGGGTTTCCTTTATGGAAGGAAACGGCAATAGGTTGTCGGTGAAGAGGGGCGAGGTGGCAGAGGGAAAGGGGAAAAACCCCCTTGAGGGGAGGGGACAGGTCAATGTGATCCACTATAAGACTGATCACAATTTCTGCGTGTGCTTGTGCCTAGCGGCGAGCGGTAGAAGAACGGAAGGTAGGCGCTGCGGGGAAGGGGAGGAGAGTTCATTTCCTAAAAGAGCAATCCGATCATGCAGGTGAGATAACTCAGATATCAAGAGGCAGGGAGAAGTCTCCAGACAGATCGCAGGAGGGAGTCGAAAGCGCGGGAGGGGACAAGGCTATCCTTATCTTGTCGAGCGAGATCGGGGGGGTTCACAGAAACCCTCAAAAGGGACCGAATAGGGGAAATGGCCGACAGAAAGCAACGAGGCAAACTCGTCCTTAGGAAGAAGGGGGGGGGACCTTGCAATCATTCAAAGGAGAAACTGCACGGCATGGAGAGGTAGGGGGGGAAAGGGGAGGGGAAGGAGTAGAGTGGAAGTGTTGCGCGAGACAGACGACTAACGTGTAGAACGCTGGAAGAGAGGGGGGGGGGCACGGGACAGGGCTCCTCGTTCGTGGTCGATATAGAGGGGGAAGTGGAAGTTGAACGTCGGGGGTCATCCGTGGGATAAGAATACGACAAGGAAAACACCGGTTTTCACAAAGCCGATTTCGAAACACGAGGAAGAGCGAGCCGACCGGAAAGAATAGAAAAACAAAAATTGGACGTACTCTTCATCGAAAAGACAAAAAGGGAGGAGGATCAGGATCCTTGAGGGACGGACGGTTAGCCCTAGGTGAAGGGGCGCCTGAAAAAGAGGAGGCGGCCGGCCAGGGGGCGCACCCGAAGGACGGAGTCGAGCCAATATAAAAGCGCGGTAGGCGTCTAGTAGCGTCTCAATAAGGCTCCAAAAGGACAGAAAGGCACCGGGAATAAGGAGTGCAAACTTAGAACCGATCTAAAGATGGGAGAATTGAAAAGAGGCATCTCTGAGTCAGCTCCTTAGAAAGAATCGAAGATCAGCGTGTGCGGATGCCTTGGGAAAAAAAAGGAGTAATTCATATTTGGACTAGGAAACTGCAGATCCTTTTGAGGCGCGGAGGAGGCAAACCTCTAAAAACGATCGGGAGATGCTAAACTAAAATGAGACGAGGAAAAAAAAAACAACACAGGCAAAGAATATTTGCGGGTCGTAGAGTCCGATCACGAAGGGGGCGAGTCAGCGGCGCGCATATCACACATCTATCTTCAGGACAATCGGAAAAACTCAACGGATAAATCGGAAGGGCGAAATGGCTTCACCGCGAACGCTTTCACTGTCGCAATACTTAGCTAGGCCCTGCGATATAATCAGAAAGAGAGAAAGGCCTCGGAAAAAGAGTTATGTCCGCACTGAGAGGCTTCGCCGAAGGGTCGGGGGGCGAAAGGGGAGGGACGGATCGAATCGAAGAATAAAATCGAATCAGAGGGGGGAAGAGGGAAAAGCCTGCGGTATCCCTGAGTTCCTCGAACCTCGCTGTCCGGATACATCACACGCAGGATAAACTGAACCACCTATAGATCCTCACTCCGCTACTGGCATGGGAGAAGGATCTTCAACCCAGGTTTGGCGGGTGATATTTCGGGAGGAAAAAAAAAAGGGGAGAGATGTCTCTACCTGAGGGTGATCGCTTCGCCGCAAAGGATCGTATATGTCTCACAATAGTCGCCTTCCCGACTCACAAAAATTAAAAAAACTATATCAAACACATGTACGAAAAAACGAAGCTAGAGGAGGAAGGGGTACATCTTAAGAAATCGCGTCGCGATCGAAGGTCAAACAAACGGGAATCACGCAGTTCCCAGCCAGCCATCTCCATGAAGGACGGGACGAGCGGATAGCCAGGCCCAATGCGCAAAAGAAGTCCCCTCCTTGTCGATTAAATGCCTAATACCCCGAGTTATTACGAGGGAGAGACAGGACACCCAATATATCTATAAGATCGCCATTGGCGGCAAGCGCAGTCAGAAACACCAGACCAGTGCTGAGACAGGAAGGAGCAAAGGCATCCTGCTAGGGAGAGAGGACGACAAATCTAGAAGAGGAGAGCCGGGACATGAAGTAGGGCAATGCATAAATTTACCCGAAAGGGACTAACAGACTACAACTCCAGCAGAACTCGGGAAATCCTACAAGAAAACGGCCGCAACAGACCTGAGGGGAGTCACAACTGGAAAAAGGAGAAGAACTATCCAGGGGAGGAAAACTTCCAAACGAGCCACCGCCAAAGAGAAACGAAACATAGGGAATAGGTACCTCAATACTGTCACAAAAACACGTCTCATCCTAGAGAGTCAACACTAAAAGCCTAGGAGAAACAGACGGTAAAGAAAAGTTCTCAAAAAAGGAAAAAAGTCACACACTACTTAGTCAAAGGACTAAGTGGCGGTCACACTAGTAAGTTAAAGAAGAAAAAGATCCGGGGCAACAGAGTGCCCAACGGCAGTTCTGAAGATCACGCATGATCCAAGCCAAGAAAAGCCATAGCGCCTGAGAGGACTATGCAGGCTCAAATGAGCGATGAAGAAAGGAGGTCGAGGACTCGACAGGAAAAAAACAGATAGACTAAACACGCTCTAGAGGGGGGATGAAAGAAAACATTCGGCGGCTCGCCTTACGGAAACGCCTGGCTAGCGAACATGCTCCTAAGCGGAAACCAGACACGTTTCGGGAAAGGCCTGGCGATTGATAGACGTACCGGGAACTCGTTGTCCAATACCTTTCTCTGCAGCCTAGCAAAGACAAGCAAGAAGGGAAGCAAGTGGCGAAAGTCTTGAGCGGCGGGAGTCCCTCTCAGCAGATGCCTGAAAGGGGTCGACCGAGCCCTACTGAAAAGAGAAAGGATAAGTCAAAGGAGAAGGAAACAAACTGAACTCCGGAAGCAAGAACACCGGCATGAAGGGGAAAGGGACGGGGAAGACGATGCGGGCGAGGATGACTTAATAATCTTTTTAGATGCATTGCAAGGCAAAACGCCTATGGGAAAACGAGAAATGAATTTCTTGGAAGGATAGAAATTCCTATCAGAAGGGAGAAGGGGATGAGACCTTCTAGATATGTTCCGTATGCGTGAACTGGGTTTGAAAAAGGGGAGAGAGAGGCTAGCTCAAAAACTTCTGGGTATTAATTCCCTAGGTCCAGGGATCATCAAAAAGTCTATAGAGCACAGTCTATAAACCGCATGAAAGGCCTATTATCTCCTGCGTCGAAAAGCTCGCAGCGGGGCAGAG
>Ga0179593_1758018_pt1 | contig 11622 bp, 11 predicted proteins | sample CZODoug2_1_08_16_FD_185931 | JGI IMG/M metagenome (GOLD analysis project Ga0179593, IMG submission 185931) | Vadose zone soil fungal communities from Angelo Coast Range Reserve, California, USA - CZODoug2_1_08_16fungal (PacBio error correction) | ecosystem: Environmental > Terrestrial > Soil >...
TTACCCGGGGCCACAACGGGTTAAAACAAAAAAAAGGATCAAAAGAGCTTCGAACAGGGAAGTTAGGATAATAAAGGAATGAAGAGGGAGGAGACTTTGAAAAAACTCGAAAAAGATGAGCGAACCAGTCAAACGTAAAAAGAGGGCGTAAACAGGTTGTGGGCAACCCTGGCAGGAAGGACTATAATCAGATCTGAACGTGAGGAAAACTATGCGAAACGATCTCAAAGTGGAGCAGTAAAGGTCGGACGCAAGGCGGGATTGGTATGGGGCAAGTTTGCCTGGCATCAAGAAGGACGATCTCAAGGGATTTTCAACGAAACGGCTGGAAAGAAGTTTTCAGGGAAAAAAGACAAGATTCGTAAAAAAAAGAGGATATTTGAAAAGAGCTCGAGGACTGGCAATTTTCGTGGTTAAGAAAGGACCTCTGAGAGAAAATCCGAGAATGCTACTGGATAGGGCCAAGGAAAGCGGGCTTCTCGACGACCGCGAACAAAACGCGACGCGTTTCACTGATGGCGCGGCGGTACGGGTGGGGGTCATTCTAGAAAAGGCGCAAAGGAAGTAAGCAAGCAAGGGGAGGCCGAGTTTGCAGAAGAGGCCTTAATTTGAAAAGCGAGGCAAAGGTAAAAGTCATGGCTAAGAAGACGCAAGGCAGTCGTCGCAAGTAAGAATCTGGAAAGAAGAGACACGATCCTGAGCCGGAAAAGAAAAGGGTCCGGGAGAGGATCTAACATAGAAGTGAAAACAGGGAGAAAGAGAGAGAAACGCAAAGGGGAAGCGCGGAAGCTAACAGGATAAATTAAAAGACCAGGGACCAAAGAAAGCACAGACGAAGCGTTCGCTTCAAGAAAAAAAAAATGAAATTACTCAAAGAGAAGGGGAAAAGGGGGTAGAGAAGGAAGGCTGCATTGGACTAAAAATCAGCGGTCTGAAAAGAGAAAAGATGAGAGGCAGGGTGGCATAGAACGCGAATATGATTGAAATGTGAAGATGGCCAATTATGTATTCTGGGGACCGACGCTAGGCGCGGAAGGGACGACTCTCCGGGAAGAAATGCTGGATGTTGAAGGAGAATGGGGCTTAATGGAACAAAACACGTTCCTAATGAATGGTTCCTAAGGGACGCGCGAGAGTCAAAAAGGTTTGGGAAAAAGAAAGAGGGAAAAGGGAAGGAAGGAGGGAGACCAAGGGGAGCTTAGATAAAGGAGGGAAAAAAACCTAGGTGGAGGCGGGGGGGGCACAAAAATGGTATTGAAAAAGAGAAGAGAACACCTGCCACAAACAAAAGGCCAAAAAAAGCGGGGAGCTGTAGGAGGGGACCAAAAAAAAAAGCCAAAAGCTCATAATAGGGGGAAGGGACAGAGCATTCAAGAGGTGGGGTGGGGAACGAAGACTGGAAAAGTCAAAGAGCCTGGTTCAAAGGAAAAGAGATCTTAAAGGGCAGAAGATACCGCGAGAAGGAGCATGAAAAATTTTCCGATAGAAAAACGGGGAAGAAGGAAGAATAGAATCTGTGTGGCCAAATGTCAATTGCGGCGAAGGCGATCTGGTTGCAAAAGGCATAGGCTATTAGTAAAAAGATGTCTTGAAGGAGGGGCCAGGGAGCATAAGGGAAAAAGGCTAGGGAAAAAAATCAGAGGGGTGTTGTCATCGGGAACAAAGGAACTAGGGGAGCAGTCATCTCCCCGAAATCAACAAAAAGGGTGAGAAAAGAAGGGGACAAATGCTGTGAGCGTATAGACTACGTGGGGAAGGGAACGAAGATGTTTACCGAAAAACTTAGGGGAGGAGAAAGACAGACACGAGTGGAAAGAAGCGGCTTCTCATATTCAGCATCCTCAAAAGGCGCCATGCGCCGCATGAAAGATAACCACAACTAGAGAAAGGTTTACGAACAGAATGGATCGGGCTGGGAGAAAAAATAAAAGGGAACGCCTGTCGATAGGACCCGCGTAAAAAATGTCCAGGACAAAAAAACCGAGAAGAGCATAACCTTCCAATAGCTCTTAGATCAAAGGAGTAAAAAGGGGCGAACGTGTGTAAAGCAAAACAGTGCGGACCGGAATGACGGGGGTCCGTCCATGCGAGCAGTTGTACCTGAGAGAGAAGAAAAAATGACACTCGAGGCCCAAAAGAAAGAACAGACGCACCTTCCTAGCACTGGATTCCAACACGAAAAAGGCCAAGGAGCGGTCTAAAGGACCGAACCTATTGCAAAGGGAGGGCAACGTCAGAAAAAATGGTTGGGGCAGATCCTGAAAGCCAAAGCAGAGGCCAAGCCGCCGAAAGCGGGAGAATCCGAACAACTGCAGAGAGTGAACCCTGGAAAAGATAAGCTATAAGTTGGAGAGGCGGAAAAAACGGGTCAGAAGGAAGAGTCATTGCCGCTCACCCCGGGTTAAAAGCGATGAAAGGACGCCCCACATGGGACTAGTAGAATCACGAGTAAATTGACCTTAGGACGAAGTAAGTGGATCGTCAAAAAAAGAGGAGGGGGGAACTCAGGAGGCGGCATATTATGCTCCGAAAAAAGTCACCACCCCTGCTTCAACACGGAGAGAGCTATTAGGATCGGCTACCTCTTCACTCGTTCACGCCGTTCAGGAAGGACGAATGGCAGAAATGGAAGGGAAAGGAAAGATTCATCTTCCAAAATCGAATCGCGTCAAAAGAAAATGAACGCGCGCAATAAGAAATGGATTAAAAAATTCCGCGGGTCAAACATGAAGACCGAGAAGGGCAGTAAAGGAGAAAACGGAAAGCTCGACGAACCGCCGGGAAACCTGATACAAAAAAGTCAAATGCTTCCAGCACTGAAAACGAAAAGAAGCCAAAAGCTTCAGCTGACCGCCTTCGTCAGGATAGTGGAAATTATAAACTACAACAGTCCCGGAGAAACGACTGCCCAGGGTCCATTATCAAGGAGGGGGGAGATCAAGTTCCTAGAAAGAGAAGCTGTGATTGCAAAATGAACCGCGAAAGGGAGGAGAGCGATAGGCAAACGGAAAACGGTACGGCATAGAAGCAGAAAAAGACCAGGGAAAGAAGAGAGCTTCGAGAGAAAAAAAAGCTTTCGGACCATCCCATACAACTGCACGAAACCTTCCTAGGATACGATAACTGAGCTTCTTAGGGATCAAAACCCGAACGAAAGAAAGGAGAAGAAAAAAATAGACGAGGAAGAGGAGCAAACCTCAGAAGGGGGGACCGCAGAGAGAGGAGAAAGAGTCGAAAAGTTCGAGAGGTGGCACATCATAATCCCCGCTCAAGAGAGCAAAAAAAAGAACGGTTGAAAAAAAAAAGGACCAGGTCGAAAAAAGGAAGTCGGGAGAAAATCAAGAAAGAAAAAATTGCTCAGACAACAAGAAGAGATTCCGAAAATCAATAGCGAGGTTTGCGACTCAAATAAGAGTGAAAAAATCTTCACAGCAAGAAGAAAGAAAGCCGAAAGGAAGGCGAGACAGGAAGAGAGACAGAAAAAAAAAAAGAAGGAAATTAGTAAGCGAGTTAAGCAGGAAAGGCATCGTCCAACAGAAAGAAGAGTTTCTTTCTTTACCTTGGATCTTGGAAAGCGGCACCTTTTGAAGCGCATAGGAGGGGTCGGACTAAAGTTCGATCATTGTGCACTTAAGGCAAGGAAAAACGGCAATAGCGGGATTGGAGGTAACAATCGTTGGGGGAAATAAAAGAACCGATCAACTAAAATGAAAGGTAAAGCAAATCGAGGTCAAGGGGAATTAAAGCACGACGAGCGAGAAAAATATCGGATTGAAAGCATCGAAAATGTGAAAGAAAGGTGGCCTCAAGGTTGGGGAGTAAAGTGCAAGACAGGAAAGTGCGCAGTAGGTTGAGCAGAGGGCAAATGAAAAACATACGACGTGAAACCAGCGGAAAGACAAACAAGCGCGAAATGGAATAGCGATGCCTCTGCGGTCTGGGTCAGAGCCTGACAGGGGAGAGACAAAAAAACAGCTTTCCGAAGAGGTTAATCAAGAGCACGAGAGGTCGGGGTGGCGAAGACGCCCTGCCGGAGCAGGGGATGAGAGAGCCGTCGCCAGAGCGGTTCCTATAAATGTGAAGGAGTAAAAGCAGAATCATAAAGATAGACGGACAAAAAGCAACATTGGAAAAGCGTCCGCAAAGGGTCGCCGCATTCAAAAAGAGGACGGAATCGGTAGACAAGAGCTCTCTAATGCAAGAAGACAGTTGGGATGTGGAGGCAGGAGGCAAAAAGTCGCGAGGAAAAGAGGCGACGCCCGACGGCGGTATAAACTAAGAAGAGGAAGTTCAACAATCAAGAGGTTCCTTAAATTCAAATAAGAGGTGAATAGCGCATCAAAAGGTCATTGTGGGGCATTAAAAAAAAAAGTGATTGAACACCTGGACATGAATGAGGAAGTCACGAGAAATCATAATTAAAGAAATACAAAAGGAAAACTTCACTCCAAAAAAGAACCGCGGACATAGAGAGACTTTGGGGGGGGGCGGGAAGGCCAACAAAAAAAAAAAGGAAACGGAACCAAAATCTAAAAATCATGTCTCCTCCAAAGTAGAGAAGAACGGGCCTTTGTACAGGTTAATAGGAGAGAAAACGGCAAGAAAAGGGGGCTCGTGTTTAAGGAGGGTGGCGCTCTCAAAAACTAGAGATCAAAGCAGGAAACTGCGTAAAAAGACATAACAGGCAAAAAGCCAAAAGGGAAGACTATTTAAAAAAAAAAATCGGCCAACAAGAATAAAAGGAGTTATCAGCTTCAACGGATTAGAGGTTTGAGATGAATACGTACATTGCGTTCTACAAGAAAAATCGGCACAAGAAACAAACGGCGAAAAGGACTCGAAAAGAAAAAAAGCATCAAAAAGACACACATGTTTTCGCCATGGGAACCTTCGGCGCAACCAGAAACCGTAATAGGAAAAAAGGTCCACGGGGTCGGTTAGGGGACAAGCCAGAAACGACCAACGAATGGTAGACATCATCGTTGAGTTAACACCCCACGAACGATGAAGAAATAATAGTAAAGGCTCTAGGACAAAAAAAAAAAGATAGAAAAGAGAAAGAAAAAAACTGAATGTATCATCGTCTAGGGTAGGCTTACTCCAATTGCAAAGCAGAGTGTCTGAAAATAAAAAAAATAAAACTAGCGTGTGAGAGGGCGGCACTAAGGGAATAAACAAACCGGGAAAGTCCTCAAGTGGGCCGAACAGGAGCAAAATAGGCGAAGCGGGAGGCAACCAAAAGCCGAGAGACATAAAGGAGAAGAGTGAAGGCGAAAAGGAAGAATTGGAGTAAAAAGAAAAAAAACCGTCAGAGCATAAAAAAGGAGCGGGGAGGGGATAAGAAGATTAGAGTCGGGAATGTGTTGTAACAAAGTGGTCGTGCCACAGAACCATCTCACAGAGTTTGTAGGGGGGATTAATGGATTAAGAAGAAATTCCGAAGAGCCAGTTTGCGAAAATAAAACAGTAAAATAGCAAACCCGTTCAGAAGACCCAATAAAAAGAACCGAAAGTTATCCAAAAAATCACGGAAAAGAAGAAGCATGAATCTAGGAAACCCGGGACCGAGAGGAAGAGACATATGCCGCAGTTTTTGCCCAACTGCCACCGGCATAAAACGAAGGGGGCCAGCCATGCTGCGCGCAACTGAGTTCAAGCCACTACTCCCAGGGGAGGGAGACATGTAGAAACCTGAGGACAAATCAGCTCGCAGGGGGGGAAGTTTTCAACGAGCATCAAGGGGCGAAGCCCCGCTGAGGGGGGCAGGGAGCCCAAGAACCTATCCGACAGGAAAGGTCGAATAGGGGCAGAAAATCGAAGGAAAAAAACTCTGATGGTGACGACGATGCGAGGGAAAGGAGGAAGTCGAACGATCGTGAAACCGAGGAAGAAGCCAGTCGAACGGAGAGAAGATACGCGTGCTACCAGCGCGTTATAGGAGAGGAAGGAATCAAAAGGAGACGGATTTAAGGAGCGTCAAATCATCGTCGGGAGCAGGAGAGGGTTCGAGGGGGGACAAACGGCAAAAAACTAAGAGAAGCGAGGAATCAGATAATACCAAGAGGAGATAAAAGCGTGCGATCTGAAAAGAAGAAAAAACAAAGCCAATCGGGACCCGATCACTCTACCAGCACAGACGCCAGCTGAAATCTCAAAAACGAGCTTGGTCAACGGAGAGGTGAAGCCGAGGAGGTCAAAAAGTGCCCGTCAAGACTGGAAAGAGAAGCAGGGTGAAGGGGATCCGGAGGAAAGAGGTAAACTACTATGGATCAAAAAGAGTCAAAATCATCGAGATTACAACGTAAAAAACGGAGACAAGCGAGGGAGAGAGTGGAAATCTTTACGAGGAAAAAAACTTGGTGGGGGAAGAATGCAAAAGGGAGACAGAGTAAACAAGAAAGCGGCGAGCCTCCAAGAATAAATAGAAAAGAGGTCGGATTCGGAGAGAGAACCTAAAAGCAGAGGAAACTTGAGAGGTCCTCCTGAAAAAAAGATCAGAATTCGAAAAATCCGATGGTGGGGAAGCCCGACAAGAAAAGGAGAGCTACAGGATTCGACGGAGGGTCGAGGCGAGGGAAATAAAAAGACAAAGTCTCGAAACCGTAAAAAAAGATAAACGGGAAAAGGGGCCAATCTTTTCACCAGAAAAAAAGAGGAGCATGATGAATCTTGGGTGGGAAAATACGCGGTGAAGGGGAACATAGGACTCTAGAACAAAAGTGGTAGGAAAGGGATCTCCCAAGAAGCTCGCTTTGTATACAGAGTTGACTGCGAAGATGGTCTACGCTTGATGCAGCCGGACAAAGGTAATAAAAGTGATCGCGGGAAGAAGTCACGTCCTGCGATCCGAGAACTCGTCCACCGGAGTAGACAGGAGGCTTACTGGGTTGGTGAAATATAACAGTCCAAAAAAAAGATGAGTGGGAGGAATAACGAGATTGACTGGTATCAAAACCACCATTACGTTCTAAGAGCGGTGTACCCGAGAAATGTGAAGTAAAGAGGAAGATACTAGTGGGGGATTCGACAGATTTGAACTGCAGCTGGGCAATCTCAAACAGTATTGAGAATTGGCAAAAAAGGCGGGCGGACCAGAGAAGGTAAACGACAACTCTAGGGCGATGAGGATTTGGCCCTAGCGCTGGAGGCCGATGTTTGCAAAAAAGAGGGGGAGGGGGGGGGGGCTGGTCGAGTGAAAGAAAAAGATCATTTCCAGCTAGGATTTGAGGGAAGGCGACAGTAAGGAAGAGTGACAGAGAAAGAAAGGTAGAAAACTCGGGCAACGTGCACGAAAATCTGAAGGAGGCGGTGCGGGGGTCAGGTATGGGCAGTGATCGCTGCAAAGGATAACGAAGTAGAGAAAAAATACTAGAGAAAAGAATATAATGTTGAGAAGAAGAAAATGAGAGAACATTGGAATCTGTTAGGCGCCAAAGGACTGAGGAGGGGACAGATCCAGTCGAGTAGGAAAAGATTCTGCAAATCAACGCGGACATCCGCAAGAGAGAACGATCTAAGGCCGGCATCTGAAAAACACTCTGGGCCGAGAACGGACTAATGAAGGGTAGAGTCGCGGCAAAGGCTCGGTGTGAACGAGATCGAGCACGACAGGTAAGATGAGTGTAGAAAGAGGCAACCATGAGCTGCAAGAAGGAAAAAGAACTTCAGAGCACAAGGAAGAAGTAAAAGGGCAATCATTTTGACAGGTAATAGGAGGAAAGGGATGACAAAAAAGGGGGTGGAAAGGCCGAAGCTAAAATAAAACTCAGCAAGATCAAAAAAAGCTGATAAAGGGGGACCGATAAGAGTGCGGTCTGATGAAAAAAAAAAGGGTTCACGCTAGTGGCGCGACAAGCGCCACGGAGGAGCTGCTTGTGGCGTGAAGAGGAAAACAGACCCCAAAAGTAAGAGAAAGGGCCACAAAGAATGGCGTGCGCGAAAGAAATTTGCGGGCTGAAAATTAAAAAAATGTTACTATCGCTGCATCAAAAACAAAAAAAAAAAAGGGGACAAGCTTCTCAAGAAAAACCTGTATCCAGGTGAAAACGAACTTGAGTAAAACTGCGACACAGGAAAACCCCAAAAACTCTTTGATCGGGAGGGTGGGAAAACAAGAAGAAAGAGCGACAAGCCAGAAAGATAAAAAGTAGAACACAGAGAAGGGAGGACAGGGACGTCGTTGTGGGGAAGCTGGAGAAACAGGCACAGCTGGAGAAAGGGGGGAAAAAGAGAATCGGGAGGAAAGAAAGAACGACAAGCAAGGACAAAAAAATAAGGTGGGGGGGGAGGAATCCAAAATCGCGTAGAATCGCACGTGTTACCTTTAAGGGCGTGAGAAGTGAAACAGGGTGTAGTTAGGAAAAGCTTTCCCCTCACATGAGCCAATCCAAAAACTAAGGGGAGGTCTGGCCAGAGAAAAAAGAAACGAAACAAGTTGCTCTGGAAACCGGAGAGGGGTTGTTCCGCGCCCCACTGAAGATGACATCTAATCATGTCGAATCTCTCGACAAAAAAAAAAGGGGAGGAAGATTGGGAAGTAGTTGCGAGTCATCTAGAAGGGCCGAAAGCAACGGTATTGAAAAAAACGACCTGGGAAGTTGCTGGATCAGAAGAACTAGAGCCATTGACAAAAGTGAAGAGGACAGAAAAGTGAAGAAGAAAACAAAGGTCAATCGCAAAAAAAAAACCACAGTCGGGGTACGAGAAGGGGCGATTGCTCCGTCATGTCGCCAGAGAACGTGACAGGGGACTCCTAAAACCCAACAGAAAGGACCGAAGTAGCCCGAAGCTACGTAAAAAACAACACAAAAAGAGGATATAAAGGACCTATGAAGCTCTGAGTCAAAGTAAAAAATGCGATCGCGGTGAGGCGTGTGGAGCGAACCGTGGGGGAAAAAACGCAGAAAGCTCACAGACGAACCAGGAGTCGTCAGAAGAATAGCCTGAGGCGGAGAAGAAATTCACCGAGAACTAAAAAGAATTATCAAATGAAGATAGGAAAGTACCGGAGATCCGAAATCACATTTTAAAACAAGATGAGAAAGGTAAAAATCCCAGTGCAGATATCGGGAAAAAAGGGGATTTCACATCAAAAGACGGGGGGGGACTGCTAATTCATTAAACAAAAACAAACAAGCATCAAAAGATGGATAATCAATACCATCGAGAAAGGATCCATAGCCGAGTGTCGAAGAAGGGGGAAGGACACTTTAAGACAGCGGAGAATAAAGGCTAGCATCTTACTAGGAGGGGGTGCACAAAAAAAGGGATAATCGGGGAAACCAGAAGCCTTTCATTCAGAGGGCGAGTAAAGGTTGACGAATCATCGGAGGGGACGAGGGAGAAAAGGAGGTCGGGTGGGCCCGTAGACGGCCATTAAAAAAGTCAGGGCCAAATCGGCAACAACAAGCGCAAAAGGTCGGACTCTGAAACTCTGCTAAAAGGCGTCGGCAGAGACGGAAAAATTCGATGGCAATAGCTCGTATGATCAGGGAGAGATATTGCTGTGTGAAACGACGAGCATATGGGGAAAAGGATATCGAACGTCGGACAAAGGGCAAACGGGGAAAAGGGGACCAGCGGGCAGCAAAAAGGGAAACCTTGATTGACTAACTAGACCTATACCGCCTGGGTAAAAAAGAAGAGAGCCAAAGATGTGCTCACACTGAACGAAAAAAGCAAATCCTCCGCTAACTAATCGCATTGGGAATGTATCGGCTTGCCAGCATAAATAAATAAAAGACACAGAAAAAGTGCCAGGCTAAAGGAAATCCGAAGAATCAGATGGGGAGAAGAGGTAACGAGGAAAAAAAACTAAAATGATGTCAAAAAAGAACGCCACGAGAGAGAATTCAATCTCGTTTTCTGACGAACTACGGTCAGGGAGGGAACTAAAAACCGGGAAGATGACTTATGGGCGGTTAGGAAACTGCAAGGGATTGGACCCATCCCAATCAAAAGGGGGACCAGACGCCCAAAGAGGGAAGAAAACGAATAGAGACGCGCCAAAAAGTAGATAGAACTTCTGACAAAAGGGCCGCTCTGAAACCAGAGAGAAAGAACGACTCACAAGAGCATGGGGTGGAGGCAAAAAGTACAAGATCGGAGACCGAGGAAACGAGTTTCAGTATGTTGCTCCAAGAATACGACAATCCCCTTCAGAAAAAGGGAAACTAAGTTATCACTTTGTAACAGGAAAAAGAGATCAAAGAAAATAGGAGGACGAAAGAAAAAGAGAAGAATAACGGAAGAGATAAATAAACAAAGAAAAGGAAGGAAAAGATAGATTGGGAGTGTACCTTCGTTCTTTGGCTTCAACTAAAGGGTGACTTTCTAGACCGCTTAGTAGAGTGGGGGACGAGACCAGGAAAAAAGTTATATAGAAAAAAAGTGGGAAACGAAGGGGGTCGAGCGTTTCAAAGACCCTCTAGACCCTAAAAACGTAAAGGATTACTCTGGGCAAAGGAGAGTGCAAACCCAAGTGAGGGGTAGAAGAGGGAAAAGGAGCAAAATTTTTGGGGGGGGGAAACTGGATGCGATGGTATGGGTGTGAGCCCTAAGAGAGGGATCAGGTTCTGCTCATAGGAAACGGGGCCAGGGATGGATAAACAGAAAGAGCCAAAAAAGGAAGGGGGGGGGGGGGCAAGGTCGGCTCAAAAAGCGCATCTCACATTAAAAAGATGGAACAAATTGGTAAGGTAATAGAGTTCAAAGAGGCACACGCTAGGAAGAGGGAATCAGGGATTGAAAACACGGGAGAGAATTTGCATAAAGGGGGATGCTTAAGAACCGCTAGGAACCCCGGATCAGGCGAAGTGCGAGCGAGAATACAGTAAGAGGAAATGGGAGGAAGAACAGTTGCGGCGGGGCAGAAAATCCAGATAACAGGTGCGAGTAGGAGAGTGGGTCGTCGGAAAAGTTCGAACAGGAGGGAAGAAGAGTTGCCGAGGTATTGGAGTAGGTCTTAGGATTTCTAGGGCTTTTACCTGGGAAGAGAATGGTCTCAAAGAAACTGGGTATAGTATGTCGGAAATCACAAAAGGAGGGAATATAAATCCGATGCAGGAGCGTTCGAGAACAAAAGAAAACGCGATAAGCGAAAAAGGAACGAAAGGAAACGGACCGGAAGATTGTCAAAACCAGTGTAAAGGAGAAAGGGGAAAAGAATCGACGAGCAAAAATACCTGGGCGCGGAACGATCTCAAGCGAATGAAATGCAACCGCGGCCGTCCCAACCACAAGAAGAGCGCCGATAAGGGAACAGAAGGGAGAGGGAAGTTTTGGAGAGGGATGAAGGTGGAAAAAAAAAAAGAGTAGGCGTGGGGCACACCGAAGCGTGACGGGCAACGTTGCAAGCGAAGAGTAAAGCCTTTTGGAACTCGGGGGAAATCGGGGAAAGGCAAGGGACGCTAAAATCGCGCAAGAGTAGCAGAATGGCGTGGGGGCAGTGAAAGAAAAGGGGCTCAGCGAAGCAAAACACGGGGCAATCATGTTGTAGGAAGGGAGAAATGCGAAAGGGAGTCGGAAGGTACGAAAGGGGGAAGGTGCGAGAAAAATCGGATAAAGAATCGTGTGCTCGGGGAGGGTTCAGACCAAAACCAAGAAGGGCTGACCTGAACGACC
>Ga0179593_1263663_pt1 | contig 11621 bp, 15 predicted proteins | sample CZODoug2_1_08_16_FD_185931 | JGI IMG/M metagenome (GOLD analysis project Ga0179593, IMG submission 185931) | Vadose zone soil fungal communities from Angelo Coast Range Reserve, California, USA - CZODoug2_1_08_16fungal (PacBio error correction) | ecosystem: Environmental > Terrestrial > Soil >...
CACCCAGATGGAACGAAGAGAAGGGAATCGTCGCCGCTTTAAGGTAGGTCCTCTGCCAACTCGCAGAAGCGGAAGAACGAGAAAAAATCCACTAAAAGAATTAAACAATGTCAGGAATTATGGCGCAGCGCACGGGATCTTCGTCCAGCCAACGGGAAGAAAAGGGTGTGGTCAGATTGGGGAAAGAATTGCATCAGGAGCGGGGGGGAAATTGGTACAAATCTTCTCTTTGTTGTGGGTAAAATAAGGCGGACGAAGAACGGCAAGCGGCAGAGTTTGAGAGGGGCAACACGGTGCTCGAAATGCATGCTGCGGTGCGTGGAAAAAGGGCAAAACGGAAAAAAAAAAAAGGAACATTTTTTTGAAAGCGTATGGGGCACAAGAGCCCGGCAATGGAGCCTGGGAGTTGACATAAGGGAGGGCGGATTAGGAAGGGGGGGGTTGCCCCCCGGACAGCAAAGTTCAAAAGTTCGTCGGCGATGGCTTTGAAAGATCAGCTTCGCGAAAGAAGGTCTAACGGGGAATGGGGACAGAAAGGGGAAAAGTTGACTGGGGACATTTTTCCAAAGGGAGGGAGGGATCAACTAATTTGAAGGGGAAGCTAAGTGAAATCTCTTATGATCCCCTAAAGGGTCGTATGCAAGGTCTCGAAAAGACACCAACCAAGGTCAGGCGAAAACGGAAAAGAGAAGAGGGGTTCCAAACGATAACTCGTCCTGTCCGGGAAGTGACGCTGAGAAAGGAGGCTTATAGGAAGGGAAAATCTAACATCAATTATCTCCACAGGGGAGAGAATCCTGTGCTATTTTATGTAGCAAAGAGGAGGAGCGGCGAGGACAAACTTTCCTAACGCGAGAGACGGGAATCAATACACCCCTGGCGAAGGGTCAGGATCTTATCGTAAGGTCACGCGCGTAGAAAAGAATTGGAAAAAGCACCGGGGGCGAAAACAGTAGAGGGGGGAGAGGGGGAAGAAACTTCCGCTACAACATCGACATCTGGCCGACTGGGACAACCGGAAAAAACATGAAGGAAAAGAAAAAAATATTATGTCGATCTTTTTTTGAAAAAGCACGGTGAGAATGGGAAAAGGGAGCAATCGTAGGAGCGGGGATCATATACTCATTCAAGAACTCCGCAAATAAATGACTACCGCAGGGCTGGGGAAAAAGTGTGCACTCCGAGGGGCCAAACTTGGTTCAAAAAAGCGCGAAAAGCAAGAGAAACCACACATACCTCGGACTCCTGAAAGAAAAAGGCGTTAAAGGAGATAAATTGTTCCGGATGTATTGCAACAAAAAAAAAGTAAAAAGACTCTACGCGAGGCAAAAGGAGCGAGGAAGGTTGCTGCAATTTTATAATGACCCTGAACTCAGGGAAGGAGAAAGGATGAAGAGGTCAACGCGGAAAACTGTAAACTCATCATGAGGACAGGCGAACACAGGAAAATTGACGAGCATGCCTTCTGGTGAAACTGCATAAGGACTGGAAGGAAGGGGAGGAAGGAAAATCGCTTGTGAAAGTTACCTATTCTCCTGCTGGCAGGGGGGGGGGGGGTTTTCTGAAAAGGAGTGGGGTCCAATCCTTTTCTAGCTAATACAAAAAGGGGGGAAGGGAAAGATCGTGCAAACATCGGGGAGTCAGCGCAGGAGGAAAGAGAATAAGAGAAAAGCTTGACGGAACACTTCTAAATCGTGAAATTGTAAGGGTAAAGGGAAGGATCCACGTAGTTTAGAAGGAACATAGCTGGAGGGATCAGGAAACGCTGGAGCCGAGGCAGAAAACGTATTCACGTAGAGATGGGAAGTCATACGCAGATAAAAACCCAGGTTCGAAATTCCTCTTTTTAGCTTAACGAAAAAAAAAGAAAAGAAAGTCTCATTGAAACAGCTTAAAGCGTTTTACTTGACTTCAATCAGAAAACTGGAGAATGGAGAAAAAATCTAAACAGGTCAGGAAAGTCAAAACGAATGGGGCAGGCCACGTTAGGAGTGGACAGGAGGAGAGTCATGAAGGGGGGTCGAGAACATTCTGCGGACGGAAAACGAAGGGAAAAATAAAAGAGATAGGACCATAAAAAAACGTCATACTCTCACCACAAAAAGAGAGAAAGAGAGAGAGAGAAAGGGGTACGGACTTATCAGAGAAACCTCTTGGGCGTAGCCGGAAGAAGTAGAGAAAAGTAAAGAAGAGGAAGGAACGAGGGCTCCAAAAAGGAAAATCAATGCCCATATCGTGTCTCCACGGACCGAAGGCGAAACAGAGATTGAATGAATCAGTTCGGCAGTGAAAGGAGAAGTTATTTAAAGCCGGGAAGAGAGGGGAAAAGGCTGTAAGGCCCGTTTTCACACAGCGGCCAAGAGAAAACGCCAAGAGGAGTTGAAAAGGGAATCTACGCTCTCGTGGGATGCAGGGGGAGCGGGCCGCCAAAACCACTATGGACTGAATAAACAGATAGTTGGGACAAACAAAAAGAAAAGTCATATTCACCTGCTAATGTATAATAAAAAGAAAAAGGAGGTAGGAAGTGGGGGGAAGAGTTGGAGGAGGGAGGAATCACGAGGCAGACTATCTTCCTCCAAGGCAAGGCCGATTGGGAAAGGCAAACTTGTTGGGTCCCCATCTAGCAAAAACAAAATGAAAGAAGGCACGGCGGAATAGGGGGTAATAGACAAAAATCCTCTAGGGGGAAGAAAAAAGGGAGGCTGAGGCTCAGGACCTCAGCATGGTAGGCGGTCAGTCAACTTTTAAGGGGTGAGAGAATTTCTGATTGTCAGGCTAAAAATTTACTTTCATAAAAAAATACGGAAGAGAGGACATCCAGCTAAGGGCAGCCAATCGCGGGGGGGGGGGGAGAGGACAAGAGGGATCATATGTAAATGGGGGTGGTGGGGAAATAAATCGGACCACTCCGAATGCGCGGGAACGCGGATTGGATTAAGAAAGGAGGGAGAGGTGAGGATGTGCTAAAGTCTTCATTGAAGAGGGGAACAGTTGGAACGAGACTAGGCAAATTCAGAGACCCACCTGCGTATGGAGGCGGAAGGGGATTGGAGATCTCTCACGAAGAAAAAAACTATTCTACTCCTACAATTGGAGGGGAAAAATAAAGAAAAGAGAGGGAAAGTAATAAATAGCGGAGGGTCCGCATCGGGGGGGGGAAACCCGTGGTACACAAGTACGAAAGTTGTTCTCATAATTTTTGAGGAAACTTACGAAGAAAGAGATTTTAGTCCAATCAAAGTGCAAGGAATTGAGAGAGAAGCGAGGGAGAAAAAGAAGAAAAAGGGGGTGTAAAAGGAAAGATAATAGAGGGGGAAAGACGAGAGCGAGCTCAGCTTCCTCCACATAAAGTTGAAGGGAAGTGATGGGAGAAGGTGAGTGAAAATCTAGGGAAAAAGAGGTTGAATTAACCGAGAGGAAGCGAACAGGAAAGGCCGGAGATTTGGAGAGGGAGAGTGTTGGGTTAAAACGGTGGTGGGGGGACGACGATCAAAAGGCACAAAAATTCGAAGGGAGAATGAAAAGTGTCCTCGACTGAAAAAAAAAGGGAAAAGAAAGGAGAGGGAGAAAAAGAACCAAGAATTGGGGGCCCAATGTCCTCGCCCTGTACACTTGGCCAAATTGGTCGAGAAGGTGTTCGAGTTCGTGGAAAACGCGATGAGGGAGCTGATCAAAAAAGGATCACGCAGAGTTGTTGGCGGGGGGGAAAGGCAAACACATCAATCTCCGAAGCCAGGAGCGATAAGATCAGAGAGGGCAACAGGGCTAAAAAAACAGGAAGGGTCATCTCAGGGAAAGGGGAAAAAAGCCGAGAGGAGCAACTTAGCTACAAAAGATGTCCGGAGGGGCGCTGGAAAGGAAGATGCTCTGACGCGACAGACCATTAGGGTACCGTCACTAGAAAGAAAAAAAGAGCGGCGGGGAAAAATCTTTACAAGTGCTAAGAAAAAATGACTGGACGATGACAGGCCCGCTAACACGAGGGGACGCGCCTGGCCAAAAAGATGCGGAATGTTGGTTTGGAGGAAGGAGAAAAAGGGGGGGGCTTCTCACGATTTGGCGGGATGGGTTGCTGGAGGCACCTTCTAGCGCAAAAAGTAGGTGACGGGGATTGCAGGTAATATGAGTCAGAAGTGGGTAGAATAAAAACAAATGAGGGGAGGGAGGAAAAGAAATGGAAACCCGCTCCTACCGCCACAAATCAGCGTTCAACTAAGACGCGTAGAAATGGGGGGGATTAAAAGAAACCGCGCAAAAATCTCGTATACGCTCGACCAGACCACTAGGAGTCCAGTGAAAATTGGAAAATGGTCCAGGCCTTCAGAAAAGGAGAGGACACGTGTGAAAATCATAATGACCAGAAAAGCCATTAATTTGGAAGGAGGGTAACGATCAGAGCGAAAGCTTTTGAAGGAAGTACAAAAACCCCTTGGCTGGATGTGTGTGGGGAAAAAAGAAGAGCGAAAGAGCAAGGAGATTCATCTCTTTCCTCGAAAAAGAGAGTTGTCATCAGGGAGAAAGCGTGCTAAGGAGAACCTTTGGTGATAACCATGCACCGGGTTTTGACTGAAGTGGCATAGGGTATAAAACTGGAGTGAAGAGGGTACAGTGGTGGCGATTCGCTTGGGGGAGAAAAAAGCCCGAGGAATTCAGTTTTGGGGGACGATCATCTTTAAAGAAAAAGGAATATGAAAGCAAACTTTGAAAAGCCGACCTGAATGGGGAAAAATGGAGGGGGAGCCATAGAGATGGAAGGGCCCACTAAGGAAGAAGCGCTGATTGGGATCCGCCTAGGGTATGGATTCCAGGGTGCTCGAATACAAAACACCAAGCTAAAGTGAATCATTCCAGACACGAACGACGGACGAAGGGAAGAGGCGGGGGGGATGCTAAACTGCTTAGGAGTTGACAAGGAAAAATGAAAGAGACCACCGCGACAATCACGATGTACCGTGGGGGGATGTGGAGAAAGATGAGAGCAGAATCCAAAATTTCCGAAACGCGATAACAAAACTTAGGGGGGGGAGGAAAGGAGGAGAAGCGCTAGAGGAGGTCTAAAAGAGGGATGGGCGACCTGGGGGGGGGGAACGCAGTAAAGGATGGCGTGGGAACGGGAAAATCTACATCTCCAGGAAAGGGGGAAAAAGGAACGCAACGAAGAGACGAGATTATTATTGAACGAAAATGTAAAAATTTGAAGAGGGAACACAGTAAGCCAAATGCGTATCTGGAAGGGGAATGACCAAGATCCAGCTAATCCATAAAGGAAAGGCTTTAGAAAATGAAGTGTTGGACAACGACGGCGCGGTGCCATTTTGAAACGCGCGAGCAGCAGAGGAAGGACAGTACCTAGGTCCCTCCATCCGCGTGGAGAGCGGAATAGAGTGGAGGGTTGTCAAAAAGGAATCCGATAAGAGAAAGCGAAAGAAACAAAGGGGCTTTTTGGCTAAAATTTAATGGGGTTGTCCCGCAGCTTTGGAATAGGAGAAAAGAGGAAGTCAGGTCCCGCGCCGCCGGTGTGTGAACTCCGCATGAGGAGTCAGAAACATAAAGGGAAGAAGAAAGCAAGACGGATGCACGGACAGACCGAGGTCGGGAAGGAGAATGGCACGGCAGGGGATGAATTCCCATTCCAAGAAGGGGGAAAACAAGGTGGGGGGGGACTTGTCAATTATTTGGGAGGCGAGCCGCGGAAGTTGGGGGGTGGAGTTTTGTCCCTTGACCATCGGAAAGGAACAGGCGCCTCTATTCTTCTCTCTATTAGCAAAGCCGAATCCAATAGACGGAAAAAAGTCGAGCCGTCTTACTTCGGACAATGAACTCGCCGGGGGGCTGCTACGGGGCCCTATCATGGTGGGGGGCGCAGGTTTGCTCTCGAGCGGAAATAAGGCAGACTCGATTTAAATTTCGATCTAGATCGAAAGGAAAGAGAAAGTAGATGGTAAGGCATCTGGTTCGCGTAAAGACCGTCACATCCCGTCGACTTGTCACGAGCATGCAGCTGGACAGAACTTCAGAAAATACAAAAGCCTTTGTCATGAACTTCTGTCGCGGAGGGGGTAGGGAGAACAGAGAGGAGGGGAACAGGGTTCCGAGAGGAAGGAAGTACGGACGAAGTGTCAGTACTGTCGGGAAAAAATTCACGTCCGTCTCAGTTTCCTGACTTAAGAAAGTTTGCTAGAATAAGCTCAGCCAAAACCGGAGGAACAGAAAGAGCGAAAAAATGGAGTAAGACTTGGGACGGAGAGGGACGTGGGAACCGTAGCCGGACGATGTGGAAATAAAAAGGTACTGGGAAGAAAACTACATGCCGAGAAAATCGTTGAAGCCAGGAAGGTGGGAAAACACGACCGCCACGCGAAAGAAGTGTTGGCAGCCAGGTTCAGGGAAGTTATCGAAGTTAAGGCTGAAGAGAGGGAAAAGAAGGATGCGGCCAGTGGGTGCGTTCCAAAAAAGAAGAAGGAGCCAAGAGCGGGGAAAGGTTATCAGCGCTCTAACGTGTCATAATCGAGCTAAGCTTGCCAGAAGAGGGATCAGCCTCGATGGATAATACCAGAGTAGTGGGCACAAAGAAAGAAAAAGAAGGGTCTGAACTAAGTAAAAAAAATTGGAAAAGGGAGGAAATGTGCCGAAGGTGAGAAAAAATGCAATGAGAGACCGACCTAACACACGACCGGGATAACCTCAGAGGGTGTTAAAGGACTTGTTGGGTATTACAAAGAAAGGAAGATTGGTTGAGAGACAAAAGTTCATAACACCAAAGAAAAGGAATTAAGGCGGAATGGACAATATGCTGCCATAAAAGGGAATTTGAGGTATGGAGGGCTCCAGGACATTAAGCGATTTTAAATGGGGAAGAAGAGGGAAAGGATGATTTCAAAAAAGGAGGAAAAAAGGAAGGAAGTTCACCTATCGAGAATGGGAAAAAAAGAAAGACTAAGAGACAAATCGAGAGAAGTGGTGCCCATAGCGTAGGAGGGAGAGGGGAAAGGGGGGTTTTCAAAAATCTAACTCCGTTGCCGGAATGACGCTACTGTAACTAAGGAGGTTAGAAATCGTAAATGGAGGTCCCGCGGGAAAGTCTGTTGGCAAACAAGGTGAAAGACCGAGGACAAATGTATTTTGATAAGCCGAGCCGGAGAAAGTGAGGCCGGAGTTGAAAGCTTTAATCGTCACTCTGGAATCAGTCTACCAATTTGCAAAACTATGTTAATCTACAGGGGCATCTTGCACCATAATGAGCAAAGCAAGGGGGGACAGGGGGACGAGATTTCTATTTTCGAGGGTGGAGGACTGAGGCAATCATGAATAGCCAAACTGTGAACTTCTTTGAAGAGCGGAAGAAGGATAAGAGAGATGTCAAAGACGACGGGTGAGTGAGGAGAGAAAGAGTCGGAAAGAGGTTGCGGAGTCTATCAATTGCCGGGGAAAAAGAAAGTGGAAAGGGTACGAGGGCTGAGCGAGGGGGAAGAGGATCTCTGGAAAGAAGACAACAGGTTTACAGAAAGTATAGAAAAACGGCCCGCAGAGGTCAAGGTTGAGACTATGTATATTTGGGCTGAAGCCTGTTTTGGTGTAACAAGTCACGAGAATATTGAGGGGGAAGAAGCGAGGTCAGCAAGGCAGGGAGGAAATAAAAGAAGGAGACCGCTCAGTTGCCCAAGTGTCCTCAGGCACAAGTCAAAGCAGGGGAGGAAAACAATTACAAGTGTTGTGCGATTTTGCGGAGGGAGAAAAGATGATATAAAAAAAGGAGGTCAGCAATTCATAGGGTGGGGGGGGAGGGAGAACAACAAGAATCTCCAACCAACTAGGAACCAGCTCAGTCCAATAGGAGATGCAAGAGAAACGGTTTCTCAGCCGGCACAGGTTTCCAAGGGCCAAGAAGAAAAGGTCAGCCATAATCGGTACGAGAAACCTCGATCTGAAGAAACTTCTAGAAGGAGACCTGAGGAAAACAAACCGAGCCGACGGTTGGTTACCTTCACTTAAAAAACGATCGACGGGGGGATGGGGGCCACATATTTAGGCACATTGTCGACGAGAGGGGCGGGAGAAAGGAAAGAAGTTGATATCCTTTGCCAAGAGGAAGGGGGTTAAGGTAAAGTAATCTATGCCGATCATCGATTTCTAGAAGAGTGTTGAGGATCATTAGTCTAAGAGGAAAGTTCGTTGACGCGGCCGGGTCCTTGTCGGGAGAGAGGGTTGTCAAGAGAGCAACAACAACAACTTATGTGAGCAAAGAGAAAGGAAAAAAGGCGAAGGAACTAAGAAACAGTGAAGGCAAGCGGACGAGAGTAAAAGCCTTAATTGGGACTCAAAACAAGGGAGGCGACAACTCCGCAGTATACAGACTACACTAAAAATCCTTAACTAATTGGGAAAAAAGAGAAGGAATTCACTTGGGACCGGAAGTCACGTTATGGTGCTCATTCCACTCCTCATCAGAAGAAAGGGGTGGTAGGGGAGAGGAAGGGTCTATGGGGGCATCGGAGGAGGTTAAGTTAAGGTCAACCGGGGTGTGTAGAAGAGAAAAAGAAGAGAGACGGAGCCAAGTTTCTCGCCATCTTTTTAGCGGGAAAAAGAGGAGGGCGGGGAGACTTCGCGGAAACAGGACCGTTTCGCATTAAATCGCGAGGGGGAAGCTCCTGAGTGAAAGGTGACAGGTTGATTCACCTAAATCCAACTCAGCATTCTTTGAGGGCGATGGGGAGGTCGGATCTAAGGAATCAGGCAACGCCAATCTCAAGCGGGAAATGGACAAAAAGAATGGGAAGTGCCTCGAAGGGCACTGTAGAGATGCTCATCGAAAGGACATGTAAGCGAAGAGAGACAAGGGGGGAGGGGATCATTGAGTAACACTAGATTGAGGTGCTCGGAATGAAACAAAACCAAGGAGGAGAACGGAAAAACCGCGGGTTCAAGTCAAAAACGAAATCTCTTTCCGGTGATAGGTATCTAACATGAGTATAGAACGGGGAAATCCAAGAAAGGCTCGCCAACGCCGCATCCGGGGAAATCGGACAAAGGAAATTTGGTCTTTTTGACAAGGGAAAGGAGCGGAGAAAGAAAGTTCCTTCACGCTTAGCTCATCACCCCACGTTAGTAGGGGAGGAAAGAGCTTATGGGCTCCGCGCGACAACAAAGGGAAAATTGAAGGTGCGACAGATTGATGGCGGGGCCGAAGGAGTCGAGAAAAATAGACATCGATTGTGACACCGAACAAACAAAGCCTCCGCAAAGGATGAGGTGAAACGATCTTAAATTAAGATGAACCCTTCCGGCAAAGCGGTCAGGCTCGGTAAATTTTGGAGGCACAACTACCTCCCGCAGAAAGCGCCAGATGGAGAGCAAAAGGAGTGTTCAACTCCGCGGGGACACCGGGTGTTTGCGAGCTAATCAAGCGAGAGAAATGTCACCATTGAAACGAGATTAGAATCCCATACTCTAAAGGGGGAGGGGAAAGGAGGAAGCGTTCAGGGTCCCGATGTGTTTCCAAAAAAAGCCAGCCGCAAATACCGAATATGTGGAGCAAGGCGAGAGTTTGGGATTCCTTTATATAGAGGGAAACATACGAGGATCTATCAATGAGTCTTCCAGGAAAGACATGGGTGGGGAAAAGGAAAAGTAAAGGAACGGACTAACAGGGCGGCAACACGGGTCCGGAGAAAAAGCAGAAGGGAATGGGGGGGGGGAAAGAGGGAAATGCCATAGAATTTTTTATTATTACTATTACAACGGGAGGACCTGGAGTGGGGGGGGGTTCTTGTCTCTTGAAAAAAAAAGCCGGACTTGCGGGGACTACAAAGGGTGGGGGTAAGGGGAAAATAAGCAACTGCCAAGAAGTCTGTCCTCGCAGGGGCCGACAAGAAAGGCGCAAGCGGCTCAACAGGCGACCGTTAATTGGTCAAAAGGGGGAAAAAAAAGAGAAAGGCCTAGGGACAGAGGGTTCCTGCAAGGTCACTCTGTATTATCAGTGACATCGGAGGGACGGGTGCGCCCAAACCACCCCAACGTTCCAAACGGGGGGGGGCCCAACAAACCACAGGGGGGTCTGCCAGAATGTCTAGAGGTGAAAGGGAGAGGAAGTGGGGGATCAAAAAATCGATCAAAAAGGAATGTTTTTCAGAGGAAACCAAAAAGGCCCGGAACCCCAAGGAGAGGGTCACGAAACAGAGGGAAAAAGGATATACCTTAAGAAGGCACCTGGCGATTTCAAGGAAGCTTCAGGGCGAGCAAGGTGGGAACAAGCATGTTTCATTCACTAAGTTTGTCCTAAAAAGGGAGGGGAAGGGACGGCAAGGAGGAGTTAACTGAACATCCGTACGTCACTTCTAAAAGGCGGGTACGAAAAGAAAGAGGAGACGCCGTTTAAAACTAGGACTGGGGAAAAGCAAACGAGGAGGAAGGGTAGGGGATAAGAAGAAAAATGGCAGTGGAAGAGATAGAAATCAAGGCGCTTTTCTCATTAGCCGGCGGAAGGGGGGAGACCAAGGAAAGGACATAAACTATTCTCCATTCCGGGGGGAAGGTGGAAGGCCGAGAGGTTCGACCGACCTGGCCTAAAAGTTGTCAGAATCGCCGGTTTCACTGATGGAAAAGGGAGAGAAAGTCGTCCCCTCAGCTTCTGAAAAAAAAGGAGGGGGGGGAAGGGGCCCGTGTGAGCTCTTCCCGGAACGGGGCGTTGAAAACTCGGATAATCGATCTAAACGGGAAATAAGCGGCGAAGCTGTCTCTCTCGCAAAAGAAAAGAAAGAGAAAGACAATAGAGTTACCGCAAAGCGTCTAGGGCCTGAGAAAAGGTAAGGAAAATTACAGGGGGGTAGAATTGCCGGATGGGGGGAGCCTATGTTGGCGAAAAGCGTAGGAATAAGAGGACGGACACTGGTCAATCAAGACCGATTGTTCAAGACCAAAAGGGGTTGAGTCCCCAAACAAGGAATGAGAAGCAAAAAACAAACTTCCATTCAGGCACGAGGCATAGGTAAAAAAGAAAAAGACCTTTCATGGGGTCGTTCCAACTTCTAAACGCGGGAATGCGTCAATTTAAAAGGGGGTGTTTAGAACTAATTAATAGGCTTTTTCAAATGGATGGGGGAAGAAGGACGAAATAGATGGAGAGCATGGGCTCCTCTAAGGGAAGCCCAAAAGAGACGCGCCTGTTGTGAAGGAACATACGAACGAGAGAGGAATTGTGGGGGGTGTTTTAAATCAAATCGGGACCACTAACGAGGAAGAAGGGAGATAAGGTAAACGAGGGAGGGTATTAATCGGTAAATGGTAATTCAGGAGCTGGGATGGCGGGATCGGGGTAAAAATGTGGGCACCAGAAATTTGGGAAGGGGAACTTCAACGTGGAAATTGGATTCGGAGGGGAGGGAGAGATCGTAACGCTTCAAATACGCTAACGACTGCTACTGAGGGGGACTGGCATTGGTTGGGACTGTATAAAAAACTACATTCAATACGGGAAAAAAAGTGACCGCATGTCTTTGTTCAGTGTCACCCAATCTTAAGAGGGGAAGGAAAGGGGGGACGCAGGGGGAGAAAAGGTGGGAAATTAATGCTGTTCTCCACATTTCTCAAAAAGGGACTTCGCGTTGAGAGAGATGAGAGCA
>Ga0179593_1305666_pt1 | contig 11621 bp, 11 predicted proteins | sample CZODoug2_1_08_16_FD_185931 | JGI IMG/M metagenome (GOLD analysis project Ga0179593, IMG submission 185931) | Vadose zone soil fungal communities from Angelo Coast Range Reserve, California, USA - CZODoug2_1_08_16fungal (PacBio error correction) | ecosystem: Environmental > Terrestrial > Soil >...
AGGCTATGAAACCGACCTGGGGCACAAAGAGGGGAAAAAGACCAGTTTGAAAGGAACAAAGGGTGAAGGAGCAAAATGGACAACGGGGATCTCCTGTTCTTAACAAAAACCGCCATGGTCAGGGGTAAGAAAGATTGATGGACCGGCCCGGAAAGGTTCAAAAAAAAACAGTGAGAGACGGTAGGGATCCGCAATCAGGGCAAGAAAAAACGCAGCGGAGACTTTGGAAGGACCTCTTCTGCGTCCCTGGAGGGCGGGGGAAAAAAGGACCGGGATGTCGGAACTGAAAGGGAGGGAATCAGAAAGAGGAAGTACAAAACTGGAAACAGAATCAAGGCGCGGGCCAAAGCACTAAAGGGGACAAGCAAGGGAGGGATGAAGGCAAGGGCAAGGGGGGGGAGCGCGAGTGGGGATGGGTGCAGGTAGGGGAGGGAGGAGATAGCGTGGAAGGATAGGAGGGCCATTGATTGCAGTGTGGGGAGGCCTGTCCATAAACGATGATTAGGAAAGGTCCTCATAAGGAAGGTGGCAACCGAGGGGTCGACCGCCGAAGACCGACGGCACATACAGTCGCCAGGGAGGGGGTCTTTTCCAACACCCATCGGAGCCTAAACACCGCGGCTTGAAAGGGGGAAAATAAAACGATTACGCCCGCGGCGAAGCTGGGGAACTGGAAGAAAGAGGTTCCCCAGCGGGGACGACAACCGGGCATGGCAGGGCCAGGTTAGGGGAGGGGGGGGGGAGGAAGAATTGAAGTGGACAGCAGAATAACGACACCCACGGGTTTTTTTTAAAAGCAGGGGGGCACGGGGGAAAGAGCGGGGCTTCACAGGGGGGGAAAGACGGAAAAGGTCAGGTGCGTAGGGCAAAAAGGCCCCCCATGAAAAAAAAACTGTCAGATTTCAGAGAAAAAAAACGGGCCGGCGATCATGTACCGTGATGGGACTGTCCTGGGGGGTTTGGAAAGGGCAGTACCAAGACAGAGGAAGATACGGTGCCAAAAGAAGAAAGTGAAAATACCTGGTCAAACAAAGAACGCTGGTCCTTATGATGATGGAGCGATGGGCCTCAAAAGGGGTGCCCAAGAGAAGTGTGATGGGTCACCCACACAACCAGCCACCACAAACCAACCACGAAGAACACTTAAACCCGCCATTTTACAGAATCGCAACGCCAATGTGAAAGAAAGCAAAACAAAACCACACAAAGGATTGGGGAAAAAAGGGATAAGACGGTTGATAACAACAATAACAAAACTAAGACGGGTTGCCAGCAAGTGGCAAGAAAGACAACCCTTCTGAGGGGGGGGTCATCCTACGCTGTAGGGGCGAGGAACTAACCAAACGTCCCGTAAAGGTCGAACATCGGCAATATAAACACCTACCCGACCGGGTGCAGAAAAGGGTTTCTTCTGTAGTACTCTGTTTCGTGCAAAGAGATGACTTCAAAAAATCCCTTGGGGTTGGAGGCACAGAAAAGTACGCATGTGGGGGGGAGTGAGCACCAGCAGTAGACGCTAAAAGACAACTCCATCATCAATCACGGAGGAAAAACCACGGTGGAAACCTATGTCGATCTGGGAGATGGGTAGCCGAGCACGCGGCTTGGCAGCAACTCCGAAAAAAAGGAATTACAGAGAAAACAGGTGAAGTTGTTCCCCCGGTCTGGCTGCGAAACTACATCAGGGAAGAAACCAAAGAGACAAGGCCAGATAGACGAAAAGAAAAACGTGGAGCGATCACCGAAAAAAAGCGCCTTCGGGCCACCAAAAGCGGACAAACTGCCTCAAAAAAAATCATCCCCTTTCCACATGAAGGATGGGAGAACATATAAAAAATGGTGGGGGAACATCAGGATGAGGAAGAGTACAGAAAAACAAGCAAGAGCTTAAAACCCTCAAACGCGAAAGTACCCGAGGGGGGGGGGAGCAACGCAAGAGGCGTGCCACTCGAACAAGAAAATTCAACGGAGGACCACGAAAGGGAACCAAAGTTGTCGCCCAGCGTGAAAAAGAAACTGGGGATTAAGGAGGAAAAAGGGAAAAGATTCTTCAGGGGGGGTGGGGGGGAAAGGGGGTAAACAGGAGGGCTGGGGTCTGCATAGGAGGTTGTTTCTTGTCGCAGGTTCCCCCCATGTGGGGGGAGGGTGTCTGGAAAGTTGGCAGAACCGGCCTGAAAACTTTGAATGAAGTGTAAGGGAGATATCCGTTCCGGCACGGAGGATGGGGGGCCCGGGGGGGGACAACTCAACGTATTAGGTTGGCACTACAGGGGAGGGGGAAGTGGTCCCGAAGTCGAAAACGGAGGGGAAGGGGTGGGAATAGGTTTGAACTGGTCAAAAAACAGTCGGAAGGATGGATAGGAGGAGGGGCCCCCCATGCCGAACAGAGCCAGTCCAAACTGGTAATATTGTGATCGTTGGTGAGGGCAATTCACCCCGTACCTGGGGTTGAAAGGGGGGGAGATGGGTTTGGCCGCTGAAGCGACCAGGAGAGAAAGACAGAGGCCAACTCGCCCCAACTCAAGAAAAGGAAATGTAAAAAAAGGTCAGTAAAGGCAGCCCATGGAGCCACAGGGCTGGGGGATGTAAGAGAAAAAAACAAGGACCGTCGTGGAAAGGAAAGAGTCAACACAAAGGCGCAAACAGGCAAAAAAAGGCAGAACCGTTCAGGAACTGAGATTGAAGAAAGAAGCGACTCGATTATTGAGGAGGGGGGACCACGGCGGAGAGCCAAAAACCCAAGCCAGCCGCTTGGCACTTGGTAAAGATCCTGTGGAAAGTGCAATGTTACGAGCAAGATAAGGAAAAACGCCGGGGGGGGGAGGGGAAAAATGGCAGTACGGAAGGAGGAACAGCTCAAGTCAAACCTACCGATCGAACAGGTTCTCTGATTAACTCCGCCAGAAGACGGTACGGTACGAGTGGACCCAACTGCCGATTCCCTTGGGACAAAGAGGGTTCAAGGAGGTAAGGGAGAAAGCTTCTCAGAGCTTGGGGGGGAGGGGACGACCGGGAAATGAAAAGTCGGTAAGGGGATGAGGGAATCAAACGACAGCGGTTGAAAAAAAAAAGACACTCTCGCCTTCTACTACTACAACAAAGTCAACGCCCAAGTACCATCAAAAAATACGCGGGGCCCACGGTGGGGAGGAGTATGGACTGTGTGAAAGTAGGGACCGCCAAAGCAAAAACACGAGACCAGATGGCCTAACAGGTTTACGCACGCCTTGGTGGGAAGAGCGTGATTACCAGCGACGAAACTGTGAAGATGTGTCGACCCCCTAAGCGGCAACTCGGGGAAATGCGCTGTCAAAAACGGTCACCTACAACTAGAACAAAAAAACGAGCTTAAAGCGGGTGCGAACGAGCCGTTTTTAAGTTTTCGGGGAAAAAAAAAACTGGCTGGTTGAAAAAGACGCAACAGCGACCAACAAGGGTGAAAAAGGAGTAAGATAAGCACTCTCAATTGTGATATCCAGGGGTCTAAGGGAACCCCTTCAAGGGAAGGAGGGGGTGTTGAGAAAAATGCACAATAGGGGAAGAAGAAGAAAAACCAGAAGGTTGGGGAAGGCCCCACGGTTGGACCTCAATCCAGGAAAGGGGAACAGACCGGAGCCCACAGCACCAGAAAGGAAAAAAACCAAGGAATTTTGAGTCTTCAAAAGAGAGGGACCAAGTAGGGGCCCGAAAGGGGGGGGCGGAATCAAAAAATCAAACTAGGGAGGGAAGGGAAGTGACCGGACTTTGTGCTTTGGAAACAGAGGAGCAGTAGTATCAGGTGGGGTTCTTAGAGGGTGTTGTCTGGCCCCTAAAAGGGAGGATGGACCAAGGTTTTTCTTGAGAAAAAAAGACATCGGAATGGGGAGGAAAAGGGGAAGAGGAAACGGTTAAAAGAATCGGGGTTGAGAATGGGACGTCCAGCGGGCAAAAAAAAAGAGGAGGAGGTGGACCGTGTGGCAGTGTGTGTGGTCTTCAGAAAAGGGAAAAGTGTTAATCCTTGCTAATGGGGCAAAAAGGGGGAACAGTTTTGGATCATCAAGGGGTTCACAATGCCAAGAAGAATCCTTGCGGGGGAGAGAAGGCAGTGATGTGGTTATGAAAAGAAGGGTAGGGGGGGAAAAATCAACAAAGTTCGGAAGGGCGAAAATCCAGCGCCCACAAGGGAAAGGACAGGAAAAAACTCCAACCCAAGACACGGGAACTGATTCCTTGCGCGACATCGGAGTAAAAGGGAAACCTTCAGAAGTCGTGGCTGGAGAGATGAGCAGAACCTGTAAAGGGGAGACACCAGGTGGAAATCCCCTGAACAGGAAAAGTAGAAGGGGGAAATCCCAATTGGGGTCTCAAGGGCGAAGAACCGGCTCCGCATGACTTACCTACAAGGGAGGAAAAGAAAAGTGCGTTAACGGGACCCGAATAGGGGATTGCGCCGAGAAAAAAACAAAACAAAGGAAGGCAGAAAATAGAGAGTATGTCGTGCGGAGCGGGGGTCACTGTAAAAGGAAGTGGGGGGACTCGATCCGGCAACAAGTTAGCACCGTCAGCCCGGGAGGAAGGGAAGGAGGACTCAGATACCAAGAAGTGAAGCCCCAAAAAAAAGTCCGGTAAAGTAGAAGAGGTGTTCCACCACGGGTCGCACAGGAAAAGATTCTGTGGGGCATACTAAAAGTGAATCCGCCGACGGGAGGGAGGAATTCGGAGAGCAGGTGGGTCATAGCAAGGAAAGGAAATTCCCTGAGTGACGTGGCCTACAGGGAAGGGGGGGAGAAGACGTGGGAAAAATTAAGAAGGAGCTAAATTCACCTCCCCGGACCGGGTGGGGCGTGACGTCCTCCAGGATGATAAAAACAGAAAGACTGACCAGGTGAACGAGAACCACAACCCGGACGGTGCAGGTAGAAGGACCTGCCGACAAGACGCACAACTTTCAACCAGGTTTGGGGGTGCAAGGAGACATATGTAAAGGGGGGGCCCCAAAACCTGAAGGGACCACCAACAAAGGAAAAAACCGGTCCAGCCAGCAGGGGGGAAAAGAGGGGGGGAGGGGGGGGGGAAGGTACATAGTAGGAACTATCTAGAGGTCACCAACGTTGACTAGACAGTGGGTTTTGTGAAGACAAACAAGTCTGCGAGGTGGGGGTAGTCGAATGGTGGGGGAAAAGTCAAGTTTAAAAAAAATGGGACAGCGGAAAAAGGACGTGCAGAACACTTCAAGACTAACACAGCCTAAATCAGAGGAAGAGGGGGGAGAAAAGAAAGCCTTAAGGAAGGCAAAAGGAAGAGCCGCGTGGTAAAGTAGCCCTTACATTCGGGCAAAAAAGTGGCAGCCTCATCTAAAGATAAAAAGAAACAGCTCAACCAGGGGAACAGTGGGTCTGGAAGGAGGGGGGGGTAAAGACCCGTGCAATCTGAGAGGAAAATAATCACAAGGGGGGGGATTTAAAATGAAAAAGAGGGGGAGTCACGGCGGGCGGCAGGACAAGTGTGAAAACTTTGTGGGGCATTTTTGTGAACCCCCAAAATTTGGACACTGGACTGCCTTGGTAAACGAATAGAGACAAACGCACCGGAATTATTTTTATCCCACTTCCTTGAAAAACCGAGGAACAACGTCAAAAGTACAGAAAGGGGGGGGGGAAGCTGGTTTTAGGAACGGGTATGGAAGACAGTTGGTCCCATCTAAGTAAAATTTGCTAAGAGGGGTGGGGCATGGGGGGGGGAGCGGCATACCGTACCGGAGGGGGTTGTCGAAGTGCAGGGAAAGGGGGGGCAAAGCACAGCCCTGGGAAGGAGAAAGTGGAAAAGGGGCCTTGAGTAGATGGATGAAAAAAACGCACTCGAACCAAGCGTGGGCTACGGAAAAAGGCAAAATTTAGCGTCAAATAATGGAACTGGGGGGAGAGTCTTCGCAACACCAGTACCAAGGGAAAAGAAACACGCAGCACAGAATACACTCTGGGCTGGGGTGAATGGTAAGGGTGAGTTTGCCAAGGGGGGTAAAATCGGCAAAAAAATGGGAAACGGGGGGGGGAGCTTGCTGGGGTGAGGGGAAAGACCTTCCAGCAAAGCCCGCGAAAATGGCCGAGTCAAGTGAGGGGTGCGGTCCAGCCAAGAAAGAAAGGAAACGGCAGTACAGGTACTAGGCAAAAAAAAAAAATCCAGTCCTTGGAAAAAAAACGGGAATCGGGAAGAAAGCGTGGACGTCCCCGGCCGCCGGCTTAAACTTGAGAGGAAATGTTTCGGCGAGGGTCGATACAGGGGTCTTAAACTTCCAATTTTCACCAAAGAAAAGGAAAACATAAAATCGCGTGCGACGAAAAAAAAAACATTGAAAAGAGAGTAAAGAACGAAAGAAATGCTGGTTCCTTTGCGGGAGAAAAGAACCTGTGGAAACCAAAACACAAAAAGTCCAGCATAGGATAATACTTTGCTAGGAAGGGGGAAGGCCGAAAAAGGACTGCAGTGTCCCTGGACTCCGCCCCCGGGGGAGGGGGGAAATTGGGGGTCGTTCAAAAACAAACGTGGGGAAAAAATTGGGGGAGCTTCCTCGTGCAAAAGGTGAAAAGAGGAAACGGTGAAGGGTTGGTGGGGGGTGGACCTGAAGCATTATGGGAAAGGGAGCAGGGGAAAAGGGGCGGGAGGGAGGTGGTGAACGAGGCGGTTGTAGAAACACGAACCTTGGGTTGAGAGGGGGACAGGAGGAACAAAACCGGGCTTGCCCATTACGGGGGGAAGGGAAAGGGAAAAGGGATCAAATCATAATCCAGGGGCAGGAAGGATTGGACGAAATGTGCTGGTAAAAAGATCGGAAAGCAAAAAAGAGAGAACGGCCGGGTGGTCTCCCCGAAAAAAGAAAAGTGCAAAGGTCAAGAAGAGGCGACTACGGACACCTTTTGAAAAATAAATGCAGTAAATAAGGCGGTGAGCAAAAAAGGGAAACGCAAGACAGGGGAAAGGGACCGGAAGATCGGGGGAAGGGGAACAAGAGGCCAAGGTACTCAAGGTAGCCAATTACATAACACACCAGCCAAAAAAGGGGGGAAATGACTGAAAACAAAAAACAAAAAACGAGGCCAAAAAAACACGGAAAACCACCGCCCCCCGCCCACACGGAAAAATCACTTGGGAACCCTGACCAAACAAACCACGAAGACAAAGGGGGTTCCTGGTCCAGTGCACCTCCTCTGGAAAATCAATTGGGAGAGACAAAGGGGGTGAGGCGGTCAGTGACGAGGGGGGGGGGAATTCCTGGAGCTGCGTGCCGCCAGGAGGACGGGGGGTGGCACATGAAACCTAGGGGACTCGCGGTGGGGGGTTCGGGGGGATCGTCCTGCTAGTGATGAAAATTCTCATAAAAGTTCAAGAAAGAGGCTGATGATAAGGCGCCCTGAATATCGTCACTTCAGGAAACAGGTATAAACGTAGTGACAAAGGGGAAGAAAAAAATGCCGGTGAGGTCACAAAATCAGCGGTGTACGAAAAGGCAAAGACGGGGGGGTTGAGTCGGGGGGGGGTGAAGAGGTTACCAAACGAGGTGGAAAGGAGAGCTTAGAGGGGGGGGGGGGGGGCTCAGGCTACTAAGGGCGGGGGGGGGGCACCAAAACCGTGGGAGTCGGAAAAGAAGAAAGATCCGTTGGGTCATCCTCCGGGTGCGAAAAACGTTTACTCAGGGGAAACTTCCAGTTGGCGGGGAGTGGGGGCAAAAAAGTGGTGGACGTCCCAAGGGAAGGCAGCTGATCGGGACTAAATCACCTATCTACAAAAAGCTCGGTCCCCGGCCTGCCACAGAAGGGATGAAATTGATTGCCAGGACGGATATGCGTCGACCTGATGTTGGGTTCCTCAGATATGGCACGGTAGACCCGGGGAAAGCAGTTCCCGCAGGCCTTTCTCGGTGGTCTGACATGGCCAAATGGGAGGGGGCGGGTAGGGCCGGAAAACAAAAAGTCTCTTGGCCTTTTGGGGACAAAACGCTTACAAACCCACCTCCTTGAGAGTCCGTGGGGGGACACAGTTTTGCCTAAAAAACAAAAGAAAGTCTTGGGGTCGGTGGGGGGGGAAAGGACTTTGGATAAACTTAGGCGGCCTCCCGGCAGGTGGAGGGGGGGGGAATATTAAAAAAGAACAAACTCTATAAAGGCTATTGGGAGGGGGAGGAAAAACCCCGCGCCGAGAAGGGGCGTGGGGGGTTCCCCTCCCTGGGGACATAAACTACGCGGTACGGGGCCCCTTGGGATCACCCTGGTATGTATGGAGGAGCTGACCAAGACTGGGGGTGGAAAAGGTGTGGGTCAAATGGAGGGGGGGCAAATAGGTCAGTTTTGCTTTGGGAGGTGGACAAAAAAATGTAAAACTGGGCAACTGGTGGGGCCTTTTCCTTTTGAGGGATCCATTGATTCGAACAGCAGGGGTGGGACAATCAAGTACTTAAACGCTGGGGGGGGGAAACGGTCGGGAAATTGACGGCGTTGCGACCAGAAAAAAGAAGGCCAGCGTAGGGGGGGGGAGCCATCACCTCAAAAACGCAATCGCAGATAAGAGCCAAAACTAACAATTTTGTTTTTCGACACAGCGACTCCCTTCGACAAAATCCTTTACCCCGAGGGAATGGTGCTCAGAAGCAAAACAGGGCAGACACGGTAAAAATAGAAAATAACCAAGAGTCCATCCTCGGGGAGAACTCAGGTCAACGGGTGGGGATCAGTAGGATCTTCGCCCTTTGGCAGGGAGGAACTCCTCGAAATGAAAAGGGGGAAAAAAAAATGAAAAAACCATTGGCCGGGCTCGACACGGACCGGGGGTTAATCCGGGGGGGCCAACCCGACCAATGCACAAATACCAAGCTGGGGAGGGGCATCAGTCTTGGTAAGTAGAGGAAGTGCGAAAAACGGCGTGGTGTGTAAAGAAAATGGGTGTAAGTAAAGGGAATGGCTCAGTCCGTCGAGGGTAGGACGGTGCAAACAGAAAAACGGGGCCACCAGGGGGGAAGGCTGCTGATGGGCAGTACTAAGAGCTTAACAGGGGAAAAAAGACCAACACGCAGAAAAGATGACAACATAGGAATGCTGGGGGCCGAGAGGGGGTTCCGGTGGGACTAAAAAAATGGGGGGGGGGGTAAATCCGTGCCTTTCGAATCCGGTCGGGACTCGGGGGGAGAAATATGGAGCGTCAGGAAACACCTCCCCGCAATAGAGGGCAGGTGAGGAGAACACAAGGACTCCAATATCGAAGAGCCGCCAAAAATTCTTCAAAGGGGGGGCCGCGCGGGGTCTTATAAAAAACTCCCCGTCCAAAAAGACAAAGGAAGAAAAGAACACGGCCTCAAGCAGGGACCTAGCCCAGACCAGGGAGGGGATAAAGAGGAAGGCATCACCCCGTGAGCGTCTAAATGGGAAGGGGTGTACCGGCAGGGGAGGAAAAGGGGGGTTAAAGATTCGGAGAAAAATAGGATCAAGCACAAACAAAACGGAGGAGGAGGGGAAGGAAAAAAGGAATCTGCAACCTACTAGGCAAATTGTCTCTGGGGACGGGCCCGTTTCCGGGGGGAAAGAGGGGGGGAGAATCCGGAAAAAGATAAAAAAAAAAAAAAAGGGGGTTCAGGGAGAGAGGGGGCCGGGTCGGGGTAGGCAATGGGCGGCCAGTGAAACAGGGGTTTAAGGGTGGATCTGGAACGGAAGGGGGAAGAAAACAGATTCAGGGCAATAGGGAAACGCAGGGGGCGATCGGCGGCCCCGTCGGAGGAGAAATCCCAGAGATGTAACATTTGGGGTTCAAATACTTCTGAAGAAGGCAAAGGGCACTGTAACGAGGAAAGACTGCACCCACACTTACCGCGTCCGTCCTATATAAAACATCACCACTTAGGAGGGGGGAAAAGGGATCGCGTTGGAGGGGAAGAGCAGCGTTGATATCAGAAAGAGCTTTTTAACAAAGGAGGTGGCCGAAAAGAACGACCTGAAGCAAGACTTGCAAGTACAAACTTAAGGGACAATTCCAAAACGACAGATACACATCGGCTACGTAAGGGAAAGGGACCCAGAACTGCCAGTCCAGGAAAAAAAAACACATGGGGTCAACGATGATTTCACACAGAACGTTTCATCAAAGCCCATTTCCTGGGTGGCCAGGGGGGGGGGGTAAACAAAAAAAATGGGTAAGGGAATGGACACTGCCATTGCAAGAACCATATAGACGAAACCCACTTTCAACCAGAGGTCTCAAAAAAGAACCTATTGAAGGGGGACAGGGTGAACGGGGCTCATTCCGTAGGGGAGCTTTTAGAGGCTTCTTGACAACACCAAAAGACACAACGGAAACCATGGGCGACTTAAAATACCAGATTCTCTAACGTGTACCGGGTGACTGGCCTGTGGGGTGGGGAGGAAAAAACCCCAAGAGAGAAGGGAAAGGGGGAATGCTGGTCCAACAGAAAAAAAAAAAAACTTCCATGGGAAAACGTGGGGGGTAATCAAAAAAGCCCGGGTTACTGAAAACATGGAGGGGGAAAAAAGGTAGCGCGAAAAGAAAAATGTGTTCAAAAAAAGCCCACTGTTGGGGGGCAGGCAAAGTCGAACCCAAACACAAGAAACTGCCACACAAAGCCCGAACGGAGGGCTCCTCACCTCCAAAAAGGGGGCGCAACGTAGAGGAAAAAACTTGTGAGCCACCAGGACGAACTCAATAGGTGGCAAAGAAGGGACCGATCTTCCAGGGGGGGGCTGGAGAGGAAAAGCAGAAGCAAGGAAGGTTGAGTAAGGGACTCCAAAGAAACAAAACGTGGATCCTGATAGGAAAAAAAAAAGAAGGACGATACACAAAAAGGGCCAGCGGGATTGTTCATTAACTGTGAAGGGGAGGCGAAACGAGTTGGGTGGAAAATTGAAAGCTCTGGGGAGGTACAAGAAAACCCTTGGAAAACTTACAGAAAAAAACTTCGAGGCGTAGATCAAAAATATGATTATCTAGGATTAGTAAAACAAAATATCATATCAGACAAACTGCTAAAAAGAAAGGGGACCCGAGGTAATAATTTTCTTTACAAGATCAAGAGAAAGCGCCGACCCACGGAACCAAGAAAGAGAAAGCGTAAACTTCGACGCAAAAGGGAACACAGTTTGGACAAACCAGGAGGACACATGATGAAATAGAAATCTAACGAATGAAGAGAAACTACCAGCTAGAAACGGGAAAACGGGATTGGGGGTGACCCTATCAAGGGGGGGACACAAACTAACAAACGAAGTATTCAAAAGAAGGGGCGGGGCCTGCCCCAGTCACAGGGGTAAAAACGTACGATAGATACTAAAAAGGGGGGTTTATGCGCCGGGAGAAAAAGCGGCAAGTAGTCCGACCCTAGAATACGTACGGGAGGAAAAGAAAAAAACCCACAGGAAGAACGAAGAACGGGTAAGGGGGGGACTTCCTCCGGCCGAAAGAATAAAAAAAAAGGGAAGACGGCAACTATTCCGGGGACAATGTGGCCGCAAGACTGTCGCAGGGCGACGGAAATATGAAAGGGGAACACTAAGAGTTCGGGTGGGGGGGGAAGGGGGGCCCCAGTGCAAAGGGGTAGAATCAATGGGGGGGATGGGACATTGCATGTTAAAACCTGTTGATGTTTG
>Ga0179593_1326136_pt1 | contig 11621 bp, 15 predicted proteins | sample CZODoug2_1_08_16_FD_185931 | JGI IMG/M metagenome (GOLD analysis project Ga0179593, IMG submission 185931) | Vadose zone soil fungal communities from Angelo Coast Range Reserve, California, USA - CZODoug2_1_08_16fungal (PacBio error correction) | ecosystem: Environmental > Terrestrial > Soil >...
AAGGTCAGAAATTGAACTTTGTCGAATAGTACGGGTTGATGCCAAAGAGAAGAATCATTATAGGTTTGCAGAAGTTCCGGGAGAAAGAAGCCCCCTGGGGGCACAACACATCATTAAAAGAAAAGGGAAGGTCTGAAAAAAGAACCGGCACCCGTTCCTCGAGCAAGGGAAGACTGGTCAGTCCCAGGGGCCGCAAAAAGAGAGAAGGGGGCCACCGAGAAAAGGAGTTCTGCACTGAAAACACATTTCATGAGCAACGGGGTCAGACCTTAAACGAATAAGTGGGGGGCAACAGGGTCCAGTGGGAAAGGACGTAAGAAAGCGTCGTCGAAGGGCTCAATTGAGACCGGGTCGAAAAAACACCCCCCCCCAAGCGCTCAAAAGTGAGTGATTGAGAGAGACGCCGCGAACACGAAGACACGAGAAGAAAGCAAAGACGGGTGGCAGGTGGAAAAAAGGGTGGGGGCCCCTTCAAGGACAATTTCAAGGGAGAAACACAAACACATGAACAGAGGCAGAAACGGGAAAGCTCGGTATCGAAACCAAAATGTAATTGGCCTTGGGTGAAGGACAGAAGGTTAGGGTAAACAACAAATCTCCCACAGTAGACATGTGCAGGCGTTGGGTCTCGATATGGAACGGTATACTAAAGACACTGCGGACACGTGGGAAACAGCTCCAATGGGTGCTTCTATCATTCTGGAGCATCCGTCGCACGGAAAATGAAAAATGGGACGGGTAAATCATGGTCCGAATGACAGCTGGGCGATAAAAACCAGCACGAACGCGAAAACGCCAGAATGGCAAACCACACAAAAACAAAAAGCAAGGGGTCCATGGAAGTCACTACAGACGGAGTGCACGGGTCAGGGGAAGAAAACAGGGGGACTTGGAATCCCGGTTGGCCTCACCACCGGGCTTTCGATCTGAAAGGCACGCCCAAAAAACAGAAAAAGGGTGCCTGGGTCGCCCATCCCATCCATGTACACGGGTTTTTTCGCAGCTATAGAAAAGCCGCACAGCCGGGGATCAGAAAAAAGATAGCAAAAAATGCAAACAATCACTGTGGGTAACTTGGGGCTGGTTTTGTGTGGCGTGGGGAAAGAAGCCCCGAAGGGGAAAATGCGAGGGGATGCGTTTTGTCCGGAAGCGAAAAGGCACTGTAATAGAGCGGCGGTAAAGGGCAACAAACAGGGTTCTGGAAATCAAACGATGGGCAAAGAAGGAGGGGGGGTAGAACGAAGTTTTCGGTGTACGACATCACGCAAGGGAGTAAAAATGGAACATTTTTGGGGGGGAAAAGGAAGGCGAGAGAGGACGGTAGTTCACCCACACGCTCAACAACATGGAAGTTGTGGGTGAATAGAGAAAAGCGAAATGAAAAAAAATGAGGGTGATGGAAAGACCGGGGAAAAGTAGTTGGCACGTCTCCCAATGTTACGGGTGGGTGTTGGTACAAAAAAAAAAGGGGGGGGGAAAATGGTTCAGGAGAGAGGCGGTGTCTTTAAAGCCCATAAAGCGTCATATCAAGAAGTAACTGACTTCAAGGTCGTCTTCAGAGATGGTCACGGGTTTGGCATTTCGGGCGGGTGAAGAAGGTCGGAAAAAGCATGGTCACCAACTTGGAGGAAGCGCCAAGAGCGTTTTACTAAACTTCCCAGAAAGGCCCGTATAAGGATTCCACAGAAAAAAAGGTGCCAGGGTAAAGAATTCTTTCAACAAGGCCCAGTAGCCAAAAAGGGGAAAACGACGGCCGGGGGGGCGGGCTAAACTCAGAATGGGGGGGGGGCTTGCCGTGTAAGCTCGCGGAGAATTCCCGAAAAACAATTTTAAGGACACAATTGAGAAAAAAAAGAATTCGCGACTGAAACTGGGGCGGCCAATAGGGACAATTAGAGAAGAAAACTGAGGGGTTTGGGGACTTGGGGGAAAGCAAAGGCCGTTGGTACTGCCGGAACGGAATCGACAGTGTTCCTGCAGCGATAGGGACGATGGCGGAAAACAAAAAGGTATCATTTACGGCGCGTGTGTGAGTAGATGGAGGGCTGAACGGGAGGCGACCGTTTGGTCGGCCGGATCGCGGCCGGTAGAAAGAGGGTCCAGAGGCATCAAAGGGAACGCAAAGTGCAAAAACTTGGTACGAAATGCCCAGCGGTGAGGTGGGAGGGAAGCCCAGGCAGGGAGCCCCAAGGGCGTGTGCAGGCACAAGGTGCGAAACATAAAGAGAGTTCGTGAGGAGCGCACGACACGGAGGGTGGCCAAAGTTTGGTCATCGGAAGAAGAGCAAACAAAGAAGAAACTGGTAGATTATGGAAAAAGAAAAAGAGGAATCGCGGAAAATGGGCAGTCGCCTGGATCGCCGAACATCGAGCCACGGGTCAAAAAACATGTTTCGAAGCAAAGACATTGAGAAGGGCGGCAGCACCAAGAAAAAACAGCGGTGGTAGGAAGGGGCCTGGGAGGGATCCTGATGATCGAGGAGGGAAGGAAGGAGCAAGAAATCAGTCCCTGCCGAAAAGAAGTCGGATCACTCAAGAAAAAAACCATGATACAAAAAAAAATAGGCTGACAAAATAAATGCAAAGTAAAACCAAACGCACAGCCTCAAGATGCACGCGCCAGGATGACAGGTTGGAGGTCCTAAGGGGGGCTCAAAAATGCATGTGTATTAAGAGAAGCGAACAAGATTTTCTCAGAAAGTATTAAGAATGAACTCGGGTAAAAAGAAGACCGCCGCACCGCACTAATGTCCAGGCAAAAAAACATGAGGGGTGTCTCGAAAGGGAAAAGGAGAAGCCAGCTTCAGGGGAACCTTGATGCGTTATTGTCCCGCAACTTACTGGAGAAAAACCCTTCTTCAATGGGCGCACAGAAGTGCACAAAAGATTGGGGGGACGTGAAAAAAACCATTTGGTTTGTTACCTATGATCCACATGGAGAGTCTGGAAAAAAGCGCGGGCCAGAGGAAACAAAGGGCCTACCGCCTTACAACCGGGGAAAGCAATGAGGAACGCAGGGCGAAAACGTCTGGTAGAAATCGAATCTCTTAAGAGACTAGAAAGAAGAGAATGAACGTCGTACAGGCTGGTGGTTCAAACAAAGCAAAGTGGCGAAAAAAAGAACGATGGGGGGGGGGAGAAAATATGCAAATCAGGGGGTTACCAAAAACCACCAAACCAAAGCAAGGTCCGAGGAAGAAGGAAGGAATCGGCAAAGACTACCAACACTTGGTTCCACGTATCCAAGGGCAAGATCGCTAGCGTGATCAAAAAAAAAAATAGAAGCCGCGTAAAAAAAAGACAGGAGAAAGACTCCCCACCACGAAGGGGGAAAATTAGAAGATACTTGGAGAAGCGTAGAGATAACAATACTGCGTCAAACGAACCAAACTCAAAAAAGGGAAAAAACAATCGGAAAGGGGAATAAAAAACTGTGGTCAAGGCCACAAAGAAAAAACAAAAAAACTGAAAAGGTCACTTCAAAGAAAGGGACGCTACCTGGGGGTTTTTTAGGCAAGACAACAAAAAAATCAAACCTAAGGGAAACAGAAACCGAGGCTACGCAAAAAAAGGGCGCTGGGGTTAAAAAAAACAACAGTGGGCAAAAAGGGGGAAAAACCCGCGAGAGAGGGTAACTGAAGAAAGAGATCAAAGCAAAAAACGGGGTGCCGAACTTGCCTGATAGAATGACACCGCAAATTATAGGGACAATGGCAAAACCCTGCTAGCAAAGAACGTTGTGAATGAGGAAAAATACGACAGCCGAGCAGGAGACGAAGTCAAGCTAACCTTTGAAACAGTGACGACAACTCAGGGGGGAGGGAGTTGAAGACAAAAACTGGGAGAAAAAACAGGGACCGTCGGCTTGTACTCCTGGGTGAGAGAGGCAAGAGACAGAGAACATTCTGTAAAACCGGCCATGAGGGGGAAGGCCTACGGGTGAGCCAGCATATCAAAAAATAAGAGAATAGCAGGTGAACATTAGGGGGGCAACAGGGTGGGGCCATAAGAAACAAATAGAGAAGAAAACCAAAAACAAAAAGGAGAAACGGGGGGGTTGGAGGACGCTGACCGAACACGCCCTGGGGCCCAGGGAGAGAAACTGGGGGGTTAAAAACGATGAAAGAAGGGGACTGACCCAAAAAAATCGGACGGGGGGAAAGGGGGTGTTTACGACCCTTTGCGCCCTGGGCCATGACGGCAACCGGGGGGGGGGGACAAGGGACACCGGGAAGGAATCCTTAGGCGTGGGGGGGGGATCGGCCTGGGAGGGCTGGCTACGGATAAGAACCTTGGGAAAGCCGGACTCGAATGACGACAAGGGAAAATGGAATAAAGGGCGACGACAAGGTAGTCTTTAAAACACAGGGGAAAAGCATGCGGAAGCTAGTGAAGCTGGGACCGTAACTCAGAAAGTTGGGTCCATCAAAAAGATGCATCGAAGCTGCATCTCGGGGGGGGCGGTGGGGGTCAGTCCCATCAAACACTGTCCTGGGTGAAGAGGAAGGTCGAGACCGAAAGGTGAAGTGAGGAAGAGGGGTACCGCGAGGGCGGTTCTTGCAAAAGTCTTGGGGGGGAGTAGGGGAATTAAAAAAAAAAAAGCTATATCAGGGAGAAAAGCGGGACGTGGACTAATGAACTAATCCGACCAAGTGGCCAGGGAACGATGAAGAAAAAGGATCAGCGCAGCAAAAAAAACAACTGAGGAGGAGAAAGGGGAAAGGGATATAGAGGAGGACTGCAGCGGCAAAAAATTTGGTGTAACGTGGCAAAGATATAACAGTGGCGGGAACGGCAAAAAAAACGCCTCCGGAAAAGAACCATTCATATGGATTCAAGTTCACAACGGAAAAAAAAGATCACCCTCAGAAATCGAGAATCGGAAGACGAAGGGTGGGCTGGGATCGCAAACCAACTAATTTCAGAACCGGTCTCGAAAGCTCTTAGAAACGGAAAACAATAACCAACCGACCTTCCGCATAAGGCGTCGAAGAGAGAAGGGGGGACTGCATTAACTCACAAAAAACCCTCAATGCGTCAAAGTTAAAAAAAACAATTCCTAGGAAGCCCAACGCGGCAGAGAAAAAGACGAAGGACAGGAAGACTCAGTGAAAAGAATGTCCGTAAGCCGGAGGAGTCAAAAAGGTGCTTTGAGATGTTAGAAACTAAGGAAACTGACCAAGAACCGACTCCCCAAGAAATGGTTCCAAAAAGCCGGTCCAGGGGTGAGAAAACCTGGGCAACGCCATGAACCGGCGAAGTTGTGGAGGAAGACGCCCGTTGGCAACAGTACCGAAAGCGGAACCTGATGTTATCGAAAACAGTAGTTCAAGGGGGTAAAGAGGCCGTCCGGGGGGTCAGGGAAGTCATTAAAACAATGTGTCTGGGACAGGAGTTGTCAGATATATTTGACGGGAAAGACGAAAATACGGGAAACTATGAAAAAGAAACTTAAGACCTGGGGAAATGCTTTATAACCGGGGCCCACAAGCCAAAAATGGCAGGTTTTTCCCACATTAGAAAGCAGGAGGGGGCTAAAGAAAGAATACAGGGGACACGAAAAATTCCGTGAGCAAAAAGGGGGGGCCCTTGTCCGTCACGACATATTTCAGTGCATGTTGTCCTTTTGCGGGGGAAGCGCCGGGTGTGAAAAAAATCCTGACTCTATACCACGAAAGGAAAAAGAGAACGGATTTCCGAAGTTCCGGCAAGGAAAAATTGGGTCCCTCCTGAACGGGTTTTGTTTAACAAGCTATAAGTTACAAATCCGACGCAATAGTTAGAAGCAACTTTAAAAAAGACGAAGGGAGTTCCAGTTTTGGGAAGAAAGGGATAAGGGGGCGAGACGGATGTTCCACATCAAGGGGGACGGTTGGGGAAGGCAAGGTAGCGCCGCCGGGGGTGGAAGGAGACGGGGTTTATTGGCATGGCGAAACCACAGTCTAACGGACGATGGGGAATCATGTAGGTGGTGGTAAGAAAGAGTTTAAGTGGAAGACATAGCTTCTCCAGGTGATGGGAGGGAAGTCAAATTCGGAATAGAGGGGAGGGGAAGTTTTACGCCTACCCCGTCACAAGAAGCCTAAAACAGCGGGTTTTGGTCTCCAACAAAACGGATCTGCACGATCAAAGGGGGGAAGTTGTCCAAAAAATAGGAAACAACTTTGGTTGGTAGTGCAAGCGTCTGCGCGGGGCAAGTGGGACGTGGGGACAAGATTGGCAGTTAAAATTATACAGGTTGGGGCTGTGGGTCCAAGGGGGGGCAAGAACGCTGGGAACAAGGAAGCGTGCAGGCGCAGATAAGAGAAGAAGTGTGTGGACAAGTTGGGAGCCGGGGCGGGGAGGAAATGGAAGGTACGAGCAAGGTACCAGGAATTCAAGCAAACAGGCTTGGAAAGCTTTGAACAGGGGGCTGGATAAGAGGGACAAAACAATGGGGGGCAAAAACAAGTCAGGCATTAAAAAAGAAGGGGTTGGAAGGGGGCACGGCCGCCCAAAATGAACAAAACAAAAAAAAAAAAACAAAGAAAATCACACAACAACGCGAAAAACCGGGCAAAGCTGTCCAGGGGAGGGGCCTTAAGGGCGGCAGGGCAAACGCGCGAGGAAAACCAATGGGGGGTTGGTGCACTGAGCCATGAGGGAGCGGAACCGGACCTGGCGGAAGACTGAAAGAACCAGGGGGGAAAAACAGGGGTTAGACTTGCAAACTCGCCGGCCAAAGGGGAAGCAAGGAAAACAAAATCAAACGATTCAAGGACGCGAGCATAGGGGGGGGGGAAACGAACGACAGATCATTCGGACGAACGCACTTGGGGGGGGTGTGGGGCTAACTGGAAGGGGGATTTCCGGAGTTGGGCGACAAGGATCTTAAGGGCGTCTCGAAGATCCAGCCAGTATAAGAAAAGAGAGAAACTTTCAACCATCCGTGAAAGGTTGGGGGGCGCACCCCTGAAACGAGGAGAAAAAAACCCTAAGGTCTTTGGAAGGCGTCCGAAAGATGGGGTGGGGGAGAGTAAATAAAGGGAGACTCGGAAGATGTGTCGTGTGGCCGAGAGCAGAGACGTCACAACATCACCCCAAAACGGGAGGGGGAATATCTGCGCCCAGAGACGAAAAGGGGCTCGCAAAGATGGGTTGGAAGACAGAGCACCGACCGACTGGCCGAGCTCAGGAAAAGCAGTGGGGTCGACTACGGCACGACTGGGGGGGGGATCACGAGGGAACGGAAGAAAAAAAAAAGCACAAATACACCGTTTGAGCACCAAAAGCCTTGGAGGAAAAAAGAGGAAAAACCAGATCGCCTGCTGAGATGCCGGCAGAACACGCCTAGAAAAGGGGGATCAGAAATAACTAACAAAAGGAAATTAGTCAGGGGACCGAAATCCGATCGCCAGAAAAGGCACTAAAAGGAAAACTGCCAAAGCGAGGAAAAACCCGCTTGGTGGAATCAAAAAGAGGAGGGGGAGGAGGTTCAGGGGAAAAATTAAAAGGAGGAGAAGACCAAGAGGTCCCCTGGTGCAAACCATGGTTCAAAATCCAACGGAAGGAAAAGAACAGGGAAAAAAAACGGGGGAAACGCAGTAAAATGAAAAGTGAAGAGAGCGAAAGAAACTAGACACAGGGAAGGTCAACCCCAAGAGGGGCCAAAGGGGAATTGGGGACAGAAAAGGGCCCTTTAAACAAAAAGGAACAAAGGGATTGACATGCAAAACACTGTGGGTTTGTTCCCTGATATCAACACGGCTCACGGGGGAAAAACCATGAATGGGGTACACTTTCCAAAGGGTCTGTGGTGGCGGGTTGCCACTAAAAGGCGACAACTGCCTGCAAAAAAAAAACAGCACAAAGAAAACAGGTGCGGGAAAACCAACAAAGCTCGGGCACGGCACGACGACCTGCAGCCGTGGAAAAACCCTTGCGAATAATGGGAAAAAAAATATTGTCCAAAAACAAAAAACAAACAAGGCAAGGAAAGCCGAAGAAGCAACACCCGAAAACACCGGTGGAACCGATCCAATGGCAATCGGCGAAAGGTGGATCAAAAAAAATAAAAAGCAATTGGGAAAATCAAGAGCACTCGAAACCCCAACAGGGAAATAAAAAAAACTGGTTAGAAAGCCGAAAAATGTGAAACCGAAAGTATCGTCCGTAGAACAACAACAAAACACCGCAGGAACTAGAACAGGGAACCACAAGGAAAAAAACTGGGGCAATGGAGACCAAGATGTGAAACCAGACGCGAACTGGAAACAACAGAAGAGCGTACAGGGCTCGTCCCCAACTGCCCATCCAAAAATCGCAAAAGTAATAGGCAGGTCGCCAATCAAGAAAATGTTACAACAAACCATGGAAAAAACCCTTAAAGAAGTAAAAGTCTGAGTAATCCGATAAAGGCAGTAAAAATGCTACTGTGCCTATAGCGGGGAAAACAAAAAGCAACAGATGAAGGAAAAAAAACACCCAAGGCAGGAAGTATGAGAAAGTAAGTCAGTGGGACGGTCAGGGGAGAGCGAGTGGTCACGAAGGACACATGGGGGAATTCAAAACAGTGGGTACCAGAAATGAACGAAAGGCAGCGAGAAAGGGCAAGAAAAAGTGAGGCAGAACATGGGAAAAACGTAGGCTGGGGACCGAGTGATACAAACCCTTAGAAAAACGGGAAACCCGGCCATGATTGGAAAAACTAACTGGAACATCGAGAAGAAGACATAAACTGGCAATAAGACTAATGGGGGGGGGGAGGAAAGACAGGTCCACCTATATCGAAAAAAGACCACGTGCCGTACGGAAAGGTTGTGGGAGGGCGACTGACCGCAAAAACGGCAACAAAAAGGGAAGGAACTTGTTCGGTAAGGACCGAGGGTTGAGGAGGGGGGGAGAAGGGTTCGGACCAACAGATTAAAACGTGTGGAAGAAAGATCACCTTCACCGACGAAAAAGCAGGAAAAAATCCTGGAAAGCTGGGCGCAGTCTCTGTCCGGGCTACATGTACCTTAAGAAATCACTATCCAGGATGGGGTACGACATGACAATGAAGACCGCACGAATTCTTACTTGTTGTTGTGTGGTACAGTCTGGAAAGCCCGTTTCAGGGGAAGGAATGAAAAGGGCATTACCTACGGGGGTGGCAAATGAGGGGTTGGGGGTACTTAAAAGAAAGATAAGGAAGGCATCTTCAAGGGGATGAAAAAGCATAGGAAGTGAACTTAAAGAACACTCGAGACAGGAAAAAAGGGGTGCTGGGGCGAGCACACAGGGGGACAATTGCCAAAATCGGCTGAAAAAAAAGGAAAAAATGCCAAGATAATGAGGGAGAGCGCAAGTGTAACCCGACATGGAGGAATAGGACGGGAACACAAAAAACCTGAAACGGAGAGACAAGAATCCACACCACAAATGAAAGTAGAAAAGAGGAAAAGAGAGAAGGCAATCAGTTAGTAACCTTGGCCGGAAAACAGGTGACGGCACAGCCTCTCATCCGTAAAAAACTTCCTAAAAAAAATAAAAAAAACTCGATGGCCAGCAAGAGGAAAACTTCTCGAACACCTGTACGGTCAAAAAAAAAGGAAGAGAAGGAAATCCGTAAGGTCCCGAAGGAAAAAAAAAAAAAACATCCCGAAGGTTCACCGGCGAAAACGGGGACGCGGAAAGAAAAAGAAACCCCAAGGGTTTTGAATGCCGGCAAACAGGTCAAGAGGAAACAGCTTGCAACCACCAAAAAACAAGAACATAAACGAAACCTTCGTTCGGAAACCAGGAAATAGGAACGCAGCCGTAAATCTCCGCAGAGGTGACCTTGTATTGGGAGCCAAGGGGCACTAGCCGCCAGGAAAAGGGAGGGAAGGGGTAGTTCCGGGGGAAAGCGAAAAAGGACAAGTCAGGGCTAACCAAAGGGGAAAGACAAAAGTCCGAACTCAAAAACGTCGGTAAGAACCAGGACATGTCGGGAAGCGCAACTGGGGAAAGGGACAGACAAAGAACAAGGTGTCCTCGGGCTAAAAATCCGGCGTGGGCTCGGGGAATATAGGTTGAACGGGTACGAACAGAAAGAAACACAGCAGGAAAGGTTTTCCTTCGTGGGCTCCTTCGTAGACCGTATTAAGGGGGAGAAAGCCAGGGAAACGTTCCATCCAATCTGACCGCAAAAACCAGCGGAAAAACCAAAGAAGTAAAGGGGCAGTTGGCTGGAAACATCAGAAAACTAACTTCATTGTGGGTGGTCAACGGTGAGCCGTGAAAAGCACCTTTGGGGGGTGCCGCGCAGTCCTCAGGGAAATGAAAAGGAAAGAGAACGTAAAGAAACGAAAGAAAGGGGGCCGGAAAGGCGGTCAAGCCAGTTGACACACAGGGGGGGTGCACAAAGCTAGAGAAAGAAACTAAAGAGGCACGAGAAGGCAGAATCAAGACACCGGGTAAAAAAAAAAAACACTTTGTTCAACTGTCCCACTGTTGGGGAAAGCAGATAGGGACTAGCAGATGGGGACAGGTTTCGGATCGGGCAGGACCAAGAAAAAAAAAGGGGAGACAGGTGAAGGAGGACCGCGGTGAGGGAGCAAAAAGGGGGCGCTACAAAAAGGGTCGTCCGAGAAAGGAGGGGGGGGGGTAAGACAAGTATTTAAGAAAAACAAACAGAGCTTTTTGCGGACAATTGGAAAAAATGTCTGGGGAAGAGAGACAGGGGGGGGGGGGGAGGGGGACAGAGCTCATGGTTTGATAAAAACAGGGAGAGAAAGATCTAACACTGGTGGGGTATTGGCATCGTTGAGAGAGGGGCCGGGGAACTGGTGGTGTTACCATAAGTGCAAACGAAGTTATAGCAGGGGGGCCGGGGGGGGGGGGGGAATACATTAACTCGTGAAAGAGAAATCCGAGGACAAGGGCATATCTTAGTTCAAGCTGTTTGTGTACGTTTGGGCTATGGGGGGGAGGGAGAAGGTTGACAGGTTCAGAAAAAAAGGTGGAGGAAAGAACGCCCATCCAAAGCCTTTGGAAAAAAATCAACCATTTATGAAATATCAGAGGGGGGGTTTACATGGCAAGGCGGCCAAGAATTGGGGAAACGGCGACGGTCGACAATGACTCAAACCGGAAATGCGGAGAAAACGTAGGAGGCGGGATTTGGGAACAACAGGGAAAAAGAACCTGTGAGGGAAATTCAAGGGGGAGCCACGGAAAGTAGGCGGAAAGAGAAGCCACGCCAGGGGGGAAGCAGGCGGGTCGTGAAGCCCTCAGGGGGAAGGCCAAACGTGGGGGACGACCTATCGCCGAAAACGAAGGAACTAGAAGGGAAAAAAGAGGTTGGTCGGCACGCAAAGAATCATGAAGCCAAAAACGGTTGGGGGAGAAAAAAGGGCCTGGAAGGGGGAGGGGACCAACGTTTGTAGTAACCGTATCAAGAGTCAGGAGGGAGAAAGTCGGGGAAGAAAGGTCTCTGATCCATCCCGCAGGGGGGGAAAGATCACAGGAGAAGGGCGGCCAAAAGTAGTCGTATTGTGGCAGGGGGCGAAGCCCCGCGGAGACAGAGACCATTTTCGAGGAAAGCAGTCGAACATGGAAAGAAAAGAGAAAGGGGGATGCCTCACCACAAGGAGGATGGGTGTTGGCATTTGAGGCAAGACC
>Ga0179593_1395121_pt1 | contig 11621 bp, 15 predicted proteins | sample CZODoug2_1_08_16_FD_185931 | JGI IMG/M metagenome (GOLD analysis project Ga0179593, IMG submission 185931) | Vadose zone soil fungal communities from Angelo Coast Range Reserve, California, USA - CZODoug2_1_08_16fungal (PacBio error correction) | ecosystem: Environmental > Terrestrial > Soil >...
CACAAGACAGTTCTTAGGAACTACGGAGTCGCAGAGACAGCATCGATCAATAAAAATACAAAGCGGCTTGTGCAGGCCGCGCTGAGCGAGCGGCAAATGCCGGGCTTGGGCGGGGACGCGTCAACAAACAATCGCTCGAAAAGGATCAACATTCTTAAGGGGCCGCGAGGTTTTAAGTGAGGAAATTTTCTGATCATCTGTGGCGTCAACCATACCAATCATAGAACCAGAGGTTGCTCGCTGAATTAGGGGGGTAACAAAGCTTTGGGCGAAATAATAGGGGAACGTATTGATCTGCTGTTAAAACTGTCTACCCAGGAAAGAAAACTGGGTACGGTAGAGGGGGAAAATATCTTAAGTTAAATCGTTATCAGGAGGCTCACGATAGTGGAATCGAGCGATAGCGGCAGAAGAAGAGAATCATGCAAGGGGTGCCAGATGAGCACAGTGCTTCAGGACATAAAAATTCAGGAAAAACTGGTAGATTCCACATAGAATGAAAACATGGCAATGAGGTAAAAAATCATGTGGGGGGGTCCGCGGGGGGAAAGGAGAATCAATAAAGGGCCAGGGCCGAAATCTATCCCGACAGCGGAAACGAAGCATCGCAAAAGACGCGCAAACGACAAACTCAGGGGAAGCAAGATCAAATAATCGGAGATACACAAGGAAGTAACGAAAGTCGACACAGATGGGGGAGGAGGTCAAAATGAATCCAAATAATGTCAATGTCTAACAGTTTCTTCTGAAAGATCGGGGCATGGGAAAGATATATCCGCGACGTGCCAAAATAAGGGCAGGGGGTAAAACGTCTAAAGTTCAGCCTCGCATCAGCGGAGATCAAACCGGCGTGGATTGCAAAGAGTCCTCGGAGCTGGTAAAGACAGGGGAAATAAACTGGTGAACAAGGAGAGGAGAGCAGCCAGGATAGTAGGTGCCAGCCAAACAGATGCCCTTACTTACGATGTGTCGTCTCCGAAAAATCGGAGCTCGCATCAAAAACAAACAATTCGAGATGACACAGTCAAAATAAACTGGTCGGAGGGCCGTTCCCCTGACGAGAGCGAGAAACAAACGATCAGGAAGCCAAATTTCGTTGCGATCGGCGAGGGATGGGAATGCCCCGCCGGAGCAGCGCGAGAACGAAGCGCCGGTGTTGGAACAAGAAACAGAACCCGCGCATCCGGCGTAACAAAAGGACAGTCTACGGACCAAAGACGAGAGCCCAAAAACTGAAAGGGCACTCAAAATTCGCTGCCTCCCGACTGGGGACGGGGAGGAAAAGTCGCCCAGCCGGCCAATAGGGCAGCACGGAGATCGGGGAATGACGCATCAACCCATTAAAAGCCGTGAAGATAGACAGGATGCGGCCCTTGAGATTCCCTACTCGATGAGCTCCAATAAAGGGCAAGAGCCATCCAGAGCAAAGATCAAAGAAGGAGACAATGGGCAGCGGGACGCCAACATTCAAAAGCGCAGACGCATGAAGGCCATGGGCGTGCTGTCAGTCGCTCTGGGAAGAAAAGAAAGTGATGACCATCGAGGGAACCGAACAAGTGTAGGGGAGAGAACGGGGAGATGAGTAATCTGGGATAAGGCCCAATAAGACGCCGAGGATGCTCGCACTAAAGACGCAGAGTCAAACCGGCATCAAAAAGAGCCGACCAACAGATCAGGCAAGAACGGTTCACCAGGCAAAAAAGTAACAGGCTCGGTGGACCAAAATTAGTTGCTTGCTCAGAGCGCAAGCGGGTCTCAGGAGGCTGCCGCAATGAAAAAGAAAGAAAAGAGGCAGCAGAAGGATAAAAAGGGCATGCCGGACGACGTCAGCCATACCTATCGCCCAAGATCTGGCGGCCGACTGGATAGTTCGCCTGCCTGGCCGCGAAAAAAGGAAAATAAAGTGCTATGCGCTGCTGGAACCGGCCAGACGGTGGAGACCTTGTTCAGACTTCGTCAAGGGCGAGGGGTAGGAGAACAAACAACAAGGAGGAGGGGGAGAGCGACTCCCCCGAAGATCGCATTCAGCAGGGCGCCAGCGACGGCGGTGAAAGGCCTCATATCACGTGGATGCCCGACGCCAGCTGACGTAAGAAGGGAAGCCGCACGTTTGAATCGTGGGGGAACTGGCTGACGGACCAAGTACATGGAACGGACTGAGGCGTCATGAGCATGTCATGCGGAGCATCACCGGGGATGAGAAACCCGTGAGCAGAAGGGACATCGGCCAAACGCGGGAGAAGGAAGCCAGAGGGGAAAGGGCTGAAAAAGGTCTGGGCGTAAAGGTCTCTGTGTTGGGCGGACTAGAGCCTGGGTGCAGCGCACTTGGCGAAAAAAGAGGGTCGGATGGTCCATGGGAGCGATAAAGATCTTTGATCAAATCACATACTCAAGGAATAGAAAGATTGTGGGACTTGGGGAAGCGGGAAAGCAAGTGTGGGCAATCGAGAAACGACCGCACGAAGTCGAATTCAAAGGCGGAGAGCGGCAAACAGGTCGGAGTCCAATGCTGGCCAACAGGGTCAGCCTAGGGGAGAGGGGCACCGGGAGAGGAAATACACTAAAAAGCACCACGGCCGGCGAAGGGAGGTGGGGGGGGCACTCCTGAAGGTGGACGCCGCACGAGGATACAAAGCGGGGTCGAAAGTCGTGCTAAAGGGGAGGGGGGAAAAACAAAAAATCACGTGGAAAGGACGAGCGGCGGATTCGAAAAAAAAAAAAAACTGCTCCATAACAGAGGAAGAAAAAGGGGCAAGATAGGCGCGAAGAAGCTTAGGTCAGATAGAAAGAGTCATCAGCAGGGGAGTGCAGGGGGGGTGGGGGTGGGGGGGTGGGGTGGGGTGGGGGGTGTGGGGACTGCGCATCTCCGCCAGCGTGGCATGGTCGGGTGGGGGAGGCAAACATAGGGACGCTAGTCCCGCTGCTGGATATTTTTGATGAACTTAACAAAATCGCGGTGCGGATCCCTAAGAAAGGGTGAAAGCCGACTGGCCGTCTGCTGCTCTGCGGTTGGGATGGTGAAAAATGGACCCTAGAATCAAATGCGATTAACAAGGTTGGCGCGACGGGAAAGACTCTCAAGGGAGAAAAGGTCGGGGAGTACAAAAGCGTAAGTCATATGCCAGGGGGTGAGGATTTGCGGGGTACAAGGGGAAAATCCCGCTCTGCTCGTCCGGCTATTACAATCGTGATGGGGGACATAGGAAATTCACACGACGTAAACGCGCATTCGAGGAGGGTGTGATCTCCATGGTGCCGAGATGGAAGTGTCAGGTCAACCGACAGGGAGATCCGGGACACCGCGGGCTAGAGTAATCGCTCTGGAAAAAAGATATACGCCGCAAGGAGAGAAGCAGGAAACTGGAATCGGCCCTCGTCCTAGTTATGGAGAGCGTCGTGAAGGGCGGGGCTGGTTTGGCGTCAAGAGTATGTGAAAGAAGTAACGGTCCGGGTTTTAACCAAAGGGTCTGCTCGCATTCAGGGGCTGCTGATCTGGGGACCAGCGTCAGCGGGATCTAGGGTGCCTAGGGAAGATAGTGAGCCAGCGATAGGACGGGAAGACCTTAAAATTAGGGCGAATGGGCGGGAAAGATGACGGTCCAGAAACAGTAAAAGTGCATGAATCTGAACCTTTGAGCTCTGGCAACCCGAAAAGAGGCAAAAATTTACGGGGGGGGAAGCTCGGAGCTCGAATCGTCGCAGGTACTCTGGTCGAACAGTATAATACACGGAAAATTAAACGCTCGCATATTAACGCGAAAAGCGAGGATTGAAGATGTCCGGAATCTGGTTGGAAAAAAGCAATAACCAAAAGGTCAGCCACGTCACAAGAGCACATCTCCGCTGAACCATACGTACCGTCCGCCTGAAAGAATAGGCGGGAAGGATTATGGCGGGACGAAAAAAACGAGGCCAGAAAATGGTACCACAAAAAAACAGGAAAAACTTTCGGGCGGCAACTTGGGGGAAGAAGTTTAACGGAGAAAGAGAAGGGGGGGTTGGGTGCCAGGTCTAGGGGCAAGGGCACAAACGGAGAAATGGAAAGTAACAGGGGTTCTCCTCGAAGCGTAGCACTAGGCCGAACCGGAAGTACGAAAGGAAGGAGGAGAAAAGGAAGCCGTACTGAGAAGGAACGAACATAGCTTCATCCGGAACTCCGGCGCTGGCGCTAGAAGTATTTATTTGCAGACGGCATAGGGGGTTCAAACTTCGCCATTAAAGGGATGTCAGCGGGTTTAGAGGAGATGTGCTTCTCGGGGTAAAACTCAACCGGGGGTGAAGGGAAGTGTTGCGCAAAAATTGGTACGCGCCGCTAGAAAAAAGGGAGACCGTTGAGCTCGTCCTAGGCACTGAATGTACTTAACTATGTTTAGGAGCAGCAATCTCGAATCGTACGGCGCGGCTATGGGTCTGAGGAAAAAAAACGCAGGGAAGGGAGAAGGTATCGGGAACAAAACGAAAGTATGATCACGCTATAGCACCGGTGGGAAGAGGAGGGGTGAGGGGGTGGGGAAAGAAACGGCCAGAAAATAATAGTCTTAGTCTTAGACGGGAAAAGATCGGTTTTCCAGCTATCTCGCAGCGGTGCAGGCAAATGGAAGGATAGGGTCAGGGCGCAAATCCTCCTGGGCGAGCATCAGGGCGGATGTCGGGGGGGGGTTTAGGGCTCGGGGAGACGTTTTGGAGCGCGGCTGCAGATCGGGCGATGGGCAACAGTAGGAACCCGAACTGCGCTGGAACGGATATACGAAAGAAGAAGGGGGACTTTAAACTTGATGCAGAGACCGTAAAAATCGATTCCTACATAGAGCGATAGGCTAGCAAGTGGACGAAGGGACCCCAACCCGCGGCCGAAGATCGAAAGAACGAAGAAGAGGGGGGATAACGCCGGGTCAAAGGAACTTCTCCGCAGTATGAAGGCCAAGGCTACTAGTTGTTTAGGTAACATCCAGACAGGGGGAGGTAAACGGCAATCATCCCATATTGGGACCCCACCGTCTGAATTAACGCCGATCACGCCTAAATCCATTGGTAGAAAAAAAAAACTGTCTCTCAATTATCAAGAATACGATCAATAAAAAGAGTAGGGTCGTGAAAATAGAGAAGAAAAAAAAATTAGAAGGATGAAAGAGAGAAAGAATCAACAAAATCACGCGTTCTGGAATATCGGAGGGGGAGTGGAGAGTGGGGATAGGGGACCGGCGGGCAGGAGTCTATCTTCTATGGGAAGTGAAAATCGGCGGGGAGCGACGCCGGAAGAAGGGGGCGAGTAAGACAGTAGAATAGTCCGTGAAAAATAGAGCATGGATTCGGCTCTTAGCATCCTTGGGAAAGGCGTAAACGAAAACACTACGCGTACGGCCAACTTTCAGAATCGGGCATCGGTGGTTTAACGACGGGCAGATGGCAGCATAGAGGGTTCGATGTGGGGGGGCTCTGATGATAGGTCTGAAGGAAGGACATGATCGTAAATACGGATATCGGTCAGGGAAATGATTGTTGTGCGCCACAGGAACCCATAACGCCCCAGAATCCGAGAGACAAAAAAAACGTGAGAGGGGGGAAGAATCAACACCGCGAAAGGGGGGGACAATATCGAGGGAATGGTTATGATCGAAAAACCCATATGGAGCCATTCCGGGCGAGTGCGCGATAGCGTTTCAACCGATTGTTCCCAGAAAACGAGATTGGAACTGGGCAGTCCAGGGGAAGTTCAGGAGATAGTCAGGTCTTTGGGGTTTTACGAAAGAAAGGCCAGGACGGGGGTGCAGCCACCGACCCAGAAGATCACCAAGAAAGTCGATGAGCGAGGATCAAGCAACAAGGGTCCGAAAGGGGGGTCATCAATATTTACGAAGCTCCTTCGCAATGAGAGGGAGGAGAGTAAAAAGGAGGCTCCAAAAAAGAGCGCCTTGGGAAACCGCGCCGCAAAGATCCGGAGCCGAAACTGAACGCGGGAATGAAGTACTTATATAGTACCGAGGTCGGAAAGGACATAACGAGTATCGGACCGAAAGACTCCGAAGGCGATGACGGAGAGTTAGTCCGGCGAAGTCAGTCTCGCACTCCTCAATTAAATCCGGCAAAAGAGGGGAGGCAGCTGCTTTTTCGCGAAAAAGAAAAAGAGGTAGAAGGGAAAACTCAGACTGCTTGACGCGATAACGCGTCAACAAAGTAATAGGACATTGAAAATCTGGGTCCACATGCGAAGGAAGAGCTCGAATGGGGTGGCAATGGAGACCAGGGGTATGTATCATCAGTTTAGGAAAAAACAATATAGAAAGAGTATTCTTGAAACTGTCGACGGTGAGAAGGATGGAAAAAGAATGGAGAAGAATCGAAGGTCTGAAAAGATGGGGGATTTGGAGACTGTGTAACAACAATATCGACATAAAGAAGACCTCGAAGTGTTTAGATCAAATAGATAAGGGAGTTTAAATCCGTTTAATTGAATAATGTAAGGAAAAGGAGTACGGACACGGTAGAGATTAATTCAACTATTCGAGAGCGGGGGGAAGGAACTATCTCTAAGAAACCGAGGTTGCAGAGTCGCCAAAGAAGGCGTTCTCCGCTAAAATTCAAGCACGGGGCTATTCCACCGAAATCGAGCAATCAAATGAATCAGGAATTCTGTCAGGGAAACGACGAGAATGGGAGATAAAACGAATACTTCAATATGGCCAGAAAAAAAAAAATCTGTCCCGATGAAATGAAACAGCATAGATCTGCTACTGAAAGGAATAATTTGTGAAAAAAAAAATCTGGAGCAGAAGAAATAAAAGAGGCGAAGCCCCGCCCTCGTAACGACGCTACCAAGCATCCAATAGGAAGAGGGCACTTAAGGGGGTCAAATCCGTCATTATAATCTCCGTGAGCTACGAGATGTAGTCTGGACAATGCGGATGTTCCTCCGAGCCAGCTAGAGAGAATCTACGCGTAGGGGCCTGCGGAAGGTTTCCTAAAAGGAATACCAAGCGGGATCAAAAACAACAGGCGGGATTGAATCTGTCTCGTATTCTTTAAGGACAATGTCCGAGAAACAGAACTATTTGGAGACCTGAAATCATGACGGCAGCAGTCGCCAGAGGGGATCGGTGAAAAGAAAACCTCATGAAAGGTCCTATATTTGTCTTATAGCCATAAGTGTGAGATCGAAGAGTCGCCTGAGGGACCGTTCACGCTGGAGAGAGGAAATGTGGAAAAGGAAACAAACGAATAAGCGGGGGGGACACACACAACAAAAACCTGTCCCTTTCATGGAAGGCCCAAATTAGGGGTAGGAGAAGCAAATCTATGGGTGGTGAAACTTCAAAAAAAACGAAAAGAAGTTGAACAAAGGAGGACAAGCCTGTGTTGGTAATCCAAAGGGAAAGCACCGCGACGGCGTCGGAAAGGAAGGAAATTCCAGAGGACAGGTCTTCCTCAGATAGCCCGATACGAGAGGCAAAAAGGAAACGCTTGAAGGGCATAACAGAGGAGTGAATCGGTATTAAATAAGCAAATCCGAAAAGAGGTGCTGAGAACCGGGGAGTATCTTATACTTGTCAAACCCCAGTAGCAAGAAGGTTCGTTGGTTGAAAGAGGGGGGCCGTCGTGTCGTCGCCAAAGGTCTGAAAGGAAACCACAGACAGAATGATTCATTAACCGTCGGGAGATGATAAAAATCTAAGAGTAAAGATGACCAGCGGTAGGAAAAACTCATTTGGCAAAAAATTACCGCCGACCAGCCAAAGCGAGAGCGCATTATACCATAAGGCGTTCTGGGTCAATGTAGAGAGAGGAAGTGGGGGGGGGGGGGGGGGGGGGGAAGGTGCGAAAAAAAAAGCAGGGGGGGTAAAGGGCCTCACCAGCGACAAAAAAGATCGGTGTCATGCTGGAGAATTATATGGAGAGAGATGAGATCGTGGGGAGCGTTACCTCACTGAACAGCGAAGAAAAGTCAGAGGGGGCTTTCTCGTAGAAAAAGCTGAATACTAAGTAATCGCCTAGAAGATTCAGACCAAACAGATCAGTACGGCAAGGGGGCCAGCAGCAATATCATACTTGACTGAAGTGAGAGGGTGTTGCATGTAGGTGATTGATTCTCAAATGAACCAGCGAGGGGTTATCATCCGGGTGAGAGACGCATGGCATGATCATGCTGAGAAGCCCACTCTCATGCAGCGGCGTCGATCTCAGAAAAAGACCTCCCCGAGCCAATCGGGCGGGGTGCGACTGGATACAGGGATAGCAGAGAATAGGTACAGAGGGCCAAAAGGCCATGTTAGTGGGGGCAAAGGAATTGAAAACACTGTCCGGCGAAGCTGGCGCCCTTGGGGAAACCTAGAGCTTCTCGGTGCGATCTCTCGCAAAAAACAAAGGGGGAGGGGGAGATCCACATAAAAAGATAGCTCAAGAGCCGTATCGCAGGCGAACGAAAAGGCGACATCGTCGCATTCCGTGTTCAAGGACCGGCGAGAAAGAAGGGTCAAAGGGTGAGACGCAGAAAGGAAACAGGAGAAAAAGACAGTCCTGCCGCAAAGATCTGGGGGGCTCGTGGGGGGGAGATGTGCTACGATCTACACGAAGTGAGCTTCAACTGAGTCGGCAATGAAAAAGAGGCAGGAGGAGAAGAAACATGAAAACCTAGATGCGGCATACTATAGCAATCCCGCGGGGGAAAAAACCGAGAAGCACGACCTCTAATTTCTGCATGGGGAAAAGGGGGCGGGCGTAATGAAAAGGGTTGAGGGACATGATGACTTATGCGATCCTGCGTATCGAGTCGGCGAAGGAAAGAAAGCCGAAATGTATAGAGTGACATTGGTAAAATCCTATACAAGCTCTGAAATATAGACTCTCAGGAATCAACAAGAATCGCCGCCACTAAGCTGGGGGGCGCTTGGGTGGGCGAGGTCAGAAAGTCGAATTTTAGAATGCCCAATCGCGCCGAAAAGGGACACTCAGTGCGCTTCCATGCTGAGCGCGTTGCTTTTCTAGGTCATATGCTGAAAACAAGGAGCATAAACTAAACAAAGAAGAGGGGGGAATATTTAGCAGGCTTCCGGTCTCAGAAGAGGAAATCGGACTGCTAAGTAGCTCACAGGGGCAATCCGGGAAACGGGGGGCCTCACGCGGTCGAGAGTCAGGTAACGCGCACCGATGCGACTTGTCTATACTGTGAGACCACGCAGGAGAGGGGGCTGGCAGGACGTAAGTCTTCTGCTTTTGCGTATCCCGAAGAAAGAGATGAAAGGCAAACAGTGCTAGGAGAAGCGAGTACTTCAGGGGTATAGCGCGAAGATCAAATCCGGGGGGCAGCTGGAAGGGGGCAGGGAATCAGAAGGGGAAGCTCGTTTCTGGTATTGTTGGCGACACACCGGAAAAGGAGGGTCGTGACAAATATGCGAGGGGGGGAAGTAAGGAACCAATAGGACGGGGGGGGGAGTACGCAACTAATTGCCTCTCCTGACTTCCGTTTGGGCAGCGGGAGCTCTCAGGGGACACTTGTGAAAAGGGGGCAATCTCTATCAGGGCTACTAAAACGGTTCATCGCTACTGAGAGCTCCCCTGATGGCGAAGACGGGAAAGAAAAAGAGGGATCATGGAAATAGAGGGCGGGGTGCATGTGGTCAAGACGATAGCTGGCGCGGGGATCGTCCTATGCATGGAAAATAGGGGTTATGGTGTTAGAGGTAAATTTCGCTGAACAAGCGCGAGACGCTGGCAATGAAAGACAGCCTTTTTTTGAGCCTCAAGCTGGGAAAAAGGCCCGGGGGAGGGAAAGCCTGTGGCACGAAGTAAAACGGAGGATATCGCGTCTGGCGAAATCGGAACTCGACGCACATGGGACAAGCTCAAGAGTGCCTCGCAAATGGCGAGGATCTGGAATGCGGGGCAGTCTGGCAAACCCGATTCCTAGGTATGGGGGGGGGGAAGAGCCGTTCCAGCGTGCAGTTTCCTGCGAAGGAGGAGGTGCAGAGGGGCCTGCAATGGGGGGGGAACAAAAGGGTCGGCTCGGCCGGCGCGTTGATTTGCTGGGGGTAATTAAAGGTATCGAGTTAGTCCTATGGCAGATAGGGGGGATAGCACAGGCAGATCGTCACGGGAACTGGAAATTCAATGCTTAAGGGGGTTTCATGGCGGTAGCTTGGGACTGGGGAAGAACCCGTGCATGGGCGACAGGAAGGGAATAACCTGGGGGCGAAGATGGAAAAGGGAGCATTCTGAAAAGTAGATGCTGGCCATCTCTCTGAGCAGGAAATCGTCGCCGGGGCGTTCTAACACGGGGGTCTTCAATTCTCTCCGAAACAGATTCCTGAGAGATTGGTCCTCTACAAGGAGATTTCAGGGAGGGAGTAGATACTGGGTTGTGACCGCAGGAAAAAATACCTCGTGTAAAGAACCGCGGGAGACTACAGCTCCACTGACCGACTGATCACCGTCCGCCGAACCAAAACTGGAGATTGCTTTGGGGGGAACGCAAAACGAATGAAGACCGACACGGGGGGAGCACGGAAAACCCTTCTAGAGGAGAAGTACAGCATTTGAAAGACGGTTCCATCCTGGAGAAAAGTGGGGGGGGGGTCAAAAACGTTGAAGACGAGTCGCACGCACGGGCAATGGGAAAAGGACCTAGGGAGCCTCGCCGAGTAAAAAGCCGGCCAGCAAAGCCGGAGATTAGGACGTGCGCGCCGGACGTCGATCAACTCGAAGGAGACGCCGGCCGGCTCTTGCCGCGAAGCAGAAATGATTCCCCTCCCTTTTGCGAAGAGATGGTGGTCTAGATATTAAGAATCACGATGGAAAGCTGTGACTCAGGGATGTTGCGCGCGTTTGGATGCGCTGCTGGGGCGAAGAGGGGGGGGGAGCATAACGGGAGATAAGTTTACGCCCTTAGGATATGGCTATAAGGAGGTCGGAAAAAACCGGGAATGGGGGGAACAAATGAGACAAAGAGGAGAAAGCCGCTTCTTAGGGACTTTATGGGTAGTCTGGAAAGGGGGGACATGTGGCCTTGATTTACGGGGGGGAAAGACGTATTCTCACAAGACTCAGAAACAAAGGGGGAAGGAAATAAAGCGTAGGCGGATGCTCCTTCTCAGGAAATATTTTCCCCACATCGCTGGCACAGAAGGAAGCCGAAGATGGTCCGGGGGCTCTCCTACCATCCTGGTTTAGATGCAGAGTGCGCTGGCGAGGGGGGTGTGGGAGGGAGCGGCGCAGTTCGAGTCAAAAGAGAGCTAGGGGGGAAAATGTCGGCACACCAATCAAGCGGACCGGAGATCCAGAGGGAGAATAACGACGTGCAGATTAAACTGGTCCTTAGAGACGTACAGAGCCATCTGATATATCAGAGAAAGTGGGTAAGGGCAAAGAAACACAGCGCGCGGATCGAATTTGCTGTCCTAGTCTCAAAAGTTTATCCGGACTCAGGGGAACAAGGGCAATGCTACATACATAAAAAAAGGGAAAAACCACAACACGAGCTGTTGAGGTCGATCAGTAGACGGGAGACGTTCACGATCCTCCAGACGTGACAAAAGGAGAAAGGCAGATACGAATAAAAAAGCTCGCATGTTAGAAAAGGAGAGAAACGCTCCAGTCCTCCTCTCTTCACACCGCGCGTACGATGTGTCGGG
>Ga0179593_1511453_pt1 | contig 11621 bp, 16 predicted proteins | sample CZODoug2_1_08_16_FD_185931 | JGI IMG/M metagenome (GOLD analysis project Ga0179593, IMG submission 185931) | Vadose zone soil fungal communities from Angelo Coast Range Reserve, California, USA - CZODoug2_1_08_16fungal (PacBio error correction) | ecosystem: Environmental > Terrestrial > Soil >...
CACAAAGGGAAGGAATGAAGTGGCTCCTGAAGTCGGCAAAGGGTCGCCGATTCTCAAAGGGGGGGCGATTGAAATTGGCTTCAAAAAGCAACCAGAGAAAGGGACAATATACAGAAGGAAACAGGAAGGGGCGGAGTTAATCCACAGTATGGCAATGGGGAAGGGAGAAACAGTCTATAGCTGAAAAGGGAGTGGATGAATGCGCAAAAAGTGTGCATAGAGCAAGCAAGAGGAAAACAAAAGGAAAACAACGGGACCATTGCTTTTGATGGCACAAAAAGGGGTGAAAAAAAGCGGAACAACTATCTAGGAAGGGTCTTCAGACCGGGGAAATGGATTTCATCTAAGGTATGGAAGGGTGAAAACGAAAGCATACGATGGGGCAAAAAAGAGTAAGCACAGTTATCTCCAATGTTGTGGTTTTGCGGCGCTCAATTGGGGGGAGGAATGGGGAGCCGCATCGCTGTATCCATGGCGAATTAGGAAACCAGGGGAAGAGGGCTAGGGTGAAAAAGGGGGGGAAAGCATTTTAACATGCAAGAGACGCCTGGAACAAGAGGAAAGAACTGACCTTTACGGAACATAACCCGAACGGAATGCCCTAAAAAGGACAAAAAGAAAACAGGGGGGGGGAAAAGCCATCTCGAAAAAAAAATTTTGAACCAGAAGAGGAAACAAAAAACCGTCAAAACGGCGTCAAGAATGGGTCCAAAAATTCGAAAGGGGGGGAAAAACTAAGGCAGACGAAATCTCGTTGACGTGTGGGCGAAAAATCGCTAATCCATGTTTAAAAGGAAAAGAAGAGGGCATCTGGGATTGAAAAAAGCGGCAAGAAGGTTGGACGGTCCGAGACGGTTTAAAAGCAGAAAAAAGTCGAGACCAAAAGGGGGGGTGCAAAAAAAAAAAAGAGGGAGAATTACTTAATAGATTCGAAGACCAAAAAGGGGACGTTGAGGAAAAAATTGGAAGGGAACGGAAAGGCGCGGAAATGGTATAAGTTGGAAGCAAGAGAAGTTGGGAAAGTTGGGGGGGACGGAAACCCAGTTCAGGTGTGGGAAGAGCATTTCGGAAAAGTCACTGGCCAAAAATTAGGGGGAAGGGGGGTAAAAGCCTGAGGTGAACGCCAGGGTTCAGAATCAAAAGGGGGGGGGAAGGTTTTACTTGGTGGGGGTGGGGAAATTCCACTTCGTGTGGGGCAAGTAAAACAAAATTTGCAGGGTCCCAGGGGGAAGGAAAAAAAGGGAAAACGGGACGGGATATGTCGATTGCAGAGAAAAGGGGGGGGAGGAGATGCATGAATGACTCAAGGAAAAATATGAAAAAAAAGTTGATGGCAAGAAAAAAATAAGATTGCCTTGAACAGTGAACATGAGAATGGGTTCTCGGTCAAGGTAGGGGAAGAGACTTGGGGTAAAGACCGGACCCAACTGAAGAAGAGCCCTTAAAGGGGGTGTGGGACAAAAGGACAACCAAGTGTCATATACGGGAACGTACGGCTTTGGAAAGGATCGACGGTGAGGCCCGGAAAAACGCCCCTGTTTCACCGTGAAGAGGATTTCGGAAACACACGGGGGGAAGCAGAAATTGAAAAAAAAAAACCAAAACTGGGTGTTCATCATGTTGCGAGGATTGGGGGGGGAAAAAGGTACGCAAAACAAAAATCCGGGGGAACTGGGGAAAAGTCAAATCCTTGAAAAAACAATGGCGGGGGGGGTAAAAAAACAGGGCGTCGAAAGCCAAAACAGGGGGATACTTGGGGGGGGACATTGGGAAAGTCCTTGTAATGGACGAGATGGGAAAGGGTGGTGAAAGCGGATGGTACTTATCGAACAAAGACCATCAGGGATGAGCCAGAGGGGGCATCGAGGATGAAAAAAAAGAACAAAAAAGGGGAAAAGCTGATTCAATCTAAAATCGAAAATTGACGGAAAACTGGCAAGGTATTCAACCACGAAACAGGCAGAAAGAACCACTACTAAATCCAACATGAAAAAGGCTCAATTTAAAGAGGAATGGGAAAAAGGAAAAAGGGAAAGTGTATGACAGTGAAAAATGACATATAAGGGGACCAAGCGCGGAAAAAGAGCGTAAGCAGCAAGGCACACATCAAGAGGAAGGGAATCAGACTGTCCCTCTGGGGGGCTTGGAAAAGCGAGGAAAAGCAAAGAACGCGGGTAATAGTAGTTGTTGGTGGGGGGGGACGGGGAGAGAAAAAGGAAAGCGACGAAAGGGACCTTAAATGGGTATCTGAGAAAAGAATGGAAGAGGACAGAAGTAAACAACAAAAAGGGGGGGGAATGTAAAAAGAAGGAAGACTTCCTAAAGGGGAAACAAGACAAGATACCCCATAACTGCATATAAGTTAGGGTCGTAACCGTTGGTCAGTTTCTTGTTTGGGGCTCACCTCAAAACCAACAAAAACTATTGTAAAGACGTGACAGTTGCCCCTCGATACTTTTGGGTTTGACCCAATCCAGAAAAAAAGAAAATGCGGGGGGATCTAAATGTCACGGAAGACTTTGGAGGGACATAAAGAAGAAAAAGGCTGAGAACGGTCCCTCGGTTCCCTCTGAATGAGGCACATACGGAAATCAGAAAAAAAAAAGAAAAAGGTGAATCAGACTTTTCGGTTGTGGTCGCCCGGGCAAGGGGGATTTCCTGAAACTTTGGGCGCCTCCATTGGGAGGAGGGGGAGGGGACGCAAGAGTTAGGTTACGCGGTAAGCAAGGGGGCATCCTAAACCCCACCTTGCAAAAAAGATAGAAGGAAATTCAAAAGGGAAAAGTTGGTTCCTTGGGGGGCTAAGGAGCGGACAAAAAGAGGGGGGAGCAAGGGGGGCAAGGACCAGCCATAATTGCTATCAAAAAAAAAACGAGGCAAAAACTAATTACTGGGAAAAGAAAGTGGGGAATCATCTGCACGGCCTGCCCAAAGGAAACCTGTGTGCGTAGCGGACAGAAAAGCCGGGGACCCCAATTTTCGGCTTCTGGGGTCTGGTAAACACGATTTAGGACTTTTCCAGGGTGGACCAAGGCGCGGGGCAGGGAAAAAAGACCGAAGGAAACCAGGGGGTGGATGTGAGGGGTCAATGAGGGGGAGGAAAGGTGGGCAAAACATTTATCGGACCCGTGGCACATGGGGGCGGGTCTTGGGAAGGGAAGGTAAACGCCTCAAGCGGAAAAGAACGAAAGGGCAAAAAACACTCCTGCCACGATGATGGGCCCAAAACGGACAAATTTTTAAAAAAGGCAAGAGTTCGTAAAAAGGGGTGGGCGATAAACACATGGAGGGATGGGGATCGGGCCGGGGGGGCCAGTAGCATTTTAGATCAAGTCCATCAGGGGGAAAATATCTGATTGGGGGGGGATGCACAGGAAAGGCGTGGTGCAGGAAATCGGAAACAGGGGACGAATCTGCTCGAAACCGTACGCGGGGGTAATTGTCGCATTAGAACGTCCCTCACCCCCCGCGTCATAAACTGTCAAAAAGTGGGGGGGGGATAATGACAAAAAGTGGGAAGAAATCAAACAAGTAAGCCAAAGACAACCTTCCTGAAAATCTTGTAACAGGGTCAGGGGCAGAAACAAAAATAATAAGAAAACCATCAGACAAATTGGGAAAGACATAAGGTCAATCAAATAACCGTCAAAAAAGAAAAATTGGGACAAGTCGGAGGATGGAACTAAGAAAGATGGACTTACCATCAGCACACAACCATCAAGAGCGGTGGACAGCCATGTCCTCTGAAAACAGGAAAAAAAGAATGGGGGCTCGCAAAAAGAGGGAGGGGAGACTTAAAACCAACCTTGGCAGGGGGTCCCAAGGGGGGGATGGGGTCACGCTGTGCTGTGGAAGGAAAAAGGGCTACGGGGAAAAGTATGAGTCAGCCCGAACTCGACGCGATTAAGAGAAAAAAAAAACCGAATACCGGTACGAACACCGATGCTTGCCGGAGCAAAGGAACGCACCACAGGCTTGCCGGCCTGGTGTCCAATTTCCAAAAACCTAGGGGGAAAAAATTCGTTGCACAGGGGAATTGAAGGGGGTGGTTTGGGAGAAAAAAATAGGCCGAACAGATCATCGCCCCATAGGGTCTTTTCTGGAAAGCATCAGTGGAGTAAGGGGACAGGGTGAGGTCGGTTCTCAATCAAAAAAAAACGCCGATGCCGGCGACGAACAGGGTTTGGCACAACGTCTGAAAAGCACAAAAAGGGAAACCACGTGGTTCCTAACGGCCAGCTTTTGGAAACTTTTGGTGAGCAATCGCCAGCCCCCTTCAGAAGTGGGAGGAGCAAAGGGGGAGGAGCACAATTGCGAACACCAACCCCCCAACAACGAAGCAAGAGATTGGGGGGGGGAAGTCTCCAGATGTGTGTCATCTGCGTGGGGGGGCTCCAAGGCGGGAAGTTCAGAAACGAAATGAAATCCAATTCCAAGGAAAAGTCCAGCCAGGAATCGAATTGCCGCACGACCTTTAGAGAAAATGGTCCAAGGTGGGCCAATATTCCGTGTGAAGAAAACTGGGGAGAGGGGGAAAAAGGGGCTAGAGCAAAACGCCACGAACTTTTGCAAAAAAATATACACGAAGGAAAAAAGACAAACACAAAGAAAAGACCACAAAAAAAAAAACACGGAGGGCCGGAGGGGGGGGTTTTCACGGACTTGGCAAATGCAAAAAACGCTTGTTAGGGGGGGGAAAAAGTAAACCATTAAAATACGAAAGGGCCCCACTTTCAAAAGACCACCCAAAGATCAGCGTTGGGGTCCGTTGAATGTCTCTCAGAAAAAAAAAAAAAAACTGAAAGGAAAAAAGTGATAAGGAAAAACTGCAAAGGTAAAGAATTGGGGGGACTGAAAGGTCAGAATAGATGCTTCAAAGGGGCGCCGGTCATTACGGGGGACCAAGAAGGAGAGAAAAAAGAAAAGAGAAAACTACAACAGCAGACCAGCGTGCGGAACTTTGTTTATGGCGCGGCTTGTCACCGGATGATGGAGAAAAAGGAATGGCGAAGGTTTCGTCGCGGGGGGTGCAACGATGATAAAGTGATCCGCGAATCAGTAAAAAAAACTTACCAGACCGGTGAAGGCCCAGGGACTAGTCGTCCTGGAGGGGAAGGGGGGGGGATTCGCCAGATTGTAAAGGGTTTCATCAGAGGAGTTGAATTACTACCGACGTAACATCTGGAAAGAGAAATGGGAGTGCCGTTTTGTGTGGGAAGGGAGGGGGGGACGCACAACGCAAATTGGGAGATTGCACAAAAAAGCCATCGGAGCGGAACGGGCCCGATGGATTAGAAAAAAGGCGAAGGACTCATAAGGGGGGGGAAGAACGGAGGACACAATGCGACAGCTATCAAAAGTCGGGTGCCTGTGAGAAACTGACACGCACGTGCGTCACTAAAAGGAAATGATGCGTAAGAAAAAGAAAAAACTAGGGGAGGGCTCCTATCACGGAAAAAAGGGGTCGCAGATCAAAAGGTCCAAAAAGCACTTTGGAAGGTGCCTAGTCATCTGGCTCTTAATTGTAAAAAAAGAAGGTCGAAAGCAAGAGAGGGGGGGTCCTACTGGGGGCCGCGGAAATGTCCTGCTTAAGCAGTGGAATCTTAAGACCCTATTGAGGCTAAAAAAGCAGTGCACGGACTTCAAAAAGAAAAAAGGGGGGGGGTGCTACGAAAAAGAGGAACTAAGCTGGAAGCCAGGGGGCGGACTAGGGGGGGCTTCCCCCTGGAAAAGATACTTACATATGTCCAAAAAAACAGGATGGGGAATATATTATCAAACGGGAAAGGGGAAAATGGGGGGAAAGTGTCTCTCCTTCAATGGTGGGTTGGAAATCGCATTCATAAATTCTGGGGTTTACGAAAAAAAAGACGCGACGGCATCCCGAAAAACCGTGAAAGACTAAGGTGGGGGGGGGAACTGTTGATGCGCCCGGGGCTAGATTACCTACACAGGGGGGGCATGGTCTCCATTAATAAGGGTAAACAGGTAGAAAAGGGGTACGAAATTCCGGGAGAAAAGCAAATTTGTTTGGAGGGGGCTATTACTGTAACAAAAATTGCAATAACGGGGCTCATCGGGGTCAACTGAAAGGGCGAATCAAGCAATATGCTGGAACTTAGGAATGGAACGTTTGAAGGCGGATTGCTTACGGGCGAAATGACAAGACTGGGTTAGCGGGGCCCCAAAAAAAACGAAAAAAACCATCTCGAAAAGGTGGGTGGGCAGGTCCCATCATGAGGGGAAAGGGAAAGGACGGGGGGGGAAAGGGTTGCTCGACGGATTAAAGCCCGGAAAAAAAACCCTGGTTTCAAACTTATCAGACACCAAATTCATCACCGAATTGACACGAACACATGAAAACAACAGTTTCTCGGGGATTGGGCAGGGGAGGAAAAACAAACCAATGAGGGGGGGAGGGGGGGAAAGGAAGTGACCGAAAAGAGGAAAAAGGACAACCAAGAATGGTCCATCCCGCACAAGGGGGGTCTTGTTTAAGGGGGAACGATGGGGGGAAAAGGGATGAACAGGGGAACGAACAATCAAATTAAGGGACAAAGACGAAATATCGCAAAAGCAAAACCAAACGCGGGAGTGGGAGACCGGGAGGGGGCTTCGGAGATCAAAAAAAAAGTCCGCGGAGGAGGGAGGGGATATAAGGAAGGAAGGGTAAAACCCTTCCTATTGAGTTAAAACTCTATCCTCCTAGGTCAAAACCTCACAATTAAAACGTGCCACTCAAAGAAAATATGTAGCAAAATCAACAATTCATAAGGGAAGGGTGTGACAGGATGAGGTAGGCAATCCCAGACTCTCAATATCGTATCAGAGGTAATCCAATCGGCCTCAAAAAGAAATCTGGGGGGGTGCATTGATGAGAGAGAGAGAAGAAAGCACGTATTTTTTGAGGGAGGAGGAAAAGGAGAAAAACAAAAAAAGAAGATCTAGCTATTCCTGGGAGAAAAGCTGAAAAGACGCAAGATCGATCTACAAAAAAAAAATGTAGATGAAAAGAGAGATATCTTTCAGAATTCCAAAGAAGATCAACCAGAATGGAAATTCGGGGGGTTAAAAAAAAGAAAAGGGGGAGGGTCCTGACAACCCAAAGCACAACAAACTCATTTGAACAGCGCTCGAGAGCAGGGGTTTCAAAAACTCAAAGAAAAGAGGAATCTGGAAAGATGCGGACCTCACTTGAAAAATGGAAAATAAGGACCTCGGGAAGTCTGAGAAGCTCCAGCGAAAACTGCACGAACCCCATTCCCGACTTTCTCCTATGGACAGAATATTGGGAAAGGGGGGGGGACGGGGGAGGAGATGTGGGCCGACCAAAAAGGGGGTCGGAGAGGAGGGGGGTGAAAAAAAAAAAGTAAGTTGTGTCAGTCCCCGCTGGGGAGGAGCCCATAAAGATAGCTTGGGGTCCTGGGGGGGAGAAAAACGAAAATAGGGGAGACAATCAGGGGCCAAGCACCGGATGGTATGCTTGTTAAAAAAAGTCCGCCCCGGGGCATAAAGGGGAAAGGGATGAGGAAGCCATGGAAACTTACAAAGAGGTGAACCCAGAATAAAAAAAAGAGACAACTTGCTTGGGGTAAAATACGAAATCCTGGGAGCTTCTCCGTGGGGGTCTTTGTCCAAAAACTTGCGTCCCAAGAGGGGGGAGAGGTGCCGAGGGAAAAACAAAAAGGAAAAAATTGGGTCTGGGCTCCTGTTGGATTCAATTTGAAAAAGTGGCCGAAGTAATGATTCCCACGGTGCACATTGAGGGGGGGGGGGGGGTGAAGGAGTAAAAACGAAGAACCGTAAAAAAGAGGAAAAGCCCTGGGCCGGCCCCGCCCCGCAGATGCACAGGATAGTAAAAAAAAAAGGTTTCGAGATCACGGTGAGGAAAAGGGGGAGGTGGGGGAAGGAAAGAAAAAAGGGGCCAAGGGGGAAGGTTCAAGATGGGCCGCCCGGTAAGCACCATTTCCCGAAATGGTCCAAGCAGGTGAAAAAAGAAAAGAGGGCTTGGGGGGGGAGTGAAATGTTTAGCAAAGGGGTGGCCCAGTGGTGGAGAATCAACCCTGTTAAAATATCCAAACGGAAGGCCGCTAAAAAAAAAGGGGCAAGCGTCCGCAGGCAACCCAACCCCCTCCTTTAAAGAAAGAAAACGGTGGAAATCGACACAAAAAACAAAAACTGGGGGAAAAAGATAAACGAAGGGGGGCGGCTCAAACACTTAAGACAAAAGGAAACGCCAGCACAAAAAAGGTGTTGCATCCAAAGCCCGGGGGCAAAAATTAATTTAAAGGGAGGAAAAAAATAAGGTGAAATTCGTGCAGTTCCTCTGAGTTACCAGAAAGACGTTTACATCGCTTTCTACGGGATTCCAAGTCCAGAAAGGGCCAATTAGAAAAGTGAACCGGACAACAAAAATTGGGGGGGGGGAGGGAAGAGGGGAAAGTGGGGGGGGTTCACAATTGACAACTATACACGGGACCGCAAAGCCACAAAATGGAAGAGAGGGACCGGGTAAGGGGAGGACCCGAGAAAGAGAAAAAAGGTACCGCCCATCGCCGCACAAGAGCGTCCCAAAATTGCCAGGGGGAATGGGGGTGGGAAAGCAGCCCGAAAGGAAATAAAGTTCAACGAACGTGTTGGGACGGGTGGGGGAGAATCCAGTGATAACAAGTGGGAGGGGTAGGAAGCGGAACGGGGGATGTGGATTACTATCCTTTAACGTCAAAAGAGCCCAGGTGTGGGGCCACTAGGAAAAAAGAGAGACGCAGGGTGGGGGGGAAACGGTAATCCCAAACCACTGTAAGCCCCCTGAGGGGAAGGTCAGAATCCATCCACTCCTAAGGGAAGCGATTCAGAAGAACCGGACGGACCCCAAAAAGTGTCGAAGGCAAGGACAAAACTGCACCTATAAGGGGCTTAACATAGGGGGAAATCCTACTGCGGTTCGGGGGGGTAGTCATGAAAAAGAAAAGGATAGGTCGGAGGAAAACCAGCTCACTGAATACACCTTTTGGCCTACAGGTTGATTCTAGAATAAAAAGGGGGGTCCCGAATTAGCACCTTGGGCCAACAACAGGTAGTGTTCCACGGTGGGACATGAGCATCACAGTGGGGGGGGGGGGGAAAAAGACGGGGAAAGGAGAAGCAAAAACACAGGAAACTCAATATGGGCACTGTCCTGGCTCCCCGGTAAATGCAAAGGGAAAATGGAGAAAAACAAAACTTATACTAGGGACGTTGTTAACGTTTAAAAATGGGGTCCCACGTGGGGAAATGGGAAGGCTCAGGGGTCACAATTATCAAGAGGCCCCCCAGTTATCACTAGGACCAACGGGCGACGGGTTCATCACTCAACAGCCCTCATTTCGAACAGGGGGGGGGGGGAATTGATAGAGCTAATCCAAAAAAAATGGATGGGAAGTCAAAAGGAGTCTCCAAACTTATTATCGGGTAATGGGTGAGGACGAAAAAAGTCCGTGGAACTTTCCGAAAAAAGAAAAGGGAAGGAGTGAATCAAAGGGGCGTCCACCCGAGGCCGGAAATCACTCCTAAAAAATAAAACCCGGACGTGTTTCTGATTCAGCCTGTCCGTGTCAACTTATATCAAGCAGGGTCGCGTGGGAGAGAAACCCAAGAGGGGAATAACTATTCAATTTATACCTTAATCAAAAACTGACCTCGGGGAGTCAAAAAGGGGGCAGAGGTATTTCGCATAAGTGCGTAAGTGCGTTCAAAAGGAAACTCAAAATTTAATTGGAAAAAAAGGTTTAAATAAAAAATGGAAAAAAGGCTGACCGAACCGAAGACAAGAATCTGTTAAGAACAAACTGTAAAAAGAAAAAAAGTGGCAAAAGTTTGTTGGGGGGGTAGGCTCGTCAATTTTTGTTAGAGTTGGCCGCCAACAAGAGGAAGGTGGAAAGGTCGCACCAACGACGTTCTCGGGAAAGGGGGACCCGGGGGGGTGCTGGGACTAGGGAAGAGGGGAAGGAAAGTGGTGAAAGGTAAAAGTGGACCAAAAAAAAAGAAAAGACTCAATAATTCGGGGTGAAAGCAGCTCCCGAGAGAAAATGGGGGGCGCGAAAATATCGCAAACAAAAAACGGAACTAAACCGTTCAGTTGAAGGAGGGAAGTAAGGGACCAAGCTCCAGTTCACTAAAACACGTATGGGTCGGCCGACTGGGGAAGGGGAACATTGTTTTCAAACGGGGGGGAGAGGGGGGAACTCGGGTAGGGACTCCCCCCTCAAAAATCCAAGGTAAAAGGAAAAGGGGCCAGCAATAACCAAAAATTAGGGAATCAAATGTGGGGAGAGAACTGCAAAAAAAATTTGGCCAAAGAAAGGCGCTTTTGGTTTAAGGATCAAAAAAAGTAAAATAAGGAATAGTCAACTAGGTAACTATTAGTAGAAACGGGAAAATTGGGGGATTCGAAAAGGATAGTTGATGGTTGGACAGAACAAAGGGATGCAATGGCGCGTCCTGAGGGGAATTACCGAACTGGAGGGCAGCAAACCCCGGTTTGACCTCGGGGGGTTAAGGGTTGGATGAATGGGGAAAAGTCGAGAGTGAAAAACAGTGGGAATTTAGGGGGGCCGGAAAGGTGCCGTGAGGAGCAGAATGGCGGAGGAAGTTGTAAAATCTGGGAAATAATCGTACAAATTAGAAGGGGGAAAAATAGTCTTCCTTGTAAGATATTGCAGGGCAAAAAAAGTGGAACTTCTTGGGAAAGGAAAGGGCTGAGAAAATGGATAAGGGTAAAAGGAGGGACCAAAGACAGACGTGGGGGACTTCCACAAATGAAAACGAAGAATCTTCGAAAGTTTTTTATTATATAGGAGCCATGGAACAAAGAGAGGGAATCGGGACTGAACACTTCCCTGGGTGTAAGGTTTTCTAAAAAGCAGGAAGTAAAGCAAGGAAACCTCCAAAAAAGGGGCAAAAGGGAAGGTTCAGAATCAGGAAAAGGTATAAAGGGGGGAAACAACAAAAAGGAAAGAAAAAAGTTTCCTCACTCCTTTGGGGGAAAAAAAAAGGAGGCAAACGAGACAATGCAAGCAAAAGTCACTAATCTGGAAAGAAAAAGAAAGGGGAAATCTGTGAAAAGAGGTGGGGAGCCCCCGAAAAGGGACTTTTGTTTCTCCTTTGAACGCCTCCAGGAGTCCCAGGGGAAAAGAAAGCGGACCCTGCGCTCTGAACAGAAGCAAGAAAAAGGGGACTTGAGGAAAATAAAAGCTAATCTCTGAAGAAAAACAAGGAACGCCTATTCTTCATTTACAACTCTCGAGAATGGGGAAAGGGCACCCGATTGAGCAAATCCGCGGGAGAAAGAAATCAGACACAAAAAAAAGGAATAAACGCAAAGGGAGGAAATTGGGACAGGGTCCATCTTAGTTGGGGAAAGGGGGGGGGGTCGTGGGCAGGAGAAAGTTGCATCGGGATCCCATGAGACATGAAGAGGGATAGAAGGAAAATAAGGCGAAATCATCATTTTCTTGAAAGGGGGGTAAAGAAAGCGCGAGAGCAAGGAAATCGGTTGGGAAAATATGAATTGGTGGTGAGGGGTGGGAAAGCCATCTTAATTGGAATCTTATTCTAGGGGGAAATTCTGGGGGGAAAGTAGG
>Ga0179593_1525357_pt1 | contig 11621 bp, 12 predicted proteins | sample CZODoug2_1_08_16_FD_185931 | JGI IMG/M metagenome (GOLD analysis project Ga0179593, IMG submission 185931) | Vadose zone soil fungal communities from Angelo Coast Range Reserve, California, USA - CZODoug2_1_08_16fungal (PacBio error correction) | ecosystem: Environmental > Terrestrial > Soil >...
AAAAAACGATGAAAAACCCGCAGACAACATTCGCTGGGCTCATTCTATAAGGGGAAGTCCCGTAAATTCCCAAAAAAGTAGAAAAAGAAAAAGGGGTGGAAGAGATGAAAAATAGACATACATCACATCATGACTACCTGCACGTGGAAAAATCACTGGTGTTGAAGGGAAAGAAAGGATTCGGGGGGTCTCTTCCTCTTCTGCAGGGGGAGGGGAGGCAGTTCCACTTGCCTTGACCTCGGTGTATGGGGGGTCTCTTTTAAAAGACGTACGTGCATCGTCTATCTGTGTCTATGAAGAACTCTGAACACTGAGGGAAAGACAAGGTCTCTGAAGGGAAGGAAGCGTCATTTTGTCAAAAAAAACTAAGTCGAAAGAAGGACGACCACCTCTTTAGGAAAAGGCCGCGGATTCCATCGGGATCCCGGAGGAAGTGCCGGCTTGGCAAATTCAAGGCAAAAAAAGAAACGTCCGCGACGGGGTGGGGGAAAAAAATTCACTTCTGCCGGGCGGAAAGGGGAAAAAAAAGAAGGAAGCTTTTCCTTTTGGGAAAAGTGTGATGCGTCCTTGGAGGAATGCGATCCACCCAAGGGAAAGGTGTGCTCCTCCACGAAAAAAAACTTGGTGTATCTCCTTTTTTGGCCATGAAAAAGTGATCGGCCGGAGGGAGTAAAAGAGAAGGTAACCCTTAATTCCGAAGAAAAAACTGTCCACATAGTACTTCCCTGTGGTTGCGAAAAAACCAGGAAGAAAGGGGAAGAGGCTTTAGCACCTGTAATAGGCCAAGCAGAACTTGCGACCGCTCGCGTGCGCGACAAGCCGGAAAAAAGAAAAGGAGGGAGGAATGCTTTACGTCTTCTAGCGTAGGAAAAAAAGGGAAGTGGTACTGCAACCGGGGAGAAAAGAAGAGGAAGGAAAAGGAAGGAGGCGGCGGTCCATTTCACCAAGACGGCAAAAAAGAAAACGCAGTTGGCTCATGAAGAAATTACGGGAAACTCAGGAAAGAAGATGGGAAAGGATTTATAACTCCTAGGAAGGAAACCACGATTATCTTCGAGCAGCCAGCGGCGAAAGGAAAAGGAATGTACTGTCCCGTTACGGTGCAGAAAAGACGTAGGGTTGAAAGAATATCCTTTGCCGCCGAGGCATTCAAATTCCTGGAGGCGAAACACATTCCGTGCTTCCAGGATCTGTTTGCATCGAGGAGGAAGATCCCGCAAGTCTCTTGTTGGCCCTCATCAGCTGAAGTTGAGAGGGCGTGTGAACCCTTGGAAATCGCCACTTCCAGCGGCAACAAAACTAGAGAAGAAAGAGCGGGGAAAAGGAAAGGGAAGAGGCGGACCCGGACCGGTTAGCGGTTCATGCAAAAACAATCGCTTGTAGCGGTGAGATGGAGAAAGTGTCGGGAAGGTGTAGCGGGGGAAAAAGGAATGCGGTCCACTCCATGGGCGCGCCTTAGGTGGGTTGAGCGCATGCAGGGGGGAAAGAGTAGTCTCCAATCATGGAAAAATAGCCTGCCCTTTCTCTGTGAGGGGGGGTTGAGTTGGCCCAGAGAAAAAAGAGGAAAGAAAAAGCTCCTCTTCTTTTATTAAGGAAAGCAGCGCAGTAACGTATTCACAAAAAATTGGAAAAAAACAGCCGCCTGTGGAGAGGGGGGGAAAACAGAAGCATTAGGAAAGGTGGCGAAAAAAAAAAAAACGCGGGCCCGCGTTTGCGCACAAGGGGCGACACCTCGGGCGGAAAGTGTCAGCGTAGAGGAAAAGAACACTCGTCCCCACGTCTAAAAAAGGAATGCTGCCCGCAGCCTCCGGAACGGGATGGGGGAAAAAAAGGAAAGTAGCCGTCTACCTCGTAAAGGGGACGTGTTACCAGGACGAGGAAGTCGTGAAAAGGGCTGATCAGGGAAAAGGAGCCGGGGTCTTCTGGGCGAAGAAAAAAAGTCCTCGGTCTGGACGAAACCGATCAGGCCGGGCGGAAAAGGCGGCGGTCATTCTCTGTTTGAAAGGGAACAAGGTCGACCGGGGCCCTTGCGCTGCCGAGAGCTGAGAGCACGAGAAAAAAGAGAAACAGGACAACACCTCTGTCACAAAAAGGGACGCGCGGATGTGTCGGATGCGGCAAAGGGCGAGGGAGAAACCATCCAAAAAAAAAAAAAGAAAGAGGATACAACAACCACCACGTATGAGAGGCGCCGTTTCTGAGTCGCTCGGGAGCGCAAAAAGCGGCGGAAGGACAGACCAAAAGCAGGAAGCCCAGTTTTTGTGTGAGTAGGGGGTAGGGTGGCGCGCAAGGAGGTGCTGAGGGGAGTAGGAAACGATACCGATTGCAGCGTCAAAAGGGGGGGACGGGGACCTTACCGGGAAAAAAAGACGAGAAAGACAGAAGCTCCGTCCTGAAGAGGAAGCGAGGCGCCCGACCGAGGGATCTCGCCGACGAAAAAGTGCCCGCCCGGTGCAAAAGAGCGGGTGAGGAAAAGCCAGACCGCCGACCTGATCAGGGGAAAAAAGGGCCGTAGACTACAAGAAAGGAGACGTGGTAACCAAGAAAAAAGGGGGGCCGACTCGTGTCGCCCGGCGAAAAGGTACCCCAAATGCGACCCAATCAACACCCTGGAAAGGGGGAATTTTTCGCTTCAATCTACAGGGTTACGATGGGGGGGAGGAGAGAGTAGGTGACTCCTATCCTCTTAACAAAGCCTACTCCCTATTTGTAGTTTAAAACGCTGAAAAAAGTAAGGCAGAAAGACTCCCCTTTTTTCTTGAGATTCGCCGGAACGTCCTGCAACAAAGAAAGGAGCGCCACTAAAAAAAGAGGTGCAAGCTTTCCTATCCAAGTGGGTAAAAAAGAAGAGCTGGCTTTACTGAAAAGGAGGGGAATTGGCAAACGGTAGCACCGAAAAAAATGGCCGTCAACGTTCCCTTTTCCGGAAAGCTCCTCCTGAAATGGACTACCTGCAAGGAAGAAAGGAAGAGGAAATAGGCCTCACCCCCTACGGAGTCTGGGCATCGCCGGAAAAAAAGAAAAAAAGGGCCACCTGACCTGTGTTTTCCGGAAATCTCCAACCGCAAGCGAGGGGGAAAAAGGATGAACCTCTCCACCCTTAAAAAAAAAAAAGCCCTTCGCACAGGCGATAAAAAAAAATCTTCTCACCTTTTTCGAAATGAGCGAACCTTTGGCCGCCCAATGGTTCAAAAAAATGCTACAAGAGGAGGGGGGTCAGACAGCTCGTTGGCTCGATCCGTCAGAAAAACTAATCATCGCGGACAGGATGGGTGAAAAAAAAAAAAAAAAAGGAAGGACCCATGGGACAACGCCTAGTGCTTCAAGAGGAGAAAGACGTAAGGACGTTATCCTGGTCCACCGACCGTTCAAAAAGGCCTATCCACCGGGGGAAAGGAAAAAAAGGGGTCGTTGCCGCCCGAAGATCATGCCGTGGTGACAGAGGGAGAGGAGGTCGAAAGGGAAAAAAAAAAGGGAGAGCGAGTTTCCTCCCGGAAAACAGCCCGGAGCACGGCTTTCGCGTACGGACTTCGACCTGGGCCGCCGCGAAAGGGGGGGGAGGGGAAGAGGAGGGAAACTCGTCCGGTTGCCAAAAACCAGAAATCCCTGCCGCTCTCGGAAGGGAAAGACAAGGAATACCATACCATTTCACTTTTTGGAAAAGAAAAGCGATCGGGTCGCCTTCGCGCTTGGACGAAAGTTTTCCCAAGGAGAAAACAATTCATCCTTTTCGAAAGCACCACATTTCAGTACCCTAAGGGGGGCTGAGAAAAGGCATCCGGAGGGTATTAAATCGGTAAATGAAGAAAGGGATCCCTCCTCTTTCAAAAGGTCCACCCGAGGAAGAGCAAAAGTCAAATAGCGTGGAGAAAAGGACGCACAGGGGCAGTGTTGGCTATCTACCGAAGGAGGTTCCGGCAAGCCCCAGGGGGGCGTGCCTTGAAAAAAAAGAAAGAGCACCACCGGCGGAAAAAAAAAGGACGTTTCGACCTCCAAGAACCGGAGGGGGGGGAAGCCGCACCATCACAAAGGGGAGATCCGTGAAAGGGTGGGGGGGGGGGAAAAGGAGGGAAGGCACTTTGGAGAAGCCTCTTCGGGAAGATCGGCTTGTAGAGAGATGGGAGAACTCTTTTGAGAGTTTCCCTTCCGGGGGCGGAAAGGGGGGAAGGGTGGAGACTGTCCAACCAGAACGTGTTCTGCTGCAAAAAAAAGGTGACCTTCAACGTGTTCTATTCTAATCAAGCAAGCGTCTGAAAGAAAGGTGGGAAACTTCCCGAAACCACATCACGAGTAAGAAGTTGTCACGGGGCGATCCCTCTGGCCTCCAGAAACTGGCAAGGGAAGGAAGAGGGAGGGCGTCCCCTCCACCAAGGAAGAAAGCCACACGGTCAAGTAGTGCCATTATGATATGGTCGCTGGGAAAAAAAAAAGGGAAGGGGACCTGCATGCCTTGTCTTGGGCAGTGGGCAAAACGGGGGGAGGGTGTGATCGAACCGGTTGTGGGAGAAACGGAGTTTGGGGCGGGAGGGAAAGGGGGGCGAAATCTCTGCAACACACAAGCAAAGAAAAGAATCGCCGCTAGCCGGCGCCGACGCACGTTCAGAGGCTAGCAAGGGGAGGAAAAAAAAAAAACGTTCCCGTTGACCACTTTCCCAAGCAAAAGAAAAAACAAGACTTACTACATCGGGGACTGGAGAAAGAAAGAGGAAAGGGGTCTTACTCTGGAAAAAAAAACACCCTGTTTTCTTTTACTCCGCGATGGTTCCGAAAGCGGCCTCTTAGGACCTTGCCAATATGAACTCGGAAGAAGGGGAGGGGGGGGGAGTTCCTGTGAAGTCCATTCACTTACTTGAAAAAAAGGTGGAGGAGATCTACTAGAGGGGAGGAAAGAAAGTCTCTGAAGAGAAAGACCACTATCCGGGTCAGGCTAAAAGGGTGTGGCAGAAGGAAAAAAGAAAAAGTCGACACCGCGTAGAGACTAGGGGAAGCCAGGAGTCGCGAAAGGAGAGAAAAGGGGGGAGGGGTCACCCAGGGGAAGGCCTGACTAGCACTATCGCCAAGGCGGGGGTGCGCCGTAAAAGGAAAAAAAAAGGGTAGAGGGTACTTCATCTAAGGAAGGGGTGTACCCGAACGCCGGGGGCTAGGAACGGCACTAACAAAGGGAGGTCTGCCTTTCCGGGAAAAGGGAGAGTCCACAAACACGACGGTTTACTCCTTGGGGACAAAAAGCGGCCGATGGACGGGGAAAAGATAAGTGTTGGGCAGGAGGAGTTCTCTGCCGGGGGATGAACGCCGAGGAAAAAAGGGAAGGGGGACGTCCCCCCTTATCAGAAAAAGAGAGGGAAAGGGTGGGTGCTCTGGTCGCCGATTGTGGCGGGTAGGAGGGGGAAAAAGGGTAAGCCAGTTCGGCAGAAAGAAAAAGAGCGTTTCCTCGATCATCCGGGCAAAAAATGGTCAATGCCTTTGACGGAAAGGAGAAGAAGGGGGGAGTCGGCGGACAGGTTGTTACGGGGAAAGGCATCTCGTCGAAAAAACGTCGAGGGTAAAAAAAAAAAAGAAAGGAGAAAAGCCGGGACTCATTGTGTCCGTTTGACGAGAAAGAGCAGCATCTCGACTGCTTGCTGGGACGTAACTGGACGTGGGCCGCGGGGGAAAAAAATGCGTCTTCGTCTTCCACTACCAAAAAGGGGGGATAGAGGGACTTGCCTGTCGGGGGATGGGGTGACCAGATACAAAAGGGAAAAAGGAGGCGATTATCCTTTCCTACGAAAAGAGAAGATCCGTCTTGCCATGTCACAATTCAGTGAAAGAAAGGGGCACGCTATTATCTTTTGCAGGAGAGATGAAGCCGCATCTCTGTGCGACCGCGAGAAGAACGCCGGGAGGAGGGGGAAAAAAGGGGGTTTTAACCATTTTCTCAAAAAAAGTCCCTCTGCACACAGATATACAGCCATAGGAGAAAAAAAGAGGACACGGTCCTTTAAGGAACCGCGCTTCGACCTCGCTGGGGGGGTAAGCTGGGAAAACCAGTTCAAGGGAGGGAGGGGGGTTTCTCTTTTGGAAGGCGAGAAAACATCCAGGGAGCTCCCCTTAAAAGAAGAAGAGCGCGCTCATCGGCAGGTCGTAGAGGGTCGGGCCCAATCATGAGCAATAAAGAAAAAAACAGGAAGTTGCTCCCCAAGCGGCGTTGGCCCAATGAAGACCGGGAACTTCACGCATCGGGGAATAGAGAGGAAAAAACTTGTATTCCTCGCAGGAGAGGAAAAAGGATGATTGGGCTGCTCCTCAGACAAGATGTGGAGCCGGCCAAGGAAAAAGAAAACCATCTCCACCGGGAGAAGCCACTACGAACAAAGTTGCAGACCTGGGGAGGAGAAAAGGTAGGCTTGTCTTTATCTCAGTGAAAAAAAGAGGAGGTCCACTAACGAGGCCAGGAGGATACCAGCACGCCAGCCCAGTAAAGAAAAAGGCCAAAGCCTCCTGTTAGAGGGGAGGGCGCGGTAACCTGGCGCTGGCAATGTACAGCGTCGGCAAAGGGAGGGAAACTCGTCATTCTCGCTTTTGTCGTAAAAAAAAAAGGAGGATAGGTGGCGCTACTTCACCGGAAGCCGAGAGAGATCTCGGGGTAGGGGGAAGGGGAAAAAGCTATTCCGGGGGGAAAGAGGCGTCACAGTCGTGGGATCAGGGGATGTTGAAAAGGAAGGAAGAGAAACGGGGCCATGCGCTTCCAAGAAGGTTCCTCCGTACGACCTGGGCGCACCAAAAAAAGGAAGAGTCCACTCCCAACAACTTTGAGAAAGACGGATGCTGCCGGCGCCGAATAATGACACACCAAAAAGGGAAAAAAAAGGGATCTCAACAACAACCACGGAAGAATCGGACCGGTTTCGAGTCCTATTCTACAAAGCAGCCAAAGGGAGAGGAAAAAGAAGGAAAAAAACCTCTCTTCATCCCATTTTTTTGGAGAGAGGTCGTGTTTTTTGGAATCGGGCTCGCGTTTACGGGAGGAAAAAAAGATCACTTTCCCCCAGAACGTACCCGTTCACATCTACCTTACCTCAGAAACGTCCTGCTTGGAACGAAGAGGGGGAAACTTCTAGTCCGGGAAAAAAAGATAGCCTACTACAAAACACGAAAAAAGGGAAATCCTCTCCGGAAAAAACCAGTCCTATCCTACACATCCGCAAAAATCACCGGAGAAGGAAAAGGCTAACTCAATCGGGAGGGAAAAAAAGAACACCTAACCTCTCACTGAGGGGAAGGTTCCGGAGAGGAAAAGGTGTACTACGGTCTGCTCGTAGGGGAGCAGAGACACCTTGATATCCATACCACGAGACGCCCGAGGGTGGGAGGTAAAAGGGGAGCAACTCGGGCGGGAGGGGGAGGACTACGCCCACCCGGTGGTACCTAGCCGGGAAAAAAAGGAGGAACACCTGCGGAGAAAAGAGAGGGCGGTGCATACTTTTTCTAGCCACGTGGGAAAGAGAAAGGGGGGATGCGCTGCGTGACGGGGAAAAAAAGGTGTGTCGCACTTGGAAAAAAGGAGACCGCCAAGCGAAAAAGGGAAAGTGCCCGGTTGAAGGATGGCTCCGACGCCTTAGACTGGGCCGATCTTATAGGAAAGGGAAAGAAAGCTGCCCAAAGGAGCATCGTTCGCCCTTAACAAACGTAAAACCCCCCGCCAAAAGGGAAAAGGGTGACCACCGATAACACTAGTGGGAGGCTTCACCGAGAAAAAAAGAAAATAGAAAAGCTCACCGTCGCTTTCTGCGGGAAAAAAAGAAAAAGAAGGGTGTTCCTCTGTGACGTGGTCGAAAAAAAAAGTAAAACGAAATCAAGAGAAAAAGGGGAGGGGGGCTTCTCTTTCTAACAAAAAGATGCGCCTTCCTCCTAAAGCCCAAATCAGGAATTCACCCTTCACAGGGAAAGGGAAAAAAAAAAAAGATAATCCCTTACTTCCTAAGAAGAAGGAAAGGATAAATCCTACAGTAAAAAAGGTCACCATTCCTAACACAATAGTGGACGGGGGGAGTCACCGAGAGAAGGAAGGGTGACCGGGGAAATCAGAGGGGTTTACTATTCCCTAAAAAAACATCCCCCAAGAAAGAAAGATAAGGGAAACCTGCAAGTTTATCGTTAAAAAAAAAGAGAAGTCTTTCGCTTTGCAAAAGCCTGGGTTACCGGGGGGGAAGGGCCTTCCTTTTTCTAAAAAAAAAAGGGAAGGGTCCCTGTTTCCGCCGAAAAAGGGGAGAATTCTCCCGTCCTACAAGGAAAAAAGCCGCCGTCCAGCATAAGCACGGGTCCCGGAGGAGAAAGGAAAGAGGGAAACCTTCTCTCTTTCCGAAAAAGGGGTGGTTCCCATCGACGCCGAAAGAGGGGGCAGGAGAAGAAAGAACAACATTGCTTCCTATGTGAAAGGGGGGAAGAAGTCGTCATTCCGGGTTAATGCGGGGGGAAAATCGCTGAAGGAGGAGCGGTTTCCTAGAAAAAAGGGGAGAAAAAAGAAAACACTGTCCAAACCGAGAGGGGGAAGATCCAAGAGTCCACCTCGTGGGAGAAGAGGAACTCTACGTTTCCAAAAAAAAAAACAGGGAGGCGTTTCTTCGAAATATCCACCGGGGGGAGGGGAAAAAGAAAAAAAGGAAGTCGACCATTGAAAAGAAGAAAAGGGGGTCCTTTACTGTGGGGAAGAACCCGACCAGTGCTGATCGTGAGGAGGCCCGGGAAAGCGCATTCACTGTGGTGAAAGACGACTTCGAGAAAAAGGAAAAGATGGAAAAAAAACGCTTTGGTCGAAAGACAGGGCCGTCTGGGGGGGGAGAAAGGGGCCCGGACCCATTAAAAAGGGAAGGGGGGACTGACAGGTGACCACTAAAGAGGGGATGGAACCGTCCAAGGAAGAGGCTGTCTCCTAGGGTATCTAACGTGACTCTTGCTGGAAGGAAAAGGAAAACCAACAACCTCCCCTCTTCCGGGGGGGAGAAGCTATTTACAACGCTCGCGACTTCCGAAAAAAGGACCCCCTACTCTTGCTTAAACCCAAGTGCTCTGTAAAAGAAAGAAATGAGGATGTTTCCGAAAAATGTATTGTATGTATTTCTCTGTTTGAAAGGATGGTCTAAATGAATGTAACTGGGGAGGGGAGGGGAAAAGGAGGGTTTTCGTCGAAAAAAAGGCGGAAGGTTTTTTCTTAGTTGGCGTCGGGGACGGCTCGAGGGGAAAGGAAAAAAAAAACACCGGATGATGTATTAAAAGATTATTCGAAGGGGAAAAAAAAAAATAAGTCCCACAACATTCCGAGAATTAGAACACCTACCCAAGGGGGGGGAAGAAGAAAAAAAGAAGGGGCAGAGACCCGACAGACTTGAGAGCGAAAAGAGAGGGCACTACTGCAGCGTTTGGGAAAATCAAAAGCCCTTGGGGGAGGGGGGGAGAAGAGGACGTGTTCCGGCTCGAAAAGGAGAGGAATCTCCCTGTGCAGAAAATACTTCATAGGGGGGGGGGGAAAGGGTCGCTTCCGGAAAAAAAGGGGAATTTATCTCGTCTGGGAAGGGCGAAAAGACGAGGGGGAAAAAAGTTCAGAAAAAAGGCGGGGGGGATTGGCCGCCCGACGGGATGGGGTCCGGCTCAAAGGGGGGAGAGAAAAAAAATAAATCGACCACGAGAAAAAAGAAAGGGTAACTAAAATCCAAGGAAAGAAAAGGGAAGGCTTGTTTCAAAAAAAAGGAAAGAGGACGCCTGTACACGATCGACGGGGGGGGGGGGGGGGAAAAGGCCACATTCACGGAAAAGGGGGACGCCAGTTCTAAAAAAAGCGAGTGAGCATGGGGGAAAAAGGAAAAAAAGCCTTTGCTTTTTAAAGACCCGTCACCGTGTCGGAGGTAGGAACCAGCCGGTGGAAGCCAAGGGGGGGGGAAAAAAGGGAAGGAGGCGGTTCACTTGTGAGAAGGCCATAGGAACGCGTCTTTTCGTCAAAGAAGAAAGAAAAGGGGACCCTTAATTCGAAAAAACAAGGACACATAGTGAGGAAGGGGGGGGGGTAGGACAAGACGCGAACATGATTATTTTGGAGGAAAAAAAAAAGAGAAGGGTTTCTTCAGCGCAAAGCTCGTTGGGAAAAAGAAAGAAAAAGGTGCATTGTCTGGTCGGAAAAGAAAAAGGAGGCACCTTTCAGGCTTGACATTGGGAAAAGGAGAGTGAAAACGTCGTGAGAAAGGGGCGTCTTCTTCCAGGGATCGCACGGAGAAAAAAAAAAGAATGTTGCTAAGGGAGGAAGAATCAACTTTCCTTAAACTCCTGAGAGAGCTGGAGAAAAAATCAAAGAAAGAGGGAAAACACTATGCTCGGGGAGCAGGGCCACGACCAAGAGAAGGGATCGTGCAGGGACGGGGGGGGGAAGAAGGGTTTGGAAGGGAAACCTGTGGGGGGGGCGCGGACCAGGACTGCGGGGAGGATTCTCCTTCAAAGGAAGTAGCAGCTAATTCCTTTCCTCGCCAGGGGGGGTACGAAGGTGACCACGAAGAGGGTAGGAAGGGGGAAAAAAGCTAAGCCCATCGTTCTGGGGGGGAAAAAAGAAAGAAGAAGGGACAGACATGTATCATTTTCTTCACAAGGGGACCATTGTCAGAAAAAGGGGTGGGGAAAAGGGCACACCTTTAATCCGTAGTGAGGGGGCCCCGAGAGCAGGCGTATAGGGAAGAAAAGGGAAGAAAAAGGGGGACGGCGACCTCCTCTGGGAAAAGAGGAAAAATGAAGGGTGTCTTCTGGTAACGTGTTCTAAGTACTAAAAGGCACGTCCAGCTGGAGGAGAAAGGGAAAGGGGAAGATCTGCTCTGCATCGTGCAGGGAAAAAGAAAAAATCTGCGCAGGCAGAAAAAAAGGGAAGCCCGGGGGGAGATCCCGCGGCCGTGGGCAAAAAAGTGTCCGTAAAAGGGAAAAAGAGAAAGAGGTATTCGACCACTTTTATGAAAGTAGCACCGACATTCCCTATTATTTCTGCTAATGGTTGGGAAGGCGCTTAGTCCCAGAAAGAGAAAAAAGAAGAAAAAAAAACACCTCTCCCTCGTGAAGTAAGGAGGCTCGGCACCGCGGAGCGTTCTGGAGAAGAAGGGAAAGAAGGGAGGAGGTCCCTGACCAAGAAAGAACACATCTTATACACGACAGAAAAGTGCTTTAAGAAAGAAAAGAGGAGGAGGGTCGGGTTGTGGAGGGAAGAAACTGGGCGCTGGAGTTCGCCGTCGACAGGAAAAAGTGAGGGGTGACCAGAAAAAAAAAAAAAAGGAGGGGGGGACATGCCTGATCAGGGAGAAAACGTGCACACCTGTGTCTTCAGGGGGAAAGGCGCGAGTAAAGGGGGGCCTCCTCTCCGGGAAAAAGAAGGCCGCTCAGCATGCGTTTCGGAAAGTCATTGTTGCCAGGGTAAGAGTAAAAAAAAAAAAAAAAAACCCCCAGGGAAAAAAAATTCTCTGCCATCGGTTATAACCTAGAAAAGACCGCAGGGAAAGGGAAAAAACCTCCCAACACCTCGGTCGAAAAAAGGGAAGCAGGAGGATGGTCGTGAGGGGCCGGTGAAGCAGGCCTGGCGGAGGGGGGAGAAAAAAAAAAAAGGAAAGAACCGGCAT
>Ga0179593_1610914_pt1 | contig 11621 bp, 11 predicted proteins | sample CZODoug2_1_08_16_FD_185931 | JGI IMG/M metagenome (GOLD analysis project Ga0179593, IMG submission 185931) | Vadose zone soil fungal communities from Angelo Coast Range Reserve, California, USA - CZODoug2_1_08_16fungal (PacBio error correction) | ecosystem: Environmental > Terrestrial > Soil >...
CAGAAAACCTCTTAATAAGAAAGAGTAATGCAACGCAGAAAACAAGCTTGAAAGTCTTCAGTCTTGGGATACCTCGATTGAATATAGCGGCGCGTGGTTAGTGACGCTGCCACGGAACTGGATATAGGCAGGAGAAATGCGAGGACTATCCGGGAGGTTGACTAAGCAGTTAAAGCGGAAGGAATCTCCTGGTCCAAAAACCTTTGATGAAGAGGGGGGGAGGATGGAAGGCAGAAAAAGAGTAAAAACGTTGTAAAAGCAAACTTGCAAAATGAAAGTTGGCAACAACAGTACGGAGGGCCTTTGGGGGGAAAAGCTGCCCAGGGGGGAGGGGGGGGTGCGTGAAAGAGGGGAAAAAATACAAAAAAGAAGCCTTTTTAATAACAGTGCTACATTAGTTCTCCGCCCGGGAACGGGGGAGACTAATAAATGTCCTTTTCAAGAATACTGGGAGCCCCAAAATGTCGAGGGGGTTCGTTGGGGGGAAGTGGCGAATGGAACAAAGACATGTAACCACATCTTTGGACAACAAAGAATTAGGCTCCGGATAAGGCGTATCGTCCCGAATCTCAAGTGGTCTGGAGGGAAGAACTACTTGCAGAAAGATTGTCTATCTTATACTCGAAAGGAAATACTCAAAAAAATGCAGGGAGAAGAATCCCGAAGGGGGGAGGGGTTGCCAATGCGCAATGGGGTCAATCACCATGCTTTAACTTCACGGTCGGGACACAAAAATTTGGGGGGGGAATGAAGGGGAAAAAACGCAGCTCGGAAAACATGTCGGGGGAGTCAGCGAAATCGAATAAAAGGCGACAGCGGCGGGGGGGGGTGGGTTCTTGAAGGACGACAGTCCTCCGCCGGTGGGCTGGGCGCACCTCGTTCGAAAAAGGGAGTAGGAAGGGAAGATGCGGTGAGAAAGCAGTCGGATGGGGGCCTATTCTCACTCCGGAGGCTCGGGGGGTTGAACACCAAGCTCTGGGAGTCCAGAGGGCGATACTTAACAAATAAGAGAGGATACGAAGCCAGTTTGCACGAAACAGGCGGGGAGGCTAACCTTCACCACATGTCTAGGAACCAAAACCGGGGCAGACCTGCCTCAGGGTTTCATCCTGGGAAAAAATGGGAAGACAGAACTTCTCAAATGGGGCCAAAAGGTTGGACGCTAAAGAAAAAGTGGTGGCAATAACGCATGAATGGGTATGTGTGAAAATAATAGAAGGAAGGGAGAAAAAGTCTTCTTTTCTGACAACTGGATGGTTACTTGGAGCTGGGTGCGTAAGAACGCAGGCCAGTTCGGGACGGGCGGGCTGAGCGTGCAAAAACCGGTGCGTGAAAGAGGATCGCCACCTTGAAGATATCAGGCCTTTCAAAAACCGCTAAAGTGTCGGACCGGCTCATAAAAAGAAGAAAAGTACCGCTTCCTAATTAAAAAGGCCGCGCGGAAAAGAATGTAAGGGAGAAATTGTGAAGAGAGTTGAAGACGTTAAAAGAAAATCATTCTCCTCAGGGGAAAGTCCAGAGTACCGAAAGGGGCGAATAGTCCTTATTAGGCCAGCCTCATCGTCCACTATTTTGTAAACGCTCGTGGAAAAGCCTCTCTACGGGAGATGGGGAGAGGGATAGTAACATAGAAGGGCAATAAGGACGGGGGCAAACACTATAAGAAGGCTAAACCGAAGTGATAAAGAAATGACCTGAAGTCGAAGGAGGAACGCAGAAAGGGAAAAGCGAACTAAACTTAGGAAGGAGAAACGATTGACGGCAAGCTCAAGGGGAAAGCGAAGTCAGACTTGTAAGGCGGGGTGGATACGAGGTGGAGCGAAGAACGAACAAGGGGCGGTTGGGGAAAGTGCCGAGTAAGGTTGGGGGGGAACCGGGACCGGGTCGTGGAACGAGGATCAGAACGACGAACCGGTCAGGAGTCAGTTTATCCCTTTGTCAACGGGAGACCGGGAAGAAAAAGGTTAAGCGAAACAGAAAAAAAGAGGGTTAAATGGCTGCCATTTAGGGGGTGCCCAAATAGCGAATCATTAAGACGCTGGAACACCACTGGAAGCTTTGGTAAAAAACTGGGTCACTTCAATTGAGAAAAAGGGGGGACGGGTGAAAGTACAGGGGGGTGATTTTGACAAGCGAAAAGTCCTCGAGTCCCATGAAATGTGCCATCATTGGGGTGGTTGAGCCTAGAAGACCGTTCAAAGGGTGGCGGGTCGTGCTGTGGCTCGAATGGTTGACTCAATTGAGCGGGAGTGGGGTGGGCTGGGGGAAATATATTTGGTGGTGAAATACAATCCAATTCAGCCGAGAGGCAAAGGGGGGGAGCAGAGAACACCCAGACCGATTCCAACATTCATGGCAAAAAGGTTTTCAAAGCGGGCGCAAGTGGCCGGAGAACTTCGACAGGCACGAAAAAATTCTACTAGCGGACAGGGCAGGTTGGTAGGGTTCGCTTCTATCTGAGAAGACACCCAGACCCTGGAAGGAAAGCAAAGGGAAAGTGCGAAGGAAGGAAGGGGTGTCACGCACGCAAGTTGCAGAGATTGAAAAAAATTGAAGACCATTGGGAACAAAACAAATAGTGACTTCCTTTGGAAAGACAATCCGCCCTCATAGCGTAGTGTGAAGAGGAGGGAACAGCTGAAAGGGACAATCGAAGGTCATTCCACGGGCCAGGGTTTAGAAAAAGCACTTCTCCTCGGAGTGAGGAGTAGAAACAAAAATGGGGGAAGAAACAAAAAAGTCATCGAGGGAGGGGCTTTACACAAATGGCTTGAAAGCCTAGAGGGTCGAACGCAAAAGAAAGAAGTCGACCTTGGGCTCCCAAAAAAATTTGCAAGGATGAACGTCAGGGAATCAAGAAGTGAACTCTGTCGCACGGAGACAAAGGCCTTCTCGGTGGGGTGGCTCGTAGGAAGGTACAGAAAAGCACTGTGAATTCTCCAAAGGACACTCGCCAGTACGGAAGGGGGGTTTGAAGCATTTTTGAAACTTGAGGTACCGAGGAAAAGAAGGAAAGAATCGCAAAACCGAGCTCAAAAAAGGAGTGGTTAAGTCTAGGCTTGGCCGCGGAGAGTTGGGTAAGGGCTGAGCGAGAAGATAAGCGATAAAAGGGGGGACGGCGGTATCTTGGGGGGGGGGGGGGGGGGGGGGGGGTATCGTTCCTGGGACTGAAAGCTAAGTCCTCGTTTCAAAGGAGGTCTTCAAAAGAGACTGTCAGCAGGGGGGAAAGGCGTGCTTAGTTCAAAAGGAGATAAAAAAAAAAAAGGGGAGGAAAGAGAGAGATCGAGTGGGATACGACACGGCTTCCTGCACGAAAGTAGCTGATCAAATTCCTGTGAAACCTCTAGGGACGAAGGACTTCGCTTGAGGAAGGGAGAGGAAACGGAAGAGTATCGAGGGACGATCCGGAGGCTCAGCATACACATCGGGGGCCAAGAATCTAAGTCAACAATCCTTTTAGGGGGGCGATGGAGAAAAAGCAAAAAAAGGGACGTGGATTGGGCCCAACTGGCAAAAAAGTTTGGGACCACCTTCCAGACTGGAAGTGAGGGAAAAGGCAAAAGGTTTATTGGGGTTCTGACATTTGGTACTATGACGCGAATAGAAAGGACAGGGTGGGGAACGTGAAAAGAAAGAAGGGGGTAAAACAAAGTTGGAACAACCGTCAAGGAGGGTGGGGAAAAGCCCTTGGACAAATTCCTGGGGGGGGGGATCAAAGGGCCATGTTGGTTGTATTCTTTCTAACCAGAGTGACAGGGGGTGTCCCCTTTCCTCAAGCAGTGGACGCGCTAGATGAACAATCGGCATTTTCCTCATGAAAAATGTATCATCCAACGAGGGAGAAGAGTCGTCCCAAGCTCAGTGGTCAACTGGGGAACTATCGGATCTGTAAGATTTGCTCTCTTCATGGCAAACCATCAGGGACTAAGGGTCTCCCTTAGGTTTCCTGATTACTCCGTCTTGGAAACGCCCACATCATCCCTACGTGGGGGGTTTTTCCAACAGGCGAAAATGGAATCCAACTTCTGGGAACGTCCCGTGCGTGAACAACGCAGGAAACCTTAAGGGGGAGGACAGAACACTTCACCCTTTAATAGGAAGGGGTGGTGGAATTCAACGACGAACCGCACGGAACAGAGACCAAAGTGGCGATGAGGGTTTGGTCAAGTTGCCGACAGCTCTCTGCCGTAAGAAATTTTCTTTAGGCAACCTTCCGACAAAAACAATGACCCTTCGAGTCATTACATGATAAAAATCTTCATCACGCTAATAAGGCCCTCCCTTAGAAACTACAAGGCTGTGGGGGGTCAGGGGGTGCTGCGGTGGGGGGGGGGGGGGGGTGAAAAAAAAAAACACAACCAAAAAAACTCAAAAAGAATGAACAAAAACGCAGAAAAAAATATGATGCGGAAAATCACCTACGTAAAACGTACAGGGAGAACCCCCAACTCCAACAACCGACCTTGAGGAGCAAAAACAAAACCTGCAGGGCAGCCCCTAACAACTGAAGGTTAATCAAAGGTATGAGAAAAGGACAAACCATCTGTTACGACCACGCATTCGAATGGGAATTGAACCGAAAAGGTAGGTCGGCGAACAACGTGCCATTGTCAATAAGCGGCTGCAGGGAAAAAAGTTTTTTCAAAACTTTCTAAGTGAAGAGGGAAAAAAAAGAACACCGGGCGGTCGGATTTCATTTCCCCCGGGAAAGGGGTGCCAAACCGGGATAAACTACCGCAGGAAAAGGCGCCAGACGTTCACCCCCAAACTTTTAACCTGATTACCTCTAAATTGTCACACACTAAAAGGAAAGTATGGAAGGTAAGCAGTCTTCCCACAAAATTTAAAGTGGGATTGAATGAGACCCTCTTACCCCTCGATATCATTCCCGGAAGAAGGAAAAAGTCAGAAGCGAAGGTCCCCAAATGAAAGCTTGTCCCGAAGAGGGTACTCTCCGGTGATCTCGTTGGGAAAGCCAGAAAGGGGAAGAAAGGCGGAGGACCGATCAGACTTCAGGGGAAGTATCTTGGTGCTAAAGCGTTCCATCTCATCGGTCCCGGAGGGGTTGTAAATCCAGGGGAAAGTCCAAGGAGGAAGTCATCTCTAACAGCAGAGAGGAAGAATATAGAAAGACATCCCAGGGAGAAAAAAGGCAAATTAACGGGGAATATGGATCTGAAAATAATGTAGAAAGGCTCCCAATCTACCTGAGGTACTCTGCTTGCGGACAGGGAAGGGAAGAAGAATTGAACGAGATCAAAGGGCGAATTAAGGCTTACGAGTTTAGCTTCCAGTTTAAATCCTCGGAGTAAGAGGAAGCCTTAATGTGATAGATGGTAAATCAGTGGATAAAACAACCAGGAGGGGTTTCATCCCCTTATATATTCCATTTAAGTATTTGAATGCCAAATAGTCACGTTCAATTTGTTCCGTAAAGGGAGGAAAGCCCGCTTGACCTTCCGTTTATAACCCTGTGCAACGCTGCAAGCATGCCCGGGAAAAATAAAAAAAAACGCAGAGTATTTTTGGGGGGTCTATTTGCGGTCCATGAAGGGGGGTGACCCAAAATCCCTTCAAAAAAGGCGACGCTTGCTACCACCAAGGGAAAAGTGTGAAAGGGAATGAAATGAAGACGTTGGCGTAAAGGTGGAGTGAGACCGCTCAGATGACAATGACACTTAAGGGTAGGCCAGCAGTTTTTTGGGGACTCTTCAAGACATTTCGGGATAGGTGAGAATCAGTGTAAAGGTCGCAGTAGAAGTCTAATCTTCCTTGACTATGAAAAGCGTCATGATTTGGTGGAGGTTGATGCACTCCAAGGGACCACCGCGTTGGAAAAACGAAGGACGTGGAAGAGAGCGCACGGATTTCAGCCATGAGATGCCGGGAGTCATACTGCGAACGGGGCGTGGGGAAAAAAAGGGGATGAAAGTGTCCATCTCCGGCAGAGAGAAGGGGGGTACTAAAGACAAACCAGATGTTCTCACGGGAAACTCTGGGGAAAGAGGGTGCTTCAGAATGGAGGAAGAACCACAACCTTTCCAGGGGCGTGGCTTGCGAAGAAACTCCAAGAGAGTGGGAGCTCCGTTATGCGAGGGGGATATCATTGCAACCCCAGGAAAAAAAACAGTCGGATGAGGGCTAGTAAAAAATCCTCGAGCGGAAAGTGTAGCGAAGACTGACAATCCTTACGAGGAAAGGGAAAATCCCTCCTGCCACTTGAGACGGAGTAAGAAGAACGAGTTTGAGTGAAACGCTGAGGAGTTCATCCTCGATGAGGGCGTTCCAAAATGAGAATTGCCTTCAATGGGAATCTGGGAGCGGAGAACTCATCGGGGGTGGGCGAAAAGAAATTTGTAAACCGCCAAAGTCCAACGGCAGGGCGGGGAATCGGGCGCAAAGGGAAGACAAAGGCCTTCTCTGGGGATGAGCGCAACCCCAGATATGGGGGGAAGCTTCGCAAGGGCTCGCAGAGGGGGTCAGAGTTTGGAAAACCTAGTTGAAAACCGAGGTAACGGATGCTGATAAAACGATAAGCAACGGATTGTGACCAGAAGCATTGGCCGCGATAGGAGAATTGCTGAGAAAAGGAATCGGATCGAAAGAGTCATCGAGCAAGGGTAGCGAGGGTCAGAGGGCGGAAACGAAGCGAAGTCCTCGTATTAAGCCTAGGGCAACAACCCTCTTGGGGCGTGGCATGTAAGAATGTGGGGCCAGATGGGGGAAAACAACAACTGGGGAGAAGGGTGTAATACACTGCTTAAGAAAAAGCTTGAGGGGAAAGGGAAGCTGGGTAAGACCCTCGATTGACTGGTCGTCGCTTGGGGCGCTCCACTTAACTACCCGATCGGCGTCAGGGCGCGTGATAAGAGAGGTAATCAGATCAGAAACAAAGAAGGGCACAATCTAAACTGGCCACAAATCCTTGTGATGGAGGGGGCCAAGAAAATCGTCGGTAACGCCACTTTGATTGCCAACTTTCAAATGCCTCAAGTTGGAAACAACCAGGGAGTGACAAGACCAGGGGGGCAGTAATTCTTTACCGAGAAAAAGGGAAGGCCTTTTGTACCCGGTAAGACAGAGCATGCCGTTTATCTTCAAAGCCAGTGGCAAGTGGGTCCTTGAGGCGAAGGACAAGGACTGGGGGGAGAATTTGGCAAAAGTGAAAGGCGTCAAAACAAGCCAGTACAAGACATCTGGAAGAAAGAACCAGGAACAATGTTCGCGAGGGCGGCGTGATGGAGAAAAAAATCGAGAAGAAGCCGGAATCGAGGAACGTTAGGGAAGAACTGTTGCTCTGGAGAAACTCGCATATTCACATACGTCGAACCGTATGGAGGGGGATGGATTACGGGAGGGTAGAGCGGGGGACGGGCAATGATGCAAGGCAATCAACTGCTGGAACCTTCTTGCGTGACACCAAAAAAGGAGAGTTTCCTCACCTTCCGGTTCACAGAAAAGCAAATGAGGGGATTCGGATCGGCAGCGAAAAGAAACCAGCGTCGAGCGAAGGATTAGGGTTCTTGGGAAAAAGGATTCGCCTTAATGTACACTTTACACCGGAGGGAGAAAAAAAAAAGACGGAGGGAAGGCGAAGGCTGAAGGAATTCGAAGGCCGTCACCTTAGCCACATCACTTTGAAAAGATAACCCACCATAATGGATGTTCTAGCCAGAGGCAAAAAGTGCCTCCGGAAGTACTAAAAGGAAGAGCGCTACACCTACGAACGAAAATGGATTGTAGCACCAAAACTGCTGGCAGGCCCCAGAAGAAAGGTGTTAAGGGGGAGAAAAGAACCTGAGAAAAAAGAGTTAAACCCTTCGCAAATGAATTGACAGGTTTCGAGTTGAAAAAGACCCCGCTGCCAGGGGGGACAACGAAGAGGGGGTGGCCACTTCTCATTGTCACGGCCAGAAAAGAACTCCGCTACGGGGGAGGCGTGCTTTTCAAAAAGGTAGACGACCAAAACGGGGAGTAAACGACGCAGCCAAGTCGAACTGAGGGCAACCGGAAACTTGTTCCGTGCTTTTTTGTCCTCTAGAATCACAAGGGGGGGGACGGAGAAGGCCGAGAAAACTGCAAAACAACCAGAACTTTTCGCAGTCTCACCGCGATTCAAATTCCGTCTCGCCTCCGATGAAAGCCTGGGACAAAAAAGAACCTGGGAAGGGGTCCGTCATCGTCCAGCTCGACGTTATCTCGTGGAATCCATGATCCCACTAGAACCCGTCCTTCTTCAGGTCCTTGAGCGTTCGAAGAAGGGGACGCATCAAAATGGCGGGGGAGACCGGGTCGGGGAAAGGGTCAATTTGTAGTTTGGCATAGAAGAGAAAAGAAAACCTTCTTAGAAAGAGAGAGATACAACGGGACGATCCAAGGAAGGGGGGGGAAGAGCGGGACGATATAAAAGACTACTGTCGAAGGACCAAGGACGTTCTCCTCCGAATAGCTCATATAACGGATATCGAGGCTGACGGGGGGACCAGCTCACTTTGACGGCGGATTCGGGAAGGGTCGAAGAAGGGAATTGTGAAAGACGACAGTAGCGGTAATCAATGATAGAGGCAAGGGTATTTTCGATCATGGTGACATTTTGGCTGAAAAAGCGTCCCGGGTAACTCTGTCAGCACACAGCGCCGACCGGAAGGAGGGAGTTTTATCCCGGGAAAAGAGGACATCCCGGGGACGCAGGAGCGGATCTGGGAAGGGCATGGCGTCCTGCCAGGGAAAGTTGCACCAAAAGCGGACAATCAATCGAGAAAGAACCACCTGGCAGCTTTGTTCAACTCGAAAAGGAGTGAATCCATTGGGGGGAGGAAGGGGGGGAAGTGAAACAATGGAGGGAGTCCCGCTCAGGGGGCCCCTTCACGGAGGGGATGAAAAAGTGGGGGACCTCTTCATTTCGGTTGATAAGGAGGGGGGAGAAATAATAAGGGGGCAGTAGAAAGGCGGGTCTTCCTTCCTGGCGAGGAAAGACAACAGATGTTGTGGAAAAGGCAGAAAAAGGAGGGAAGCCGCTGTGGTACTAAGAAGGGCTTCGCCGGATCAGAGGAAAAAAGGAATGAGACGGGGCGAAAAGGGTACTGTCGCGCGCGAAACAGAAAGTCCAAGTTCTAGATACTGTCTGACGCAAAAAAAAAGAAGAGGGGCATCGCTCTAAGTTATTGTTCTCGGTGTAAAAAGTCGAGGAATCACCCAATAAGCCTGTTCCGAAAAAGGATGGCTTGGCAGGAAGAGAGGAAAAGGGGGGGGGGGGGGGGGGGATGGAGTGTGGGGGTACGCACGACGTGGTGGCCAGAAGGTTTCAGATATGGTAGATCATTTGCAAAAAAAAAACAAAAAGGGATGTCTTTCGAGGAGGACCGCTAATCAAACGAATAGGGAGACGTAGAGGAGGACACTCAAAAATGCAAAAAGCTTCCGTGCCACGTTCAGTTACGGATCGTAAAACTGCTACTCCCCTCACTCCTCTCGGGAACATTGAAAAAGGGGATCATAGAAGGTGAAAAGAGGGTCCACTGGATCACTTGAAGGACGAAAATAACAAAATCATAAAAAAAAAAGTTTGCTAAAAAAAAATTTTTCCGGATGGGGGGAAGACATGCCATGGGGGCATCCCCTTCATGGGAGGCCTCGGTCAGACGGCATAAAAGGAAAGAACAAGAATGTACACACATCACGGGGGAGCTTCACAAAGGGTCAATAGCAAAGGCGGAGGGGGGGAAAAAAACTTTGGCCATATGGGAAAGTTGGCTTCCAATAAACGTTGACGGAAAAGGGGAAAAAAGGGATTAGAAAGCCATACTCGGAGGGGGGTACCATTCGATTGAGCTATCTGTGTCGAATTGGGCGACGGGGAAAGACGATATCATCGATACGACGCCGATCTTGGGATCATTTCAAGGGAAAAACTAACTCTGAAAGCGAAATAGTCAATCGAGGTAGGTGAGAACCTGTCAGCATAGGCGGGCGTGCATTAGCAGTGTCTGGGTAGAGGTGGAAAAAAACCAAAAACGTTAGGATGAAAAAAGAGCAATTTGAAAAAGATGGGAAAGAAAACAATGCTAAAAAAAGCGCCATTGTGAAGACCTCAGGGGAAAGACGAGGACTTCGCAGGGGTTTGAGTTCTCTGCCACGGGGAACTGGGGACAGAAAAAAAATTAACGGGAAGAAGTCTGCTAAGACAGCAATTCTAAAGGAGAAGGCCAATCTCAGCGCACTGGTCACAAATCCTTGGATATAGGGGGGGGTCGGGACTCAGCATCAATACGGGACGCAAAGGTATTGGGGGAAAAAGTCAAAAATAAAATTCCGAACTGGCGAGTGGGGGAACCTTTGAGAAGCTTCAAAGGAGTGGGGTTCGTCCATTCTTTACAGACAGAAAAGAACTGAGGGACCCTTTCTACATAGGAACCGCCATGCCGTTGAAAGCACGCCAGGGCGGAAGGGGGGGAAAATTGCCATTCGAGATTTTGTTATGATCGCAAAGATTCAAGTGAAAGGAATGCCAAAGGGACGGGAGATCTCGGGATGAGAATGCTTCATGTTAAATCTAGCGGCAGTGAGCAAGACCGGGAAGCTCGCAAGGGAAAATCTGGGGATAATATTGTCGAGCTGATGCACTCCAAGGACATCCTGAAGTTAGTAAAAAGCGTCTTACTCAAAGAAGCCAGAATGGGGGGTTTCGGAGGGAAAGGAGAAAGAAAGATTGCAACAGTCGTGCTTGACACAAAAAGTTTGAGAGTTTTCCTTAAAGGACTAAAAAATCGGAAACAGGTCTGTTTTTAGGACGAACTCTGGAAAACGAGAAAAAAAGGAGGAAGAACGAGCGGGAGGCTGGGACCATTCTCTACGGGCCGGATGGACCTTACTCTTTCGAAACACGTACCCTCGAAGTGGGGACGAAGGATGCATTGCTGATGCACTCCGGGCAGGGACAAGAGTCCCAAAACGGCGGAAGCGTTGCTTTGGCCAACCAGAAAAGCATCGCCCAGTAGACGGACAAAGGGCTCTGCAGAGAAAAAAAAAGCACTGGGGCGCGACCCTATCAAGAACGAAATGGAGGAGATATCCACCAAAACCTGAGGTCACAAAAAAAAGGAATGGGAAATCTAAATGAGCGGGTATCACTCCGAGCTGTAAAAAGGAAAATGGGGAATTGAAAAAGTTACTGGCCGACCCGCTGAAGGTGGGGCAATAAAAAATGATTGAAGCTAGTTGAGTAGCAAAAGGGTCAAAGGACCATAGAAAAGAAAACTAACTGCTTCTGCTTTTCTTTGTACCCAGGGGAAAGGGGAGTTGCCAACGAAAGGAAGGTCGTCGGAGATGCCCGTTCCCCCAACTTTCCAGGGGAGTGGAGCTCAAACATGATCTACCTCGGGGAGGCCTCTATCCTGCTGCAAAAGAGTCAAAAAATCGTAGAATATCAAAGTCCCGTCGGAATCCGAAATTCCCTCCGGAAAGTCCCTGGAGCTTGTCCCGTCAGACGGGAAGTTTCCAAAGGGCGAAGGATCTTCCCGCACCGGGAACGTCAGTACCGTAAAGGTGAAAGTCCTTGAGATAAGAAAAAATCAGGTACGGCGAGTTTGGAACCGTCCGGTCTTGATTTCAAGGGGAATGTC
>Ga0179593_1611509_pt1 | contig 11621 bp, 17 predicted proteins | sample CZODoug2_1_08_16_FD_185931 | JGI IMG/M metagenome (GOLD analysis project Ga0179593, IMG submission 185931) | Vadose zone soil fungal communities from Angelo Coast Range Reserve, California, USA - CZODoug2_1_08_16fungal (PacBio error correction) | ecosystem: Environmental > Terrestrial > Soil >...
TATCGGCCGGATAACATGGCGTGAGCAGCACGCCCCTCTGTGTCGCAGAATGTGCCCCTTCTTGCCCCCTTGCATCTTTCTTGCCGATCGTAACCCGTGCGATGCAATGCAACGCCCCCCTTTTTTTTTCTTCTTTTTCTGGCGCGTGTGCAACGCTCGGGTTGTCCCGATGATGGCGGGCGGGTCGGGGCTGGCTTTCGCTGCGCCGCGTTCGCGACACCGTGCATAAGAGCGCGTGCCCTGTGATTCGCCTCACAATGGCCGTCCATAGGTCCACAGATCGAAGGTAATCGTGGACGGCTTTTCGGTTGGCAGATCGCTTTCGAATCGCGCAGCCCACTGACAGCCAGTCGTACAGAGATTATCATGAGGCCCGTTTTCACCCCCGCCCGCATGAACTCACAGTCCGCCCTTGTGCCACCCCGCGGTCTTTGCCCGGCGGGATCCAGCGGGTTTTCGACCATCCCCATTCCCGCGTCGGTCGATCCGCTCGGATATCGCAACTTGCTTGCGGTCGTAAACCGGGCCGGGTTCTTGCTCGTCCACATCAATGGCCCCCCTCCTCGAATCAGCCCCACTACTCGCAATCACAGTGATTTTTCATATGATTCAAGTACTCTCGGACCCCAGACACTTAGATGGCAAAGCGGAAAACAGTTGCTTCGGCCTTTGGAGCTTTGTTGCAAGCTTGGTGGGACCCGGAGCGGGAACCTCTAAGGGGGGGGACGAGGCGGGGCACGGTTCCGCCCTGGGCCCCACATCACCAAGTCGGCGCTTTGGCGCTTTTCAGCAAACGCGTCCCACGGAACGTGACCCCCCATCCTTGAGACCGGTAAGTCGCGACCATCGCAGGCCCACTCCGCGCGGTAATTTCGAGGTTGATTCAGCGAGGCCATGAAAGATCGCAGCCATGGTCCAGGGCGATTGACGAAGTAACGTTCCGTTGAACGGCCAGACCACTGGGGCGAGCGACAAGGCGTGGTAGGTTGAGGAAAAAATAAGATAGACCAACCACAAAATAGCTGAGGACGGCAAAGCCTGTTCATGATCGCCACGCGGGCGCCACGCGTGTCCAACCCCAGCTGGCCGTTTTTTTTTGTTGCACGGACGAAGCCAAGGAGAGAGCGTGAGCACGGATTATAAGTTCCGGCCCGAAGCACAGGTCCTGCAGCCAGAATGCAATGAGTTTTCCGCCACAGCGGGGCGCCCCATTCGCGGAGAGCCCTTCCCCATGGTCGCAGCGGGAAATGAAATGGATGCTCCCACAATGTCACGAGTTTCCACAGCGGATCGAACTGCTTCTACAGGTAGTCGTGTCCCCCCTCCCCGGATACGCCAACGGCCGCTACGGGGTCCCGCTGAGACTCTTTTTCCGACCACCCCACAGCGCGACAGGATAAACGCCCCGGCAAGGACCCCCCGGATCGCCAATGCTCTCCCACCGGCCAATGGCTCCCTGAGTCCGGCCGGACATCAACTCCAACACACGAAAACATCTGCGGCTGCTTGGGCGATAACAATCCCGTATCATAAAGCGGAAGGCCCGCTCCAGATGCGCCCGTCGGAGGGATTTCCATGCGGCTCTGACTGCCAGAGTTGCGGTGATCCACCATCGCATGCTGAAGCGCCCCACCGTCGCGCTAAGAAACAACGCGGTATAGAGGATACCCGGCCAAGCATCCGCTATCATCACGACGACCCATTTGGGGCCGGAGTGAACCCTCGAATGGCGTAGGCCGTCAAACCGAGCCGTTGAAAACGACCAGGCCCGAGGAAGCGCATCCAGACAAGCAGTTTGCAAGTCCGAGGCTGAGCCAGAACGTCCGAATGGCGGCCCGCCCGCGAGATATAAGGAATCATAAGGCGCCCGGACTGTAAGCCTTCTGGTGAGGTTTTGCCGGCCAAACGGCCGCGAACACGGTGGTTTTTGGTGCGGCCTTTATCATCTTCTGTTCGTGCCCGATGTGTCATTATACTATCTCGCCATGATCTGGCCGTAGCGTAGCGGACTCCCCTCGTCTCTATAACCACTTTAGCGAACCATTCCTCCTTGTGCTGTGGGTAAGAGTTGTGGCGACCATTCCCCCCCCCGAGTCCCTTGAAGAAATGGAGCCCGTTTTCGTAAGAGCACGTAACCCTTTTCCACGAAGACGCCCTTGCGGGCCCTTGTTCTCGGTGACGGCAGAATCTCGCCTCGTGTGTGTACGAAATAAATGCCGCCAGAAAATGCCGATATCTCCCGTCCGGTCCACGTGAGGGGCGGATTGTGGACAACGATGATAGCCGATCCGAGAAAAGCGAGATCAGGGCAAAGACGATTTGCCGGCCACTCCCAAATCGCCGTTTCCGATCGTGACAGCTCGCTCGGGGGCAGCAGCAGGGCTTTTGTCCACGGAAGGCGCGTTTGCAGCATCTCGTCACCCAAATCAATGAAATAGCGCTTCTCGAAATCCCGCCGCCATTTAGACCCTTGCCGATGACATAGTTCGCCCGAGAGTATCCGACGGTCGGCTGCGGAAAGGCCCCCAACGGTGAAATCAACGCGACCCGTCCACGGGGGCCCGGCCGCTCGGTGGGCTCATGACGTCCGGATCGAGGCGACCCGAGCGTTTCGCGATGGGGGTGGGCAAGTTCCCCTCGTCAAGTACACGGTTGATAAGCTCCCATCATGCGCGCGCAGCCTTGAGGTGGGAGATTGAGTATAAGAGCAGACTGATCACGAATTCCAGATTTAGATCAATGAGGTCCGACCGCGGCCAGGAGATGCCGACGAATTCCGCAAGCGGGTTCGCGTGCCCCGAAGGACCAGACGAAATAGAGCCCGCCGGACCGCAGCGAGCACGGCCCGATGAAGCCCGACTGCCGGCGACGCTGGTACCTTCGGTCAAGCATCTAGCAAAATTTGCTTCTAATGCCTTGTGAACCGATTACCAGCGGTTCCGCCCGGCATTCGGGCCATCGCCGGTTGCGCCCGCTGCGGTCCGGCCGGGCTTCTATTTCCTCTGGGTTCTTCGCACGCGACCCCCGCCCCTTGCAGTATTCGTCGGCATCGGCCGCGGGTGGTCGACCTTCATTTATCCTATATCTGGGATCGTGATCAGTCTGCTTCCTTCCTACTCAATCTCCACTCCAAGGCTTGCGCGCCACGCATTATGAGCGAAGTCACCGTCAACTGACGAGGGAACACTTTGCCCATCGCGAACGCCCCTCCGCTCGCATCGAATCGACGTCCATGAGCCCACGGAGTCGCCGTCCCCCCCCTTGCGTCGTTGATTCAAAAGTTGGCCTTTCCGTCAGCAGAAGTCGATACTCTCGGGGCGAACGAATCATCGCCTGGTCTAAAGCGGCCGGGAATTTTCGAAGAGCGCTTCTTTTCATGATGGGGACGAGAATGCTTGCAACGCCGCCCTCGTGGACACGCCTGATGCTGCCCCCCCGAACCGCCCGCCTGTCACGCAGCGGAAGCGAATTTTGGGGTTGGCCGGAAGCCGTCCTTGGCCCTGCTCTCGCTTTTTTCGGATCTGCCTATCCCACTCGTTGTCAATCCGCCCTACTTGGACCGGACGAGATATCGCATTTTGGTCCCTGCCGCATTTGAGGCGTACCCCCGAGGCGAGATTTTCGGCCCGTCACCGAGATCAATGGCCGCAAGGGAGTCTTCGTGGAGCTCCGTGGCTCCGACGACGGCCCCAAGTGTTTCTTCAAGATCGGGGGAATGGTTTTCGCCAACTCCGCTTCAACAGCAAACAAGGGAGAATGGTTCGCTAGGTATAGAGACGAGGAGTCCGCTAACGGCCAGATCATGGCCGAGTATCATGACATCATCGGCAACGAAGATAAAGGCCCCGCAACAAAAACCACCTGTGTTCGCGCCGGTTGCCGGCACAGAAAGGCCCTTTAACAGGTTCCCCGTCACCTAGGCCCTCCTTAATAATCCCTCGCGGCCGCACCTCGGAACGTCCCTGCTCAGCCTTCGACTTGCACCGAACTGCTGTGTTCCTGATGCGCCTTCCCGGGCCTGGCGTTTTTCCACGGGCGGTGAACGAGCCCCCTAACGCCATCGCGGGGGGTCACTCCGTCCCTCCAATGGCGTTTCGTGTTGACGCGATGCTCCGTTATCGGCTCTATAACCGCCGTTGTGGTTCTTAGCGCGGACGGCGGGCCCCTCAGCGATGCCTGGTTGATCACCGCCACTCGGCTGCAGAGCCGCATGGAAGCCCCTCCGACGGCGCCCATCTTGGGGAGCGCTCGCTATGGATGACGGTCGGTGTATCTCGCCAATCCGCCCGCAGTTGTTTCGTGCGTTTGGAGTTGAATTGGTCCCGGCCCGGCGACAGGGAGCTCCCTTGCCGGTGACGAGCATTGCGATCGTGGTACTGCCGGGGGCCCGTTTTTTGATCCTTTCGCCGCTTGTGGGTGGTCGGAGTTTCAGCGGACGTAGGGCCGGCGTTATCCGGTAGGGAACACGAACTATCCGGTAGAGCAGGTCGATCCGCCTTGTGGGAAACCTCGCGTTAACATGTGGAGCCCATCCAGTTCATTTCCCGCTGGCGAACATGGACGGCCTATCGCGAAATGGGGCCGCCCGCTTTGGTGGCCGTAACCATTGGCCATCCCTGGGCTGGCAGGACATTTGTGCTGCGGCCCTGGACTTATATCGTGCTCACGGCTCCTCCCTCCTGCCCCGTCCCGCTGCAAAAACTGCCGCCTTGGGTGGAACGCGTGCGCGCCGTGCGATCATGACAGGCCCGGGGGCCGGGGGTCCCTCAGCTATTTTTGTTTGGTCCTATCCTTAATTTTTTTCCCCCCACCACACGCCTGTTGCGTTCGCCCCCACCCCCCCATGTCTTGGGCGTTTCAGGACGTTACTTCGTCATCCCGCCCTGCCCCATGGCTGCGATCTTCATGGCCCTCAGCTGATCAACCTCCGGAAATTACCGCTCGGCGTGCCTGCTCGCCTGGTCGCGATTTACCGGGCTCAATGATTGCGGGGGTCCGTCGTGGGACCGCGGTGCGGGGAAGCGCACTGGGTGATGTGGGCCCAAGGCGGACATGTTGCAGCACTCGGCCCTTAGGTCCCTCCGGTCCCAAGCTGAAAAGCCCCTCAAGGCCCGAGCAATGTTTGTTCCCGCTTTTTGCCCTAAGGTGTCTGGTCCGAAGATTTACTTGGATCATAATTAATCCCTGTGAGTGAGGTTAGTGGCCTGAGTTCGAGGAGGGCCCTGAAGTGACGAGCCAAGAACCGCGCCCCGTTTACGACCGCAGCAAGTTTGCGCATATCCGCAGCCGATCCGACCGACGAGGAGGGGGACTTGTTCGACCGCTGATCCCGCCGGCAAGACCGGCCGGTGGCAAGCGGACGTTGTCAGGCGCGGGAGGGTGGTTGAAAACGCCCCGCTCCCATGTACATTCTCTCGTACTGCCTTGTCATTGGCGCGCTATCCCGAAGGATCTGCCACCGAAAAGCCTCGGTCCAACGATTACTTCCGTTCTGTGGGACCTATGACGGGCAAACAATTGAGCGAATTCCCACCACGCGCTTCTAATGAACGGTGTCGCGAAACGCCGCACCAGCCAGCGGAAAAGCCATCCCCGACCGCCCGCCCACTCATCGACAAGCCCCAGAAGCGTGAAAAAAGCGCAGAAAAAGGGGGGCGTGCATTGGGGGAATCCTCAAGGGTTACGGGCAAGCGGGCAAGAAGATCACACCGGGCAGAGCTGAAAATTTTCTTTTGTCGACACAGTGGCCCCTGAGGCCCCCCCCCCCCCCCACGCCTTGTTTTTGGACACCCCATGGACGGAGAATAGCGCTCACACACAAACCGAGAGAGAAAGAGAGATTTATCAGGCGGATGAACATGGGACGGGGCAGCAGCCTAACTCGTTTGTCGAAAGAATGTCCCCTCCTTCTTGCCCTTGATCTTCTTTGCCCGCATCGTACCCGGGGACGGGTCTGCCCGCGCCCCCCTTGTTTTCTGCCCGCTTTTGCACGCTCGCTGTCGATGAAGGGCCGGCGGTCGGGCTGGCCGTTCCCTGCGCGCGTTTCGCGCCCGTTTTCATAGAGCGCGTCGTGGATTCTCGCTCCAAGTGCAGTCCATAAAAAGGGGGGGGTGTCTCACAGAGCGAAGTCGGGGACCGAGCTTTTTTCCACCGTGCAGATATCCTTCGGGTCGCGCGCCTGACAGCCAGTCCCAGAGAAATGTCATGGGAAGCTGCGCCGTTCCCACCTGTCCCGCATGAAGCACGTCCCGCCTTTGCCACCGCCGGTGCTTGCCCGGCGGAATCAGCGTTTTTCGATCGACCATTCACCATTCCTCCGGCGTCCAGATCCCGCTCGTTATAATCGCACTTCAACTTGCTGCGGTCTTAACGGGGCGCCGGTTCTTGCGCGGTCCACAATCATTGGCCCCTCCTCGGAATGCAGGCCACGACTCGTTCAAGCACAGGTTGATTTCATATGATGCAAGTTAACTCTCGGACAGACACTGAGGGCAAAGCGGAAAAAAACAGTTGGCTCCCTTGAAGCTGTTGACCACTTTTGGACCCGGAGCGGAACTAAGGACGAGAGGGCTGCACAGTCGCCCTGGGCCCACAATCACCAGTGTGCGCCCTTTTCAGCAACCCGTCCACGGGACGTTTGGACCCCCCCCCGCAATTCAATTGAGCCGGTAATCCGCCGAACCAGCCCCGCCCAGGCCACGCCGCGCGGGGTAATTCGGGGTGATCAGCGAGGCCCATGAAGAATCCGCAGCCATGGGCAGGCGGATGACGAAGTACGGTTCCCTTGGAACGCCCAAGACCATGGTGCGAGCGACAGGCCGTTAGGTGAGGAAAAAAAAAAAATAAGAATAGACCAACACAAAATAGCTAGGCGGCAAAGCCCTGTTCATGTGATTCGCCACGCGCGCCTACGCCGTGGTGTCACCCATCGCAGTTTTTTTTTTGGGAGCTGTAACGAGCAGGAGAGAGCCGTGAGCACGATCTAAGTCCAGGGGCCGAAGCAACAATGTCCTGCCCAGCCCAGGGATGCCCAAGAGTTTTCCGTCCACAGCGGGGCGCCCCCATTCGCGAGACCCGTCCATGTTCGCCCCAGCGGGAAATGAAAATGGATCTCCCCACATGTAGCGAGTTTTTTCCACACAGCGGATTCGAACTGCCTCTATAAAAACCGGAGTAGTTCTGTCCCCTCCCGATACAGCCACCTCCCGCTTTACGTCCCGCTGAGAACTCCGACCACCCACAAGCGGCGACAGGATAACTCCCTGCATACCCAACCGAATCGCACATGGCCCTCTTTCCAACCGGCCAGGAGCTCCCCTGAGCCGGCCCGGACAATCACTCCAAACAGCACGAAAACATTCTGGCGGGCTGCTTGGCCGAGTACAGCATACCGTCATCCCTAGCGAAAAGCGCCTCCAGATATGCGCCCGGTCGGAGGGATTCCAGGATCGCTCTGAAAGCCAGAGTGCGGTTGATCACCAGCCATAGCTGAGCGCGCACCGTCCGCGCTAGAAAAAAGAACAACCCGGTTTAGAGAGCGGATACCCGCCAGCCAGCGGCGATCAACACTAACGCCCCATTGGAGGGCCGAGTGACCGCGGATGGGCGTAGGCCCGTCATCAAACCGCCGTGAAAAACTAACCAGGCCGAGGAGCGCATCATGAACAGCAGTTTCGGGCAAGTCGAAAAAAAAAAGGGGCTTGAAGCAGACGGTCCGATTGCGGCCCGCGAGATATAGGAGCATAGGCGACCCGGGACCCTTTAGCCTCCCTGTGCTCCGGCCAAAGGCGCGAACACGGTGTTTTTTTGTGCCGGGCTTTATCATCTTTTTTCGTGCCATGGATTGTCAGGATACTCGGCCATGATCGGCCGTAGCGGACTCCTCGTCCTCGGAATATAAACCGAGCGAACCATTCTCCCGGGGTGCTGTTGAGAGATGGGGCGAACCATTTCCCCCCGAGGCCTTGAAGAGGGAGCCGTTTTCGGGAAGCACAAACGCGCTCCCACGAAGACTCCCCCTTGCGGCATTGCTCTCGGTGAACGGGGCAGATCGTCTCGCCTCGTGTGTACGAATTATGCAGCCGAAAATGCGATATCTCGGTCCGTCCAACGTAGTGGCGGATTGACACGATGATAGCCGATCCGAAGAAAATTCAGAAGGCAGGGCAAAGAACGATTGCCGCCAACGCCCCAAAATCGCCTTTCCGATGCGTGAAACAAGCGCGCTCGTTGGCAGCATCAGGCTTGTCCCCCACGGAAGGCGCGTTGCATCAAATCTCGCAACCCCATCCAGATAGCGCTCTCGTCGAAAATCCGGCGCCCTTTAGACCCTGGCCGATGACGGTCGCCCGAGAGTATCGACGTCGTGGGCGGGACGGAAGGCACTTGAAAAAAAAATCAACCGAAAAAAAACCCCCCACACAACCGACCGCCAAGGGGGCCGGCGACCCTCCTGGGCTCCATGACGTCCGATCGATGCGAGCGCTCCCGTTTCGCGGTGGCAAGTTTCCCCTCGTCCAGTACGGTTGATCCAAGCCTCCATATGCTCGCCGCAGCTTGAGGGTGGAGATTTTGAGTAGAAGGAGCAGACGAATCACGATCCAGATATAGATAATGAGGTCGCAAGCAAACAAAAACCGCGGGCCCCGATGCCCGACGATTCTGCAAGGAGCGGTCCGCGTGCCCGAAGGAACCCAGCGAAATAGAGCCCCGCCCCGACCCGCCAGCGAAGCACGGCGGATGACCCCGACTGCGGGCGAACGCTGGCCCTCCGGTCAAAGCATAGAGCAAAAATTTTTGCTCTAGCCTTTGACCGAGTAAACCACGGGTCGCCGGCAGTCGGGCTCATCGCCGTTCTTCGCCTGCGGTCGGCCGGGCCTTCTTATGCGTTCTTGGGTTCCTGTCGCAACCGCGACCCGCCCGTTTGCAGAAATTCGTCGGCATCGGCCCCCCCGCCGGTGGTCCGAAACCTCATTCTCTATATCCTGGATCGGTGAAAGTCAGTCTGGCCTCCTTCTACTCAATCTCCCCACCTCAAGCTGCGCCCGCGCATTTATGAGCTGATCACGTCTGACCGAGGAACTTGCCATCGCGACGCTCGCTCGCATCGATCGACGTCCTGAGCCCACGAGTCGCCCCGGGCCCCCCCTTGGCGGTCGGTTTGTTTCCACGTGGCCCTTGTCGTCAGCAAGACGTCCCCCGATTAACTTCTCGGGCTACAGATCATACGGTCAGGGGTCTAAGCGGCCGGGAGTTTCGGAAGAGCCTTATTTCATGATTGGGTGACGAGATGCTGCAAACGCGGCCTCCGGTGGACAAGCCTGATGCTGCCCCCGAGCGCGCTGTCACGCATCGGGAAGGCGATTTGGGAGTTGGCCGGCAATCGTCTTGGGGCCCTGCTCTCGCCTTTTTCTTCGTATCGCTATCATCGTTGTCATTCCGCCATCCTACCGTGGACCGGCGAGAATATCGCCATTTTTTCCTGCGCATTTAATTTCGTAACCCACAAGGGCAGATTTTGCCCGTCCACCGAGATCAATGGCCGCAAGGTATCTTCGTGGAGCGCGTGCTCTACGAACGGCCTCCATTTTCTGCAAGGACTTCGGGGAATGGGTCCCCCCCACATCTTCTTCAAAACAGCAAGGGAGAATGGTTCGCTAGGTTTATAGAGACGAGGGAGTCCGCTTTACGGCCCCAGATCATGGCCAGTTCATGGACAATCAGTCGGCAACGAAGATGATAAGGCCCCGCACAACACCTGTGTTACGCGCCCCTGTTTGCCCGGCGACAGAAGCTACAGTCCGGTCGCGATGCTCCTTAATAATCCTTCGCGGCCGCCCATCGGACGTCTGCTCAGCCTCGACTTGCCCGAACTGCTGTTTCCTGGATCCGCTTCGCCGGCCTGGTCGTTTTTTCACGGGCGGTTGACGGCCTACGCCATCGCGGGTCACCACTCCCGGCCCCTCCAATGGGCGTTCGTGTTGATCGCGATGGCGCCGGGATCGCTCTATTAACCGCGTTGTTTCTTAGGCGCGACGGTTTCACGGGCGCTTCAGCTATGCGCTGGTGATCCCCGCCAACTCCTTGCTTCAGAGCCGCATGGATCCTCCGACGGGGCGCATCGGGGGAGCGCTCGCTATGGCGGACGGTATGTGTACTCGCCAAGCAGCCGCCAAGATTGGTTTTCGTGCCTGTGGGATGATGTTCCCGTCGGCTCAGGGAGCTCCTTTGGCCGGTGAAGAGCATTGCCGATCGGGTACTGCCGGGCGTTATCCTGTCGCCGCGTGGGGGGTGGGTCGGAAGTCCAGCGGACGTCGGGCGTGGCGTATCCGGGAGGGACACGAAACTATCCGGTAAGCAGTTTTCGATCCGCTGTGGAAACTCGCTTACATGGGGTGAGCAATCCTTTTCATTTCCCCTGGCGACATGGCACGTCTTTCTCCCGCGAAGGGGGCGCCCCGCTGTGGCCGGAACCTCATTGGCATCCTGGGCTGGCAGACTTGTGCCTTCGGCCCTGGACTTTATTCGGTGCCTCACGGCTCGCCCTCCTGGCGCGTCCCGCTGCAAAAAAACTGCCGCTGGGTGGGGACGCCGTGGCCCGCCGTGGGTCATGACAGGCGTTGGGCCCGTCCTCAGCTAGTTTTTGTGTTTGGTCCTATCTTATTTTTTTTTCCTTCACCTCACACGCCTGTCCGCTTCGCCCCATGTCTTGGGCGTTCAAGGACGTTTTCGGCGTGCATCGCCCTGCCCATGGCGGCGATCTTCCATGGCCCTCCGCTGAGCAACTCGAATTACCTTACCGGCCGGCGTGCCTGCAGCTGGTCGCGATTACCTGGCGCAATAATTGCGGGGTCCACGTTCCTTGGACCGCGGGTGGGCTGAAAAGCGCACTGGGATTTGGGGGCACAAGGCGACATGGGCAGCACTTCGCCCTGAGGTCGCTCCGTGTCCAAAGCTGAAAGCTCCAAGGCGAGCAATTGTTTTTCCGCTTTGCCCTTTAAGTGTCCTGTCGAAGAGTACGTTGAATCATAGGAATCACCTGTGAGGGAAGAGTTTAGTGCCTGAATTCGAGGAGGGGCCCCCTGGGATTGACGCGGCAAGAACCGCGCCCGTTAGCGACCCGCAGCAAAGTTTGCGATATCCGAGCGATCTGGGCAACCGACGAGGATGGGGAACGGGTCGCACCCGCTTGATCCCGCCCCTGGGGGGGCAAGACGGCCGGGCAAGCGGACTTTGGCTCATGCGGAGGTGGTGAACGGCCCCTCAATGTTACATTCTCCTTTCGAACCTGGCTGTCCGTGGCGCGCGATCCGAAGATCCTGCCACCGAAAAGCCTCCGGTCACGATTACTTTCGATTCTTGTGGACCTATGACGGCACTGGAGTCGAATCCCACGACGCGCTCCTAGAACGGTGTCGCGAAACGCGGCGGCAGCGGAAAGCCAGCCCGACCGCGCCATCATCGACAGCCAGAGCGTTGAAAAGCCGCAGAAAAAGGGGGGGCTGCATTGATCCCGCACGGGTACGATTGCGGCAAGAAGATCAACGGGCACGAGCGCACATTCTTGTCGACACGAGGCCTGCTGCGCCACGCCATTTGTTCATCCGCCCGAATATCCTCCT
>Ga0179593_1640428_pt1 | contig 11621 bp, 13 predicted proteins | sample CZODoug2_1_08_16_FD_185931 | JGI IMG/M metagenome (GOLD analysis project Ga0179593, IMG submission 185931) | Vadose zone soil fungal communities from Angelo Coast Range Reserve, California, USA - CZODoug2_1_08_16fungal (PacBio error correction) | ecosystem: Environmental > Terrestrial > Soil >...
TTGGATCGACCGGTGTCGGGAGTGCAGTGACGGAGGTGGCTGCGATCGGGAGACGGGGTCCTTCGGGGGCTCTCCTGTGATGTTCTTGGGGGGCGGCCCTGAAACCCGAAATAGAAAGACCGACAAAACAATGCAAGAGAGCCGAAAGCTCCCTTCGAGACCCCGCCGCCATCAGAAACAGAAAGAGAATTCAACGGTTCTAGTAGACCAGTGTCTGCCTGGACCGCAACCGCGTCCTTCACTTAGGAAGGGAAACCTGCCAAATTATAAAAGATAAGCGGGGGGCCTGAGGGGGGGAAGAGTGTGTAGAGCAAACACTGGCGTGGTTTTGGGGGGGGTCGCCTTTCCAAGGGTACGCAAACTCAAAAGCGGGGGGAGGGGAGGACACTTACGGAAGAGAGGGAAGAAAGGGCCCTAGCAGGAAAACATGTTGTAATTCCTTGTGGGACGGGCCGTAAGGGGTTTCTCAGACGTATATCAAGATCGTACTCGTTTGGAATGCGAAAAGGGTTTTACAAGGGAGCAGGATGATATCGAAGGGGGAGAGCAGATCGGCAAGCGAAAAAAGAACGCTTGGTAAAGAAGGGGAGGAACTGATTATGGAAAAAGAGCTTTTTGTACCTCTTTCCACAGGGGGTGAGTGATGTAAACAAAAGGGCCTTTTACAAGAATAGTCGGTGGGGGTTGAGACCAAGGGAAAAGGTTTCTTCAGAACGGGCAGGCATTGGACAAACGTAACACAGCGGGCCGAAAAGAAACCATCAAGCCAAACGTCAACCGGGATGGGACGCATTTCCCAGAGCGAAACCGGCCCAAAACAAAATCCAAAAAAAAGGACCTTTGCGGGCACTTTTAAGTGGACAAAGAAAAAACAGGGATCTACGTAGAAAAAAATGACCAAATCGTCAGAAAAACGGAAGGAAAGACTTGGTACAACAAGGCAAAGTCAAGGGAAAATTTCAGCAACGGACAAAACGTTCAGGAAAAATCCATCGCAGCGGTTGAAAGGCGGTCAAAGCAAAATTTGGAAAGCCAAACGGAGGAAAGACGTCAGAAAGAATTTGTACGAAAAAACAGGCTTGTTCTAGGGGCCAACAACCAAGGGACGGCAAAGCGGGAAAGCTTCTCCAGGATTGCTGGGGGAAAAAGGCGTCCACCACACGTCGGTCCCAATGAAGGGGGCGGAACGGATTTCCAAGACATCGCGGCGGAAAATGAAATGGGTAAACACGGAAGGGCCGTCTATCTATCAAACCGGTTAGAGGGCCGCTTGGAGGAGGGACGTTTCCAACATCCAACCCTCCCCAATCAAGGAACAGCTCTGAAAAAAAGAGATAAAAAGAAAGGGAAAACTCAGGGGGCCAGTAGGACGGAGACGTCCAAAAAAAACCGCGCCGTGCGGCGCCGAAAGGAAAGCGACCCAAAAGACCGACTGAAAGAAAAAAAGGGACGCAAGGAAAGGGAGGCTCTGCGACGGGGAAGGCTGGTCGGCTTCAACACCTTCTCGAACCTATTCGCAAACTGACTTGAAACTGGAACCAGGGAAAAGTGGAAAGAAGAAAACTGTGCGGGAAAAAGTACCGAAAAAAACTCACTTCTCGGGAGTTTACTTGAAGGAGCTTTTTAAAAAGGGACCTTAAATCTAAGGCAAAAAAAAGGAAAAAAGGATTCGAGAGAAAGGGACGCAGAAAAAACCAAAAACAAGAAGCACGTTTCTGTGACGCTCACCTAACCGAAAAAGGACCACTCAAGAGGGAAGGAGACCGTGGGCAAAGGCAAAGAGGGGGCAGGGCCGAACCTCGCCAGATGCTGTCAAAAAAGAGGCGGGTCAAAGGAAAGAGGCAAAAAAAGTCCCTTCAAAAAGTGGGGACAACGGTCAAGAGACAATATAGAAGAATAGAGACCATCCTCGAGGAATGCGCCAAGGGAAAAGCCGGGGATAAAAAAAGAATCACCGAAGGTGCTGCGAAAGAAAGCCGAACAAAATAAGCCACAGAGAAAAGGGGTAAGATCCCAAGGGGTGTCCGGGCCATTACGAAAAGAGGTTGAAGCGAGCAGAGCTTTCCTGGTAAGGGGTGCAAATGAAACCGTGGACTACGAGCAAAAACCCGAGGAAATGAAAGCCAGGTCGGACCAAGAAACTTCCGGCCAAACTACTAGGGAGCCTACTCAAATAGGCAGGGAGAAAGAAAAACCAAAAGAAAGGGATTAGGAGGAAAAAAGGGTAGTTAAATGGAAACCCCTGAAAGTCTTCTTCCTTCCAAAAGGAAACTGTAACTTAAGAACGATACTTTTCCTGGAAGCTCCGTTGTTTATTGAAAAAAGAAAGGAAAAACTCTCCCAATTTCTGGGGGGGTAAAGCCGGGAAGGGGCTAGGCTAATAATCCTAACGGAGTGACGCTTGCGAGGGATCTTTCGCCAAAAAGGATAAAGCAAAACAAAAAGAAGAACTGCACAGAACGGCAGCAAAAAAAAAAAAATGAGCTGCCTTGTGGTATCTCTGCCGAAAAAAAAAAGGGGAACGGGTTATCGGGCCCGGAAAGACATGTACGCAAAGGGACAGCCCACGAAAAAAGGAAAAAAGGTTATCGAAGGAACGGGAGGGCGAGCCTCCTTGTGCCACGGACGCCGATTCAGGGAAAAAAATCTGCGGTGTCCAGACGTGGAAGAAAAAAAAAAACCGGAAAAAGGGGGGAACCAGGAAATGCGCCATACCAGCTCAACTCGAATTCCTAAAAAATATCCGAAATCCGGGAAAAAAAAAAAAATGCCCGAAACGATCAAGCAAACCCAAAAAAAAGAAGGAAGAGCCGATGCAGAGGGGTCGTCGACTGCAAAAAACATCCGCCGTCAAATGGCCCTTCCCTGGAAAAAAAAGATGTGGAGGCAGAGGGGGGGTGGAAAAAAAGGGGGGGTCGCCGACAAAGCAGGAAAAAGACTTACTATTTGTGAGATTGCTCATCTCCGGGTTCTTAGGGGACGGGAGAAGGAAAATAGACGCAGGGAAACCTCCGCGGAGAAACATGAAGGAGAGTCTGCATAGGCTCGTGCCCTGCCGACCAGAGTGTCTATCCCGGGCCGATCACCAAAGAGAAAAAGGTGGAAGTGACAGGAAAAACTTCGAAATACATCCAAAGGGTTTGGGGGGGAAGTAGTCCTCTACTGCTCCTAGGTCATCAGTGGAAAGATCCTTTCTACATCAGGGAAGAAAAGAAAAGACCGCAATGTCCGAAGGGGGGGGGGTGTAGAAGGGGGGGACATCACGACTTCAGAAAGGGGTCAAACACAGGGAGCCTGGGAAAAAAGAAAAAAATGGGTGGGGACCTAAAAGCAGGACCAGAAAGGCTCTTCCCCAAGATCTCGGAAAAAGCCCGTTGAAAAACTGGGCAGGGGAAGTCCTAAGAAGGAATGCTTCAAGGGGTGGAGATTGGGGAAGCTCTTGAATGAAAAAGAATGGTGGGAGAAAAAAGGGGGAGGAGAAAGTCTTTCAAGAACTAGGTCCGTTTCAGGAGAGAAGATCCCTGGTAGCATGGGAAAAAGAAAAAAGGACCAACTTGGCCTTAAGTGTGCCGAAGGCCATTCTGGGACCAAAGGAAAGGACGGAGCGTGGGATGAATAAAAACTAGCCCTCTGGAAAAAAAATGCCCTAACCAGAAAAACGAAAAAAGGACCACGAAAAAGAATACCATTTGTTTTTTGGGCACAAATCCTTGCCACTCGGAGAAAGAGGACGTGGGGGGGGGGGAAGAAAAGGAGGACAAGGCACGGACCTCATCAGGAAAAAGAGCTGCTAGCGGCAAGCTCTACACCAAAACGAAAAAACGAGCTCAGTCAAGCCGAAAAAGCGGGACAGCAACTCGAAACTCGAAGGAGACGGGAGCCGGTGAACCTTCCGGCCCGACCTCCCTTCAATCAATGCAAACGTAAAACGGCGAAACGAAGTAACTTTCAGGGGAACCTAAGCTCACCAAAGCAGAGGAAGTCCTCACTTGCGATAAAAACCAGTGGAGATCTACCCGAAAAGGAAAAAAAAGGTAATTTTCATGAAAAAAAAAACACGAAACTCCCCAAATGAAAAAAACGCAAATCGATGCGATAGCTTCATTCTGGGGGGGTAAAAAAGACTGTGAGAAAAAAGGAGAAGGTGTAAAGGGAAATCGGGGGGCTTTGAATCAAGAAGGAGTAAGGCCCCTCTCTTTGAATGGTTTGCTTTTTGGAAAGGCCCCGGGAATGTAAGAAAGAAAACGGAAATTCAACCCCACGCATAAAAGCAGCCCTCCCATCGAATCCACTTCTCCTTCAAAAGAAAAAAACCTCGTCCATCACCGAAAAGAAAAAGGAGAGACGAAAGGGGAGCAAAGTGCAGGGAAGTTGCGGAATAGCAGGAACTGTACCGAAGTCGGGACAGAAAGAAACGCCTGGCTTTCTTTTCGAAAAAAAACGGGGAAACCCTCCGAACAAAACCGGAAAAACAAAAGGACAGGCGAGACCCAAGCAGGGGTTGGGAGGAGCACATATCACGGAGCCACCCTCCTCAGGAGACCTTTCAGCCTCTGGAAATGTAACGTTGAAAAGGCGGGATTGGAAGGCGGACAAAGCAAAAGAAGGGAAGGACTGGAGGGGGGGAGAGTCAGAAAAAGAGAAGAAAGCCAATACCGTCTGCCTACTTCTAGCTGGACTCGTGCTAAGAAGAAAGAAATCAAAAAAAAACAGGAAGGGATCTGAAATCTAATATGCGACGGGAAGGCGAATTTACATGCGGTCTTGAAAGAAGAAAAGAAAACAAGGAAAACCAGTAGATTTCTGAAGAATCCATTGTAGGGCCCTATCAACACACCGGCGTCACAAAGACGGTAGAGTGGCTGAAAAAAAGAGACAAGTCTAGGAAAAAGAGAAAACGAAGCCCACACCATAAAAACCCACCGACAAGGCCCCAAATCTCGAAAAGAAAGAGAAGGGAGTTGTGGGAAGTTCGAGAAAATTGGAAAGAAACAGTTTCCTTAAAGATCCGGAGTACACAGAGGAGAAAAGGAAGGGCAGGCACTCCCCACAAAAGCAGTATTAACGTTGGGGGAAGGGGTGCGGGTTGGGGGGAAAAGTCCGAAAAGGAAGGGACATTAAAAGGAGGCGAGCTTTCGACAGGACGTTTTCCATGGAAGGGGGCGTCTGAATGGAAGTTGGCAGATCCTAAGATACCACTTCCAAGTCGAAAACCATGAAAAGGAGGCCCGTGGCTGGGGCAAAAAAAGAAAAACAAAAAACTGAGAAAGAGTTCTATTAACCCAAGATAGGTTGCGAGGGCCAGAAAAACAACAAAGACTCAGGAAAACAGGAACATCGTGGAAGCTATGAAGTTTGGGGTCTGGAGTGACATTTCGAATGGAAAAATGGTGGGGCGAATCTCAAAAGGGTTTTTAATTCGGGAAGTGCGAACGGTACGGGCTCGCCCAGAAATCAGGATGAAGAAAAAGGGGGTAGATTATTGCCGCGGAAGAAGACAGGAAGCCGAGGAAGAAGAATGGGAAAGTAATGCCGGGAGTTGGGAGGCCTGATTGGAAGAGAACAAAGAAGTGAAAATGAGGGGGGGAAACGCCTGAAAAATGATCGCGTTGAAAAAAAGGGTGGGGGTAAAGGTATGAGATCGCGGAAAAAGAGGGGGCGAGCGTAGCTTTGCCTGAGCACCTATCCTCGGAAAAAAAGAACTAACCGAGGAGGGGAAACTTCAATCATAAAACTTTCCGGAAGGGTGAGTGAGTGGCGGAGGCCCCTTGTCAATGGCTTGAAAAGAATTCAAACGTTTGGGGGTGGAGAAAGGCCAAAAAGAAAATGGGGGACGGTGAAAAATGCAATGGAAAAGACCAAAAACCCCGCGGGCGATTGTGGGGATCCCGTGTCGTCAAGGGCCATCCAACGGAAAAATCGTAGAACAAAAAAAACACCAAGCCGACAAAATTCGTTTTGCGGGGGAAAAGGTTTTCCGGGCCTTCGAAAAGGGAGCTACCAACAAAATGCCAAAAATACAGAATTGATACCGAGGGTGCATTAAGCACGACGGGAATACCGGAGGCCGTGGGGGTCCATAGAAAAAAAAGCAAACCAGAGAACTTAGACCATAGAAGGGGACTTCCTGCATCGGGTTACAATCAGGAGGAAACAATGAGAAAACGGCCCCTCCTGTTCAAAAAAAAAAGGGCTGGTTCTACAGGAAATAATGAGGACTTCCATCCCTTTTGGGGGGTGACCTTGCTCAGTGCCCAGTGGCAGGAGTCCCCCAACACCAAAAACCGGGGGGGGGGGGCAAAATGGAGGGAGGGAAAGGGATGCCCTGGGTGGAGTTGGATCAAACTGAAAAACAAGGCTAGAGGTCTTAAAGAAGATTTCCCCGCCTTTTCTCTCGGAAAACTGGGAGAGGGGGGAGACGGTTCAAAATTCCAAGGAAAGCTTTTGGAACAGAGCCGAGGGGAACAAAAAAAAACCCATCGGGAGGGGGGGAGCAGGGGGCTTTCACCGACGCTCCTTCTACAAGAAGGTTCTCCGGTGAGAAATTCGGTCTAAACCTCACGGAAAAAAAACCACAAGCTCAGAAGAGGCGCGGAGGTCTCCTTAAAGGGAGGTCAAACCAAAATCTCTGCCAGCGAAGTGCAAGACGCCGCCCGGCGGGGAAAAGGGACTTTTGGGTCTCCTCGAAGGAGAGGGCCGAAGAAAGGAACTTTCTGGAAAATCAAAACTCTAGGGGACGAGGAGAACTGCGAGAAAAACGTGGGAGTGCGGCAAGGAACAGCGATTGAGATGAGGAATGTCTTAAGGGAAAAACTGGATCACCGTCTCAAAAAAGGCCCGCCCGGAGTGCTCAGAAGACAAGGGAAGCGGCGTGGAGGACCTGCTCTTCCTCCGTGAAAAAGCGCGCGGAAGGAAGGAACAAATCATAGACCCGGACAGGGGAACAAGGCAAATGAAAAGGGGATCGGTTCAACGGGCGCACACTTCAAGGAGGGAGTCTCTACAACACTCCTAGAGACAAAAAAACAACCGGAAAATCTCGGGGAAAAAAGAAAGACTGAAGACCGAACGAGATCCAAAAGCCCCCGGTCGGCTAGGGTCGCCATCTCTCCCATTTCAAAGCAAAACCAAGGGAGACGGGGGGGGGGGGGGGGGGGGGGGTTCAATAAGAAGAAACGGACCCAACGAGAAAGAGTCCACGCCTCCCCAGAGGACCGCAAAAAAAAAGGGACGCCCTAAAAAAAGAAGGGAGACTCGAACAACAACAAACGGAAGAGAAGAATATTAAACCGTAGGCGACCCCAATTCACTTCGGGGAACCCGTGGAGGGGGGGAGGGCCCGCCGAAAGAAAATCTCTCGGTTGTGACGGCTCGGGGGCCAGAAAAATGGGACCAATCAAGGAAGAAACGAGATGGGGGACGAAAGGTGCGAGGGAGTGTCGACCCTCAGAAGTCCGACTGCTTCTGGGGGGGATCGTCGAAGCACCTAAAGGGGAAAAGCGCCAAAAAACCTCAGGAAAAACGCAGCAAGATAGATCAACATTTTTATCTCGAAGAAAAAAACGTGACTGGAGTGAAAAGGGAAGACAATCAAAACGAAAAAAGCCCGACCATCACTGCCTCAGGGTGATCGTCAGTGAGGGGCGAAAAAGCTGTGAAGGCGCGTAGCCCGCCAGCGGCGAGTCGCGGTCGTGAAGCAGGGAAAGACCGGGGGCACACCGGTTTCCGGGAAACAAAATGGCCAGAAAAAAACAGAGCCAAAAAAGACGTCAAAAAAAGTTCATCAGAAACGCACGGCCAGCCAGAAAAAACCGAGCGCCGAGCCGAGAAAGACTGGTCACAGCGCGTTCAGACAAGGGAACAGCCATAAAAAGAACTTGTGCAATCGTTGGCAAGAGGTGGTGTGAATTCAGGCGCCTCATCGCATCGAGGGGTGAGCTTGGAAATCAGAGAGGGGACCGTCGGCGGGAAGCGCCACAAAAGGAAGCCCGCCAAAGTGAAATAGACCAGAGAAAAGGGGGGGAAAGATTTCTCCAGAAAGGGACAAAGCGAGATTGAAAGAGGGCCCAGAGAAAAGCTCGGATTTGCAGGGAAAAAAGTCTCCCAAGAAAAGAAAAAAACAGCCCCGACAAAAACAACGGTTGGGTGGGGCTCCAAATTTGCAAAGAACAGGGGCCTCCAAATTCATCTCACGTCCAAAGGGGGGCTAATCCGTGAAACGGGGGAAATGGGAAAACCGGAAACAACGTTTGGGGAGACCATCACTAAGCATCTTTTCCAGAAGGAGGAACAAGGGAGTGGGTTTTTACAAAAAAACCGGGCCGTGACCCAATGAAAAAGAAAGGGTTGATCGGGGCCAAGGGCCGCACGACCGGAAGAAGGGGCTCTCAATGAATTTGCGAGGTAAAAAAGGGCGAAAGCGGGCCGTTAAAAGCTAAGAAGCCCGGCAGACGTGGATTAAGGGTCTTTCAAAGAAGGACAGGTGCAAAAAAGGCAAAAAGGCGGACCGGGTGGGGGGTGGAAAAACCGGTTCGCCTCATAAAGGCGCCAATCATGTTTGGGGGGGACCCCAGCGCCCCCAAGAACAGGGGGGGTCCCCTCCCAAACCGAACCGGGGCAAAGCCCGTCGCACGCAAGGGGCGTGGTAAAAATTTGAACAATGGGGTGGCCTCAAAACTAAAAGTGCCCCCGAGGGAAAAAAGAACATTCTACGGAAAAGACAGAAAAAAGCACTTTTCCAGGAAGGGGGAACGAAAAAAAAAAGTCGGTTAACTCAAAAAGGCGAAAGAAACCTCTCTCGAAAAAAGAGAAAAATCCCCCTTCCGAGCGGGCACCCTCGGCAGAAAAAGCGATCCATCATTCCAGGAGGAGATTGTGGAGAAGGGAGGAGCCACCCTTTCAAAAACAACGCAATTTCATGGACAAAAAAAAAAGGCCGCGGCGACAGAAAAATGTACTTCCTTGAAAAAAAAAAAAAAAATCATCAAAGGGAAAGGCCTTAGAAGGAAGTACCGGGAGATACAAAAAGGGAAAAGGGAGATTCGAAAAGAACCGCAGTATTTGAAGGGGGGGAAAAAAAGTAGTGTTAAACAAGGGTGTGGCTCAGGGATGGCGCCGGACTGATAAAAACGGAGAGAGGCGTGGGGGGAGATGGGTTGCTGAAAGAAGACGGTTGGTATCCTTTGGCGAGAGTAAAAGAGGGGAAAGAGGGTAGAGGGGGGGTGGAGGGGAGGTGGGGCGAGGGTGATCGCAGAGGGGAAAGCGAAGGAGGTGAGGGGCGGATCGCCAAATGGAAGCTAGACCAAAGGGGGAGGGAGCCGGGTGGTTCTAGGGGGGTGGTAAATATGGGTGAGATAACTAGTGAAGGGGTGGGGAAGAGGGAGGGGCGAGACGGAGGACCAGACGCAAAGGAAGGAAAGGAGGCGTGCGCGCAGGGAGAGAAGTAGGTGGGATGGGTACGGGTGAGGCGGGGTCTAGGCCGGGTAAGCGTAGAGAGGAGAGGGTAAGAAGGAAGGCATTGAAAAAGAGAAAAGAAAAGAATGTGGGGAGTGAAGAGGATGTGGATCAGAGTAGAAGCGTGAAAGAGAAAGTGATGAGAATGCGGAGTAGCATGGAGGGTAGAAGGATAAACGGGGAATTAGGGAAAACCCAGAAAGATCCGAGGCCTGCTGTTACTCAGTGAGGGGACCCGCTGAAAAAGAACGAAAAGCACCGTGAGACTCCGAAAGGGCGGATTGGCAAAGGGGGATCGAGGGAATGGAAGGAAGCTTGCATGGGGGGGGCTGCGGGAAGGCCGCCAAGAAAGAAAGATACTCAAACGCAATGAAAAAAACTCCCAAAATGGGAGCAACAAGCAAAGGTCAGGCAACCGGGGATCCTAGACCTCCAACGGGGACAAACCGGAGAAGAAACCGGTCCGCGGGGGTCGAGGGGAAGGGAGGTGCATTTGGAAGAAAACTGACAGGTAGAAGAGAAAAAAGGAATTCTTTCGAAAAGGAGTAGGAAAAAACGACCCCGCCGGAAGTCTTCAGAAAAAAAGCGTGTGGGGGGAAAAACGTAAGAAAACAAAAAGAACCAGATCGAAGGGAACTTCCAAAAAGGGGACCTTCAAGCCAAGGTGCGGCCGGAGGTGATCTTCGGGAAAGAAAAAAAAAGCGGCAGTAAAAACAAAGAAGGTCTAAAGGGCCGCTGGAAGGGAAAAACCTCCAAATCGAACGGGAAGACCGTCGCCTATGACGAGCTTCATCTGCAAAAAAAAAACGAGATCGAATCGAGGAAAAAAACAAAGGAATGGAGGAAAGAGAAATCCGAAGAAGCCCTGAAGCTAGGCAAAGCTTGCCGAGAAACACGGGTCCATAAAGGCCGATAAAAAAAGGCCGGACCCAGTATATCTACATGCCGCCGCTTGAAAACCGCACTAATAACAACGAACAAGTGGGGAAAAGAATCTGAGCCGAAAGAGCCCAATTAAGGGGGACTTAAAGATCTGACGCAGAAAGGTGCGCACCACCATCGGAGGTTCTCCTCCGAAAACGAAATCCCGGTTGGAAGAACCGGTTGAGAAGGGGGAAACGAGGCCCAGGGGGGGGGAATAAGCCCAGGGGGGGAATCCAAGAACATCCGGTCATTGGAAATAAGACCCGCCAGATTGCCGAAGCGAAAACCGCGAAGGGGAAGGTCTACGCGTGTGTTCCCTTAGTGGCGGGGCCAGGTGCTGGAGCAGTTTTTTGGAAGGGGGGGAGGTGTCAAAGGACAAGGGTTTTTAGGGGTCGTGGAAGGCCCGAGCCTAGAGGAAAGGCCAGAACACAAAAAAACCATGCCAATCGGGAACCTGCAAAATCCCACCATCCCCAATGAAAAAAGACCGGCACCAGGAACCCAAAAGAAAAAAACTGTGCGAGTGAACAGCAAAAAGCAGGGAAAATAAAACTGAAGAGCTGCCCAGAAAAGGGAGGAATCGCACTAAAGTGAAAAGGGGTGGGGCTGGAGGGGACAACGGACGGCGGAGAATCGTCCAAAGGTTTGGTCTCCCGTGAGATACGGCACAGAGGAATGGTCTACAGAAGGAGTCAGAGTTGAAGAGGGGACAACTTTGAGAACAGCGTTAGCCAGGAAAGAGCCATGGGCCAAAGGGAAAAAAAAGGGGTGAAAAAAAAAGGGCAGGGGTAAGGTGGCAGAAAAAACCTTCTTGAGAAAATAGCAACAAGTCCGGATGAGTCCTGAAGGGGAAGCGGGGGTGGCACGAAAAGAAGGGAAAACGGTCGAACCGGTGGCGAAAAAATAGTCGAGCGGTTGGATCAAAAACACTGAACAAGAAAATGCCACGGATCCGTAGCATGTAGCTTGGAAAATCTTTCCCACGGACAAAAAGATGGTGGTTTGGGCAGGAAGGGACCCAAAGGGGAAACAAGTTCTTACAAAGGGGTTTCCGTGAAAACACACGCCTGAGGGTCGGGGGGGGGCCGGGAAAAAAAAAACCAACCGCGTTCTAATTTTCATCCAGCTCCCGCAAAAAAAAAAGGAAAAAAAGATGTGTGAAAAGGAGAACAGGAAGAGAAAAAAACCAAGCCCCTTGGGCGAATGGTTTGGGTGTAAACAGGCAGGAAGGGATGCGTCTCAGA
>Ga0179593_1731536_pt1 | contig 11621 bp, 11 predicted proteins | sample CZODoug2_1_08_16_FD_185931 | JGI IMG/M metagenome (GOLD analysis project Ga0179593, IMG submission 185931) | Vadose zone soil fungal communities from Angelo Coast Range Reserve, California, USA - CZODoug2_1_08_16fungal (PacBio error correction) | ecosystem: Environmental > Terrestrial > Soil >...
TATGGCAGAAGCCGGGAGGACGATGTACCGGTCGTCGTCGTCCGCTTGCGGTCCCAAAAAAATCCAGCCCAGGTCGAAGGGGGGGAGTTAAGGGACCCAAGGCCAAAAAAAGAAGGAGGAGTCATAGCTGGACGTCGGAAGGAGAAAAGTGGTTTTATCTTCCATTTTTGGCCGCAAAGAGGAAAGAAGTCGGTTGCGTAACCCACATCCGGCGCAAAGGGACTTGGTAACTGGACGAAAAAGGGGCAGAAAATTAACGGTCTGGCGAACTGCACAGCGCCGGAATGGGGGAAGGCAGTGTTCATCCCGATTGTTGGGTTGAAAACCAAGGAACCTGAGGGGAGTAAAATATTTAGTCAACATTAACTGAGGGGAAAGCCCGTGGGGGGGAGGGGAGACCGAAAAGAGGGCCATTTTTTTCCTTTGGCTTCTATCCACTAATGATGGTCTCTGGGAGGCCTGGAAGCTCACGGAGGTTGACGGGCCTTCTTTCCATCTTCAAATGAACGCCAAAAACCTGAAGACGGATTCACCGTTATTCAAGGAAATCGACGCCGGTGCCGTCGAGCGGTCTCCTCTTGTCAACCCTCCATCTTGGGGAGGGGGGAAGGAGGGTCGGGAGGAAAAGTTGCGAAGAGGAACATCTTCTTCCATATGCTTTCCATTAGAGAAACGATAATCCAACGCAACGTGCTGACATCCCTCCAAACAGGGGTTTAGGAACAGGAAGCACTGCGAAACCTTTGGAAAGAGATTTTGAAGTGTTAGATAAACGGCAAGGCGCAACCACCGTTATATAGCTCAATTAATGTCAGTAGGGGGGGAATGTGCGCGTGCCTATGGTAATCGTGGGGGGAAGTCACTCTCAACCCGTCGAGAGTTGCAAGGGGTCACGGTGAAGTCTTCTAGGGACGGGCGACTGAGTGAAATCGTTAGAAGCAGCGGCAAAACAACCGTTGGGGGAAAAGAGGACGGGGAAGGGTCAAGAAAAAGGAAAAAAATGACATGGCGGTTAACGGCACAAGGGATTTCTATGCAGGCCTAAGTCCTGAATTCGAGGAAGGTTTGCAAACAAGGAGTGAAGCGAGGGAGCTGTGAACAAAATCACGCTGGCCTCTCCAACTTACGACGAGTAGAAAGCGAAGGAAGGAAACTGGGGCTTTGGACCATACGGAAGCAGGAGGTCCATCAAGGCCAGTCTTCGGACAAAGGAAGTTGTGGGCGCTCAACGTGTGTACGGGCCTCAACACCAAAAATGTAGTGGGGAAGGGTTGAGAAAAAAAAAAAGGAGAAATAGGAAATCGAGCGTCCAGGAGAAGAACAAGGGAGTGCAGGAAGTCGACCGAAAGGCGGGGGGGACTAAAAAAGTACAGATATGCGGACCAAATCGGTGAAACCACTGAAACTTGCTTTCCCGGAAAGTTTCACCCAAGAGGCGGCAGAGGGGGGAACGCAACGCTCCTCGATCTGCGTAGAAAACATAATCAAGAAAAGAAAAAAAAAAAAAAAAAAAAAAAAAAAAAAAAGAAAAACAACAACAACGGAGGTAGGACACCAGGTCTGTTTGATGCACGCAGATGATCGGGAAAAGATGCAGGAAGAAAAACTTTTTCCGGGGAAAAGGCCAGTGGGAAAACCGAGGGAGGCGTGCAGCGGGAGTTACTGGGACGGGGCCAACATCAATCGCGAATAGATGCCTGCGGGGAGGGGACTCCTGCAAGCCAGGGAAAAAAGCTAAAGAGCTACAAGATGAGGGAGGGACGCAAACGGCCAAACGGAAGGTTTTGGGGGGGGAAAAGTCGGGGGACAAAAACGGTAAGCGGCCGCCAGAGATTCAATCAAGGGTGGTATCGGAAAGTTTCCTTTACATCACCTGAACTTCGGATCGCAGGGAGTGTCCTCGGACTAATAGTCCTATTGGCCCGAACTATCTTATATCAAGAGGGGAAAGTTGTGGGAGAGAAGGAAAAAAGGTCGGGGCGAAAAAATGTGAACACTTCCGCTACACTCCGGGGGGGAAAATATCGAGGGGAAGGGGGGCGCCGTCAAAGAGGGAATAAAATTAAAGCGAGGTATGGGGGTACGATGGGTTATTATCATAAATGCTACTAGCTTTTTAAAAACGGTGAATTGGGGGGGGTCTCTGCTGACACGGTAGAGAAGCAAAGATAAGGGGAAGGGGAAGGCCGATCTTTCAGCTGCATAATAAAATGTATAAAGGGGGAATGTCCGGACGATTCCCATGGCCAAACACAGCAAAAAAGGAGGAAGTACATAATGCCTGGTGACCGGTAGAAGTTCGAAAATGGCAAAAATTACTGTTGAACCAGTAAGGCTAACTATTCGGAAAAAAACACTGTCATACATGAGGAAAAGGTAAAAACCCCGAAGAGTTCACTGGAGCGGCTAAGTTTAGGGGAAAAGGGGGGAAAACTATCGCGGGGGGGAACTAAGTGAATTCAGAGGAATCCTGAAGAGGATCACGATGATAAGTTTACGGAATAGCCGCTAGATAAAGGCCGTAAGACATTGGGGGGTGGATGAGGGGAATCCGGGGGGGACCTACTAGAACGCCAGGATCTACAAGCCATAAATCCACTTGGATCTCTCCGCGCCGCACCAAATGGCTTTTTTGGAGGGCCACAGGAACCGCGGGTGGGGGTCTGAGGCGGAATCCTCACTAGCGCGATGCCTTTGGAAAACAAAATCTTATTACAAAGAAATGTAAAAAAAAAAGGAACCTAAAGGAGGAGCTGGAAGATACTGTTACTATCGTGACGGTCATTTATAGGTTCCCCAAAAAAGGAGGTAAGTGTTAACCTAGTCTGAAGACTTGGCTGGGGGGTTCCAACGTTCAAAATTTTGAATCTCACCTTTTAATGGCAAAAATGGAAGATCAAAAAAGGAGCCAAAACATCGAAGGAACGTAATGCTCAAATTCAGGGCCACATTTCGAAAAATGGCGTTGGGCATAAACAAACCGGGGGAACGGGGGAATGGGGGGATTGGGGTGTGAGGCAGAGAAAGCAATGTTCTGACACATCGGTCAAGGGCTAAGGGGGTCCAATCATAGGGGTAGGTGGGTTTAGATGAGGGGGGAAAGTAGGGCATTATTGCCCTCTGAAAAGGGGTAATCTGCTCGGAAGTGGGAAGAACGAAAAAAGAAGGAGTATGTGTACCGCCAAATCTCGCCTTTGAAAGGCCAAGTCAGCTTCCTTCTGGGTTAGAAGACTCAAAAAAAATTAACGAGTCAGAAAATGATGTTTGGGTGGCGCACCGAAAGCTCATATATACGCGCTGATGCCACACTCATATAAAAGAGGGATAATCGAGAGATACGAAGAGAAACTACAAAAGTGGTAGGTTCCAGACTACTCAAAAACGCCTTGTGTATTATAAATGTGTAACGCGGGTCCAAAGAGGGGGGGGGTGTAAATAAAAGGAAAAAAGATTGAAAAATCAATTGGCTGAACCCCAAAGAGCGGAATTCAATCTGGAAACAACTTAAGGAAGCGGGAACAGGTATTTGGGATTCTGCGTAAAATTAAAACGGAGAATAGAAAATGGTCGACTTGGAAGACTCCTCTTGGGGTAAGAAGGGGAAAAGAGGGGAAGGAAAAGAGATTGAAAAAAGGAGATTAAGAAAGTGTCAGGGGTCTGCATTTATATCCAGTATGTAATTTGTCAGCGTCAACTTGGGGAAGTAGTGAACACGAACCGTCTTGAGTTTTCAAAATTTGAATCCGCAATGAGAGGGGGGTGTGAAGTTCAGGGATTTAAAGGAATCTGAGAAAGGGGGAATGGGGGTATACTGTCTCAGACGGGCATAAGCGTTCCAAGTATTTGGGAAGCCTTACAAGGGGAAAAAAGGAATGAAGAGGACGGCGGGGGTTTGGAGGAATTAAAGAGCGGCGTAGAACGAATGAATGAAGGGGGGGGGTGAGGGTAGCGGGGGAGTAGAAAGGTTTGTCGAACAATCTTATTGGTTAGCATCTGGAAGCGTGAGGGGGAGGGACGGCAAATAAGCCCTGTTGGGGGGCAAAGTCTCGGCGGGCGGAAAAAACAAAAAAAAAATGCCAAAAAGGGCTGGGAAAGGTAAAAATAGAGATCGCCAAGATTCATTTGCAGAGGGAGGAAAAAAGATGCCACAAAAAGGCCAAAAGGAAATAGGGGATTGTAATAACGTCGGGGGAAAAAAACCGGGGCTTGTCCAACGGGGGAAAGGTCGAGATCTTAAGCATCCAACCAGGGTAGGTTGGAGGATTGTCCCAAGCCAGTGGATGGGGGCATGGAAGAAAAGTGAGGAGCGGAGGGGGACGTGGGAGAGGCATGGTTTGAAAAACAAAGGCGGATGCAATTGGACAAGGGGTTTGGAGAGACAAAACGGAGAGTCGGGGGTAAGGCCACTTGCGAACCTCACCGTCCCGATGTACCGTCGCTGCCGAAAAGAAAAATCCGGGGCAAAGGGGGTGGGGTAATGATTTTGTTGAAAAATCGCGCATTATTTAACTTGAAAACAAAGGGGAAGGGTAGATCAATCAAGGAACTGGGGGGGAACAGACGAGGAAGAAAGGGTCCAAGGGGAAAAGAAGATCCAAGCGGATGGGAGCGGTGAGGTGATCATCAGGATGTAAGAAGGGACGGAGTCACCCGAAACATTAAAGACATTCACCGGGGTCCCGACTGGACGACAAAGGCGGCGAAAGATCACCGAAAGATCGGGGCAGCGCAGGAAAGGGGAGTCGATGTGACAGAGTCAGGCCAGGGGATGAGGCAAAAGGGGGGAAATCCCTCTGAAGACTTTCTTTAAAAAAAAAGGACCGATCCCTCCGTAACATTGTTTTGGTCGGAAAACCTGCCGGACGAAGAAAATAATAAGGCCAAAGCGGGTTTGGAAAAATCGATACGGAAAGTCTAAAACATTCACGTTATAGAAGTCATTGAAATGACAGGAACCAGAGGTGTCCTATGGGAATACTTAGGACTCTCTACCCGCTCGAAGGCGACTTGCGAATGGAAAGGTGCTCGGAAAGACGGGGAGGGGTTAAATTCGTAACAGCATAGAAAAAAACAGACACTTTGGTATAAAAAGCGAGGGGGGGAGTGCAAAGGAATAAGCATCGGAAAAAAGGGAGTGAAGAGAGTTAGACCACGGGGCAATTACCTCGATCGGGAAAAAGTAGACAAAAGGGAATCGTCTGTGCGCTCTTTATTAACCATCCCAGCGGGGAAAGTCAGACGAACAAAAGGAAGACGTGAGAAGAGAGGGGGATAGGGGCCCATAGAAGCAAAGCCTTTCAGGTAGCAAAAGGCCACTTGAGCTTCAGCTAATTGGATTAATCTGATGAGAAGGGAGATTGTTGGGTAAAAGGAAACACAAAATTGGTTGTCGCTGGAGCCAGAGGACGTCTCGACGTCCTCGGGCGTCTACCCAAAGGATCTCCCGAGAGGAAGTATGGGGGGAGTTCGCTACCCTCGGGAAAAAGCCAAATCGGAAAAACACTGGCCCACTTGTGCAGGCACCGGAAAAGTTTCAAAAATAGACCTCGGCATCTGGTTGCGCAAAAAGAGAGAGCCGACTGCGTGGCACCAAAAAAAAAAAAAAGCTTCTCCAAGGAATGACGGGGATAGAGACGCGGAGCGTGCAAAGAATGCAGGGGAAGGCGATGGCAAAGGGGGAAACGGGGAAAAGGGAACGATGGAGGTGGCCGCATATAGGGCTTGCTTACTGTCGAACGGTGCCCACTAAAAAAGCAAAGGATAGAAGGGCCCTCTAGAGGGTCCTAAGTAGAAAAAAAGTAAGCTGTCGCGCAACGATCTATATGCGAAAAACCGAAAAAATTCAGGGGGGTTGGGAGGGTTTCCCACGGGACTTCCGCCTCGGATTCATCCAAGATGGTATCGTAATTGGTCAAAAGGGAAGGGGGGCATACCTGACGGCGGAGAGCTGAGGCCTCAGAAGTGCGAGCCGAGCTAGACGCGTCAAGATGTGGAGAGCAGGGGTCGAAGGAAACGCATAAAGACAACATAAAAATGAAGATCACGCCTTGGGACAAAATATTGCAGAAGGTAAGGGGAATAAGAAGGGGGATACAAAACGTGATGGGGGTGAAGTTATTATGGTCACGGCTCCGTAGCCGAAAACGTGATTTGTGCGAAGGGTAGCGAAGTTTAAACAGTGAGAAGGGAATAAGGCCGTAACTGTCTGGGGAAAGTCGCATAGAATCTGGGGGGAGGAAAAAGGGGGAATGAGTATAAACTATGGAACCATTACACATTTAACTAAGTAGGCTATATAGGGCCGGGTGGTTAAACTTTTGCCGTGATACGATTAAAGGAAAAAGCGCGGGGGTTCAAAGGGGGGAAGGGCCCAGGGAAGGAAAGGGGAAGGGTAAACCCAAAACTGGGGGCCAGAAAGGGGGATCTGTCAGCAGGGCCCGTACTAAGGCGCCGGGAGTGAAGGGAAAAGAAAAGAGCGTACCGAAATTGTCAATCTTCGCCCAGATGAATACGGGAAGCACGGAGGGTACAGGAGCCGCATAAAAGAGTATATTGCCGGACGAACATTTCGGTCGGGGCTGGGGGATCTAGGGGGAAAATATACGACAGACGCGAAGGGGAAATTGATCGAACGGCCAATACCGGGCCCAGCGAAGAAGTGGAGTCGGGCGGAAAGGAGTTCAGGGGCATACTGATTGAATAACTTTCCAAGGGGTTCCTCAACTAATGAGGCGATAGTGGGGGGGGGCAAAAAAAAAGGGGATGGAAGCACAAGCCAAAAGTTGCCGCCGCTGGGCACGTTCGTGAGAACCGGTACTTGTCTGGAAGGAGAACGTTTCCAAGGGGGGGGCAGGTGGGACAAGAAAATTGCTGGCTCCTGATGGGGGGAACCAAAAGACAAAAGGTAAAAAGGGGCCTTGGGTTAAAACATTGAAGGGAGCAAACCACGTTCCATCATCACAGTCGCGGAAACGAGTGATCAAGGGTCAAGAGAAAAATTTCGAGAAATGTGGAAGACAACCGACCGTAATGGATTAGGGGGGGGTTGGAAGCGGAGACGCCGGACAGGTGAAAAGGCATCGGGAAAAAGAATTCTAAAGGAACCTGGGGGGGGCGAGGAAAGTGGCAAGGGGCAACTCTAGGAATCTTGTTCGGAGGGGGGTATTGAAAGAAGTGGGACAAAGGGGGGGAAGGGTGGGACCGGAAAGGGGGGGAAGTCCACGGCGCTTATGGCGTGGGGAAATCCAAAAAGCCCCAAAGAAGGGAACAGAAAAGAATACGCGAGAGGGGAGAAGCAAACCCTAAAAATCGGCTACGACGTGTGTAATGTGACCGAAAAAACCCGCTGGCGGGAAAGTGGGAGGGGAAAAATAGCGGGAGGGATGAACAGTCTAGGAGAAAAATGTTCTCTGAACCGGAGACAAGCAATCGAAAAGCTGAAGAAGGACGGAAAATCACTTGAACTGAAACAAAAAAAAGAAAAAGGTCGTAAGGAAATGGAAAGGGAGACTGGGTACATCCTGGTCACCCCTCAATGCTGAATAAATGAATAACGGAGAAGGAAATGAAAAACGGAGTAGAATACTCCCAGTGGAATCAGGGATCCAAGAAAAAACTGGAGGAAAAAGATGGGGATTCCAAAGAGATGAATGTTATAAAAAGTTTCGCATTTATGTCGCGAGGTGGGGTTTATTCAGCAGAAGAGTGGGGGGGGGAAATCACTTCTGGGAGGAGGACCGGCCTGATTATTGTCCGTTCAATGTCTCGTAAATCTTGGCATTGCTTGTTAAGTTCATAGAGGGTCCGAGACTGTCATATAAGGTAAAAAACAATAATTTGGAGACACTGAAAAAACTGTAAAAGTGGTCGATGGAACAGGTGTGCGAGATGGGGGGGGGCTGGGAGGACGAGAGGATGGGGATGTGTGTTTGGGCGACGGTTGCATGCGCCTTTCGGCTTGCCGAGCTTTTCGAAGGGCGTGTCCTTTAGTCGGCAACGCCATAAGCGCCGGCGCACCAAGCTCGGGCGGAGGAAAAAAAAAGGACAACAAGGGATTTGGAAGAGACAGAGGGGAACCAAAAGGTGCCACAGGGAAGCATTTCGAAATAACTGCAAATCCTTGAAAGAATCGAAATAAATGCTTGGGAGGGTAAATGAACCGCACATGGGATGGCGGCCCGCCTAACCAAAAAAATCCAATCACCATTAAGAAAGGTTGGGGGGGGGAGGGTGAAGGAAACCAGGGGTCGCGAAAGGTGGATTTGAACTTTGGACAATCGCGGCGGCGACGGATTCTAACCTGGGGGGGGTGGGCAGGGAATGAAAAGTTAGAGGACAAAAGGTAGGGGCACAACAATCCGGATGCATCGCATTGCGGGGTACACAGTAAACTGAAAAACGGAAAAACTCACCGACAAGTCCAATAATTACAGGGGCTCTTGACCAGACCGGGGGCAAGGGGGTGAAGGAGGGGGGGGGGCGAGCCTATTGGAAAAACAGCGAGGGGGGGGAGAATAGGGAAAGTTGCCAAAAGGAAGAAAGAAGATGTCTGTATCATGTTGAGAAAAAAGGGGTAACGAAGTTTTGGGGAGGGGAGGGGGGGAAGAGTACTTATTGGGTTGAGCCATCCCGATGATAAATATTTACAGGGATCACCAACCTCAAAGGCCCTCCCGCCCTTTAGTCCGGCACCTGACGAAAGTATGCGCGGAAAAAAGACAAAAGGGGGGGAAAGGAAGACGTCCAGCTGGAGGCGAAGATTTCTTTCGTCCGCGAGTGGAGTTTGACCAACACACCAGTTAAAAAGATAAAAAAAAAAAATGAAGCGGGCTTGCAGGACAGATCCCGAAAAACAGGGGTTGGGTGGAGAAAAATCGTTCAGGAAGATTCTGGACCAAAAAGTTAGGTTTGACGGGTCGGGTAACGTGCAAGGCAAACCCGGCACTTAGTGAAGAAGGAGAAGGCCTTTTGTGCCCCCGCTGTGCGTGGGACTCGGCGGCATTCAGGTTCTAAAAAAACCTGAAAAAGTTAAAAAGCTAACGCTTTCCTTCTGCGATCGGCGAGGACGAAGTGGTGACCTCGAGCTAACTCGGAAGACAACCCGAAAGAGCCTTGGGGGGATAAATTCAGCGAAAAAATACTGAAAGCGGTAACGCACGTCTGATTTGACCTGTTGACAAGAGAATGGCAATTACTCGGATTTTGGGAAAAGGGTCGGAAACTGGGGGAAAAGAAGCATGCAGGCTCCAAAACGTCGACTCGTCTAAGAAGCGGCTCGCCACGCTGAACAGATGCCCATACGAAGAAAAGTATAAAATAATGGCCAGGAAGAGAGCAGAAGGGGGGGGATGAATGGGGAATGGCGCCGTCTACCGTGTTGTGACCAGCAAAAAAAACACCAACAGTGACAGGGGGAGGTTGGGGGAAGGAAATCGGGAAGAGCGTAACATCTTCTATCAAACACGGCTTTGCAAAAGCGCCCGACGTCCTATGAAAGGATTCTGTGGGGAAAATCCGCGAAAAAGAAAAAAGATGACACCAAATCGGTGGGAACCAAAAAGGTCACTTGTGTCCCTTAAAAAGTTTCCCCCAAGCCTAAAAGGTTTTTCTCAAGAGAATAGCGACGGAGGGGGGGGGCATCATCAAAAGAGTAAAGGGGAGGGGGGGGCCAAGCAGAGCGATTAGCTAAAAAAAGCGATGCCGAGACGGGGACCCTTTGGGGGTTTCTTTAAAAAAAAGAAAGGGTGGTCCAGTTGGGAAGAAGGAAGGAGGAGAGGTGTAAAGAACAGCCAAAAAGGAACGCGAATTCAGGGACAAAGTTGGAAAAAAGCTTGAAAACGAAAAGATAGACAGCGCGAAAAAACACTCCCAAAGGAAATTTGTGGGTGTTAGGGGAAAAAAGTAAGGGAGCTGAGGATTCCTCAGGTAAGGTATCGGGTATCGAAGGGGGGATTGAATGGCATACAAACGGAGGGGAGAGGGGGGGGTTCTTGAACGGCCAGCAAATTATAACAGGATAAAGTTTTGAGTGCAGCGTTATGGGTGATCGAAAAAGAACAGCACGCGAACTTTCAGGAGGAAAAAAAAACTTTGGAAGAAGGAAGCTTAAGAGACGACGTGTCGGTAGACTTTTCATGGGTGGATTAGATGAAGTAGTAGGGAAAGGTGCAAGGCCCGGACTTTAAAGGTTTGGGGAATGGAGCTGCAGATGGGCAAAGGACAGGTCAAAGTCGAAAAGTTCCGAAGATCATAGAAACAGAAGTTTTCAAGGAGCAAAGGAGGTTTTGGGGCCAAAACGAAGGGAAGGGGATTGATCATACAGGAAGCTATATAACGTGCCGTTAAATAAGGGCAGGTGTCTGATAACGGCAAAAGCTTTGGGAAGGGGAAGGGGGTGAAGAACTAGGGCAAGAAAAAACCAAAGGGTCAAGGGATCTTTACCAGGTGCGTCAGCGTGAGGATCGAGGAAAAAGGAGTGGATAAGGAGGACTATCGTAGAAAGCTGTCAGAGCTGGAAAGGAAAGGGAAAAAAAGGAGGTTCAGCAAACTAGGGTGACGAGGGTAAGAAAAACTGATTCATTGGCAAGGGGGAACGGAAACTTTCCGGGTATTAACAGGGGAAATACATTCCGCAGCCTTGAAATGGATAAAGGCAGGAGCTCAAATAAGAGTATCGAAAAAAGGACCAGCATGGGAAGCAATAATGGAAAAATTTAATGATGACGGGCAAGAATGGCGTTTCCAAAAAACTCACTAGACGCGAAGGCAAAAGAGGGGAATAAAGAAACAGTGTTGAAAAACCGTTGGACCTTCCTTGCACGTTCGGCCCGAAAAAGGTACTTATAGGGAACGGGGTCCCCCAGTGAGGGACCAAGGAAACGTAAAGCGATTTTTGGGCGAACTTAGCAGAAAAAAAACTTGCACAAGGGGTTCCAAAGATGCGGAAAGTAAGAGAAAAAAGTTCTCTCATCATCCCGCAAAAACGGGAGAAAGATCAAAGGGCAGATTCCAATCGAAAAAGAGGGGGGGGAACCATCCAAGGACCTAAATTGTTCTTGGTTTTTTTGGGGTCAAAGGGGAACGCCGACCTTTCGGGGGGGGTCAAAAGAAAAGGGGGAAAAAAAAAAAGGTTGAGGGTTGGAGGGGATTCTTTACCGGTGGCAGTGTGCAACTAAAGTAATCTTGGCCGTGAGAAAGATTAGTGGAAAAAGGCGGGTTGTTCCCTGGATGTGGGACCGACTCCCGAGACTGGTGGGCCGCACGCGACGGCAATGATGGGGAAAGACAAAGAACGCAAGCCCGGACACACATTCAGCATTGGGGAGAACAAAGAGAGAAGCATCCTCTCAGAGGGAAAACAAAAAATTGCATAGAGATGGGGCACGAACACGAAAGACGACTACATTGAGGTCATGAAAAAGCCGTTTAATATCAAAAGAGTGGGGGACGCTAAAACCAGAGTAGGGGGGGGGGTATTCATCCGGATAAAAACATCTAGACGAATTACGGAAATCCTTTGAAGAAAATAAAGGATCAAACAAGGAACGGAAGGGGGTAAAAAATGAAGACTTCCTCCCATTAGAATATAAATGCGAAACTTGATCAAGACCCATCGAGGGAGA
>Ga0179593_1270718_pt1 | contig 11620 bp, 13 predicted proteins | sample CZODoug2_1_08_16_FD_185931 | JGI IMG/M metagenome (GOLD analysis project Ga0179593, IMG submission 185931) | Vadose zone soil fungal communities from Angelo Coast Range Reserve, California, USA - CZODoug2_1_08_16fungal (PacBio error correction) | ecosystem: Environmental > Terrestrial > Soil >...
GGTAGGTCACGCCGCCACGGGCACTGAAAAATGCATGGAGTACACAGACGTGGGTCCGAAGTGAACCGGGTCGTCCGACATTACTACAAATGAGAGGGCCGAGGGTCGCGAGATGAAGAAAATCTTAAGCGGGGGCACCATCAAGAAGACCAAGCTGGGGCGAGGGATGCAAAAGGAAACTCTTTGAACGCTGTAGAAAGGGGAGGCAAGGGGGACTGATGTTTTCAAAAGTCGGCACCAGGTAAGGGGAGGAAAGATATTACTCCCACGCACTGAAGCAATAGGAGGAATGATAAACGCCTAACTCATATGGAAGACTTGGCATCACGGAGCTGAATATAAAGTGCTTGGGGTAAGAGGGACCCGACGGGAATGGTGCAAAACAAGGCGTATGGACTTGGACTACGGGGTCTGGTCGGACGAGAGTAGAGGTTCATTTAGAAAAAAAAATAGGCACTTCTGAAGAAAACTTTGGGGAAGGTCTGGACCGGGGAAGGTGTGCACGGGCACTCCTCCCAGGTTCTTAGCTTTGGAAAAAAGGGATGGATACAGCATACCCAGAAAGGGGAATACTGAACCGAAACGAAAACCGGTTTTCAGAAGTTCAATATGTGTTGTAGAAAATGCGAACAAATTAGGGCTTCCTCTTTATTTTTGGGGGCAAGTAGAAAAACGAAGCTAACGGAAAACGCTCATTCCATCTTAGATCGGATTTAGTCTTTACTTCAAGAACGATGGAGGGAAGGCTTTGGGTAATACTAGCCCCCTCGCCCCATCCTACCACAACGACGGGTTAAGGAGGAAGTCGGAGGAATCCGGCAGAAGGGGCTTGAGAGGACGTGGAGGGGGAAGTGTGGGCTTGGGTACTCTCATAGATAAACGCGTTAGTGGGCGCTCAGAAAACCGTTGGTGACGACGCAAAGCAGGGATTCAAACATATTTAGGGGGTGGGGGGGATGCGGTCTCGATGACGCTGGTAGGAAACGGGAAAATAGGTGGGTCAAGGTGTAGAGAAGCCCGATTGCCATAGGAAAGAAACCCCTCCAGCAAATAATAATAACGGGGCGAAACATGCCAGGGAGGCTTGTGATTTCTGAGTAAAAAGCGGATATACTTGGAGTAGGTCTTTCAATCAGGGCTGTTTGGGCACACCTTGAAATCTCCGAGCGGAGGGTGGGTGAGCTTGCTCGCCTCAGAGTGGTGCTGGGGTCGAAGTGAAAAAAAAGAGCGCAAGTCTGCTTTTTAAAGCTACACAAAACGATGTCGTGGACGGGGATGGAGGAAGTGGAGAGAGGGGGCTGAGGTAAGGGCGGGCACTTAGGCTGACATTTTTCCATAGGGAGATCAGAGTTGTGTGTTTAGAAATCGCCGGCCGCCGCAAAAAAATCTTGGAAGTGGACCCGATTGGGATCCAAAGAGGTCACTTGCCTGCTGTAAGGTCGGAAGAGATACCAGTTGGGAGAAAGATTCTGAGGGGGACACGGAAACCAGCTGCCGGCAAAAGAGAGATAAGAAAATAGGTTCGGTCCTTAATGAGGTATCCCTGAAAGGGGGGAGACACTGTTGCTTAAAGCGAGAGAAGGAGTGCATGAACCAAAAATCACTACGAAGAGGTTGAGAAAAGACTCGCTAAAGGGAATGGGAGCTAACAAGGGAACTGGGGTGAAGAAAGATATCGAATCGAGAAAGGAAGAGGGGTGATTGGGCGGACGAGGCTGGGTCGGAGGCGGTAACGCCAAAATAGAGGCTAAGGCGTCCACGCAAGAGCTTGAAAGCGCAAGATCGAGAAAAAATCTGAAACTGTAAAAAGAGAGACTTAGTCGGCTAAGTTAATGGCCAAAGCTCGGGAACGAATTCGAGACACCAAAGAAACGGTAGAATGCAGAGGCAATACTTTTGAAGAGGCGGCAAATATGGCGTAACCATGGAAGAAGCAGCGGTAAAAAACAGAACCGCGACAATATGAGATAAAGGTCATCAGAAAGGTGGCGAAGAACGGCTGGTGACGTGGGAGTAAGAACCTGAGGCGCAAGACGCAAAACACCAAAGCTCTAGACAAAACAAAACGAGAGCTTCCATATCTTTGCGCGTGCTGTCAGAAGAGGTCAGTCGACATCACAAAAGAAACAGGAAAAAGCGGAAGGCAAAGAGAAAACTTCCTGGAATCGGGAGTGGTGTGTGCTTGTATAACGGAATCATCAATGGGTGGGGGGCGAAGAAGCCGTACGCGGGGAAAATTCTGGCACGAATAAATACCGTGGGAAACTTTGGGGTAAGGCGAATCGCAGCGCTTGTGGGGGCAATGAAACCAAGACGGCTTGGGGTCAAGTGGGCGGTCTTCTCCTGGGTGTCAAGAGAAAGGCGAGCCGCAGCGACGGAAGGTGCATATCAGGGTAAAAAAGACAAAACGGTCCGGCCAGAGAAACGCCGAATCAGGGACATACTTTCGGAAAACTTGGAAGCAGGGTCTATAGGAGGACGAGAAGAAAACTAAAACGCCTTCAGTGGACTGTAACTGCTTGAAGTCAAGCAAACAGCGCTCAAAAACGTCTGAAGATGCGACTGAACGAGTATGTCCTTCTGGGAAGGTTAAGGGACCCCTAAGAAGTTGGCAAAAGGTCAACTATCGAGTCCTAATAACGCCGGGCAAACAGGAGGCTAGGGGGGGGGACGCTCATCGGGCAAACGCTTGGGCGGCGATCTCGTAAAACCCAGGTGCCCGCACTAGGGAAATGGGCAGCACTCTAAATTGGACGCTAAGGAAGGACCTAAAAATTTCTTCGTGCAGAAATAGCCATAATTCACTTCTGGGGGTCGAGTGGGGAAATGAAACGAAAAGGAAATCCGAATTGACACACGTCGAATGATGGAAAAATCAAACGTCAGCTCCTGCAAGTGGTTAGACGACGAAAGAAGAAGAAACTCACGTAAAGGCAGGCAGAATGGCCTTGAGCTGACCTCGGAGAGGAACAATGGGAACGAGAAGAAACCCAGGCGAGTAGGTACTACGGAAAAGGGACTGGACAAAGGAGAATCTTGTGGATAGAAGAAATAAAGCAAAAATGGAACATGGATCCCCCTAACGATTTTAAAAGTATCCCGAGAAGAATGGTGCGCATCGACCCTTCGCAAAAAAAGCGTACTCAGAGTAGTTTACTGCAATAAGCTTCACAACAATAGAAACGAGGATGACGTACATGAAACCAGTCTTGTCAAGGGTCTTTCGAGCGCACAAAATAACGACGACCTGAGGCGATGTTGCGGCCAAACAGTCCCCTCCCCGTTCTGGGGGTCGTCCTTACTTATCCGAATCGTCGGGTGCCCTGGTCCAGGCCCTCTCCTTTCGACAAGCAGGGCAACGCGAAAAAAGATTCAATAGCGGGCCGTCATGCACGACTTTCCTGGGGAGCCACCCAGCGAGTCGGTTTGATTCGCACGACCAGAGAAAACTTTGGAGGCGGCCGCGAAAGGTGGGGTTGAAACTTAAGGGCGTACAAGATCGAGCGTGTGGAGGTAACCGGGGCGTAGAAGGGGCTTTGTTGGGTCCACCGGGGTCGGGGCGCGCCGAGGCCGTTCAGGCCAGAAACTCCGAAGCTACTTGCCGGGGCGGGGATCTCAAGTGGATCGGCGAGGAGGGTCTCGTACGGGACTCCTGCAAAACTGGACCCAAGAACGGGGAAGGACAACTTCGACTCGAGAATGTCCCGGGGCGCGCCAGAGGGAATAGCGCATTCATGCAGGTCGAGTCAAGTAACGGCTTCTGGAACTGACCTCATGTGGCTTACACAAAGAAGTACAATAACGTTCTGGCAAACGACCCAGGGATCCAATCGTTAAACAAGGGAACCGGGCAGTGTGGGTCAGCTGCCAGTCTCTGACCCTGGCTGGTTTGTCTAGCAGGGGACGGACCCACTCTTTGGGAAAAATAGACAACTCAATGCGGCTGGGTAACACTTTTACGCAGAAGTACAGGTCTAGGGTGCCTTGAGAAATTCGAGCTAAAAAAGTTGGACTCACGGAGGAAGGAATTAGTGGGGGCACACAGAGGGGACGAAAGGTGACAAATTAATGAAGGCAACAAAAGAAAAAAAGGAATGTAAGGATGGGCGGGTGGCGCAGAGACCCTCGGGTCGAAAAAAAGAATTAACGGAGACAGGACTGATTGTCGAAGTGGTAAATGAGAATGTAAAGGACTTGAACATGATTGGGTGATGTGGGAACAGTCGGACTTGGTCAGCCAAACCGGAGACCAGCGTTGAGCGGGAGGGAAAGGTACGCGTGAAAGACTTGGCCGGGGGGGAGGACAATTGATCTGAATTAGTGTGGACTCCCATCCAGGAGAGAACGAAAGAAGTACCGACAAAGGAAGGGCGATATAAAGGAATCATTTCTAATCAGTGCCCGGAAAGAAGTGTAGGTCCGATGGTAGTGGGGGGTCAAAGGGAACATTTAGTCCTGCTACCGTGCTCCATTGAGGAAAAGCTTCGTTTCACATTGTCGGCACAAGCGAAGGGGGGGAAGTGCACTGGAGACGAAGCTTTGGGTACGGGGCGGGAACGGTGGACAGACGGAAAAAAATAGCAAATCTACAGGGCTTTTGGGTAGAAAGAATGCGTTACACCTTCAAAGAATATTAGTCAAAAAGAAAGTGTGAAGGGGGCCGGTTTTCTACAGTATCGGCCACTCGGTATGCGTCTGGGTTTGGCGGTCTACCTACCTCCTAGCAGGAAAGCATGAAATAGTTGGAGTATAATCGGTAACATCCGAGTCTGTGGGTACGGGATACAATCTGAAAGGGCTTTGAATTGTGGGGGACGTAGAAGGAAAACCCTGAAGAAGAAATGGTTATATCCATCTAAAATGACTAGAGGTGGGTGTGGGTTTTTGGGTGCGGACAGCGCTTAGAAGTCACGTATACTCTTTGTTCTATCGAAAAGACAAAGTACAGAGACTAACAGTGACAAAAAGGGAAAGAGGCCCTGAGCTAATTATGATGGCTTTAAAAAGAGAGCGAAGTTTTCATCATGTGTGGGACCTCCTTTTAAAGCTTGGGCGTGGAATGGCTCGTAAACAAGAACGGAATGAATGGGTGTCAAGAATGGTGTCAATGTATGAGTTGTCTTATTTGCAGTGCAAGGCCAAATGTGCCTAAATGGGGAACTGTTGCAAAAAATAGGTTTGGGGGTGGTCTGAACGAAAAACCAGAGCCGTCTGAGATAAAAAACACAAGATCGAACTAGGCAGGAAGGCTGCGAGGGGGCCTTTGAAAGAAAAGGTAATTTGGGAAATATTTACAATTTTTACGTAAACCCCAGGAAGGAAAAAGATATCAGAAGTCGATTAGGTTTGGGGCCATTATCACGGACGAGGAATTGGGGGACGATGAAAGTCCCAACCGTCTCGGTCTACCCACAGGCCGAAAGGACTTTTGTTTAGACGATGCTCGTGAGACTGGGGCTATGAACGGAAAAGGTGTCGCAAATGACAGGCGTCAAGGGATGAAGAAGGCGTGGGGGGGGATAGGATGTAACCCAAGAGGCATAACTGGAAGGCTCTTAGGGTCAAAAGGCTGAAAGACCAAGGTTTGAGAACGAGAAACTTTTTAAAAAACGGAGATCAGGGTTGCTGAAGCGCATGAAAAGGGGGAGTACAAACAAACAACCAAAATGAAGGGAGGGAGAACTACGGGGGTTCTCCAGATGAGGAACAAGGTCGTAGCGGAAAAAAAACAGAAACAAAATAGCTGTCAAGGAGAGTGCGCCTCCAGCTTCGGGGGCGGGGGTGGAAAGGTCGGAAAGGAAGGGCGTCGAGGAAAATCGCGGAGAAAACCCCCGATTTCAAAGAGAGAGGTGCGTCGCACGGACTCCATGGACGAACTCAAAAGCCTCCCAACTGGAAAAGTAAACCGCTTCAGTGCAATTTTTGGGGTGATTTGGTCAAGGCGACACACAGGGGGGGCATAAAGCGCGCGCAAACAGAAGTGACTCATAGGTGTGGGGGGTTGTGACTAGCAACTGGATTGGGAAATACGTAAGATCATTGGCCAGGGTGGGCGGTTGATCCAAAGTTTTTACAAAGCGGACGCAGCTCCTGCGTCGAGCCTCCAGGTTGGGGGAAAGAATAGAAAAACGAGTTCCGCCGTGCCAAGAGAAATAAGGTAAGATTGTCTCAAACACGTCGTTCTAGACCAAGGCCGAAAAAATCGGACCCACGCAACGGAGATGAGAGGGTATCGGTATGACTGCGCGGGCACAACGAGGTCAGGAATGAGAGGTGAGGTAAAACTGTACGACTGATATAATGGCGTGGCGATGGGTTTACGGACAATAAGAATAGGTCAAAGGGTTAAAACAGGGAAGGAATCAAGACAATACCTGTCAAACCATAGGCTAGGTGGGCCTAAATGGGAAATCCGATTTGAGAGGTCGAAAACCAAAAACTATAGAAAGGGAACGACTGAAAGGTTAGTCACTCTATTGTTAATGAGATACGAAAGCAACAATAATAAATGCAGAGGTACATCACGGATACACAATTCCTTAAGGTGATGGTGCGAGGGGAACTGCCGGGAACCGATAGGGCAAAACATGATTACCAAAATAGGGGAAAAAAGCAATTCGCAGAGAATTTTCACCCCTCCTAAAGGCCGCCAGGGAAACGTCGGTAAGGGGCTACTGTGAGTCATTCCAAGAGGAACGGCCGTCGAACACATTTGCGTTCTGGACGAAAGACGGTGAAAAGGACGCGAAAAAAAAACGAGGTCGATCAGAGAGGACGGAAGGGTCCTTGATAACGAAGAGAAGGGGGGGTCTGGTGGGGGGGGACGGGATACCCATAGCAGGTCACTCCCGACGGGGCCAGTAGGGTATATTCAAAGAGCCCGGGGGGGGGGGGGGGGGGGGGGGAGGCTGGGGATAGAAGGAAAATCTTCAAAGGCTGGAGAGGCAGGGGGCTCGAGAAGGGAAAAACTGAACTAGCCGAACGAACGAAGGGGGGGGGGCGAGATGGGAGAAAAAAAAACAGAAGGCGGTGCTTTTATCGGAAAAAGAAGGGACTATAGTGCGTGTGACGAAAAACTAGTCAGATAAGTCAAGGAAGAACTGGGAGACGGAAGCTCCAACGGCGCCAAGGGGGATCAGCAACGGTAAAAAAGGGTCGACAGAAGCACAAGAAAAGGGGGTGGTCCTCCCATGGAACGGGTAGCAATTGTAAAGCAAGCTCTCACGGAGTCGAACGGCCCAGTCCATGACCCATGAAACTGAGAGATGCAATACGGGACCAGTGAGACTCGCAGAGGTGAAGGTGGATATCTCCTTCAGAGAGTTAAAAAAGGAAGAGGGTTAACTGTCGGGTCTTCACCGGCAGTAGGGACGGAAAAGAAATATCAAGATGACTCCCCCTTGAACGTCGAAGGGGGCACAACGCGCTCCCTCTGTGAGACGCCGAAGGACAACAAAACGGTTTCATATTCTGAGGTACGGAAAAAGGGGGGGGAAAGGAAACAGGGTGGGGAGGTGGAATGAGACGATCTGCGGAAAATTAAATTACTAAGGGAGGAAGTAATGGGCAACAGAGTAGGCTCTTAACAGAAGCGTCTCACGCAAAACAACACTTTTAAGGGGGGGATACATATAGAGGTTATTGGGTACAGAGACGTCATCAACTTCTCTGAGGAAGGCATAAAAGAGGGACCTCTTGAGGAGCTAAAATGTGAAGGGGACACCCTCGGATATAGAAAGGGGGAAGGAAGTGGGTCAGACAATAAAAAACAGTAGTGATAGGAGGGGGAAAGTAGGATCATTCAGGGAATGAGTCTCACTCCGGAAGATCTTGGTTGCCTGCAAGGACAGAGTATGAAGAAAATTGGTCGGATGCCATGGGGAAGCAGTTGGAAAGCTGGGGAGTCGCAGGGGTAAAATAAAAGTGGGAAAGGAATTGGGAGATTTCGGGCCGCAGATGCCAAATATCTTAAGCGAAAAGAAAAACTCCATAGAATAAGACGCGATCCTCAAAAGTTACAGAGGGAGAGAACACTAAGAAACGAAAAGGGGCAATGACAAAGGGTCTTTGCGTGACAACAACCTGTACTAGAAGGGGAATGACACCTACTCCCTCTGGTGCTCTGGCGTCCAATGCGATAGAGGGTGCAATAGCCTGAAGCAGTAAGGACTTTAGACAGACTTGGGGTCCTACCCATTGCTCTGTAGAACCGGGGGCGCCGTAGGTAACATGAGACTTAGACAGGCTCAAAAGCTAGGCTGACTGGGGGTATAGGCTAGAAAAAGCTTCGGAAACCACCTCAAAGCAAGATGGGAATCGATTGGAGAGCCGGTGATAAGAACTCCGACAAAACATCGTCGTACGCTGTGTGGGAATTCTCTCTTCTAAAAAGGGATTAGGGATCAGAACAATACCGAAGGGGTCTTATTGAAACGTGAGACAATCCAGGACGTCCGGTTCTTGACATGTGAGGGGGGGCAGATCAAGCAAAAGAAAAATGCGTGGACAGACCGGGGGGTAGATAAATTTATGGAGGAACATAGATTTGTGTGGGGGTTAGGAGCGCGGAAAGATAAGAGAAGGGGAATCGCAACCCCGGGAAGCCTGAAAGAAATAACTTATCACAAATGAAAGCGGTGCCCTTCTGAGGGAGAGGAAGGAGCGGTGTAAAACGGGAGTACTTTTAGGGATGTGCCTCATTCTAGGGTCATAAGAATTGGGAAATAGAGAAGGGAGTTTACGTGAGGAAACACTAGAAACAATGACTTGGATCACTTAGAACGGGAGGTCAAAATTCACGGAGGGCGTTTATTGAAGGGGGGTAGCAGGGCAAAATTGGGGAAGAGTGCAGGACATTTTTCAAAAAACTTGAAGGAAGAGGGGGGTTTAGAAACGCCCCAATAAGACGAAGGAAGGAGACCCTCTTTAGACAAAACTATCCAGGCCTGGCGGCTCATTTCTGGGGAGAAGATAGAAATTGGGAAAAATTGATTAGACGGAAAAACAGGAAGGGGTGGGGACCAAGCAGGTCGAAGTCGTAAAGGTAGACTGAGATGAAACACCGGAAGAGTCAGGACTCTCTAGACGGCGCGAACGAAAAGGCAGCCTACGGAGCTTGGGGCCGAAGGCGTTGGGGGACGACATGAGACACTGAAAGCCTTTCTTGGAAAAAAGTAGGTTAAGTTGAGGGGAATTAAACAGTCTGATTTTATTGTTCCCTGAGCGGAAAAAAGTCACACGGGTGGGTATTAGATTTCAATGGAAGGTAATGCAGGGTTGGGGGGCCGTTCAAGACGATGCTTGAAAAATGGGGGTGGACAAGCAAAATTCTAATCCAAATAAAACTGATCAGGAAAGACAGCGAAGGGGAAGGGCGAGAAAACCCAAGAACGGGAGAGACAATACGGGTTGAGCGGGATCGGACTAACCTAAAAGCCTCAGGGAAAAACAGTTGGAAAAGATCATCGCGGACAGGGAATGTCGGGGATCCTCAAAAGGAGAGGGGCGTCGGGGGAGGGGTCGCAATGAAAATCGTTCTGAAAGAAAGTCTCGGAAAAAGAAGGTAAAAAAAAAGGAAGGAAGGGGAGAATCGATGGGCGGGCGGAAGACTCTGCAGGCGAAAAAAACCCACGAACCCAAAGGCGGTAAGCGCAGAAAGGCTTGAACATAATATGGTAAGCGATATTGGGGTGGTACTGGGGTCCGGTAAAAAGTGAAGCAACTGTGTAAGAAAGCCGGAGAGGCCAAAGGGAGAACTCATAACTGGGTTTTCTCTTGGGGCTAAAATCAGAATGTGGGGGTCTAGAATTGTTGGGCAGGGTAGCAGTCCCTACTTGGTGGGGGCAATTTGAGGTGCTGCGACAAAAGTGGGTTGCAAGCACGTGATTCGCTAGCAGCGCCGAAGTGTCGGGACTCAGGTACACTCGCTCACAAAAGCGTAACCAGGAATCAACAGGAGAGGAATTTAACATATTTGGCTACCACGTGTACGAGGTTAGAGCGGGGAGCCATCGACGAGCGTAATGTGTTAAAGACCTGGACGGAGGAGGCTGGCGCAATTGGACTGGACAGAAGGGAATCCAGAGCACGAGGGTGATGTGATATAACGATGTGAAAACACTAAAGGACGGAAGGATAAGACATTGGGAAGAAGGGGGGACGGGAACGAAAGTTACAAAAATAATGGGGGACGAGAGACTATTCAAAAAAGAAACTCAGCCATGGACAGGGATAGTGGGGGGGTAGGCACTTAGGTTAAAGAGGGGGGAGTGTGCTGCAGCGAAAAACTAACGAGGCACGATTAGAAAAGACATGACCCTATTTCACGGGCACTCTAAGGGGCGACCTGAACTGACTAGCCCTAGAAGAAAGTGCCTGTGGAATCAGAAGGACTCAATGTCAATTCCGTTGACGGGTGCGAGTTACCGAGGAACACTCTAAGGATAGTGGGTCACAGTATTGAAAAAGGAGGGCGGAAAGGAAAAGACAAAAAGGCTGATCCCAAATGGTCAACCCTAGAAAGCGAGCACATGGGGCCTTCGTCTCTCACTTTCCTAAAAGGGGCGGAGGGAGCTTCAGCTTTCAGTCATGGGGCGCTCAATAACAAATTTCATTGCTGTCTAGGCGAATACGGTAGGAAGAAAGCGACACGTTCCGATTCAGGCAACAAACATTGGTAGCATTTAATCAAGACGGATCTAACCAGTCGGAGGCAAGCATTTATAAGTGACGTCGGGACAAAGACATGTACAGAAGGATCGCAGGGAGTAGGAACGGAAAAGAAATAAAAAAGAGAAATTGTATAATGATCCTTCACGTCGCAGAGGGGAACAGGGAAAAAAAAAGACAAGCGTAAAAGGATTTGCAAGGGGACGAAAAACGGGAAAGGCAGGGGAATGAGTAAATCTGGGTTCGGGTGTTTACAGAGAGGCTGGTAAACATCACAAAGAAGAAGAGCAACGGAGTCAAACCGTTTACTCCCGTTCAAAAAGTGGGGGACTAAAAAAAGCGTGACATCAGAGGTGGTCCGACAGCAAGCTTATCTGTGCTTTTCTAAGAGTACGCGGTGCAGAGTGGATTATGGCACTGGCAGTCAAATGTGGAAGCCAAGAAAAAACTTATATGGCGCGACATAGGAAACGCAATGTGTCTGTGAGTTGAAAAGAAGGTTCCAGCACACCCACAAAAAGGGGAGCGCAGTGTATGCTTGTCAGTTCAGCAGGAGCAGGGGTGCCTAGAGGGCGTTCGGGTGCGGGAGTGAGTGGCATACTTGCACTGGGCAGGGAGGTGGGGGCCCTAACAATGTAAAAAAGAATACAACAGTAGATCTAAAAAAAAAATTTTGGACAGCGGGTAAGGTCTCCATTGTAAGGCATGAACAGGCAACAGTTTCAAAACTCTGTTATACTCCAGGAGTGAGTCAAAAGGCTTAGTTACGGAAGATGAGCTGCGGGATGTTGGACCGTAAGTGGATCTATTGTAGGAGCAGCGCCTAAGGCTTTGCTTTTGGGGTCGGGAGTTCGCGCCGGGGGCTTCCCACGGGGGTTTCGTTGAGGACCCGGAGCGCACTGAGTGGTTCCTTCAGAGGGATGAGTCTCCTCTTTCTGACGGGGGAAAGAAA
>Ga0179593_1352584_pt1 | contig 11620 bp, 9 predicted proteins | sample CZODoug2_1_08_16_FD_185931 | JGI IMG/M metagenome (GOLD analysis project Ga0179593, IMG submission 185931) | Vadose zone soil fungal communities from Angelo Coast Range Reserve, California, USA - CZODoug2_1_08_16fungal (PacBio error correction) | ecosystem: Environmental > Terrestrial > Soil >...
GGAAAGACATCCATGCATGACGTAAAAGAAAAGAGGAAAAGGGCACCTTGCGAACCGCTTGCTCCCGTAATCCCAAGGGAGACGGATAGAAGGTGCAAGGGGGGGAAAAACGGCAGTGCTGCGCCAATATGAAACGCTTCGTGCGAGGAGGGGGGGGGGAAGAGAACTGCAGTCCTCCCCGAGGTGGGGGCCCTCCAGCGCGGGAGGAGAGTAAGTTACGTCCAAGGAGGGGGTCCAAACGCGTCAAAAAAGTTGACCGTCGCTAAGGGAAAAAAAGAATAGAGAGGAAAAGACCAGATAAATCTTGGTGGAGTTAAATCCCTTCTTCCCCTCCAGCAAGAGATGGGTGAAAACATCCCGGGAATAAAAGGGGGACAAGGGGAGGGGTCAAGATTCCGCCCGGACCATGGCCATCACGTCAGGCAGGTCGGCGAGGTTCTGACAAATGTATTACCGCACCAGAAGACTAAATGGCAGGGGGAGAGGGGGGCTTCAGAAGGCCGACCCATCGAACGCCGAAGGTGGGGCTTCCTCTGGCAAAAAAGGAAGGACGACGAGAGACAGATTTCCGACCGCCCGTAGCCGGACTCTCCATCTAAAAAGGAGACCAGCGAACAGGTCCATAGGAACGGGGACAGTATTTCTTCACAGGGATGGTCATTTATTTTTCGACTCAACTCGATCAAAAAAGGAAAAAAGAAGCGAAGCAACTCAAACTTCGAAAGCAAGTAGTTTGAAACGCAAAGAAAAGGTCCGGGGGATCAGGCATTCGCGCATGTAAACAGAAAAAGAAGGTCGAAAGGAGGCGAAGGCCAAACCCAGTGTTGGAGACATGGGCACAAAAAAAAATCGACGGCGAGTTTGGCCCATTGGCCACTATCCAAACAGAACTTCCGACCTGGTCCGCAAGTCGCCCTGGAAAAAAAGAAGGGTGGCAGGATCTGCGGCCCCATTTTGGCGGAGAAGTGTGTAATACCGTGGTTCATAAAAAAGCTTAAGGTTGACCGATACCTCGCTCGAGTAAAACGGAAAAAAGTCCCGGAGGGTGGCTCAGAGCTACCCGGGATGCCGGAGGGAGTGCCAGAGAGACGCTTCTCCTTATTTGGTTGGGAAAAGAGGAACAAAAACCACTTCCCCAATCCTGCGAAAGGTCCATCCGAAGAAGTGATGAAGAATCGGGGGGGGGGGGGGGGAAAGACACGCATTCCGACCCATCTGTTATGAGCCGCACTTCGAACCTGTGAAATCATCATCCATTTTTGGTAAAAAAGGCCCGGTAATGCGATGACTTCAAGCGGAACGAACAGAGAAAAAGACATAGTGGTGGGGGGTTTGATATCTAATCTGCGAGCCGTTAAAAGGGAATCCCACGGGAAGGAAGTCGAGGTCATTTATCTCCTTCTTTTTGTAGAAATTCACGTCTTTCGAGCCGTCGAATACATGTATCCCGAAACGAAAAAAAATTGATCAGACCAGGAGAGGTTCCTGCTCCTCTTAAAAAGCACGACTGAGGGTTGAAAAACTAGGGGGCCTCTGGAGGACAGCTAATGGGGAGGACCTCTCTGGAAGGAAAGTGAATCATCTCAACGAGATATGTGTTCAGGCCTATCCCCTACCGCCGACTTCTTGACGGCATTTGCAATCACCAGCCACCGCCCTCACAGCGGGGGGGGGAAGGGGGGAGGAAAAAAAAAAGGGAAGCAGCGATAGCACGCGGGTGGCAAGAGGAAATCCTTGCAAGAAGGAGAGTGGGGGGATCTGTTAGGGGATCCTTGGTTATTTAAAAAGGAAAAAAGGGGGTCTGGGCCACGCTGGGGACATGTTCGAGCTGGGGATCATATTCCAGCCGCCCGAACTCCGGTTGGTGTTAAAGACCTTCTATCGGTCGCATCCCTCATGCCTCCGCCTGGGGACAAGTGGGTGCCTGAAACAACCCGAAGGGGGGAGGCAAAAAAAAACTCGTCTAAAAAAAAAAACGAGGTAAAAGAAGGGAATATTTGTGGCTGTAAGCGAGTTGTTTACCGGACGCCTTGTCAAACAGGTTGCAGTGGATGTAGGGGGAATGAAAACCTGGAGGACATCAGTCCCTGGGCCATGTGAAAGCGCTCAAGTAAAAATTGCCACCAGGGGTTGGGATCTGACAAGGATTTTCACTCAAAACTAGCCACAGACATCAAACGGGAATTGACATAATTGGGTCACGAAAAAGGGTAACTGGCTCCAGAGAGAGGAGAGTGGTGAGGAGGGGAAAAAAAAAAAATCTACAAGTATGTTTTAATGAAAATTGGGAGGGTGTATTTCAAGGCAGGCGGGAGGAGAAGGCTGAGATTCCGGTCACCGAGTCCTTGCGGTTTATTGTCATGGAGGTGGAAGAGTGTCACTGAAAGGTCGGCGCCTCCATGCCCACCTGACGGGGGTTTACATATATAGTAGGCACAAAAAGCGATGAGGGGAAATGCTGCATCAATTTCGGGGTACTGGCAGATCAAAATTAGGACGTCTAGGGTAAGCAGGGAAGGCCTAAACACGACGGAGCTAAAAGAACCAGCGCTGGAAAAGTTACCGGGGACAGCAAAGTATGGGTAGATAAAAAGGCCAGGTGCCAAAAAGTGAGGAGATGTCGCGCACCACCTAGGGACATGCAGCTGAGACCGAGGGGAGAAAGTCGAAACTGGACGAATCCCAGGATAGAAGGAAAAAAGGGGGGGGGATTAGAGGGAGGAAAAAATGCTCTATTCAAGGACCCCGTGGATCACGGGGAAGCGGAATCGGCAGGGTAAAGCGCGACGTTATCAAGAAAGGAAGGGGGGGGGCGGCTCGTCGTCTCGATCGATAGTCCTGTTCCTATAAAGAAGAAGCCAAGCAAACTAAACCTTTACTCTCGACGAGGTATCAGGTTGGTCAAAGGGGGGGAACAACGGTATGACCAGGTATTGGAAACACACTCTACGGAAGGGGTGTGCTCATCGGAAAACAAAGGGGTTGGATGAAGTGGGACTTCAGGGAAAAAAAGTTCGTGAAGAGGGGGTGAATGTCGGGTAAACTATCCGGCCTGAGGTGGGAGGTTCTTTACCCGGGGCAATGCCTAACACGGTGGTGGGAATCATTGAGAGGGGGGGGAAGTTGCTTTACCTGCGCGAACATCCAGTATGCGAAATGTTGGAACGCACCTTATCTGAGACAGGGAAAAGAGAATGTCTGGAGGGATGACCCAAGTCGCTATGAAGGACGAGGCGAGGAAAAAGAAAGAAGAAAAAAGCAATGTAAAAAGAAACAGGCGTCAATGGTACTGTTCTCGCCGACATTAAGAAATATGGAACGGCCAACCGGAGGACGAGAAAAAGGGAGGTTGTAACGAAGGTGCATAGGGCAGAAGCCCAGGCGAACCTATTGGTTGTGCAGGAAGGCGAAAGAAAGACCTTTACTCGTTGGGATGAGAAATAGATCAGACACGAGGAGGAATGACCGGCTCGAATTGCCGAAGGGGGTCCTTCATCAAATGACCTCAAAAAAAACCAGTCTTCATGAGGGTCGTGAAAAACTGAGAAATCTGTAAGGGGGAAAGGACGCAAGGGATTCACGTCGGTGCCAACATATGGTGCACCAAAAAACGTAGGAGGACAAAGGGGCCTTAGGAGGCTGGCAACTTGTCGGTGACCTCTTTGAACTCCCTTACCAGGGGAAAAGGGAAAGAGGCTGCGCAAAATAGGGGGTGGAAGGGAAAATGGCACCGGAAATATCAAATCATCCAGTTTCCGTGTGGAGCAGCGACTGGCAGGGGCGTCCATATAGCCAGATACCAAGGTGAGTTAAGGGGTAAGACTCCTGCAGCTAGCGTGCGGAGAATGGAGGGGAAAATTGAAGTCTTCGCGGCATGGCGGGAGAGGACATCCATAGTCAACAACCCAACAAAAAGGATATTAAAAAACTGGGCACAGACTGAAAAAAAGTTACCGAAAGAAGCACTTGTCGTAAGGCGGCTTCAGTCCGGGAAAGTCAAAACGGTTTTATGCATCTATTTTTACAAAACAACAGGAAAAGGCGAAACGGCAACGAGTAGGACGGCGGTTGCCATCGGATGAAATCAGGGTAAAAATGCGTTCACTCAAAACTATGTCGTGGTGGCGAAAAAAAGAGAGGTGAGGAAAAGGAGACTTCTTCGGCGCCCTGGAGGGGCGAAACCAACACCCACTGGTGAATTCAGGCTAGCGGGTAAGGCGCGCAAAAGACAGTGAAAAGGTAAACCGGAGGTAAACCTGTCGGCCGAATCTCCGTCAGGGAGGGGAAAACAAGATCAGCATCGAAATGGACAGGGGGGGGGGGGGGGCATAAAGAATACGGGGAGCCACAACGGGGAAGGGTCGCGAAGACTGACACTGATCTGGGGGTATGGGCCGCACCCATACGCAGGGTTCTAGAAGGGGGGGGAAGCCACCATAAGATCAATTGGAAAGGGGTCTTTACCAAGGGAAAACCGAGACATCTAAGTAGCCGAGGCCTCTGAATAGCTCAGGTAGGAAAGCGCGAACAAAGAAGAGGGAAGAATCCAGGGATCGTCAATATGTTTGTTGTCAATCTCGAGCACACACACACAAAAGTAAACTTGGGATCTCCATGACATAACAAGACGGGGGGAAAGAAGGGGAGGAATAGAACGACAGGACCTGGGTATAAGGCAATTCGCGCAGGCCGTCAAAAGTAACCACAGAAAACAAATGTATCATGGCGTGGGGCAGGCGAGTGAAGACACGTACTCAAGTCGATTTGGCAAATAATGATCGCATTCAAAGGGAAATGGGTCTAACCTGCGAGGGATTCAGAAACAAGGGCCCCAAGAACAAATTCTCTCAAAGGTGGAAACGATCGAAAGTACCCTGGTGAAAGAGGGAAAGCGGGGGAACGGACCAGCTCTCTACTTCTTCCTTGTCCCGGCGGGGAGGAGTTCTGGTAGAGTCAGGGGGGAAGGCAAATCTGAAAAGAGCGACGGATGAAGTGCAATAATTCCGTCCCCCACTCCTATCCTTTCCAGACTAGGCAAGGGGGATGAAAAAAGCAATGGGGGAAAAAACTCAGAAAAAATCTTGGTGATTATTCAGCAAAGGCCGATCCGGGAAATCGTGGTGTAGAAAAAAACTCTGAAAAAGTGGGACCAGGAGAGAGCGGCAGTTGGAAAATCAAGCTATCAAGATGGGGGGGGGGGAACTTTTCGGGGGAAAGAGAAGATCCTCAAAGACGTTAACCCGGAAAACGACTGGGCGTAGGGGAGGGGGGGACTAACCTGGTGGGGGCATTCATAGCTCTGTAAGTGAAAATCTACCGTTGTTTATCAACTGAAAAAAAAGTAAAAAGTGAATGCAAAAAAAAAAAAGTGCTTTTCGAAGAAAGTTGCCTCAGTTCTTTGCAATCCGAACGAAAGGTGCACGAGGGGAGCAAGCGATTAACAGCATAGTATTCCACTTCTAAAAGAAAAAAACACCAATCGGGTGGGTATGACGAAAGGAAAAAGCGCGAAGGCTTCCATTCATCAAATCAAAGCAAGCTTCAAATCGTACTGATAAGAAGGGGTTGGAAAATTCCTTAAGGAAACGGCTCCGAGCAGTACTAAAAGTCCATGGAAAGGAGGTAGGGCGTATAGGTAGAAAATGGGTGGGTGAAAAAAAAATAAAGGTGTAAAGCGGCAAGGCCAAAATGGGTGGGGGAAAGTGACTAGACTGAAAAGAAGCTCACCCAACAGATGTCCACTGACAACGCGGTTATGAAAGGGGAAAACTTGGGACCTTCTCGTCATCTGCTAAAGGGAACGTGAAAATGGGAACTGCTTTACCACCTGAAATTCCCACACAAAGCGATCAAAACACAGGGGGAAAAGAGTAAAAAGGGGGGGAACAATGTGTGGTGCTGGATCGGGGAGGGGAGGGGGGGTAACGCGGCAAAAGGGCATCTAAACACATGAGTCCGAAGCGAATGCATCAAAAACGTCAGTCCCTTAGGGGCCAGGCGACAAGGACAAAGCTTGAAATGGGGGGGACAAACAGGGAGGCGAGGAAATGGGTTTGAAGACACAACGGGGGGGGGTAGTCAACCAGGGTTAAAGACAAATCCACCTCATCATCTTCTCGAAAGGGCCGGTTTAAGGGGACTTCCGATGCAGGGGGATCGGGTGTCCGCATGACTACAGTAGATGTGTGATCCCGGAGTGGCTGTTGGGTTCTTGCCGAGCTAAAAAGGCTTACGGGGACATAACGAAGGACCGAGTGTGGATTCAGGAGAGTAAGATTCTGGTAATGCAGGCGGGACTAAAAGGTTCCAGTCAATCTGATATCCATTGTAGTGGCTGTCGTCAAAAAGGCGCAGAGGCTTGCCAACTTGGTACGGGGGGGGCTTAAACTCATTTCAGTTCAAGGGACTTATCCTCAGAGACTAACGTAGAATACCCTTTCCCTTAATTACTGCTTGCCGGGGGGGGGGTACTAATAACGGTATACAGAACCACTGCAAAGCGGGGGCCAACCATATTCAGGGACTCACACGACTGCTAATAAAAGGGCTAAGCAATGGGGGCTATCACCACCCAGGAGAACAGGGGTCTAAGGAGGAGAGCAATAATTTTTCTTGGATGTCGGGGGGGGCGTTCAAGCAGGATGCTGGACTCTATGAACCAGGGGGAGGAAGGATCAACTTATGGTTGTCACTGAGAAGGCACTCAAATCAGGGAGAGGAATAAAAGATGACAGGAAGGGATTCGTCAGATTCAACGCCCTGATACGGGAAAGGGGACTCGCTCTCTTAGAGGGTCGTGAACCGGTCCCGATACGGGAAGGGACAGGGGTTTTCAACACCCTCTGAGGACCAAATTTTTTCATGAGGAGCAAATGTGTCAAGGAAAGAGGAAACGGGGGCGAAGGCCGTAAATGAGGGGCATCCGAGTTCTTCAAAGGATGACGGGCCTCTATTTAGGGAGGGGAGCCAAATGCTACACTGGGGTGCATGCGACATGGGGGAGGGGAACTGATTCCCTGTAGCAAAAGAAAGGCAGAAGGGGTTTCCTCCCATGTCTACCTGGGGGGAGAGGGCCAGGTCTGCACGAGGGGGGAGAAAGATACTAGAAAAATAAAAATGGGGAAACCTGAAAAGGATGTCAGAGCACGGGGCAAACCAAGAGTCGGCCCTATTTAGTAATCCGCAAAAGAGTAAAGAAAAAAAGAGTGAAGGGAAAAGGCGGTGGGTTCCAAGAAAATAAAAAGACTCGCGGTTGCGGGAAGGCTTGGCGAAAGCCGGGCTGTGACGAAGGGGTGATCATCAAAAGCAAGGGTCAAAAGAACGGGGGGCGAATTCCTGCCGTGGGCTCCTTTCAAAGAAGGAATCCATATGCCCAAAAAAATCAAAAAGGGAGGGGCTTTGGGACCCTAAAATTCCATATGGGCACGGCCGACAGTTGAAAAACCTATTATCTTAGGGGGGGTTACAGGGGGAAAATGCATGGAACGAAGGTCAACTTTGTCTGGAAACGCGGGGGAAACACGCAAGATGGGCGGAAGATCATGCGCTGGCGAAAAGAAAGGGGTGGGTTAGGGTACAAGATTAGAAAGGGCAAAAGAAGGGCCAACGTTGTGAGGACACGGGGAGGGGGAAGGGGGTTTGACAATTCCAGAGCCGGTGGAGGGAAAGGGGGGGGGAACGAAACACTTCCTTCAAAGCCGGGCGGGGGAAATTAAAAGACAGGGAGCTGTGGGAAGTCCATCCACTCTGCAACAAAAAAAACGGAGGAAATATATGAATCGCCAGCAAAAGAACGAAAAGGGAGATGATCAAACAAGGGCAGGATTGCCGGCTTCCCTGAAATAAATGTGAGAGGAAGTGGAGGTTAAACCTTCATTCAAGAGGACGCCAAAGAGGCAAAAAATTCGTCGTGAAGTGAAATCGCGTTCTCAACACGGGGAAACAAAAGTGCTCAGATACTTCGTCGTCTTCCAAACAGAGAAAAACCGACGTTAACTTCAAATAATGCGAAAAGCATAGTTAACGCATAGCATCATGGGTGGCGAGCTGATAGGCAAAGGAATCCAGCGCGGTCCAGGTTGAAGAAACTGCCTCTGCTTTTGGCAGCCGAAAGATCAAGATGCAGCAAATACAAAGGAAGAAATCTTCTATAACAAGGGGAGTACCCCTTTACAGATGGATCCTCACCAACAGAGCAGCTCCAGTGGTGTCAATGGGCACACAAGTCCGGAACACCATACTCGCCGTTGGCCGGGGTTCGCCTCGCAACCTCAAGATGCTGCCAGTAAAAGAGCACGATTTCACGTGCTAGACTGGCAGAAATGCCCATACTTGCTAAAACTCAAAGAAAACCCGGCGAGACAGGTAGCGCGGGTCAGGGGGAAAGGGTAAGAGGAAATTCTTTGTCTTTCCTCGCCGAGATGAACGACTTGGGGAAGAACAGACTTCACTACCGGTAAAAGGGGGTCTTGGCTCACCAAGGGGCGAATGCCGGGAAAATAATTTTGGACGAGACCGGGGCAGCGCTTAGCATCACACCCAAAGTGTAGGTGGGGCACAGAGAACGAACCGAGGAAGCAGATATTTTGACCGCATTGGCGCTACATCGACCACAATGGTACGAACAGGAACTGGAATCACCCATCGGTTGTGGGGGAAGGGAGCTAAGGGGCGCCCACCCAAAAGGATGTTGGGGGGTAACAAATTGTGTAAAAAGACAGATACGGGATCGGAAGTTTAAACAGCAGAAAACTGTAAACAGGGAGGCCTGATCGAAGGGAGATGTCTTCTTCCGGGGGGACGAGGTACCGAATGAGCCGGCATTATGCTTGTAAATTCAATCAGTGAAAAAACGGGCCGAACGGTACCCTCAAAAATAAAAGGACCCTGGAGGGGCTGAAATCTAACCCTAGGGGGTGGAGTAGCAAGCATTCTTGGAATCCAAAGGTGAAGGCGATATCCAACTCGGAGGGGGGGCGCTTTAACAGGTAGAGCGGCGTGTGTGCGACCAGGAGGAAGATGGGGGGGGGCACTGGATGGATAAAAAAAAAAGCTTCTGCCTTTCAAACGGTAACAATGCCGTTCAGCTGGGGCTTGGAGGATCAGGGGCTTGGGGAAACCTGAATGAGAGACGTGACTAGCAAACAGCTTTGTCTCGACTCCCGTCCTATTCTAGGCTGACTCTCTCCTGCTGACCAGGGGGGAACAACTGAAACAAGGGATGAATCACGACCGCCAGAAGTGTGTGGAGTCTTTAATTCGACTCTGTCATGAGAAAACTCTTCACGGCTGAAAAAATACAACAAAAATTATCACCTAGTCATCGTTTTATGAATCCCCGGCCTCCTAAGTACTTGAACGGGACAGGGGCAGAACTTAACGCCACTCAAATCTACTTTTAAGAAGTTAACAGTGACGGTAATAGGATCTCGGAAAGGCTAGAGGCTTGATCATGGAGGCTTGTTGTGGTGTTGCTTCCCCTGAAGGTGGGGGAAGAATCAAGTTGGGGGCAAATCAGCCGGGGGAGTGATCACCTTTTGGGGGGGTCCGTTAGTTTAGACGAAATTGGGTCCACGTTACCGACTAATAGGGGGTCAAAAAAGGTCCGTGAGTAAGAGCGGACGGACATTCACCGGGGGGACCTTTCGAGGGAAATTGTCGGTACAGCGTAGCCGAGACGGGACAAAATAGGCAACCAAGGCGAGAGAGTGGGGGGGGTTGGGTGGCTGCAAGTGTGTACGCGGCACATGGGGGTACCAGCGAACTGAGGGAAATCAAATTGTATGAGGATGCAAAGGGGACCCTAGTTCTACCGCGGCCAAAGTGTCCGTAGCGCCGAAGATGAAGACAATTTACCAAGGGGTGTTCAGCCCACAAGGATTTGAAAACTCAACCCGTGGACAACAGATGGGCCACAACATTGCGCGCCTTTCCGGGAGGCGGGACTAGCGACGTTAATGCTTGTGGGGCACCACGATGTACATTATATTGGGGGGGTTGGGGGGAAATTGGATGACTGCCGGCAGTAAGGTCTGCATCTCAAAGGGGGGGTCAAAAGGCAACTGTACCGCGTTTGATGGGTAAATTGGCTTTCTAGTCGGTGTTCAGGGAAAAACATAAGCACATAAATCACTGTGTTCCGGGGGAAACCTCGGGAGTGCTTTTAAGTCAAAAAAGGCGCCAGAATACGAATAAGTACAAACCGTGGCGGAAGACCAGGTCTGATCGCGGGCAAAGGAGGGCCTGCAATGCATGGGGGATCAAAAAAGAAAAAAACGGAGCTCAAGAAAGCGCCGGAAAGGGGGGAGGGGGGAGGTTTCCGTTAAACGTAGAAAAGGTCCCGAAGGGGCCAAACAGAAAAAATATAGAAGGGTCGCACCACCCGAGGCCGGTCAAGAGCCAAGACAAGGGGTGTGGGGGAAACACACCTGGAAATAAAGGATAAAGGGCGAATCCACAGACGTGCATGTTTATGGACCAGCTCAGGGGGGAGAAGGGACCTGTGGAATAAAGTTAGGACCTCGGCCGCGGAGGGGGAATGGGCCCAGAATCCTTTCAGGCAGAAAGAACGTAGCTGTCGTAACCGGCCGGAGTATCGGACAATCACAGCGCCAAAAGCGTCACACCATTACGCGAGCAGACGACTTTTGGAAAAAGGGGGCCTAACCGTATGAAAAGGGTATTCCCACAAATCGCACGAAATGTTGGTCAGCGTCGGGGAAAAGATGGTGATGAGAAGCTACCCTTTTTAAAAAAAGGAATTAGCGGGATCGAGGAGCGAAAATTCGAGAGCGAGTTCGGGCAACTGCAACACGCCATGCTAACAGGGGGGGGGGGAGGGGCCGAGCAGGACTAGCCAGGAGTACCTGCGCGAAACGGAAAGATTACGGAGCAAGGTGATCCGAAAACAGGAACACTACCTTTCAGGGGGGGGGAAACCTGGATCTCCTCAAAGGCGTCTAAGGGGCCGGGGGGGAGGTCGGAACAATATTACGATCAGTTAAGAAGAGGAAAACCTAACTCTGGGGTCGGGCTGCCGAGGGGGAAAGATTATAAGTCGAAGAAAGGGGGGGAATAAGGAATCTGGTGCGACCTGAATATGACGTGTACAGAAATTCAAAAAGAGAGGTAAAATAGGGGGAAGATGGAAAGAAGGGCAACAGGACCGTGACGGCTCTGGGTTTCTGGGGAAGGGGTTCCTAATTCAAAGTACGCGCAAACAGTGCAGTAAAAGTGTTCAGAAAGACTTTCAGAAAGGCTCCAAAGAAAGTAACGTGCCTGAATTCATAAGAGGGGGGGGAAAAGAAATCAATCTGTAGGAAGCCGAGGGGGGGTCACCAAAGGTCCGCTGGTAAAGAAGAGAAAACCTAGAAAAAGAATGCGAAGGTCCAACGTGTTCTTGTGGGACGAAGGGGGGTGGGTAAAAAAATTAGGGGTCCGCCGAAGAGATACCTGACTTGTCTCCAACAATATTGGATTGAAAGAATTACGATATCAGATGGCACAAATTGTGCCGAGGAGAAAAAAGCTACTTCTGGTACAGCATCGAATCCAACCGGTAAAACGAAAAGCCTGCCTTAAATCGTGCACTGAAATAAAGTCGTGCGGTCAGGATTCATCC
>Ga0179593_1437082_pt1 | contig 11620 bp, 25 predicted proteins | sample CZODoug2_1_08_16_FD_185931 | JGI IMG/M metagenome (GOLD analysis project Ga0179593, IMG submission 185931) | Vadose zone soil fungal communities from Angelo Coast Range Reserve, California, USA - CZODoug2_1_08_16fungal (PacBio error correction) | ecosystem: Environmental > Terrestrial > Soil >...
TATGATTCGTTACGGTCGACCGTAATGAAGACGAAAGAAAAAACGTTCGCGATAAGGGGAAAACCGACCATCTTGTAAAACAAGGAGGGAATTTGCGACAGGCCCCCGGGACTAAAAGGGGTCCTGAACGCGAAAGGACAATACAAAAAAAAAAAAAAAACGGTCCCATAAAGAGGAAAATCTAGAAAAAGGAGCCCGGACCTGAAAATGGTACTTTCAAACCCATCCGCATTGGCAGAAATTGCCACGGCTGGAAGCACGAAGAGCCGCCAGGTTTGCAAGGAAACTCCACGTGGGCCAGAACCCTCATCAAAAAAAAATTTTCTGACAGAAAAGGAAAGAAAAAAAATGCGGAAAGAACGATGCGGGGGCTGCCGGGCGGGGGGGGGGGGGGGTGGGTTGTAAGGTGCCTTAAGGCACGAAAGTCTCAAGGGGCTGGGGAGGGGTTGGGAATCTACAATCGGAGAGACTAGGCTGGGGCAGTCTGGGCATGCTGTCAACCTGAGCAGAAAAACGGCCGAGGAACAACTAAATGGTAGAAGAGGTAATACCCAGAATTTTATGGTGTGGAAGGGCAGGAGGGAAAAAACCGAGCCGTAAGGCAAAATCACTTAACCGAAAAAAGAATGAGCCCAGCCGAGAGGGGGGGGAAGTGCCACTGGTCTGGGGGGGGGAACTTAGGGGATGCCATGGAAGCATGAAAAAAAAAAGAAAAAGTGGGGGGGGGAATGGGGTTAACTAAAAATGGCAAAAAACCGGGGGGGGGGAAAATTTCCAAAGTGGGGGAAAGACTACTCGTTTCGCCTAGGAAATCAAATCGGAGGGGGAAAAGTTTCGTGGTGGCACGCCACAAGAACCGTGTAAACAAAGTTAAACGTGTAAACAAAAAAAAAAAAAAAAAAAAAAGAAAAAAAAAAAAAAAAAAAACAAGAGATCCGTGTTCGGTCAAAATCCAAATACCGTAAACAAGGTCCTCGAACACGGCAGACCCCGTCCCGAACAAGGGAGGGGGACAACTGGGGACCAGCGAGAAAAAACCGTTTCGCAAAACATCAAAACCCTCCGTGCAAGAAATGAAGGAATTAGCAAAGCAAAAGGCCAGGGGGCGTTGTAAACCAAATAATGCACAAAATAACAAAACATCAGAAAATAAACTTTAAAAAAGACCAAATAGGTTAAACTTGATGAACTTAGCTAAAAAAGGAATGACTATTCGTCAAGGGGGTTCGATGAGAGGGCACGTTCGTCGCCCAGGGACCACGGCTGCAAGAAGGGGGGAACAATCTTAAAAGACCCCCGGAAAAAGGAAAAATCCGAAAAGACGGGCAACATTTGCGACTTGGGGGGGAAAGACGGGGGGCCCACTGGGAGAAGAAAAGCACAAGGGCCAGGGGCTTCGGCAAGAAGACTGTCAAGGGGAAAAAAAAAGCAGTTGGGGGAACCCTGTGAAGCTGGTGGGGGACAGAGACAGAACAAGTCCCAAAAAAAAAATTCAAAAGAGATACAACACTACTCTGTGGACAAAGGGGGGGAACGATGGTCGAGGGGAGTAAACGTTCAACCAAAATGATCACAACATCGCGCCGGGGGGCCAATATCATGCCAGCAACAGACAAAAAAATGGATTTCCCGGGGGAAAAAAAAAAAAGGTCGCCGGTGGGAAAACATGGGGGAGGTAAAACATCAAAGAATCCGAACATATTTTGCAGGAACGGGCAAAAACCAAAGGAGGCCCCCAAGACCAAGCAAAGCAGGAGGGAAGGTCTCAAAAAAGGATGGCAGGAGGGAGCCGATGGCGTCAAATGAACCAAACCAAAAAAAGGCAACAACGCTTGGGGAGGGGGAAAAAGGGCGTAAGGGAAAAGCGAAAGGGAATCGACACAATACGGGCAACTACGGAGGAGATCTTAAGAAGCACGAGAGCAGAGAAGGGCAAGTAAAAAGAGAAAACCCACCAAGGAGGGAGAAGATAAAGAAGACGCCGATAAGTCAGAGGCAAACAGGGAACACCAAATAAACCCAGAGGTATCGCCCGAAATCCGACAGCACGTAGGGGAAAGAATTCCGGCAGAAAACCGAGGGGGTGGGGGAGAAAAAGAGGGGCGGGTGGCGACTGGGCGTCAAGGTCGAAAAGAGATCAAAGCTTTTGGAAAGGGGGGCTGAACGGACGGAGGAAGTAGAAGAAGGTTCGGGACTTCTGGGGCTTCCCGGGACTGGGTAACATCCGAGCCCTGAGTGCTGATTTCATAATCGGTACAAATGGATATTGTCAGGAAAACCCGCCCCGGGTGGGGAAGTCGGAAGGGGCTGCTGGCTGGCTTACCAAACTAAGGAACCCATTACGCTTTGGGGTTTTGGGGGGTGTTGTTTTTTTTGTGGGTTTGTTGGGGGGGTGGAAAAAAAAAAAGGGCACAAAGGTGCTAACAAAAGCGGGTTGGAGGGTAGGGCCCTGGGTCACAGGGCCCTCTAGGAACAAAAACCTTAACCCACAGAAACAAACACCGTCAACGCGGAAAAGGTGCATTGGCCCAACGGAGAAAGGGGAAAAAAACATAGGAGGAGGGGGAAGACTCCAGAAAAACAAAACAAAGGATGAAGAAAGAGGAGGAGAAAACCGCCTCGTCAAAAATGAAAAAAACCGTTAGGAAAAGGGGGGGAAAGTCCGAAGACTGTGTTGGGTGTTGGAAAAAAAAAGAAATAGACGGCCAGGGTCTGTTATCACCCATAGGGGGAAAACGGCCCCCTCCGCTTTAGCAAAATGGAATCGGAAAAAGAAAAAGTCGGAAAGCCAAAACAAAAGAATCCACACAGGGAACGGACCAAATGAACGCTGGAGAAAGACGAACAGGCGTCTAGGGGGGGGATCAACTGGAAAAAAAAAATGAGGGATCAACCTTGTGCCGTGTACAGCACGGCAAGCTGAGAGTCGTTGGGGGGGGAAGGGGGATACTGGAAGACCCGCCAAATGAGCAAACCAAAAGGTTGGAAGTCACAACACCCAAAACCGTCAAAAAAGAGGAGAAATCACTACGGTGAGGAGATGATTCATCACTAAAACACAGATCAGGAGGGGGGGGCCATAGAAAAGAAAACAGACGGCGGGAAGTGTGGGTGTGGGGACAGTGGCCTATAAAATCTTCCAGGGCAGCGATGAGCAGACGGGAAGGAAGCCAGACCGTTCGGTAGCTTTGCGCAGGGGAAAAGAAAAAAGGAGGACAAACGCAGCCGACGGAAAAGTGCCGGTTAAAAAGGGTCAACTGACAACGACCGTCTCAAGGTAGAAAAAGCTTTGTGAGGGGAAAAGGGGCTCCAGGGGGGGGAAACGAAAAAAAGGAAGTTCGGATGTCCCCTGGGGGGGAAGAAATTGAAAAGAAACGAGAAGTTACGGGGGTGTCGAAGTTGAAAAAAAAAGAAAGACGGTGCAGCTGAGTGGGCATCATGTTTTTACAGGCCAGGGGAAAGGGAGGTCAAAAAATTTTGGAAAGTGAATCCTTGGGGGTAGGGAAAAAGGGAAGGGGGGAGGAGGGGAAAGGGGGAAGGGTCAAAACGTAGAAAAAAGAGACAACATTTGGAAGAAAAAAGGAACACACCCAAGGGACCACCCCTTGGCACGGGGGACGTTCCAACCCATACATGGGGCCAGGAAAACGAGGGGCCACTGGGGCCGGTGGGGGGGGCCAAAAGAACTCCGGGACAGCGGAAGCCGAATTAAGATGGTGAAGTTTCCGCGCTGGGAGGTAATATTGTAAGGGACCACGATAGCCGTGGGCGGCAAAGGAAGACAAGGAAAGGGAAAAAACCGGAAAGCGGTATTTTGGGGCAGGGTTGAAATGGTGGGCCGGCAATGGCGTAGCCAGTCAGAGGGGGGCAGGGCATGGGGGAGGAGGGAGACCCCCAAGGTTTTCCAAAACAGGACCTAGGAGAAAAAAAAACCAGAAAACACAAACGGAGGGGGATCACCAGGGGGAAAAAGAAAAACAGTAGACGGAGAAAAAACAGAATGGGCCTAACCATAATAACGAACAAAAAGGTGGTAGAAAGAAGGAAAAAAGCTGGGGGAAAAAGACTGCACTTGGGAAAAGGGGGAGTGGCCTGTTCAAATGGGATAACATTTTCAATTCACTCAAAACATCAGGAAAGGGGAAAGACCACAAACTCTTCGGGCAAATTCAATCGTTGATGGGGGTGAAATTAAGAGGGTACTCAGAGCAAACATTGAAAGGAAAAAAAGAAATTCCAGTTATACCACCTAAAGTCAAGGTCGGGAAACTGGGAGGGCAAGGATAATTATCTCCACCGCCAGCCCGGCGGCACAGAAAGGGGGGAAAAAAACTAGAAAGCAAACCGGAAGCAAAGTTGCCATGGGTGGGAAAAATTGTCAAAGTACGGAAAATCCAAAAAAAGCGAAGCTGCTGAGAAAAAAGGATTTCAGACAAAAAAAGGGTCTTGTGAGGGAGAACAAGTCTGCACGGGAAAGGAAAGGGGAGAAAACGTCAGGGTCCAAAGTGAAAAACAGGATACAACGGATTGTAATGTACAATGGGGGAACGAACGGTTCAAAAGGAGGACCTGGCTAGGAAACCCGAGGGGGAGGGGGAATTTGGCGAATAGGTCAGACGCTAACTCCAAGGGGGGGGGGGGGAGGGGGTCAGAAGGGGAGGCAAAAAAGTAAACTGCCTGGTTCATCAGAGGTCATCAGCCAAGGGTGACGGAAATAGGGAAGGAGGGAAAAAGAAAAAATCGGACTCAGACTCCAGACTAAACAACAACACAAAGAAAAAAGAAATACTATGTTTCACGCTAGCGAAATAAGAGAGACACCGTCACCAAGTTGAAAAAGGGGAAACTGTCACAGCGCCAAGGGGGAAACAAAGGGAAGGTGTAATTGCATCTGGACGTGCGGTAGGGGCGGAAGAAAGGGAAAAAAACGTCTCGCCACAAAAACAGACCGAAAGAAGGGGATGAGGATAGCCAGCAACGGACCGGGGGGAGGGAAACTGGTGTGACTCCCATAAAATCGGTGCCCGGGGGCAGAAAGTCCATGGTAACGGGCCGGCAGGGACCAAGGAAAGACAAGAAAAAAACCAAGTACGCCCAAGAGTCAAAAACCAGAATAGGGAGAAGCAAGGGGGAGCCCCATGCGTGGTTGGGGATGAACAAGGTGTTGGGGAAGGTAAAAAGGAAAAGAACGGAGACCCCTAAAAAGTGTCTGAAAGGGGGGCAGACGAACAAAAAACAGATGAAAATCCAATCTGTGGGCAATGTTGAGGCAAGGGATCGTCGGATGGAAGAACAGAAACATAAAACGGCGAGGGGTATCACCTGATTCCCAGGATCAAGGAGGGGGGTCCCGGGAGGAAGGGGGGAAACAACGAGACATGTCAAAAGATAAAGACAGAGGAGGTTCCCAGGTGAAAAAAGGTTGGGCTGCATGGCCGATGGCATTCCATGAACGGAAAGGGAACCGGGGGAAGCCGTATCCAAAAGGGGAAAAAAAGGTGCAACGGCCAAAATGCGGGAGGCAAAAAGAGGAGGTAGCCGGGAGATTCCTTAAATCGCGGATGAGGGGTGGGACGTCCATCTAAGAAGGGGTCTCTGTACGGGTAAATGCCGTCAAGGGCTCACATGAAAGGGAACCCGAGGGCTGGGGGGGGGACAACATTTCAAGAAACACTAGGGGAGCAACAGCAAACCGGAGAAACCTAGGAGGGAAAAGAGGAAGCAAAAGGTGGGCAAACCGGGAAAAAAATCCAAGAGCACAAAATTAAAAACCAAAGAAAGGCAGCACAGGGGTGGGGGAGAGGATGACCAGGTAAGGACGCCAAGGGGAGATAATGGGGAAAGAGGGGGGGGAAGAAAAACATGGGGACCACAAAAAAACCATGTCTTCCGGCCAGTTACTATGAAAGAGACCATGGGGTCCCCCAAAAGAAGCACATCGCACTGGGGGGAGGTCAATGAGAGAGAAAATAGTACCGCCAAATTGGCAAACTGAAAAATCAAAAGGAGTCCGGGTGTTTTCAGATCAGAGAAAAAGAAAAGTACAAGGAAAATCCAAACATTACCCGCATCATACAACAAAGACGCGGGCATTGGACCGAGATCGGGGAAAGGGAACAAACCAACAGGTAGAAAACCCTTGCATGCACGGAAAAATCAGAAAAAGGGACAGGGACGTGGGGAAATCAAACGGAACATAAAAAAGTGGAAACTGTTACAAAAAAAGACGTGTAAAAAAAATTAAAGAAAAAACTGAAATGGGAAGCATCACCCCCACAGGAAAGGAAAAAACCAAAAGAAAAGCTTTCAGGGAAAAAAGCGCTTCTGGAAAGAGGGGGGACCTGGAGGGAAAAAAAAAAAAAAAACACCGGAGCAAAACAGCGGGGGTAAAGGGGGCGCGAGGAATGAAAGGTTTGAGGAGCTCTGCTACCTAATCGCAGAGGCTTGAAACCGGCAAGGAGATGACAGGAAAAAGAACAACCACCAAAGGATAAGAAGCTCGAAAAAGCGTCCGAAGAAAAAAGGAAACCAATGAAAAAAGTGAACTGGGTTTCTCATAGAAACTACAAGTCCCAAATACGGTCACGAAAGCAGAAAAAGCGAGGTTTGTCTGAGGGGGCAAAAAATCTGTTCGGCATGTGGGATATGGGGAAAATGACGACCCGAATCAGGAAAAGAGAGTGTTGGGCCAGGGGAGGAAGGAGGAGGAAGGAATTTTGGCAAGGGGAGGGAACGAATCGAAAGGGGGAAATCCGGGGCTGGGGGTTCTCAGAAAAGCGTACCAGAGAGGCCCGGCACAAACCGCCGTGAAATCAGGACTGGGAAGACCAGGGACCGTAAAAGGAATTTTGGAAAGGAAAAGGGACAGTGCTACAGGCACCGCCGGTGATGAGGAGAAGCCCTGAGCAAAAAAAAAAAAAAGGCAACTCTATCTGCAGCTTCGGTCCCACACCTACAAACAAAAACATGAGTAAGCCGAAGGTGAAGGGGGCCCCGGAAGGCGGAATTAACCGAGAGAGGGGAGAGACGCGAAAACAACAAAAAGAAGGAAAAGAGAGGAAAAAAAATCGAATACGGGGTGAAGGAGCCAGGTTGCGGGCAAATGCAATGTGGTCCCCGCCGGAAAAGTGGTTGGAAGGGGCCGAATCGTGAACGTCGGGGGGGAAAGAACAGGCTGGCCAAGAAAAGTAAACACCCGCGGACTTAGCACCTGCAATGGAGGAAAAACGCATGAAAAAAAGGGGGGAGGCCAGGGGAAAAAAATAAAAAAAAAAACCCGGGCCGGTGAATTACCTCCCTGTTAACTACCTTTGAAGAAAAAATCCAAGGAATCAAGCCGTAAGTGGGGAGGCAACGGGAAAGCACAGAACGTAATGCGACTAGGAAGGGTCACAAGAAAGGCCCAGACAAGTGATCTCTTGGGACGTGTCAGAAAAAGAACCGGAACAAAACAGGAAAAAGATTGACTTTCAGAAAAAAAAAAAAGACCCGCGGCGGCGCGACGAGAAAAAGCGGGTGTGCACGAGGGCGAAGAAAAGGGGGTGAGGGGGGGGGGGGGGGGGACATGATGCCTGAGGGAGAATGGTCGAAACGTATAGTAAGCACTGTGGGGGGGGGGGTGGATGAAGGAGGGAAGTAGAAGATCTTCAGGCGCTTCCGGTAAAAAGAAAAAAACGAGCGGCATCGGGCCGAGGTCAAGGAAGGGAACAAAGAGAACATCGGGGCCGGTTGTAGGGGTATGCAAAACAACGCCAGTAGCGAAAGGAAAAAAAAAAAACTGTTGGGGGGACGCTTTTTTTTTTTTTTTGTTTTGTGGTGTGGTGTGTTGGTGGGTGGGTGAAACTGGTTGGGGAAGAAACACGGGGGGGGGGGGGTGGGGAAAGAAATAGTGTTCATGATATGGGAACTCAAAGGGGAAAAAAGAAAGCCACAAGCGCAAAAGGGGGATGGGGGGGAGGCATGAAGCGCCAAAGGGGGTTTGGGGGAAGGGACAAACAGGACTAGGGGAAAACCTTGGTGTGGAAACTCCAGCAGGGGGGGGGTAAAAGAATGCCCCGGGGGAAGGGTATAGTAGCGGTAGCACAGCCTGGGAAAAAGCAGAAAGGGAGGGGAGTCCCAAACCTGGGCGGGAAAAAACTTAAGGAGGAAAAAAAGCCTGCAAGGGGACACCGGAGGGTGCAAAGGCGTTTGGGTGCCAGTCCCGCAAAGAGGAAAAAAGGAAAAACGAATTTGGGGAAGAGTTTTCCGCCAGGGGTAAAATCCCGAAAGGGGAGCCCAGATGACGTGGCCAGATCCAAATGCTCCGATCCAAAAAAACAGGAAAAGGTTTGGCGTGTATTTTTTGGCAAAAGAATGTGGGGTGACACGCCCAAAGTGTGCGGGGCTAGGGGAAGGCCGAAAATGGACACTGCTGGCCTAAACAAACCGCGTTGGGGGTCTAACCTCAGGGGAACAGAACACTTGGCGGAAAGTGGCTTGGACGGGGGAAGAAACGGGGAAACGAATTTAAAAGGGGGGGGAACGACCGAGACGCCTGTCAAAAAAAAATTAAAGGGGAACAAACACGATCAACGCGGAAAGATAATCGGCGACGCGGGCGCCAACGATTCGTGGTCAAGTGAAGGAAAACTCCAACCGGAGGAATTGGAGGAAACAAGGCATGGGAAGGGGAAGGAAAAAAAAAAAAAAACCGAAAGACAGGCCTGCCAAAACACAAGCGGGGGGGGGGGGGGGGGCGGCCAATCTGATGGTTTCGGGATGCAAAAAAGGGAAGGGGGGTCAAATGAAGACAAGAACAAGAAGAATCAGGGAAATGAAAAAAGAAGAAAGAAATCTGCTCGGAAAGTCTGTCCGAGAAGGGGGTGCAGGGCGCCAGAAAAAATCCAAGAGACGTCCAAAAAGATCCACCACACCGGAGATCTGGATGGGAAAGAAAGGGGGAAACAAACAAAGAAAAAGGAAAAAGCCAACCATACAAGGGAAAGAGCCAGGAAATCCAAAACGAGGAAACATCAGCCGGGTCATTACCAGGCAAATCGCGAGGTCGATGAGGCGCGGAATGGAACAAAAAAGGTCGTATGACAATTTCCCGCACGGGTCCACAAACCAAGAGGGGAGGAGGAGGATCAAAGAAAAAGAAAAAAATGTGGTGGAAAAGTTTGGGAATAGGGCAGAATACAGAACGACACGGCACACCGTTTAGGCACTTCAAAAAGGAAGGGGGAAAGAAACTGAATGGCAAAAAAATAAGAACTGGACGGGCGCTTATAAAAGACTAGGACAAAAAAGAAACAAAGATCGCTCACAAACAACCAGATTATGGAAGGAAATTTCGATCGGGCAGGGGGAAAATGAAGAAGGGCCGGGAACCAATGGGAGAAGAGACCGTCAAGGAGGAAACGCAGGCAACGACGCAATAAGGGAGGTTGAGTTTCTGAGCTCGCCAATCGAAGCCAACAAAAAAAGGACATCCAATCAAGGGGGGGGAAAGAAGAACCAGTGCCCGATGGGGAAGTCAAAAGACCAGCAATAAGGTGCGTAAAAATGGAAAGAGAAAGTGTGCCAGAGGACACGAGGGAGGGGAAAGGAAAAAAGGGGCAAGGAAAAGACCCCTCAATGGATCAAGGGGGTCGGCAAAATCGGGGAGGGGATAAAGGAGGTGAATCAGAAGTGGGTTCATTCTTCGGTTTGGTGGAAAGTTGCCTGGAAGAAAGGGAAAAAGACTCACCGGTGCGGGGGTCGGGGGGGAGGACGCCAATAGGGCGCGCGGAAAAGTCCCAAAGAAACTACCACAAAAAAAAAAATGACGGGCGGAAAAGTTCCAAGAACAGACTGGACTCTGTGAAGGGAAGCAAGTGCTGGGCGTGACAGTACAGTTGGGGAAACCGGCGCTATGAAACAGCAAAACGAAGAAAAAGAAGGAATGAATTCCAACTAAAAAGACAAGCCGGGGGGTGCAGGTGGAAGGGGACGGGATGGATCAGAAACTGGAAGAAGGGCATCACTTAAGGGCAGGGGGGTTAAAACGAAAGGGGGGGTCAAGAACGCATTGCAAAAGGGTTGGCGACAAAGGGCGTTGAGAAAGGAAATATCAAGGAAAGGCGGCGATTCGTGGGGGGTCACGGGAATAAAACGTCCTGACGGGGGGAGCGGGGTAAATTGACCAACAAAAACAGTCCAACAGGAGGCAGGCCAGCAAAATCAACGGGAAAAAAAGGGATGGGGGGGTTTTGACAGCATAGGGTCCGGGAAAACGAGGGGGGGGGCTGACATACCCCAAAACACAGATAATGGGACTCAAAAACTTGTGGCAAAAAAAAGGGACCAAAAAAAAAAGAAGAAAAAATAACCGGCAAAATCTCCTGGTTAACAGAATGAACAAAGTGTTCAAGAGAAGCCGACAAAAAGATAGTTGCGGCAAAGAAGAACGGGGTAATCAAAGGCCTGAAACCATCACAGACAGGAAGGCGGGGGCAAGGTCGCTGACAGGCGATTTGCCAAAAAAAAAAAGGCAGGGACCGCCGTGGTGGGGGACATTTAGGTGATCCGCAGGAAGGTGGACCCTGCCCTCGGCGTAAAGGGGGGAAAAGGAATGGGTTTTCGGAAGTCCCAGGAAAAAAAAAAGGCAATGAACAACAAAAAGCAGCTGGCACGGCCAAAAGGAATCGTGCAATCAGTGGTTACGGCAAAAAAGAAGGGAAAAATCGGACCCTGTAGCACCGATAAATTCAGGGCCAAAAAGATGTAACAGGGAAATCAGGGCCTGACCTTTCAACGGGGGGCGGGGTGAAAAAAAGAAGGGGGGGGAATGAGCCAAAAAGAAGTTCAAGAAAACCACCAACACAAGTAGAAAAAAAAAACAGAAAAAACTCTAAGGCTTCTGGCAGAAGGGTGAAGGGGGAAAAATGGATCCAAACCCGACCCGGACAACGCCCATTGGGAAAAAAGGGGTCAGCGAACGACATAGTGGAGACGTGCTAAAAATAAAGAGCAGGGAGACGGAAAACTGAAAACCAAGTGGAAAGCCTTAAAAATCCGATGGGATCCTATGACAAACCCAAAAAAAAGAGGACTGGGAAACGACCAATGAGAAAACCAAAAGGAGGAAAAAAAAAAAATCCGAATCTGGTGGATCGCTCCCTAAAAAACCGCCCCACAAAAACTAGCAACCCGGGGGGGGGGGGTAGCCAGAAAAAAAAACCGCAAAAACGAAGTTTTGGAAGAAGCCAAAGGCGTTCAAAAAGCAGGGGGCATGTCACCCGGGACGCAAAAGTCAAACGCATCGGAAAGCTGGGGGGGAACGGTGCGGAAGGCCGTAACGGAAGTGAAATGGAAAGTCCACGGGGGGCAGTGGAACCTTGAGTATGGGGGGATCACAAGCTGAAGGCAAGAGTGAACAAGACGGGGTTGGGAAAGATGAGGGGGCTTCTGGCTATTCTCCTGCCGGGGAAAGGATTTTTTTTTGGTTTCCAAAAAAAATTTAAGGGACAAGGAAGGGGTGGGGAGAGAAAGAGGGATACAAACATAAAAGTGGCGAAAGAAGGAGGACGTCCCCACACAAGTCCCCGGCGGGGGACAGGGGAGGTGGGCCCAACAGTGCGAAAAAGGGAAAGAGAGAGGG
>Ga0179593_1517322_pt1 | contig 11620 bp, 12 predicted proteins | sample CZODoug2_1_08_16_FD_185931 | JGI IMG/M metagenome (GOLD analysis project Ga0179593, IMG submission 185931) | Vadose zone soil fungal communities from Angelo Coast Range Reserve, California, USA - CZODoug2_1_08_16fungal (PacBio error correction) | ecosystem: Environmental > Terrestrial > Soil >...
ACCCGGATTGGTAGACAGAGTCGCTGTTTTCCCTGCAGAATCTGAAGATAATTATCTGCGCGGGAAAAAAAGGTTACCGACAAAAAGCAAAACACGTGGAAGGAAAAAGGACCGGCTTCGGACGGTTTAACGGGGACCACCGCAAGAAAAACTTGAAATTTTCGCGGGGAACGGCGGAGAACCTCAGATCCAGTGGGGGAGGGGGGACTTGGAAATGAGAGTTTACGAGCTACAGAGTGCAGGAAAACCATCGATCTCGAACAGACGGAGTTCGAAAGGTATCTCATTGAGGCCTGGGAAGAAAGTGAATCGGAGGACGGCGCGTGACGAACCACGGTTTAATCCCTCCAAGGATCGTCCACCCTTAGCGAAGAGCCAAGCCCGAAACAAAGTGACGGGGAAACCCGCCACTTCCAATCGACTTGAACTCGAGGGAACGAAAGCAAAGACTGTAGACGCGTACACCGGGAATTCGCGAACAAGTTAAGAGCCGGCGCGGCGGTTCCTTGCTTTTCAAAAAAACAGTTATGGTGCTTGGGGGGAATCCTATTAGCCAAAAAAAGAAACACGCTTCCTTGGGAAAGCCCGGGTTGGACCGCCTACGGTGGAAGGAGCAAACTGAAGCACATGATAACTTGACGCAAGGGGGGACGCCTTCGACCAAGCAAAAAAAAACCAACAATTGTTCCAGCCCTTGTCTGCAGAATGAAAATTTTCTAAAAACTAGAATCGGGGGAACCACCTAGGAAATCGCACAAGACAGAGCGACTGTTCGAAAATTAGGACTAAAAAACCCGGAACCTCCTAGGAAAAGCAGGAAAGGGGTGCAAGCGCAAGTCTGCAACCCCCCATCCGGCAGAGTGGGGGGAAAGTTGTTCAAGGAACATGCTTTTTTAGAGGAAGCGAATCACAAAGCTTATTATAACCTGACAAGAGAAGCGGTGCCCAGCATCTACAGAAAAATAAGGAGGTCACCTTCTATGAAAGGCCCTCCTCATCTCGCAGTTGAAGCGAAAGGGGGCCAATCAGCATCTATAATTCGGGGGGGGGCCCGCCGGCCCAGAACCTCGAAGCGACATCTACTCACGTGGTGCATAGCCCAAATATATCAACACCTAATCCGCTCCCATGACAAAGAACAGAGGCGTTTTCTTCCCTTTGAAAAGGGAAAAGCAACAATTCGGATATAAGTACGTTGACGCTGTATCAATAGAAGGGGATATTCCCGTTGCAAAAACCGAACCTCACGGGTGGAGGCAACACGCCTTCATGAGATGGCAAGGGTGAAGCCAAGGGCATTCCCTGCAATAAAAAGATGAGGGAATCGGCTCAATCCGAGAAGGAACATCACTAAAAAACAAAAGAAAATTACACACAGAAAACTGTCCAAAGTCGAATTAAGGCTTTACTAATAAAAAGCGAGTTTATCGGGTCACGGGTGAGAGCCTGGTCGTGAGATCTTCGAGGACGGCAAGGCCGCTCTTGCGAAGAGAGGAAATCAGTCATTGAAAAATTTCGACGAGTTGAGGTCCGTAGACGCTCTCGCCTCCGAGTCCTCGAGGGACCGGTGACGACTGAATTATAACAGGAAAAGATCCTAAGGAAGACGTCAACACCCAACAAGGGAGGCGGGATATATCCGAAAACAGTTCGCGAGGACAGTGCCACCAAGAGGGATAGCAAAAAAGGGTTTTTTTTCTTTTTTTTTTTTTGAAGAGAAGAATGCTCGGGCCAAGAAAACCGGAACAGGGGGAGGCATCAACACCCGGGGGCACGATCCAAGCGATCGGGGACAAAGGGGGATAAGAAAGGGGTGTATATGGAGGGTTTTGTCGGACCAGTGGGTGGGGGCGTCCTCATTTGGATGAGAGGGTGAAACGGATATGTTGGACATTAAAAAAGAAACCCTTGGAGAGGGACTATCCGTGCAGTGCGAATCGAGGAAGAAAGCTGCAGGGCCGGGGAGAGGGGGGGCCGGAAAAAAAGGGGCCGAACGTGGACAGCCATACTATCCGATGATGTCGCGGTTAAAACGGGGAGGTTAATGAGAGTGCTTCCGCATTAACGGGGGGGCTCTTGGGAACCGGGCAATCCCCGACGCGGTGGCCAGAATCAGAAGAGGAGGGAACAATCGCTCTAGGAGGGGGGAAAAAAGAAACGCAAAAAAGTCTTTAAACGCGGGGGTTGGGGGGTATTGAAAAAAACGCGATCGACAGCTGCTTCAGGACCCAAGGTGAGAGCGGTCTATGAATCCCGAGCAGGTGGAGAATGAACGTGAAAAGGTGATTGTTTCCTGGAAGAAAAGAATGTTGAAAAGTCGTAAAGGGGAACTTCGCTGGTACATCATGGAAAACACCCGGCGACTTGAGCATGAAGGAAAACCAAGACGGGGGGGGAATCTCGCGTAGCGAATCAAGGACAGAAATCCAGAGCCGTGAACAATGATAATGAGGCTTGACACAATGAACACACTGGAAAATGCCGCACCGGCCCGTATGCCTGAGGAAAGGAAAACGGACGGAAAAAAAAAAGGGAAACCGTCAAACAGCGCCCGGAGTAAGTCTTAGCGATTGAGTTTCATCATACCACCCTGCATCGTTCGCAAAATCGACGGGAAACAAGCACGATGCTCTGGTTTTTTCCGTCGGCCGAGGCAAAAGTCCGTGGGACATCATTGAGGAAGGAAATGAATAAGGCCTGGGGGTTCCGAGGGAGGCAAACGTGAAGGCGTTGGGGACGCAGACCGAATGGAGGAAGCCCAGTTGAGAGGGAAAGAAAAAAGCTTCTCAGCAGCCCGGAAACAGTTAAAAGGTAACACAGAATTCATTCAAAAGGGGAACTCAAACAGCATTCCGACCAGGGGGGGGACCCCTCCGCAAACGAGGGGAAGAAGGTAGACTAGTGCAGTCACACCGAACGGCACATAGAATCGAGGCACGTAAGGGTTCAGTGATAGCTAAGCCAAACGCGGAGGAGGGAAGATTTCGGGGAAAGCCAAAAAAACTGAACTGCAGTCTTCAACGACTGCCCCCAAAAGGGGAGTGATCTTATTCTAATAAGGATCTTCTCATGGAGGAAGGGAAAAGGATCGATTCCAGTTTGGAACATTCCGAGGGGTTTTCCGAATCAAAAAAAAAAAAAGAGATAGGGCAAAGAAAAACTCATGGTCCTTGTTGCAAAGAAAAGTGAGGAGGAGGGCGGTAAAAGTGGCATTAGAGATTCACGAAAAGGTCGGCCTCGTTGATGGTGCCGGCCGGTGAAGGCACGAACAGCGGCCCACTCGGGTAAAAGTTCGAATTCACGTTGGGGGGGAATTCTTGGTTGAAACGGTGAGCTGGATCAAGGGCGCTGATACGCTTTGAATCCTGGGGAGGGACCAATGAGGGGGTCTGGCGAAAAAAAAAAAGAAGGGGGGGACTTCAAGTCTGGCGAACTCGCGATCGTTTAGGGTATTTGAAAATGATGGCCGCAGCAAAGTGCGTACGAAAAGACGATGGAGAACCCCGAATCGTCGAGATGGACCCGTCGATTTGGATTCGAAATGGCGGTTGTAATATCCAATCGCTCATATAAAAAAGCCGCCGTCGGACGTGTACAAAATCTTCCGATGAATTTGAACGCAGCAAAACGAAGAGGGAGAAGACAGCTGACGTGTCCGAGAAAATCGGGGGGGGGGGCGAGGTCTGGATTCTGGAAGATTGAGTTACCTAAACGAAGATGCAAAAGAAAAGGATGGGGGAAGGCACTCATGGCGCAGGTGGCCATATACCACAGTGGAAAGGCGGGTTTCGTCCGACAGGAAATAAGAACAATACGCGGATAGTCATAGACAGGACGGGATTCAAATATACAAAGTCAGGGTCTAGCCAGCTTGTTAGAAAAAAAAAAGGGGTTGCTGCTGTTCGCAAGACACCAAGAACGGTTCAATGATTAGCAAGATCATCTTTTGAGGGGGGGGTGGGGGAGGAGCACCTTAGGGTCTCCCTCCCTCGAAAACTGGGGGGGAAACGCGTCGGGGGAACCCCCAGGGGGCAATTCGGGAAAAGCTGGGTCAGAATAAAGGTAAACGCGACCATCATCGGAGGAGGTAACGAAGTGCCTCCTATGACACCTGGGGGGGCTTCGCAAAACCGACCCGCGGACGTATTGCTTAATGAGGAGTCGCATTAAAAAGCTTCCAATTACTATTATGTTTGGAGATACTATCCTCCCGATGAACCAGAAATCAAAATCCGCACCTGCGGAACGCCCCCCCAACCAAAAAGAAAACCTCCCAGGAAAAAACGTCCGCTATGCCGGGGCCCATTCCGATCAAACGGGTGCCCCCGATGGTGAGGAAATTTTGCAGAGGGGAAAATGTCGATCATGATCCGCGTGGAGTGTGGCAGGGAAAAAAAAAACCGCGACCGTGGGGGGGGACAGGGGCGGCACGTGGGGACAGGGGAGGCCGGTAAAAGTCCGTCTGTCAAACGGGATGATGAAGCCGCCGATGAGGCAAAGAGCTCCATAAAAAAATCTTCTATGGCGAGGCAATGAGAATGCGCCATCGCTGACCAACCGGCGATCAGAATAGAACAGCGGCGAAGCTCAAAGGGGTACTCCTTACACTAAGAGGGTACAGCCAATGAGGTTTCTTCAGGCCGGTGGAAAGAAAAGGGCCCGTCGGAATGGCAGTTATGGCTAAAAGGTGGAAACGCCCCAAATTGCAGCTGCCTAAGAAGGCCGAGTGGGCTGCACCAAAGGAAACGAGACAAAAATCTCGATGAAGGAAATCAACCGTGGAAAAGTTTTTCGCCAGTACAAGGTAGGATCCGGTGCAACGCACTTGGGAGCAAAAATGAATTGCTCCAGCATTCCAAAAAAAAAGCTAAGGGGGAGACGTTTGAAGGAAATGCCCTCAAAAAGCCTGAAGCAGAAAGACGCTGGTCAGGGCCTGCGGGCGGAAAAACACCTGTAATAGAGGTGATGGCCAGCGGAGGGGAGAGGAGTCCGATCCTTGAGGGGGTGAACAATGATGTGGGATGCTGGCACCGCATTAAAAAGGGATCAACAGGCAGCATGGGTTTATACGCGAGAAAGATAAACGATGAGCGAATGCAAGAAAAAAAGGGGGGATGTTGAGGGGCGCCTGTGCAACGAAGAAAGAACCGGAATAAGGGGGAACTGAACAGTCCGCGCTGCGAGAAATTCTTGGAAGGGAGGCGGCACGAACTAGTGGAGAAGGGACCGGAGCGGACAATGGGCTGACAATGTGGGTGACGTGGGAGAAAAGAAATGGCGATTTTTCTCCATTTCGATGCAAGAGTTGCGAAAGGGGAATGCCCGAGGGGCGTGCACGAAACGTTCACATGGGGGGGGCCCCAATGATCACGGCACATGCAGACCAAACAGCACATAACCTGCGGGCAGACTGCAGGCAAAGCAAAACGGTAAACAGGAAAGGCCATATGATGTTTTCCAAAAAAACCTCGGAGCAGTGGACGGTCAGTCGATTGAAGGGCGTCAAATTGGGGTCGGGTTGTGCGACCAAGCGATAGAAAGATAAAAGACGTGAAGGAGCCCTGTAGTTGAGCGATGAGGAAAGGCCTTCCCCTGAGATACGGGAGCAGCTGTTTCGAGATCGTAGTTGGAATAGGAGCGAAAAGAAACCTTGCCAGAGGAAAGAGCCCAGTGGACCGGGATCTGATCCTGTTCGGCAAGAAAAGATAGAATTCACGCCTCAGGAGAAAAAACGTCACCTAAAGGCCCGGGGCTGTACACGGGGCAGGACAGGGGAGGTAAACCGGCTCACATGAGTCTCGCAGGAAGAGTGGAGGAGAATCTGCACTGCCTGAGAACAATCCGGGAAGAAAAGCTCAGAAGCAAACCCAAAAAGAGAGAGACTGTCACATTTCCACATATCCCGGAGGTTTTCTCCGAAGAGGGGGTCAGCAGATCCTGAAGAGGGGAGGATTATCACTCATTTTTGAGCAAAGAAAATGGACGGGGCCGGAGTCGCGCGGCTTCGGACGGGAAAGGCTGGCAAACTCGGGGAAAACATACTGCCTTGCCGAAAAGTGGGAGTGTTTGCGCGGTGGGGAAAAGGTGGTCCAGACGGTTCCATCGATCTCGAAAAAGCAGGAGTACTCAGAGAAGTCATGTATGCCTTTGCAAAGGGGCCATTCGGCCTAAAACGGGCGCGAAGGAACGGGGGTATCCGGCCGGATTATCGTAAATATCCGATGTGGGGAAGGTCCCCTACCACCCATAAACTTTCATCGACTCGCGAAAGAGGAAAAGAGAAAAACCAGCTGGAGAGCGGTACAAGAAAGGGGGGTACGAGGAAAGGAAGTTTGCCCTTGAGCGGGAAATTTCTGCCAAGAAAAGGTTTTATGTGAGAGGAAAAGCTTGTGAATCGAGGAGCAAGCAAGAAAAGGGGCCCGCCCGCTGGACCTAAGGGGGGCATGACACGTCTCAAAAGAGAAATATCCACGCCATAACCGAAAGACTCGACCCTCGACCAAGGGAAAAGAAAATTTGGGCTGCATGCCATCATCAGGAAAATTGGGCGAAAAAACTAGTTTCGGAAAAGAGGTTAAAACACTATCCTGTTCGCGAAAAAGAGTTTCGACCGCACTCTATCCGGGCAAGGGAGAGTTGACACAAACCATCCCAATGAAAAGGGTTCGAGGCATTTCGCAGTAAGGCGGTTTAGGGTGAGAAGAGGGGGATCAAACCTCAAGAAAGGGGGATTACAAAAATGATAAGGAAATCTCAACGACAAAATGACTGTTCACAAAAGCCTCGCTCCATCGATTGACAGAGAAAGCTGGGGCCCAGAAAAATCGATATAGGGGCGGGCGGAAAGCCCGGCCCTAACGCGCTATCAGCACATCTCCTTTTCAAGGCAGCCATGACAAAAGGCTCACAAATCAACAAACGTCGACCGGACTTGGGGAAGGCTGGAAAATTCAATTGAAAATGCACCGTATCAAGTCCAGATCCAATAAGGGGCAAAAAAGGTCGGCGACCTCACGGGGTGAGAAATGACCCAGCTTAAAATAACGAGATGGCAGTCCGCTGGGGTGAAGAAAACCGTAATTGCGGCCGTAAAGCAGCTGAGGGATGGAGCGCTTCCACAAGGGGAAAAAGAAAGCCCTGAAAGGCCATCCAGCCACACCGAAGGCCATACCAGCAAAGAGGGAGAGGACAATTAGACTATTTACCCTCTATTAGCGGCAGTCGACACCTTGGTCGTCGATTTCTCTAAAAGACAGCGGACTTAAAATGTCCAGAAAAAGAGAATTGCCCCGGGAAAGCCTCGACGAATTTTCGGAAGGGTGGTATGGCAAACCCTCGAGCCTACTTCGTAAATAAAAAGAAAGAAGGTCAGAAGAAGACTTTATTACCGGCCTAGCGACGTACGAGGAAGAACGGGCCGAAAGAAAATCCGTACCAACCGTCAAAGAGAAGGGTTTCGCCAGCAAATCCTCTTGAGCCTTGCACCAAGCGTTTTACAGAAAATGACTCGCCAATTGCTCCAGAAACCGTGGACATTTTCATCACAATCGGGTAAGAAAACCGCGATGCTTGGTGGGGAACAATTAGCGACGCTACAAGGTGTATAGGGGTGGGGGGCTGCGGGGGGGTCCGGTCCCTCGGGGAAGAGGGGGTGGCTGGGTATTTTTGAAATTGAAAAGTCAAAATAAACCCCTTGGAGTTGAGCAGGACATAGAAATGCTGAATTCGAGGATACGAAAAAATGATACCTGGTCCCTTGTCTTCAAGGGGAAAACGTGGCTAGATGGCCCTCAAACTCGCAGGCGAAAAGTAAGCCATACTTCCGAAAAGGGGCGCTTTTTGGAAAAAAGGCTGACCTATTCACCCCGCAATTGGGGAAAACTCTTCGGTTGGACACCCAGAACCCAGAGTCCGTTTTTCAGAGGGGCGAGGAGGTGGATGACAAAGCTCGATTCGAATGTGGAAAAAAGGACAGAAAGAAGGCTAATCATTTGAAGGACGGAGGGGGGAAAAAGACCATAGAGCCAAACTCGAGAGACAAGGAAAGCCAAATTATGGCGGGTCTATTGACTCCCGAGCCAAAGGGTACGGTCCCTATGACTAATCAAACGCAGGTAGTGATTGGTACTGTCGGCCGAAGAAAAGAGGGAAATACCCGCGAGTCGCGTGGGGACCTCTGCCCACACAGGACCATGGATTTCCGACAGACATGTCTGGTTCTCTGCGCGTAAAACGAATCATTCTTCCGAGGAAGAAGTTTAGCAAGAGTTCACGCTTGAAAAGCCAGCGTCGTTATGGAGAAAAGCAACGGCGTAAGATCGACGGAAGGACCAGAAAGTCGGGGAGAGGACGAGGGGAGGCTGGGGGAAGGAAAAGCAATCACCTTCCCAAAAAACGCAAGACGGAATCGAAAAAGGAGGGGGGGGTTTCCCATCGAGACCATACGTAGGCAATACGTCGGCCAATCCAGGAAGGAAAGAAAATGTCCCTTTGACGCTATTGTCGAAAAAAAGGAACATGAAGGAAAAAAAAAAAAAGCAGAAAAGATTGGGAATCCCAGTGGGAGAGAAAAAAGGGAGATCAGCCAGCAAGGACTCACTTTTCCGCCCAGAGCGGGTAAAGTTCAATGGATCCACCCGTGCTTCCCGAAAGTCGGGTCCCACTCAAATGCCCGCCTCTCTTGGGGTAGGACGAGGAGGGTCAACAGGCCCGAACGTCGTGGGAGCATACAACGAGATGCGAGGGACGCCGAGGGCGGGGGACCCGGGAATAGACATTCTTCCCCTTAGCAGGGGGGGCCCCCTCTCAAAAAAAGTTGGTCTCGGTCGAGTCGGGACAATTCCAAATCTTCTCAAAAAGGAGGGAAAGGAGGAAGGGTCCCATTCGACTCAAACCAACGAGGGAAAAGCAAGTCGAATAGGACGCAAGGGTGGGGGGAAGGAGGAAGTCGCGTCGGGAAATAGGAAGAGACCGAGTGAGGAACTTGTCTGGCCCCTCGGGCCTGCGGTACTGCAAAAAGGGACCACTCCGTTTGCGGAGGACACGGGCCATGAAAAAAAGAAAGGGGTTTGTATCCATGAAGGGGTAGGGGGGGTGAAGCGTGAGTCGTGAACGGGTGATGCTCCGGCAAGCCTTTGAGCAGATCAATGGGGATAGAAAAACACAATAGTGGAGTGGCCGCACGCCCCTTAAGAAGTAAGGACCCTCAGGGAAGAGAAAAGGATTTATGTATTGAAGGGAAGACCTGATGGCCGAAGGGGGAGGGGGGGTGCTCGATGGAGAACCCCCAAATCGAGACTCCCGGGAAGAAGGGATTTCGAGAAACGATGCGGTGGAGGGACGCACCTCCAAGGAAAAAAATTTACACGCCGCCTTAGAGGACAGAATTCTAATAAGTTGACTCAAAATAGCAAAAGAGGAGGGAATTCAATTTTCCCAGCATGAAAAGAACGACATATCCAGAGAAACGGATCTGGATTCTGGAAAGTGACTACGCGAAGAGAAGGCGGCACTCATGCTCAGTCCCGGGGTGGGAGAAGAGAACACCGAAGTTACGGGGGGTGAACAGGGAAAAACGACCGTAACAATCCACACGCAGAAGCGCAGGCTTCGGGAATTTCAAAACAGCTCTCGAGCCTTGGCGAGCAAGGGAGAGAGGTTGGGGAAAAAGCGCCATCACCAAAAAAGCCCGCCCCCCCCGTAACAATCATCTTTCCTGACGCACAGGGGTGAGGGACTTCGAATCGTAGAGCGATTGGGGGCGGAGAGAGAGAATCCTGGAACAAAAGGGTGCCGGTTTGTCCAACCCCCAGGGGGAAAGCGGAATCGTCAGAATAAAAGGGGTTAGCGACATCATCGGAGAGTAGGAGAGCCGGGAGCCCGAAAATTCCCAGAGACCACTGGCAGACAAAAAAAAACGTAGTCCTCGATAGAGATAGGCATGGAAGGATAGTCCTGCTCAGACAGTAATTTTGTCCAAACATATCCGTCAAACAAAAGCCACCTGCCGGACGCCACTAAAAAAAACCGCCGGACAACAAAAAAAGAAAAAACCTTTGTAGAATCCATGTGGCCAAGAAGGGAATAAGTTGGTGCCCCGTATGTGAAATGGAAACACGAACTGTGAAGCGCGCCATGGCGCGCATGGGGGAAAAAAAACGGTTAGGGAAAAAAAAGAGAAGCCGCCGAACCGCGAACAGGGGTCCGGGGATTGAGAAGGGACGCGTACTTCCCGGATAGGCACACTAGGCCGTCGTGAACTCGGATGCCTGCCGGGAAAAAGGGAAGCGCGGAAAAGAATCTGTTTCGAGGGGGGGTGATGAGAGAAGCAGCGCCTGACACGACAAGGAAGAAAGAAACCGTGTCGCCCAAAGGGGGAATTGGAGAAAAGTCGGTCAACTAGTAACGAGGACATCCGACGGGTGTACGATGCCGTCGGGGTGGGGTGGGGAGGAGAGAAGTGGCCAGAGAAGAAAGAGTCTGGCAGTCGCCGCCTGAAAAAGGTGGCTGCCACAAAGAAAAACCCATCCTCGATGAGGGGGGGGGAAGAAAAACCTTCAAATGTGCACTGAGATAAGGAGGGGGGATTGATCCGGGGGGAGACGAATGAATTGCTACGCATGGACCCGCGAAAAGCGGGGTTCACGTTGGAATTTGAGAAGGAGGACAAGCAAGGAGAGCGCTCTCCAAAAAAAAAGAACGAAAAGAAAGGAGGGGCGAAAAAGTATCGATTTTTTTTGGGTTGGGTTGGAGGAACAAGCGAGGCGCTGAACGAAAAGGGAAGGAACCATAGAAGAAGGAACATAATTTATTTCTGTGAGAGAAGGAAATATAACGGTCACTTGGTATACGGCCCCAAGGAGGTTTGATCCGCGAAATAAGAAAGTGAGGAGATGCCGAGAGTAGTTCATTTGGAGGGGGAAAAAAGGGAAAACGAGGGGGAAGAAGAGCACGCGTTAGGGGGGGAAGGGTCCGCGGGCTTCCGAATGATCGGGTAAAAAAGGAGCAAACGGGGAACTAGTGGTGTCCTTAGCGATGGAAAAAAAAAATGGCTGACAATGGGGGGATTGGTCGAGCGGCGGTTGGCATAGGATAGTCTCCTGGTGCGCGAAAGAAAGGGTCAGGAAAAAAAACCGGGCGTGCACTAAGGTGGGGGATCCATAGGAAAACAAGCAACACAATAACCTGCGGCAATAAACCTCCGCGCAAAAAAAGGAGAAAGAAAGCGCCCGACAAAATCCTCTCTCCACAGGGGGGCTGATCTCGGGGAAGTTTCGATTGAAGGCGTCATGGGTCGGGGGGGATGACTACCAGGGGGGGGCTATATTTGACGAAAAATAACCGGTTGTCAAAAAAAGGACAGATGAACTGGTTGCAAAAAAACTAAATGATACGGAACGCCTTTGCGGGAAGTCGAGAGCGATTAGAGGGGGCCTTTGGCCACGATGTCGAGGGGAAACATGAAACTGAAAAAGCGGCAGCCTTAGGCCGCGAAGTAAGCCTCTGGGAACCTTCAACCGTACCCCGAAAGACGAAAAAAGGGCAGGAGGACGGTAACCCAGCCCAAAAATAAACTCGCTTTCAGAAAAAACAACAGCCCGACTGCCGGGTGGAATATGAC
>Ga0179593_1590612_pt1 | contig 11620 bp, 20 predicted proteins | sample CZODoug2_1_08_16_FD_185931 | JGI IMG/M metagenome (GOLD analysis project Ga0179593, IMG submission 185931) | Vadose zone soil fungal communities from Angelo Coast Range Reserve, California, USA - CZODoug2_1_08_16fungal (PacBio error correction) | ecosystem: Environmental > Terrestrial > Soil >...
ACACTGAAAGAAAAAGGAACAAGGGGGAGACCACCCGGGGGAAACGGAAAGGAGACCAGTAAAAAAAAAATTAGTCCCGAAAATCGTCACTCCAAAAGGCGTGTTCAAGACACACTGCCATGTAACTGAAAACCGGGGGGGGAGCCATGTGAAAGGAGGGTCACCCGGCGTGGCGTCAGGGGGGACGAACAATCCGGGTCGACCAAAAGCGTCAATATGGGGGGAGGGAACTGAAAGGGGGGGATTGGACTCACACTACTCATTCATATGCGAATCCAAAGCATCGGCTACGAACTCAGTAACGGGAAAAAAATAATGAGGGTTTAAACCTCCGAAAAAAAGGGCAATGCCCGGCCCGAAAGTTTTTGGTGGGGAACGACAGGTGAAGCCAATCACAAAAGGTCCGGGAGTGGATCGTAGGCCCAAAAAAACTCGCCCATGAAAGGTGGAATCACATCAGGACTGCCTCGCGCACTCAGAAAAAGGGGTGACAGGCGATTTAAAAAAGACCTGGCCTGAAACCGAGCCAATGCCAGATTTGGGGCACTCGTTTGGGAAAAAAAGCCCCGGTCTTGACGAACAAGGAAAGGGAGAAAAATCCATCAAAAGGAGGCTTGCACGGGAAAACATTTGTATCTAAGGGGCAAGGGAACGGGGAAAAAAAAAGCGGAGGTGCAAAACGCCTAGAGAAAAAAAGGGATCTCCAAAAAAAACAAAAACACTGAAAGGAGAAAAAAAGTCCTTTCGATCAATCGGCGCAGACCATCCGCAAACACGAAGTTGGCTGGTGCTCAATGAAAAGGACCCTCGGGGGGACAAAAAAGGGGGGGTCCAATTGAGGGGAAGGTGAACAGAAGACCGGATGGGGGAAACGCCGGGAGCAAGCAATGGCCTTTGGAAGACAGTAGCGAACAGCACTTGGGGAAAAAGCACGGGAACCCAGAGGAGTGAAACAAAGAAGAACGGCCTAAAAAAACCAATGTCAATTAGAACATGACAACAAACTCAAAAGAGGGAATGCGAGTGATAAAAAATGTCAGGGAAAAAAAGCCGGAAAGGGGGACAGGGAAATTTCGGGATGAAACAATAAGTGGGGGTAAGGGGGGGGAAGGAAAAACCAAAAAAAGACCCTGAGGGGGTGTACTGGCCCGTGATTACGGGGGGAACATTTGGAAGAGGAATACCTTAGTAAATAACGAGAAAAGGGGCCGGGACTTGGGAATGAACCCGGGGTGGGCCTGCCGAAAAAAAAAAAGAAGACCGATTATCCACCCGGATCCCAAAACCCCCAAAAAGGGGGTTTTCCCCGCCGGGGGTGGTGTGCCCTTGAAATCGTGTAAAAAGGGGAAAATCAAACAGTGAAAAAGGGAAGCGTAAGGTGGAAAGAGTTTTCAAGGGGAGAAGTGAACGCGGAGGGGATTGCGCCAATGCGGTCAACCATCAAACAAGAGGGGGGAAAAAATTCCAGTGAAGCCCGTTGTTGAGGGGGGGTGCAACAGTTTTTGGGAACGGAGAAGTCCTGGGGAGAAAAAGTGGGGTCTACAAAGAAAAAAAAGCGAGATGGGGGAGGAACGGCAGGGTTTTGACGTCCCCCCGGCCCGCGTAAAAAACCCAACCAACAGGAGGGGAACTCCAAATCATAGAAAACGGCAGTAGGGTGGGTGGGGCGCGGGGGGGGGGAAGCGTCATAGCGCAAACAGCAAAACCACCAGAAAAAAGCTGCTCTAAAGGGATTTTTGAAAAAGAACCAGAAACACCATAGGACCGCCGTGGGGTCAATGATGGAAAGCGCGCCCAGCCGAGCCTGTGAAGAAAAGAAAATGGATTGGGGGGAAGAAAAAAACGGCAAAGAGTTGTGTACCATTTGCCAAGCTGGGAAAAAATAGTACCACAACCAGAAACAGTTCGGAGTTTGTTTGTGGAGGGGGTTCTACCACTTTCTTCCAGAAAGGTGGACACCATCAGCGTCAAAAAAATGGGTGAGGAGGAGCCAGGTGGTTCCGGGGGGTAGGCGTGGAAGGAAAGAAAGGTGCAAGCCATTTCCGAAAAAAAGAAGGTGGCTGGTTGTCCCTGAATGCGAAGGGGAAGCTCGGAGGCCCAACGCCAGGAGAAGCCGTGTGAATGCCAGTCAAATGGGGTTTGCGAAAAGCAACACATACCAACACCCTGATCGATTACGGGGGATGGGGGGAGACAGGGGGGCAGTTCCCCTGCAAGTCAAAATCAGCGTTGGAAGGCCAACCTGAAAGGAAAGAGAAGGCCGGCCGGGAAAGAAGGGGTTTAATATCGAAGTGGGGAAAAAGGAGGAGAGTCATGGGCCGATTTGGAAAACCGCACCGGGGGCACGAAAAAGGCGGGGGTACTGATGTTTGGGTAAGCCGGTGACGGATTAAAGTTTTTCGAAAACCTACAGGAACGACGAGTTTGTGTAACCGAAAAAGACCACGCGAGACAAGGGGGGCCACAGGTCCGACTTACACGGGAAGGAATGGAAGACGAAAAGATAAATCCAAACCGCAGAAGCCAACCAAGCGAGCCAAAAACTGGGGGGTGGGGGGGTTGGAGGGGGTAGTGTCGGGTAGGTGCCCGCCGGAGGGGGCGAAAAAGAGGAATGCGATGGGGGGCAGGAAAAAGCCATGAGAAAACAAGGTCGCGGTGCACAAATTTCGTACAGTTTAACAGAACAGGTAAAGGGGAGGAAGGAGGAAAAAAATAATCATATTTGGATACTCCTGGAAAAAATCTGAAAGCCGGGAGGGAGAGTAGAAGGCCGACTTTGGGGGGTGGTCTCAACTCGCAGAGAAAAACACATCCTTTATGCAGGGGGGGAAGGAAGGGAAAGAAATTAGAAAAAAGAAGGAACCGGGAAAAGGAAGACCAAGGTAACTCGAACCCAACGCTTTGGGGGGGGGCCTTGGGGGACTTGCAGATCAAAAGGCTCACAACCATGAGGACAAGAAAAAAAAAAAGAAAGGGAGCCGAGGATCATCTTAAAAAAGGGTTTTTACCGTTGGGGAATTGTGTGGAAATGTTCGGAAAAGTGGAACACCAAAAAAGGTTTGGGGGGCCCCAGTGTCATTGACAACTAGGGAAAAGCCTCGCGCTTTTTTACAAAAGCAGCCGAATCCGAGGGAAGGAAGACGAACCACCGAGAAAACCGGGGGGGAGACACCATAATCGACAAAACAAAATGAGATTTAATAATGGAATTGAAGTAACTAGTAGACAAAAAAAGAAGTATTGACTGGTGGCTAACGTGCCTTTGGACAGCATGACTAGGAAATGGGAGGTCGGTGAACGGAAAAAAATGGGGGGTGCTGAAAAAGACCTAGAAAATAACAACACTCAAGAGGGGGGGGATGAAGTGGGGGTCAAACCCAAAAAAAACACTACGGGAAAACCCCTCCACGCGGCGGAAAGGAGGCACTGCCTCAAAAAAAAGGTAGGCCCAGGAGAAATGGTGAATCGAACCATTAAAGGAAAATGGACTACGTGAGGAATTTGGGACAGTGTTTTGTCGAGAAATAACACAAGTCAATAAACGTTATTGCTGGAAGGGCTCTCTCAAAAAAAGAGAGTAAAAGAAGATCCAAAGCTGAAAAGGAAAGGGGGAGTGTCCATCAGAAAGTTGGGAGTGGGGCCCCAAATGAAAAGAAGGTTAGGGAACTGGTTGAGGGAAAAAGCATTCGGGGAGCGGGAAGGGAAAAAGGACCTGGCGACCAAAAGTCTCTGGCGGAAAAAATTAGGTGTCAAAACCCCAACGAAGGGAGGAAAAGGGTGGGGGGGTGGGGGTCAATCATTTTCAAAAAAAGGGTCAGTCAGCAAAAGGACTCGTTCCACCCCGCCCCAATTACAGAAAGGGGGGGAAAAGGACGCAGGAGGGAAAAACAGACAATCGTGTAGGAAATAAAAAGTGAATTTATTTGAGAAAGGGATGTCGACGGCGGAGACAAAGAAAAGAATAGTTGGCGCTTGAATCCCGGAGTTGGGAGGGTCTAAAGCGCGAGGAAAAAAAAAAAAACACCAGGGGGGGGGAAGGGAAAATGGAAACAGGGGGGTTTTCACCAGCGGAATGAGAAAGGGCAACTTGGGGGAGGGGGGGAGAATGGTTTTAATCATCTTGGAAGCTCAACAAACAGGAGGTGGAGAAAGGGGGAGTGGGGGGAAAGGAGCGTCCCCGTAGGTAAAAGATCGAGTTACGTGATGGAAGAGAAAAAAAAGGGGGTAAGGTGCCGGTTTGATCTATATTCCGGGCCACAGAAAAAAAAAAAAAAATAAGCAGGGGTGGGGAAGGCGCGTAAAAAAGTTCAGCCGGGGGGATCTACGAGCAGACGGAAAAAAACGAATGGGGAGGAGGCAATTCGCTTATCGGGGAGGCAATGGGAACTAAAAAGTTACGGTTCGATACCCGCCACAGCAAAAAAAAGGGAAAATAGGCGGGGGGGGGAAAAAAAGACCCAGTCAGTGATTTCGTAGAGGGCGGCGGCAGCACCGGTAAAAAAAAAAAAGGCCATCACAACAGAAATCCAAAGTGGGTTGACGATAGGGGCGGTGCAGGTCCTATGTCCGCATTGGATTCGCTGGAAAAAAGGGACGCAAGGTTCAGGGGTCGGCTCGCCCCCTCGAAGGGAGGAAACAGGGAAAGCAGTCAGGGGAACTATACCGTCACCAAAAGGGAACAACATCCAGGGGTCACAAACGAAAGGAAAGCAGGCTTGAGCGAGTCGTAAGAGCGACCTTGAAAAAAAAAGCGGTATACAAGAGAGAAAACCCAAAAGCAAGGCAGCAGATTGAAAAATATTGGTAAAGGTGGAACTATTATGGGGCGTGAAATGCAAGGAAAAAGTCTGAAACCATCCGCATCAGATCAGGAGGGTACAAAAAGTGGCGGGCCGCAATCCACGAGCCTCGTACAAACAAAAAAAAAAAAAAGGTCCTACCTGCTCCTTGGTCAGGCAATAAAGCGGAACCAACAGAACCAAAAAGGGGGGTAATAAAGGGACTGGAAAAACTGGGGAACAGAAAACGAAAGAAGGGGGGCTAAACGACATAAAAAAAGTTGCGACGAGCAAGGGTGGGCAAAATGGGGAAAAGAACGTGAAGCCACAAAGAAAAAAAAGAGGAAAAAAAACCTAAAGATCCGGAATTGTGGGGGGGGGGGGAGAGCACACGGCCCCAGTTGTGGGGGAGGCATGTCCTACAAAAAATAACGGTGGTCCCGTATTACAAGGAGAAAGCAAGGAAACCCCGAGGGAACCATAATCTGACCCCAAAAAATGGGGTAACAAGTGGTTGAGGGGTAAAACCAACAAACTGGATAAGGGGGAAAAAAAACGTGCGGCTTCCTTGGCGAAGAGGACTCTACTGACCAAGAAAAAACTTTCGCTGAAAAAAAAATAAAGTGGGGGGGGGAAAGCAAAACCCGGAAGGGGTGGACCTCAAACCCTAAAGAGAAGAAAGTGTTTCTTACCTGACTGTAAAAAAAAAAAGGTTGCGAAAAAAGTCTGAAAACCAACTAACTGGGGAACCGCGGGGTTGGCAGGGTTGAACTGAAAGAAGGCAGAACAAAAGAAAGGACACGTTGGAAAAAATTCGAGGGGTTCAAAGCGTAAAAGGAAAAAACGTTAGCAGAAGACTACAAGACGGTGAAAAACCCCGGAGGGGAAAATCGGGGGGGGGGAAAGCAAGGAAGGAAGGAACGGTTTCAGAGGGGAAAAGGGAAACCTCAAACGCAGCAAGTGGGGTTATTTAAGGGGGTTGTACCGAAAAGAAAACAGGAAGAGGGAAAAGAAACGACAGCCGGGGAAAAAGGGGGGGGGGGAGGCCTCTGAACTTATACCAAATACAGGATTAACCCTCCCGAAAAACGAACCGGACAGGAAAAGCAATTTTTTTCGGAAAGACCTCTGGTCGGGGGAAGTCTGGAGAGAACAGAGGGCGCCAGAAAAAGGAGGGGGGGGATCGGGATCGGAAGAAAAAAATGAGGGGAAGGCCGCGGTGGTGCAGAAGAGGGGGAAGCCTAAGGAAACCCGGGAACGCCTGGGCGGACGATCCCGGTCTTTCTGGTGATAAAAGGAGGACCAATCCATGAGGGAAAAAAAAATTGGACTACAGTTCAAAAAAACAAGGTGAAAAAAGGGGGCGAATGGCGGAGCAGAGAAAAAAAGGGGGGAAATAACAAACACACAAGGGAGGCAAAAAGTTTCCGAGAAATCGCGCGCGCAGGAAATAGAGCGAAAAGGCGGGCGAAAAGGAGACAAGCAGAAATGAGGGGAAAACAAAGTGAGGTGCAAGGGGCAAAAACAGCAAGAACCAAAGCTGGAAAAGGAATGACAGCTGCAAAGGGGAGGAAAAAAAAGGGGGCAGAGGTCAATCCACGATCTAAAAAAATCCAGGTAAAATTCCAAGGACCCGACGGGGGAAAAGGACAGCCGGCACCGTGGATCAAAAAGGGGTCAGTGACGAAAGAAAAAGAGAAAGAACCTCACCCCCGACCATAAGGAGTCAAAACGAGGAAGTAAAAGGGAAAAAAATCATTGCCGGGTTTTTTCTTAGGGGGGGAAAAAAAAGGTAGGTGGGGGGTGTTCAAGAACAAGGACTGGGAAAAAGGAAAAAAACCAGGGAAAAGGATAAAGGGAAACATAAGTTTTGATAGCACGGGAAAGGGAAAAGAAAGATAACAGTATCTTGGGGACCCAAAGGGGAAAGGGGATTTTTGAAGAAAGGGGGGAAGGGGGTCCTGGGGAAAGACCACGCCTTGCAAATGATAACGCGGGAAAACCCCGTCCAGGGGGGAACAGGAAGAGGGGTTGTTGCTTTTCGGAAAAGACAGACGATCAATCAAGGGGGGTTAAGGGAAAAAAGAGGGGAAAAGGGGAAAAATGCCAAAACGCATGCCCTTAACGGCTGGTAGTCGGTAGTGACGGCATCACAGGTCCGGTAACCAATTCCAAAAAAAAAAAGGGTTTTTCAGTAGCACAAAGTTAGGGGTCCAAAAAAAAAGAGGCTGTTGGGGACAAGGCATGTGGGTCTGGACGAGGGGAAACCACCTGTGAACGAAAACAAAAGATAAGAAAGAGGAAAGGAAGGGTTCGGTTTTGGAAGGGGGCGCGGGAAACCAAAAAGAAAGGGAAGCATAGACTAGAAAAGGGCCTCGCCATTATTTGCGGGGAAAAGGAACGCAAATAGCGGAAAAAAGTCACGAAAGTGCCTTTAAAAAAAGAACGATAAACAGTTGGTGGGGGTTAAACGACACCAAGAGTACGCAGAAAAGAGATGGGTTCCAAAAAGAAAAAGGAAAAGCCCCAGCAAGCCCCCGGAAAGAAAGAAAACTTTTGGGGGAACGAAGTCAGAACCGTTACAATCATTTCCTTACTACCCCCAAACATCGGAAAAACTCGATTAGGGTTGAGGAGTTCACTTGTCAGAAAGCTCCGCAGGAAAAAAATTGGGGGGGTGGTCAAAGTTCGGTCGCAAAAGGGGGGAAAAAAGGAGGATTGTGACTTGAGAGAAAAGAACGGACATTAATGAGGACGACAACCATAATTGGGGGGAAGGGTTCCGCTGATTTACGAAACAAGGGGAAACAGGGAAAAAAACACATCGAAATTGTGGTACATGCATCAAAAGGGTGTGACCCCGGGAACAAAACAATCCATAGGGCGTATGTGCCAAAGAAGGGAGGGCAAAAATGGTTGGGCACGCAGGAATAAAAAAAGAGGTGAACCAAAGCAAACCTGAACTAAGACGAAAAAAAGGGGGAAACACCTGGTTCAAAGGGGAACGAGTTGGAGAGAAAAGGGGGGTAGAAGAAATCTGTGGGTAAACAATCGTGAGTTCTATATCCTGGGGGGGAAAAGAAAAAAAAAGAAGTGTTAACCCGTACCGGGGGGGAATGGATTGGTGTGTTTGCGGAAGGGTGAAGTTAGGGGAAAAACCTCTATCAAGGAAAAAAAAGGTTTAAAGTTAGCCATGCACTTGAGAGGATAGAACCGACTGGACAGAAGGTGGAAAAGCAATAATTACGACCACAAACACCAGGGGGGGAAAAAAAATATGGGGAAACCTCCAAAACCTAATTCGATCAAAAAAGGGGGAAAAAAGGGGACAGGAAAGGGTTCTTTGGGAAATTTTGGGAAGGTTGGGCGCCGGAGGGGGTCCCCGAGAAAATGAAATCAGGTGAAAAATAGGGTGGAACACAACGCCATAGGGATGCCAGGCACAGCTTTATTCCAAAAAACGACGTGTAACGCATCACACGAAAAAGGGGGAAAAAATGCCAAGGGCTACTCGCGAGTGAAAAAAAGAAGAAGGGGAGGGGTCGAAAAAAAAAAAAAAACTACACGCCGGGGTCTTTCTCTTAGACCGCAACAAATTGAAAGGGCAAGCGGGCCAAAATAACCAAACTGAAATGGTGGTCTTTGCCCGAAGAGAGATAAAAAACCGGAAAAAAAAAAATCGAATAATCCACTCAAGACTCCTACACGAAGGGGGCCGGGGGGACTTTTTAAGTAAAAGAGGGAAGATCCCACAGCACAAGGAGACCGCCCGAGGGTGCGAAAAAGGGAACTTACATCTTCAAGGAAAGCAGGGGGGGAACACTTTTTGGGGGAAGGGGGTACAGGGGGGGAAATGGGGTGAGAAAAAAAAAAAAAAAAAAAAACTAAAATGGTTTCCAAAGGGTCCCTGGGAACACAAGGTTAGAGCAAAAACTTAGTTTCGAAACATAGACACGCGAGGAAAGGAGCACCACCTAGAAAAGGGTAGACAGAACGGGTTTCAAATTGACACAGCCCCGCCGTCGACCCGAAAGAAAAGAGTAGATTTCATTAGAGAAAGAGCGTGGGGGAGCAACCTACTTGGCGGCGTGGGGGATTTTTTTTCAAGAAAGGGAAGGGGGGATGGGTGGAAAGAAAGATGTGTCTGCTGGGGGAAAAAATAAGGATTGGACCCGAACCGACAGGCGAAAAGGATGGGTGGGGGGGAAGCCAGGCAAAAGAAACAAACCGAAACGGGGTTAACAGGCCAATGAAAATACTCACAGAGGGTCCGCCCAAGACGCAGCAAAAAAGTAGGAAGAGGAAGGGACGAACGAAAAAAGGAGCTGTTGGCCAGGGGGGGGAAATTTAGTTGGGACGGGGGGAAATGCCTACAAAGGAACGGAGGGCGTTACCATGCTAGGGATATAAGACTCAAAAAACGGGGGAGGAAAGAGATAGATATAACGGGGAAAGCAAGGGCTATTTCCTCGTTTATTGGGGAATAGAAAAAAAGGTCCCAGGACTCCCTGAAAAAAGCCGGGGGTTTTCGTCTCGAATTCCATCCCCCCAGTGGAAAATCAAGGGGGGGTGTACCTTCCGATGAAAGAGAGGGTGCGAAAAAAAATCTAGCAAGGTCTGGGACAAACTTTCTGAAGGGGGGTGTGATCAATTGCAGTTCAAGGGAAGGAAAAAGGGAAAAAGGGAACCGCCAATTTCAACCCAGGAAGGGTTGAAGGTCAACAGCCGCTGGGAAACAGGCAAGCGTTAATAATATCTGTTACCGGGAAAAGATGGGCAAAAAGCCGTGAGGGTCAGAAAGGCAGAAAAAAATGTCGGAAAGAGAAGGGGGGTGCTCTGTAAGTTCCCTCGCGTTTTCAGGGGGGGATAACGCGAAAAGAAAAAAACAATGAGTTGGGTCAAGGGAACAAGAAAAAACCACCTTAGGGGTGGGTTTACCCCAGCGGGGCTTGAAAATCAAGCAACTTGGAGGGAAGAGGGGTAATATGCCCTTATCAGCGGTCAAGGGAGGGTTAAAAAAATTGGTCGGCCAATGGATGTCGGGGAAGGACTGGGGAACGTCAAGGCCAAAGAGGGGGGGCGGTACTGGAGCTGATATGGGGGTTAGGGGTCTATTTCCCGGGGGGGCAAAAACAAAAGAACATGGGTGGTGGGGGGGGGGAGGTAGGCACGTGAGACACAAATCAAACGGCGGAAAGCGGACATTCAAAGGGGGGGGGAGCGAACTTAGCGCAGGTAAAGGAAAAAGAGTTCCTATTATCCACCCGGTGGGGGGGGGAATGGTCTATACCCGCACAATATTGAGTTTGGGGGTTGAAGAAAGGAGCCAGCCGATGGTCCAGTGGCCTCGAACACCTGGTAGGCAAAGCAACGAACAACTAGGCAAAAGACCGGAAAAACAATCCTCAGAAAAAAAAAAGTTTGCGAACAAAAAGAAGGGTGAAAACGGCGGCTAGTTAAGCGGGGTTAGAACATGGAACGGGTTTCACCTGGGGGAGGTAGTCGCCTCAGGGCCAACTCCCGTCATGGCCAAAAAAACAAAAGACGTTTTCCCGGCATCAAAACTTTTAATACCGAACACCGGGCAGTAAAACATCCGGGGGTGGCAAACGCAGTTGGACAACGGCTGGGGACAAACGGCATCTCGAACAGGGGGGGGAACCTGCACTTCGAGCTACAAGAGGAGACAAACCTCAAAAAGTACCGGGTCAAGGGGGGAAGCTAATTAGGTCAGCAGGCCAACTGGGCTCTGGTCTTACATGACGAACGTCAAAATTCCTCATACGATGAGGGGAAAGGGGGCCCCTTGGCCGTTTCGGGGGGAGAAAAAAAAAAAGTGTGAATAAACGGGGTCCACACGGGCGCTGTGAATCCTTTGGTCGGGCAATCAAACAAAACTAGTCCCAAGTATGGTGGGGGGGATCGAATGGTCGGGGCCCTGGGCACAAAAAAGACTCAAAGACCGAGACGGGGAAAACATACTAATTCAGGGGGGGGAAAAAGGGGGGGGTGGATTATAACGTTAAAAAATCTCCAAAATCAAACCGAAAACGTTATGTGGGGATGGGCTTCTCCTAAAAAAACCACTTGGCACAGGAAAAAACGGACTTCAAGTCAACAGGACGGTGGGGTTCTTCCGGGCGAAGGCGAGGGGCAATGGAACTCAGAAGAAAAAAAAGTATGGGGGTCCCTTGGGTGCGAGTTCAACAAAACCACAACGGGTCCACTTGGCCGAAAAAACTGTTCGGATGAGTGCAATATGGACTCGACTGCCAAGGCCAAATGGGAAAGGCGTTGTAAAGGGCGGGGGGGAAAAAGCGGGGGTTAACCAGCGAAAGAAAAAGGGAAAAATAGTTTTTTCCCCTGCAACAACGAAAAGGATAATCTGGGGGCGAGGGGGGTCACCGGTGGACGGAAAGGTCAAGAAAAATCAGGAAGACGGGCCCACATAAAAAAGCGGAAACACTTTAACCGCACTTGGGGGGGAACGGTGTACTACTGTAGAGGAACCCGACTACACGGGTCAATGAAAAAAGACACGGGTGTTCCCTCTTCAGTGAGGGTAACCAATGATCCCTAGCCTCCTCACAGAAGTGTGCAAGGACAAAAACAAACAGGGGAGGGGGGGACCCACGTGGGGTTGGTTGAAAAATGATTGAGGTGGTGGCTTGCGAGGGGTCTTCCCCGGGGCGAACAAACGGAACCAGATATGTTTTTTATGAATAAAAGGGAAAACGACCGAGAAGAAAAATGATCGGGAGTCCACGCAGCCGGCCAATGGGGGTGCTATGTTTTCAAGGGAGAAAAAAAATTAACCCTCCCGAAATCGAAAAAAGGAAAGG
>Ga0179593_1607465_pt1 | contig 11620 bp, 12 predicted proteins | sample CZODoug2_1_08_16_FD_185931 | JGI IMG/M metagenome (GOLD analysis project Ga0179593, IMG submission 185931) | Vadose zone soil fungal communities from Angelo Coast Range Reserve, California, USA - CZODoug2_1_08_16fungal (PacBio error correction) | ecosystem: Environmental > Terrestrial > Soil >...
TAACTAGCGTCCTGGAGGAACAGCAACTCCATCGCCGCGACGGCCCCCTCCAAAAAAACGACTAATTCGCACGCGGTTGAAACTGGAGCCCAACTTGGCGATTACTCTGGAAAAAAGGAAAGGGGGGGGGACGGGGACAGACGTCCCGGCTTTGGGCAAGTCGTCCAAAGCGCCCCTCCTGCAGGACAGACTGGTCGAAGGAAAGTCGCATTCTGCATCGAGAGCGCTTCTAACACTATCGCGAATCTAATGAGGAAGAGAAAGGGAACAGTGGAAGAAACTAAATACGCAGCCGCTCCTCTTTAGCGCTGGATATTACTCCCTAAGCCATCAGAAGGAGGAAGGTAAAGAAGCTGCGTGACGAGCAAAGGGACCATCCCTATCTCTTACCAGGATCTCAGGAGAGAATAGAGAAAAAGGGAGGAAAAGAAATCAAGGAGAAACTCGGCCACAAAGCAACAGTAGGACCTTCAATGCTGCCCGGGGGAAAAGTTCCGTCACCAAAAAAGAAGCGTCGAAACCTACGTAGTTTCCGGAAGCTCGTGAAAGGGAGGGAAACTAGAAAGGCGCATCTACTTAATTAACGAAACGACTGGGCTGAGAAGCGTAGATCAGACGGTCCACAGAAGAGACGGATTGTGTCTTCAGATTTTTCCAAAGAAAAGGGGGGTGGAAAGGGAAGAGGACGAAGAGCTTGGGGGATGGGCCAGCGATCATCCGGATAGCAGGGTCCCTCATAGATCGCCAGTCAGACAAAACGACCTCGGGGGTATACCGTAGAGAGGCCACTTACTCCATCTGCAAAGGGGGGGGGGGATGGGAAGGGAGGAGAGAAACGTTTCCGGCAAAGAGCGGAGGAAAAAGGAATTGGAGTGAAGAGAGGGTGAAGAGCAGGTCACCCCTCTATTTTGGCGAAAAGGAGGACGACGAGGCGGGACTAGGGGGAAAAAGCTGCGAAAACGATCACCATACCTGTAGGTCTGGAGATCGCATAGACGTGGCTCAAGACGGGGAAAAAAAAGACACTAAACGGACAAGCGTCGGAACTCTGGATTGTCTCTCCAAAGCTGCAAAGGCGACCGCGGAAGAAGAAAGAAAAAGCCGAGATAACATGGGCAAGGGAAGGGAGCAAGTCTGTCCGGGGAGGGAAAGGGGAAGCGCGAGGTTCAGCACGACGGCGCGATAACCTCCGTCGTGAGATCATCGATTCTGAGGAGAAGGAGAGCGGGAGTGCGGAAAGAAATAAAAGCAATCCCAAGGGGGCCTCAGCCGGGGAAGGGATGAAAAGGAACCACATACATCTGAAGAGGGATGAGCCAATAAGGTCTGAAGGTCCGACTCACTAGGACTTCTTCCCTGCAGCTATCCTATGGAATAGAGAGAGAAGCAAAGGAAGAAAAAGTATGACTAAAAGGGTGGTGGGTTGTGTAATAGTTTGACAACGGGGAAACAGATAGCATCGGAATCATGCAGAGGAAATCGTGGGATAGAGCGAAGGCAAGGAAAAGAGTTCTCACAGGGCAGTCCCATATGCCGCCTAATCACCTGAAGCAAAAAAAAAAAGGACTTGGATCCATCTATGGGGGCCTGGGAGGGGATTTCAATGCGGGCGAAAAGGGGGGCAGGTCGAGAAAAAGTTAAAAGAACGACAGCATATGTGGCCATGACAGGGAGAAGGGATGTTGAAAAAAAGGGGATGGGAAATGCAGCGGGGGGGATCAGTAAGAAGGAACGAGATCGCCACGACAAAAAAGTCAAACAAGACTTCTCCCTCGCTCACAGACACCTTCGCCACAAAGGAGGGGAGCCTTCGGGAAGAGCCTGACAAAGGGAAGACCGTGACACGACAGGCGGCGCGCAGATGAAGGCTCGGCGAGGGCAAGCATGGGGTGCTGCCGGCTAGCCACTCGTACTGGGAAAGAAAGGGAAAAAAAGAAAAGTTAAAAAAAAAAAGAGAAGGAAAGAGGGGGGGGCCATAGAGACTCACCGGAGGAGGACAGAGAGAGATAAATGGGGGTGCAAGCGGGAAGAGGCAAAGAAGTGGAAGGAGTAAAGACAATACTAGCGTTTTGGCTAGCAAAAAAGAAAAAGGTGCGGGGCAAAAAAAAAAGAGAAAAGCGGCGGAGGATGAGCTCAGGAGGGAGTGTTAGCTGCGGCTTGAAGAAGAGGAAAGAATCGATCGGGCTCGAAAAGCGGCGGTGAGGAGAGGGAGGGGAAAAACCGTTAAGGTTGCGCCGGTCAGGTCGAGAAAAGGACAGGCTGGAAACAAGCTCCAAGCCCTGAAAAGAAACTGACAAGGAGAGCGGCCGCAATGGCAAAAAAGAGGGGCCTTCGGGTTGGGGCAAAGGAACAGCTCCTAATAGAACACCAAGGCTCCGCATTGGAGGAAGAACCCTGAAATTGAGAGAGGAGATGGACAGAGCCTGCATTGCAGGCGCTATGGCCTGTTGACGACTCTTAAGGAAAGATCAAAAGAAAGGAAAAAGCAGGGGGGAGAGGAAAGGGATTGTCTTAAAGTTTCCACAAGGCTTCAAACCCACAAACGAAAAGATATAAAGAAGGCGAAACGCCGACCCCTAAATGGCCTCCTTCATTAAGCTACGGGGGGGCCCGCTTCACTGGCACTCTCGCATCCTCGCGAGATGTCCGGGGGGCCTCGAGATGAGGGAAAAAACTGCTTTATCATCTCTTGGCCTCAAATCGAAGATCGGGAAAAGCAGGAAAAAAGAGGGAAATCCCTCTCGATAAACCAAAATTTTTCGTAGCTGGCAAGGTCGACCGAAGACGAGGGCAGAGGCAGGGACCGAGAGAGAAAAATTTCCTACGGCGGCGTCTTGGTGCCATTACCGGCGCAAGACAATAACGGGAAACCTCAGAGGATGCAAGTCAGGTTGGCGATCTCGGCAGCGGGGGGCAGGGGTCTACACAAAGTAAAGGAGGGGAGGGGGGAGAGCAGCCGCGGTGGATCCGGTAGTAAGTGGGAGGGGAAAAAAGTTAAAAAAAGGGGGGGGACCAAGCTCGTTAACCAGGAACGTCACACACAAGGCATTGGAAAAGAGACAAGAACGAGAAGGGACAAAGACCCCACTCGTCAGCCGTACCTACAATATAAGAGACGGGGGGAACCGAGGGAAAGGAGAACTGGACAAAAACCGAAGGAGACTAAAGCGACTATGAGGAATATGCGCTGCAATCGATCCGAGTGGCCCAAAGAAAAAAGATAGGGACGGCTATGGCCAGATCTTCGAAAGGCCACAGAAACCAACCTCGGGCAAAGGAAGAGGGTTGTCGGAGACACTAGAAAGCCCGGCGAAGCACCAGTAGCTTATGGGCAGAGTGAAAACAACCTTGACTTCGTGGGCTGCCGCTCAGGGACGACGCGGAAAGTCCGGTAGTGAAAGTTTTGGGGGGGGAATGAACTTTAGAAGGCAAGGGGCCAAGGGGCCGCCATCCTGCTTGAAAATGGAGGAAGGACGCCCGGACTGACAGACAAGCGGAGCGCTTATCGCATCGGGTTGTCAGAGAGAGCGAGGGAAAAAAAAGGAATAGGAGATGGGAGGCAAGGTAAACCGGGGGGCATATGGAAAAAAAAAGATAGAGCAAAACCGACTAAGGGGGGGAGAAAAAAGTCGAGGTCCCTGCAACTCGTAGATGGTTAGATCCGAATGAAAGCTGGGAGGGCTAAAAGAGAGGCATATGCCGTGCATGCGGGCGGCGGACCATGATTCCTCGCAGAAGGGATAGTCAAAGGAAAAACACAAAGGAAAAACGAGAGGAGGGGAGGAACCTGCGCCACTACCGGAACAATCCTCGTGCCAGAGCTCGATGGCGGTGAAGGAAAGACAGGAAAAAAGGCGTAAGATTCGTCTATCAGAGCTGGGAGGTAGCGGCGGGGGGCGCTCGACCTCCATAGATAGAGAGACGCTGCGCCTCTAAAAAAAGTAGATAGGGCGACGCGGAGAGGGGGAACGCCTTTAGTTCTCGCAGCCATCACCTCCATCAAGAACGGAAAAGAAAAGTCATCGGAAGAAGAGAAAGGAGGCACTCATGTGACGAAAAGTCACCACATTCCTAGACGCTGGGAAGAGAGTGTGGAAAAGGAAACTGAAAAGGAAAGGCGGAGTGGGGGGGCGGCTGAAGGCCCTCGCGCCCCTGCCAGCGGAAAAAACTTGTCACGGAGGGCGAGGAGAGTCTCGGAAACAAAGTCGTAAGCCTAAAGAGATTTGCCAGCGAACGGAGAAAAGAGAAGAGGGGAGAGGTTTAACTAAACTAAAGAGAAAGCCGAAGGGGGAAAAAAACCGGGAGAGAGTGCGATAGCTTCAGCTAAAAGCCAAAGAGCGCTGACCATAGAGATCGTCTCAGGGAGAAAGTTAAGGGGGAGATCAACTCTCGACTGTCGGCGCCTTCACCAGTGTGTAATGGCGAAGACAAGGGCAGAAGGATAAGGGGGGTCCGTCCACAAAACAGCCGAGGCTCTATGTTTCCGCTCTAAAGAAACAAGGGGAGGGTCAGGAGAGGGAAAGGGTCAAAGAAACAGCTATACGCCGACGCTTCGAGAGGTAGCAGGAGGCAGATCTTGCTCAGCCACACTACGAGGTTGGGCTGGCATAGTACGAGAGCCAGGGGGGGGTCAGATAGCATCGCCGCGAATGTACGAGGGTGGAGAGAAAATCCACAAGGGACATCTCATATTCAAGCAAGATCGAAAGACAGCGCCTGACGGGGGGAAGAAAGTAACACAAAGGGTACGAACAGAAGGAGCACCAATCATTGGAATTGACGGCGGAGTTGAAGGTGAAAAGGAGCAGGAGGAGGGGAAGGGGAGAACTAGAACCCAGTTGGCGAGGCGGCAACCCCTGGGTGAACTTGGGGGAACAAAAGCGATGCAGGAGGAGAACTAATATGGCGGGAAAATACTGGGGTGATCCACCGCGATGGTGTCGGGTCAAAGCGTGCTTGAAAGGGGGAGGGTCTCGCAGGAACTTAACCCAGAAAACGACAGACAAACGCTCGGAAGAAAGGCAAGGTTAAAGGGGGACGAGAAATCTTCCCTTTATGGGCGACTCAACCAAAAAGTGCAAGACAGGACCACAGGAGGAACGGAAAGAGGGGCCCGCTTTGAAGTGGGGAGGGTTCATCAGGACGAAACTCGGCGCGAGAAAGGGAGAAGAAAAAGTGAAAAAGCGATCTGCGCCGCAGGAGCGGGTCACATGACGAAAAAGCCCAAGGGGCCTCAGAAAATTCATTGAGACAAGAACAAAGACAGATCAGCGGTGCTAGCAGAAAAGAGGAAGCGGGGAAAAAAAAGGGGCCAGAAGGGGACTATGCCGCGGCCCTGCAGGACGAATCCGACGTCAGGGAAAGGACTCCCAGCGATACTCACATGTGGGTGGGGGGAATCAGGGTAAAATTTGGCCAGAAAAACGAGAACCTCTTTCCTCAAAGTGGAAGAAGAACAATCTCGTCCGCCCATACGCCGTCCAATGCAAGGCCCGGAAGCGAAGAGAAAAAGCGGGGAAAACTCCTGCGCTGTAAAACAAGGCTAAGAAAAAAATGAAGAGAGAGGAGATGAAATAAGGGACAAGAAAAACGCAGAAGGTGGTGCCAGGGCGTCAGGGGAGGAAAAAAAAGGTAAAAAGGGGAGGAAAGAAAGGTAATCGTTAGGATCAAAGAAAAGGCTCTTCAGCTGAAGGTGAAGGGGGAAAAAAAGTCAGAAAAAGACGAACTCACGCCGGGGAGAACGTCAGCCAACGAACGCGCATAAAGAAGCGTCGTCGGCTTGGAAAGCCTCAGCAGATCGCCGTGACAACCAGGAAGCGCAATAAGCCGAAGAGAAGAGAGGCTAGCAGTGCACGCAAGAGATGTTTGCGGGGCCGTCGGAGTTGGAAAAAAAAAGAAGAAAGGGGAGAAAAAGACGGAAGATCCGGAACGATTGCCCATTTTATCTAAGCTCGAGGAGGAGGAGAAGGGCAGGGGAAGAGGGAACGGCGGAAAAGGGGGGGAGCGTCCATCGCAAATTACGAGCAGGGTGCAACAAAAAAAGAGAGGGGAGACACTAGCGATCTCCCTGCCTCGATCTCGTAGCTTCTTCGACCGCGCAGGCGAGAGATAAGAAAGTGGAAAAAAGCGCATCATTGTGCGGCCAGTGAGGAGAGTGAGATGCCGGCAAAGGGTTTGAGCACGGGAAGCGCAATGTGAGAAGCCAAAAAAAACTCCTCAGGCTTCAAGCCATGTTCCACCTCGGCAGTCCAAAAGGAGGGGTGCGCCTCCTCTCCCTCATTAAGAATTGGAACATTTACCCATGCGCCATTACCGCAGGGAGGTAAGGGAAATAGGTGACTGAGCGGGAAGAGAAGAATTATGTGGAAGGCTACTGGAGAGTTAACCTTCTCAAAGCCGCTAATGAAAAGGAGAGGGGGAGGGAGCTTCGTGCGTTCGTCAAATGTTGCCACGCAGGAAAAACCCAAAAACGCTCCGAGGAGACGAGGCGCTTCACGACGAAAAAAAAAATAAGGAAAGCGTGCAGTGAGCACACGAACCGGTCTTGAAGCCAGCCGGCCAGAAGGAAAGCTCGAAGAGGAGAAAGGGGAAACGGTGGTTCCCTTGTCAAACTGGCTGAGGTTGCGTCACTCGTTCCGCACGCCGCTGGAAAGATTAGACGCGAAGGGGATATCATCTCGAAGGGGAATCAGAAACGGGACACCGCCATTGAAGGCGGCTGGCAGGTCACCCGAGGAGGGGGGAGGCAAGGGTGGAAGCGGCGCGGACTATTTGGAACGGCTGTCTGGGTCGCCTTACCGGCAAGGGGAAAAGAGAGAGGGGGACCGGTCCTTCGTCGGTCCTTCAATAGCTGGTCGACCTCGATGGGAAAGGATAAGGGCGAGAAGGGGGAAAAACCGATCATAGCTGGGGTGAAGGAGGCGGAAGCCTAAATGGGGACACGACCGGTTCTACCTAATTATACATTGCTCATTGGATCGGGTGAAAAGCCAGACTTAAAAAAAGGGGCAGGGGAATAAGTCAAAAACATCACTCATGTACTCGAAAGGGGTCCACAAAAAAAGGGCGAAGAAGAAAAAAGGCAAATGCGCATTAAGCGTCCCTTGCCTATGAAACGAATCCAAAATAGGAAGAACGAGGGGCAGCGGAACTATGAAGGGGTAGCTGCTCTATACTTATCTCGATCGCAAAAAAAGATGAAAGAAGAGACGGGCCTCTATCTCCTAACCGAAAAAACCTCAGCCAGGCGTAGCTGAAAAAGGGGAGGGGGGGCTTATGCTCATCTCAGAGGGTATCTACAACCAGTCTGCCTTCCTCTATAGACCTGTAAGGGAAACCAAGGAGTCGTGTTCGGGCAACGTTACGACGCGGCAATAGCGTCCACGCGGGGGGGGGGGGAAAGCAACTTTCTCACAATGGCCGCAGAGGGAGGCCTCCTCTTGAAACGGGCGTTGACAGTCAAGGCGATGGGGAAGAGAGTGACCATGAGGACTGCTCCACGCGGGGGAAAAAAAAACGAGAATTAGAACAGTGCTCGTCACTCCTCAGCTCTGGGAGCTTTCGAGACCTTGCTGGAGGCGTAATATTTAACAAAAAAACGCAAAAAAGGAGGAGGCGGAGGGGAAAGCTTCGCGCGTCGCGGCTCGTTCGAATTGTCCGAATGGGCAGGGGTCAGAAAAAAGAGAAAAAAGCGAGGAAGGAAAAGAGGCCGAAAGGGGCGGGGGAGGCGACCATCTTCCTCTCATAGGGCTCTCAACAAAGAAAATCAAAAACGCGGGAGGGCGTAGTCTCAGCTACCGTCGCCAAAGCCCAATCTCTAAGATGCCCTCCTCGCAAGGAAAAAAGAGGAACCAGTCTCAAACTCTTGCCAAAAGTATTAGAGCTATCGGGCGTCTCGTCGATTGATTTGCGCGCGAAAAAACAAGAAATAACAGAGCTGCTAAAAAGAAAAAAAAAAAAACGGATGAAAAGAGATATATTCTCCGGGAATAGATACGATAAGGGGGAGGGGCGCCAAAAAAAAAAAGAACCGGGACCGAAGAGGATCAGACTCTACTAATAGAACCGGGCGAAGGATCTTCACCTCCCACGCCGAGACTCTTGGCAGAAGTTGAGGGGGAGGAAGGGGGTACCTGACTAACGACCCCGCGCGTGGCAAGCTTGCTGAAACTGCGAAGGAAAAAAAAGCATTTTCGAAAAGAGACACTTTCCTCCTGCTTCAGACTTCGCGGGGAAACTAGCGCGCCATCGGACGGAGAAAAAGAGGGGGAAAAAGGAACCAGAAAGCCTTTGCGCAACTTCGTCGGCAGCGTAAGCAATAGGAGAAAGGACGAAAAACGGATGGGGGAGGAAGGGAGAAAAGGGGGAGGAAAGAGCAGGGGTGCAACTCCATCCCGAGCGATAAAATCGCGAAAAAGAGACAGAAGCATGGAAGAGTGGAAGAAAAGAGCGGCGACGGGGGGCTGCAAAGAGCCATGGTTTCCACAGGAATGCAAAAAAACCTGGCGAAAGGTGCCGGCGAAAAGGGGAAGACCACAAAAAACAGCCGCGTCATACTCTATTTTCCTCGTCGCACGCGCAGGCATGCACGCGGAAAAAAGGAAAAAGAAAGAGGGGACGCGACGGGGCTTGACGAAAATGATAGAGCCGCGCAATCCGACAGACCGTAAGAGACAGGAAAAAAAGATGAAGGGGGAAGATGGTATTTGCCGATCGGCCATCGCAGCGGATTGTAACGAAGTTGAAAAGAAGAAGAATCAGGGGATTGAGCTCGGTAAACATAGATAGGGCGAGCGCCTTCTGGGGGAGTCCAGGAGGACCTTCTCAAAAAAAACTGGCAAAGGGGGGGGGGGGCGGCGCGTTGCAGGAGCTTGACCGTTCTCGGTCAAGGGAGAACGGGGAAAGAAGAAAGAGGCACCTGGGTTTGAACAGAGGAAAGAGCCAATGTGCGACTTCGGGAAAACAGGATGCATGAGAACTGGAGCGGCTGCTTGTCAGATCACAGCCGGATGGGTCTGGTTCCGAAAGTACATAGAATCAATCGCCGCCAATAAACGACGCGAAGACTAGAAGGGAAAGGCTCGGTTCCACGCTGGATTGGCTCCAGCTTGCGCCGGGAATGGCGACCAAAAAAAGAAAAGGAAGAGCGCCGAGGCTACATTCAAGAACGGAAGAAAACGCCGAGATTTGCCAGCTCCGAGGCGGGTTCAAAAAAAACGCAAAAGAAAGAACCCCTCTCGTCGAGATGAAATCCGGAAAAGAAGGGTCAAAGAGGGACGGGGGTGGGCTAAATATCCAACATCACGAAAACATCAGCCAGTTCTTGAGGGAGGAACCACCGGAGAAAAAAGCATCAAAAGGGAGGAGGGGGGGAGACAAGAAGCAGGTCCTCCTTCTTATTCCGGCTGACCTTCAAGCTACGCCACGTCGAAGGGGAAACGAAAACAGAAGGGGTTTGTTGTGAAGGGTGTGCAACTTTAGAAAGATAAGATCATCGAGCTCGCGTTCCCGCATAAAAAAAATGGGGGCAATATGGAGGAAAAAGAAAGAACCGGGAGAGGATCACATTCGTCAGGCCCTCAAAAAGAACAGGGGAAGGCTCCACAAGTCGGTCTCCAGTACGCAGGGGGCTCAATGCGCTCCCAAATGTTAGAGGATGGGAAATGGGGACGCCACTGAACGGCATGATTTTTCATGACGACGCGGGAGTGAGATTGAAAAAGGGGGGGGGATTGAAGAAGGGAGGAGCTAAGACACCACGCGCCTCTAACCACTAAAGGCTCATCCCTCCTGGACTCTCACCCCTCACGGCGCGTCCTAAAGACTCCACGAGAATGCCTCTTCGCAAGGCTGGGCAAAAAAAGGCCGGAAAGGAGAGGAAGAAGCAACGAGATCTCTGCCGGCGAGGCTCGAGTTCACGCAAGAGAGGGAGAGAGCAAAAACGAGTCATAGGGGAGGGGAGAAAACTCAAGAACTCGAACAAAAACTGATGGGGAAAAAAGTGCTCAAACAGGAGAAAAAGAGGAAAATGCGTCCGGATCTTTCCTAAGCGTACGGAGGCGCATCGCAGGAACTGCGAGAAAAAAAATCCTCTTGCGGCAAAGAGCTAGCGAGAAGAGCTATCTCGTCTGCTTCTGCGCACGCTTTAGTGGGGGAAAAAAGGAAAAGGCTTAAGGGAACTGTTGCGAAGACGCAATCGTCGTGTTTTGCGCGCTGTGAAGGCCGCGGCGTGAAGTGAGAGGCCGGCCGGGAAGGTTGAGGGGGGAAGGGAAAGCGCCGAATTAGATTCCCCGCTCTCCTCGAGGCAATCAAAAAAGGGGGGAGACTAAAGAGCCGAACCTCCATTTCAACATCGGACGTCGTTCAGCGGCCAATCCTAGAAAAACATTGAGGAACGGGAATGCTTCAGCAGGCGAGAACGCTTGGGGGACTAAAGAGGAGAAGGGGGGGAAATTAAAAAGGGGGAAGGGAACATGGGAGCGACGATTCCTTAAAGCAACAGACAGTGAGCGCCGAAAAGGGCTCATCGATGCTCAGCGATGCTGGCAAGGTGCCAAAAAGGAAAAAAAAAAAAAACTTCGCTCAAAGCGAGCCGTCAGAAAGGACGCCTACGCCCCCTTCGTCGAGGCACCGGCGAAAGGAGGAAAGGTGAAAGGGGGAACTAAGACTGCACTGAGCTCGCATATGAAGGTGGTGTCCTGTACTCAACTAAAGGCAAAGGAGGGGAGCATCACTTTCCGAACGCCTAACCCCTATGAGGAGGAATAGAAAGATCATCAGACTGCGGGGGGATCGCGCCGTCTTCCAGGATGAAAAAGGACGGCAGATAAACTAGAAAAGGAGGAGGAAATTTAGCAAGAATTGCTCTTGCGCGTCTGTCGCCATGACCGCGCAGCGGGGGAAGGAGAAAGGTGAAAGATCGGGCTGAAGCTGTTCGCGTCGTTTCGACCCCCGGCCACGATACAAAAAATGGGAGAAAAAACCTAACATCTGTGATCGTACAAGGCACCCGGGGGTATCCTAGGGAACAAAAGATGGACCGGGTCTGCCACATTTGCAGCTATTGGGTGCCAAGCTCGTCCAAAAGAGAACACAAAAGGGGGAAGTTTGCCTCGTTCTCAACAAAAGAGATGAGCGAACGGTCAACTCTTCACGTCAACGAAAGGAAAAATCCAGGAAAGAAAGGGAGGGACCGCGGATGGACGGTCACTGGACTCCCCCCCATCTCTAACCGAGGGAAAATCTAGGGAGGAAAACTAGAAGAGATCCGTATCATGGCAAAGAGTAATCATCTGCTATTTCCTCGAGACTCGAAAAAAGAAAAATCTTCAGAAAAACTCGTACTGGGGACGGCTTGTTTTAATGCGCAGATCTAAATTCGAGCCCATGAAACGCGGGGGGACTGGAAAAAGAGGAGGGAAAAATTACAGTCGGGGGGGTGACTACGCTTAAATATAGAAAGGCACTGGGGAAAAAATTCTGGGGGGGGGAGGAAGCGCCGTTCAGGGCCACAATTTCGACCGGCATCGGCTGAAGGAACATCGCGCTCGGGGAAATCCGAGGACAAGCTGATCGTAGAAAGCAGAGGGGGGAAATGCCTGGGGGGAGATGGCACGCCTGC
>Ga0179593_1593493_pt1 | contig 11619 bp, 17 predicted proteins | sample CZODoug2_1_08_16_FD_185931 | JGI IMG/M metagenome (GOLD analysis project Ga0179593, IMG submission 185931) | Vadose zone soil fungal communities from Angelo Coast Range Reserve, California, USA - CZODoug2_1_08_16fungal (PacBio error correction) | ecosystem: Environmental > Terrestrial > Soil >...
GCGCAAACTTCTAAGATTCCTAACTTCCTTCAGATGTCCCACGGGGACAAGAGAAGTCTGCGCTCTCAATCACAGGAAAGGACCCTCCCTTCGGCTTCCGAAAGAGGGGGAGTCGCAAGGGTTAGGTAGGGGGGGAGGAGTTTGAGGGAGACTCTGCTGCTTTCCTCCTAGCGACTATCCGACGGAGGGGGGAGTTACAGGGAAAAGGGACACCGCGCGATTTCCTTGTGCCGAGACCCCCGCAATCCAACCAACTTCTTCCAAAGGGGGGTTCCCAAAACGGGCGACCTGGGAGAAAGGCGCAAGAGGGCTGTCGTAGACCGGGGAAAAGAACGCTGCCAGAGGGGGTACCGGCAGAGGGGTGAAGCGATACCGTTTCCATAGGAAAAAAAAAAAATTGCTTTCCATTGGCCGTGGGGGGGTTACGGGGGGGAGGGAAGGACTTGGGGACGAAAGCCAGGGAGGGGAAGACTTCCTATCTGGAAACCGGGCGTGCTAAGGGGGGGAGGGGAGGCAGCAAAAAGGGGATCTATTGAGCCTTTGGCCGCGGGCGGAAGGGGGGGAAAAAAAACGTTTTGAAGCAGGGAGTATCGAGGGGGGGAGGGAACAATTCCAGCGTCAACTTTAGGAGCTCAAAGAAAAAAATTAGTATTAGGGAAGAAGGGGAGATAATCACGTTGCCGCCAAAGGTGTCTATTAGAAGAGGGTTTTTTGAGGGGGGAAAACTCACGCAGACCAAGAACTGTAGGAAGGAAATCTCCTCGGGGGGCTACAAACACAGGGAGAGAGGGGTCGGAGGATTTCGCAAGGAGGATAAAGGTATACGAGAGGGGGTTTTTGGGGTCCTACATGGGGGTAAATTTCCCATGCATCAGAGGGAACCGTGGGGGACTATGGAAAAGGGGGGAGCTTCACAATGGGGGACTCTTCAGGGGGAAAAACGGCGAGGCGGTATAAGAAAAGGACTCGAAGCGCATCGCACAAGGGGAAAGGATTGTCTGAAGACGGAGGAGGAGGGGGGATTTCGGTTGACCAGAGGAAAGGCGCGCTGGGGACCGGGGGGGCAGAAGGGGGAACGTCCACACGAATTCGGAAGGGGGCTTATTTTGGGGGTCATAAAATCTAACACTATAATCAAGGGAGGGAAGGAGGAGGAGTCTTCAGCCCCCGCCGGGAGGGTGGAACTAGGGGAGGAAGACACTTATTTCTACTATTATAAGGAAAGAACTGAATTAATTACCCTTCCCGCAAGGAGGGCTTCCCTCCTACCTCTCTATGAGAGGGTGAGGCCATTACGCCCGATTGGGGAGAAGGTGTAGGAAGAGAACGCTACTCTATTCGGGAGAGACAAATATTCCCTTCCCTAGAAAGGGGAAAAATCTTTTGTCGGATCGAGGAGGGAGCTTTCCTATCGGCTAGGGTTCAAGATAAAAAATATTGTACTGGTGCGAAGAAAAGATGGCGCGGTTGACGGAGCGCACGCTCCTAGGGAAGAAAGGGGAGGTGCCGCCTCACCCGACGCGGCAAGAGGAGTTACGGGCCATCCAATTCAGGAGGGCGCCACACCGGCTTCCTACATGAGGGGGGGGGAAAGGGAGGCCTTTCTAACACCCAAAAGAGAGAAAAAAAAGTTGGCTGAGTTTCGAATCGGATGGGAGAAGGGGCATTCTCTTATCCGGGGGAGTATTAAAGCCTGAGGGGAAGGTTTGACCGGTGGGAGCCGAAGACAGATAGAACTGCTCGCAGTCACCGAAGGGGGGAGAGATCCAACGGATCACGCCGTTTGGCAAATGCTATTAATGGCCGAGGGTGAAGCAAAGAGGAAGTCCTTTGAAGGAGTGCTGGAAGGGGACTCGATCGATCCTCGCAGGGGAGGACCTATTCGCTGCAATCAAGGCATGAAAGTGTGGCGCTCTCGCATCAGGAAGAAAAGAAACTGCATTGGGGTTTCTGAAAAAAGGAAAGACAGGAATCAGGAGGCTAAATGGTGCAAAAGGAACCCGTTCCCCAGGCAAGCGAACGTGTTTCGCGGGGGATTCGGGGCGAAGACCAGCGGGGGGCATCGGGAGAAGGCTAAGCGTACTCTCAGGAGAAAGAGAGCCACTTGGGGAAAAAAGCTCGTCGCCCAGGAAAAAAAGAGTCGGTTTCATACAGGCTAATCCTGCATACCAAAAGATTCCAACCATGGCAGGACCCCACGAGGCGGGCAAGAAAGTATCTCTGGGGGGGGGCTTCCAACGCGGGAAAAGGAAAAGTCCTAAATAAAACCTCAATGAAAAGCAAGGGATCGGAATAAACCTGCAGAAAAGGGGGTCTTTATCATGGTACCATATCCATTCCGAGGGGGGGGAAAAAAAAATACAATTCTGCGTCAGAACTCGGAGGGAACTTTGTCTAGGGAAGGGGAGGCGCTCTCGCATTATAGGAGGGTCTTTCCCGGGGGAAATGTTATCTTGTTCTCCGAATATAGGTCAAAGACTTTTCGGCTTCGGAAGAGGAGGGGAGATCGTGCGCAATTAGGACTCGATTTGAAGTGCTGTGTGGCAAAGAGAAGCCTCTTTTCTTCTGGCCGCTTAAAAGGAGTGTGGCTGGTTGCAGGAAGGTAAAGGGGCGGGATGACGTCTGCGGGCTTCCAGGGGAAGGGTGTGGCTGATTCTGGAGGGGGGGGGGGGGGGCTCCTTATTATCGGCCGTTGATCCGGGCTTTGTGAGAACTCTCTCAACAAAAAAAAAAGGGGGCCACCAGGTGAGCAAGAGGGATAATAATGAGCAAAGAAAAAAGAACAATAGGCCCCCCAGAAAGAAAAGAAAGGCCATGGTCTATGTTCAAACGGAAAAGAGGCATCAGCCCACCTTTGGAAAAGAAACCATCCACACGAACTCAACAATCGGAAAGAGAGAAAATCGGCATCACCGACCTTAAGGGAACCATAAATTATCAGCAATCCCCAGAGGGAAGAGAAGGAGAACGCCCATGCCTATCTTATTCCGAAGCTAAAAAAATCAGGCACTGGGAGAACAATATCACCAGCTACATTATGGGGGAAGAAAGCCAGCTGCTATTCAATCAAGAATATCTCCTTGTGGGAGAAAAACTATCTCTTCTTGCCGTAAGGGGATAAGGGAAGTGGTACTTCCATAGGGACGAACCGTGGGACTTGGGGAAGCCTTCCCTTCTGCTGTGCATGGTCGGGGGGGGGGAATTGGGCTGCAATGCGGGGGAGGGGGGAAGTACAACAATCTCTCAAGGGGGGGATGTTTCCTCCTCTTGGAGGGGGGGGGTACTATTCTGATTTTGTTCTGAAAAAAAAAGTAATTATTGCACGAGAAGGGACTGGTCTGCCGTATCTTTTGGGGCTAATTTAAATCTATCTTAGGGGACCCTATTTTCCTTTTCTTTCTCTTGCTGAAAATAGAATGATTTGAGCCATCGCAAAAAAGAGAAATAAAGTCTGATGCCCGGTTAACGGGGGAGAAACATTTATCCTCCTGATTTCCGGATGCTTGCTTTATTTCGGGAGTTTAGAAAAAGGGAGAGTGGAAGTTTAGCGCACTATTGAGAAGGGGGGGGAAAAAGACCCATCAAGCATGTCAGGGGAGAGGGGGTGCCTATCACACTATCAGTGAGTCGATCTGAGTTCGTGCAGACTGACAGAACAGAAAGGACATCCAGAACGCATTTCCAGGAAGAGAGAGAAGAGAAGACCTCCTGGCCAGTGCGGAGGGGAATGCAGTATCCGTGGAGATCGGGGGGAGGGGGGACCCTAAGATAACCATTCTTCTGAAGGGGATGACACAGCCGCCCGAGAAAGAGAGGAAAAGAAAGGCTCGACTCAGGGGGTGCTGCTAGGGAAAAACCTGATCATAGACCTGCCCCAAACATAATTCAGGTAGAAAGGGAGACCGCTTCGAATAGCAAACGGAGGGTGGGTTCCCGTAGAAAGTCCCCCACGTCATGCAATGAAGGGGGAAAAAAAGAGGGAAATCATCGTCCTTAAGTGGTATGTCCCTTAACTGGGTGGTATTCTTCACATAAGAATGGAGGAGGGCCGGGAGCGCTCGGGGGAGAAGGAGGGGGGGCGCCATATTAAAATATTTCCTCACCATTATTCATTTGAGCTTGCAAAGAACGATCGGGGGAAAGGGGGGGGGAAAGGTCCTATCCGCCAAAAAGAGAGGGGAAAGGACCCCGGACGGTAGGAGGGGGGTTCATTTGACTATGGGGTTGCAGGTACCGAAAGATGGGAGGGGGAAAAAGCTCAACAAAGAGAAAGTGGCCTCACGAAACCCTCATCTAGCGGGGCACGCTTCTTCAAATGGGGTAATTCCTTCAAGATTTTCAAGGCAAACCCTTTGGGACGTCTCACATGTGTCTCTATCATGGGGAGGCGAGAAAGAAGAAGGGAGAGAATCTATTAGAAGGAAGGGAAAGGAGCGAGCTCTAAAGGGGGAGTCCTACTTCTTTTTCTTGAGGGAGATGCGAGAGAAAGAAGAAGGGGCATTGCTCGCGCGTATATCATCAAAAAAAAAGGCATTTTTCGCCTTCTTCTAAAGGAAGAGACCATCTCTTGGAGAGAGGAACGAAGACGCAAGATGAACGAAGTCCGAAATTGTGAAGGAAAGGTGGCCCCCACCTGTCCATGAAGAAAAATTTAGTTGCTGTCCTTGTTGGAGGGAGGAACGCCCGCCAGATAATGAGAGGAGGAAACCGACCGTGTGTTTGTCTGCTTCAAGCCAAAAAAAGGTACAGTTGGCCTCAGTTTGGGAGGGGGAACAAAGCCGTAATACAAGAGAAAGAGGGCAGGCAACGTGAACGCTTAGAGAAAAACAACTTCTGCGGAGGAAAAGGGGGCACGGGCCCGCCACCCGGAGGGAAGTGGGGGGGGGGGGGGACAACGTTGGGTTTTGTCCAGAAAAGCCAACTTTACTTCAATAAAGGGGGGGTTTCTTTCCGCCTACAAAGAAATGAAAAGAGGGGGAGACAAAAAAAAGAAGAGAATCTTATAAAGGAAGAAAAGTACTCGCAATCGGAAGCCCTAAATTTTCCCATTTCAGGGGAAAGGTTTCCTATTTAACTTTATCGCGGCCAATAAAAGGGAAATGGGGGAGATGGGAGGAAGAAACCTTCCGCGTAAGCGCTGGGAGAGGGAGGGTCCCCGTGAAGACTTCTAACACAAGGGTATTATACTCTCTGCAATTAAATCGGGAGGGGCCGAGAAGCATCTAAAGAAGGAAAAAGGAGGGAAAGTCGCTCGGCTAGGGAAGAGAAACCTAACACTATAATCCTTCGCCAAGGCCTGTCCGTTTCGGCCCCCAAAGCCGGAGAGAGGTAGGAGAGGGAGGTTCCGGAAAATCTGGAGGGGGGAGGAAGGGACAGAATAGGGACATTTGCTGTCTTCCAACTACTAGGAAAAAGGGTGGAGGGTCGGAGAGGACCTCTTTGGGGGACCATCACTCTATAGGGACCTCCAAACCTCTCACTCAAAATAGGAAAGGACATTAGGAAGGAGGAAGTCGGTGTATAACTCGGAGGTAGGTCTTCTTTCCTATCGGAGGAGATATTTTTACTTTTTCTAGGGAGAGCTGGAGGGGGGGGGAGAAGAGAATCGCGGAAAGAGAAGAGAGGAGATATCCATGATGGGGAAAAGCATGAGCCCTCAAATCTATTTCAAAAGAGCTCTATTTCCGGGCGTTCCGAGGGGGATTGCTAATGATAGGCCGTGGGGGGGAAAGGGACTTTTCTATGAAGGCTTCGACACAGCCGTTGAGGGGGGAGCAACGATTCTGTGTGTGGCTGAAAAAGAGGAGACAGGAGGAAAAAAAACCTGCGTCGAGGGGGGGGGAGGGAAGGGTGACCGTTTCTGGGAGGGAAGAGCAGCACCTAATTTAATCGGGGGGGAAGAGTGTCGTATCCCACCGGATCACTAAGGGTTAATGGGGAAAAAGAATGGGGGGGGAAGATTTTTGAGTGGGGGGGGGGTGGGGGGGGGGGGGGGGGGTTTTGCTAAGAAAAACTTTGAAGGAGTTCCTGCGTGAAGTGAAGAGGGAAAAAGGGGAAATAAGAAAATGATCGGGACGAGGGGAAAAGTAGACTGCAAGCAACAGGACCGGGGGAAAAACGCGGCGCGCATCATTGCTGAAGACAAGTGTTAAATTTCTGGAAACTCAAAACAAGAAAAGGGAGAAAAAGGGTGCACTGGAGAAAGGGAAGGGTCCCCGGGCATCAAGGAGGTGTTTGCGCTGTCTCAGGACTCCTCCAGCAATGATGTCCGAAAGAAAGAAGAAAGCCCGCGGAGGAAAAAGAGGGGAAGAGGGACGAAAATTGCTGAAAAGCTCAGAGAAAAGAGAGAAGATAGTGCATAAATTTCGAAACCAATCCTCCTCTTACAAAAACATGGAAGAGACAAAGACCTAAAAGGAGAGGAGGGGGGGGCGGCGGTCAACGAAAAAAAGCCCATTCAAGGGAAAAAATCATCATTGATCTGAACCGGGAAGGCAAGTCTGAGAATTAATGGGAGGGATTCCATTCCGCTTTGAGAGAAAAGAAAAAAAGTCGCGTCTAATCTCGCGGGCTATTCTCACTGCTAGCGGAAGCTATTCAAGGGGGGAGAGAGGATGGTCTTGAAAGGAAAAAGTAATTCGCTGGTGACTTGTGAGGGAAAAAGGACTGGAAGCGTAAAAAAGATGGGGGGCGATAAAAAGGAGGGGGGATTGCTGATATTTGAAAGGGAGGGGAAAAAAGTCTGGTCATCGCCGCTTTTGGGGGGGAAGCCTTACCGTTTGTTTCTTCGGGGGGGGGGAGAGGGGGGAAGGGGGGACTGTATGACGGAGAGGGAGGGGAGGGAACATGACCATGGCCGGTTGTGGGAGGGGAGGGTAGGCTTTCTATTGTCAGGATTATCGCGCCTTGATCTTAGCTCTTGTCTACTGGAAGAAAAAAAGAAGGGAAGGAGGAACAGAGAGAAAAAAAAAGAGGAAAAAAGAAAATAGCTCCGATCACGGCGCGATAATAAAGGAAAAAAGGAGAAAAGCCCAGAAATCATCCACCCTTCCAAGGGGGGGAAGAAGGGGAAGAAGCCAAAAAGGGGAAAGAAGAAAGCGTCAAACCATCCACACCTAACTCAAAGGCCAGAATAAAATCTGCGATAACCAGAAGAAAAAAAGGATATCATCAATCCCCAGAGGAAAGAAAAGAGACGCCCGCACAAAGAGGGGGGGGAAAGAAGAGAAGACGGAACCATCATATATATATCTAACCATAGGAAAAAGGGGGCAGAACAGGAAAAAGAAGACGATTCATCCAAATAAAAGAAGGAATGTTAATCTCCCCGAAGCTCTTCTTCCTGAGGGAATAACGGAAAAGGATATTTTACTGGAAATGAAATGAAGGAAGGAAGGACTTGGTTGCAGGGGGGGAAAGGCTTCCTTTGGGGGTATTTATTTCATGGCTGAAAATGGAAAGGAAAAAAGAGCGCAGGGAAGGGAGGAAAAATCCGGGGGTGCGAACACCAGGGTGGGGGGAGGGGGGGGCTGCTTATTCGCCGGAAATGGCACATATCAGTCTTTCCTGCGCAAGGGAAGTGGGAGTCGATGGGAAGAAAGCGGGAAAGAGGAGGAAGGGTGCCGATTGTCAGGAGGAAAAAAAGGGAGGATCCCCTAATTATTTTGGGAGCGTTCTCTTGTCAGTACAATGCTGATGAAGGAAAGGGAACCATTTAAGAAGAGAGGGGCTTGCTTGAGTTCTGGGGGGGGACCGTTTCTTCTAGGTGATTCGCGCGCGCATCAAGGGGGAAGGGAGGGTGGGAAAGCGAATAGGTGAAAGAGAAGGAGGGGGGAAGGGGAGAGGGATCGATCGAGTTAGAGACGTCCTTCCAAGTCCTTCGGGGGACAAGCTCACCCTCCTGCCGGTCAAGCCGGAGGGAGAGTCCATTAAAGAACGAATGAGAAAGGGGGGGGGGAAAAAAACCGTCACCCCTAGATACAAGGGAAGCATTTCTATCTGCCCGCCAACGTAAGGCGAGGCTACGCAGGGCAGTGAAACTACAGCCTGCCTGCGTCGAAAAGCTGCCCCACCCCCATCATGGTGCTCTTCATCCCCCTCTATAGGGGAAGGGGGGGGTTTTAGTGAAAGGGGAGGGGGTCCCCCACGAATAGGGGGGGACGGTTTTTCTTCAGACGAGGCCCGTTCTCATCTGCCATTTCCTTTGGAAGGGAGAGGAGGGGGAGGGGAGGACCTTTTCGTGGGGGAGGAGGAAGAAGAAATGATATCTCCATAGTAGAGTGAAAAGGGAAAGCTCTCCGGGATATCCTTCACCTCTCAATTGAGAAAAAAAAGAGGACCATATGCAGGGGGGAGAGTGCGAGAAGGAGACGATCGGCCCGCTAACGAAGGAAGGGAAGAAAGCTTTCTTAAAAAAGGCAGGTTTCTATTTTCCTTGTACGGGGGGGGTTCATGGACAGAAATAGGTCGCTTTATGCGAGAGGGGCATCAACAATCTGAGGTAACTGTTCCCATACGAGCAAAGGGGCAGGGGAAACAAGCAGAAAACGCTCTAATCTGACGGGTAGTTTCTTTCCTTCGAGTGAGCCTTTTAATCGGGTTCCAAAAGGGGGGAAAGAAAAGACCGCGGGCTGAAGGACGAAAGGGAGAAGATTATCTGTGAAGGGCTTCTTCAACAAAATTCGCGACTTCGTGCGTGAGGTCGAGGCAGAGAAGCACCCCTAGGGGAAAAATTCATGGGAGAAAAGGAAGCCCCTAATCAAAAAGAGTAGCCGTCTTCCGAATGGCCTGAACCTTGGGCCAGGAAAAAGGGGAGGCCAGGGGGAGAAAGAGACTCCCCGCAGGAATCCTGGGAAGGAAGGTCCATATTCCAACCCACGGTAAGGTGCCTGCCATGGGAAGGGAAAAAAGGGGCGTTCCTTTGGATTTCTATGTACCGAAAGGAGACTTTATCTGGCGAAGGGGAAAGACCGTGCGTGCTACTTTTTGGCAAGCAAAACCTGATTTCTAAGAGGGGGGGGGGGGGAATCGTAAGTGGGGAGCGTATGGAGAAAAGACTTTTTAACAAGAGGAATCTCGGTTTGTCTGCAACGTTAAGGCGGAGAGGGGAGGAGGGGAGGGAAAGAGGGAGAATACGCTTTCAAAGAAAATCCAACCGGGAAGGTATCGATTGTTTTCACGGGGGGAAGAATGACGCTGAACAAAGAAGAGAAATACGGCATCCCCGAAGGAGAAAGGGGAAGCTCCAACACCTGGGAGGCTGACTTTCTCCATAAGCCGAATAGAGGGGGGGAGACTCGCAAGCCTAAAAGGAAAGACCGCCCTAAATTTCTCAAAGGGAAGCATTTCCCTTTTTTTCCGAGGGCACAATTTCTTAAGGGGATCCGAGAGAAGGGAGACTCCGCCACAGGGGGAAGGGCGCATGCAGAAAAAGGGGGGGAGAAAAAAGGTCTTCATACTTCTACAAAGGAAGTCGGTTTATTATCCTCTTGCAGGAAAGAGCTCTAAATAACGGAACAAGAAGGGGTAGGCTCGGCGGAGTTTCCAAGGAGAGGAAAGGAAATCGACCCCTATACTGCAGGAGGACGTCAGCCCTCCTTTCTGGGCAGGACCGGGGATGGAGGACTATTAGAGGAGGGGGGAAAACTGAATTAAGAAAAGAAGAAGGGGTTATAATCTTTCTTATAAAGATGATGTCTCTTTATTCCAGAAAAACAGAGGGGGAGGAAGGCAATAGCGCTACTCTAGAAGATGAAAAAAACAAGGGAGGGAAAGGTCCCACTTCCACTAGAAAAAAAGGGAAGAACGCTTTTGCTATACTGTCCACAAAAAAGAGGAGATTTTGCAATATACCAAGGGCGAATAGTCCGCGAGGGGGGAGGTTGACTTATAGGAAACTCACGCTCTTTGATATTTACTGTGGGAAAAAAAAAAAAAGGAGCCGAAAAAGGGGGGGGACGGGCCATCCAATCACTGGGAAAAGGGTCTCTCTGACCGTCATGCAGTGGGGGGAAAAAAAATATCTTAAGGGGAAAAGAACCCAGGAACTGCTCAACGGAAGGGGGAGGGGAGGAAAGCACTGGGATTAATATCAACGAAGGGGGAATGAACTGATCTTTTTCGGCCAGGGGGACAGGAGGAGAGGTCACGGGTTTGGGAAAAAGGAGAAGGATGCAATATCGTAACTTGCTCTCAGGGAGAGGGGGGGTGACTAGTCTATCTCCAACGTATCACTCCGGTTTAGGGGGGAAGGGAAAAAGCTATTATTGATGAGGTGGGGGGCGTTCTGGATGGTAACTAAAGAAGGGGGAAAGTCTTCTAGTAAGGAAAGGTACGATCTCTCTCCTCCGAATATCAGAGGGAGAGAAAGAGAAGCAGGAACCGTAAGGGGGAAGGGGGGCGCGCGGCGCATCAAGTGAAGATGGGGAAAGGAGGGAAATTTCTGGAAAAGGAAAGAGACAAGCCAGGAAATCAGGATTCTAAAGGGAAGAAGAACCGTCGCCCGGCATCATACTTTGAAAAGGAGGGCTCAATCATCGTTTCGCACCCAAAGGGGGGGGAAGAAGCCCGCGGAAGATAGATTCCATCAGAGGGGACTGAAAAATGCTCTTCTCCAAGGAAGAGGGGGTGCATACTTTTCTCTCTTACTATAAATTGGGAGGGGGAAAAAACAAGGGTGGTTCAAAACTCGGGAGGGGGGATGAGAGATTGTTGAAATGGCGTCAACAAGGGAGGCAGCCCTTCCTAAGGAGGGACTTGCAAATCATAGGAAAAAAGGGGCAACAAGTACCGGTCGGGGGGGAATGGACCAGTACCGATGAAGAGTGGATCTTCTATCCAATTAGGAGTTCTAAACTTTGTTTCTATTCACCACGAGGAGAAGGGAGGGGGGGGCACTCTCTGGGTATTTCCCGGGAAAGAATGTCGCTGGTTATCTTGGGGGAAGAAAAGGGGAGGGGGGTCAGTGTATCTTCGTAATCATATAAGTCCTGCGCAATAGAACGAGGGGGGGAAAAGCAATATCGCAGTAGTCCCGCGTTCTCTGGCCGGCAGGAAAGGGGGGGGACGTTCTTTTCTTGGGGACCAAAAAAAGGGGGCTTATTACTTCTTCGGTCTCCTTTTGAAAAACCCAGGGGGGGAAGAGAGGGTCCTCTTGCCTTTGCGTGCTACTTGAAGAGGGTGAAATCGGAGCCGAGTGTGCTCACCGGGAAAAAAGGAAACGGACAAACGGATTCTTCTTAAAATATAGAAGGATGAGCACAATATCTCCGATCACTGGCCGATAATAGAAGGAAAAAAGAGCCGCCCAGAATCAAAGCAAAAAAGAAAGGGTCTATGTGCAAACGGAAAGAAGAAAAGAAAAACACCTGTTACAATCTCCCCGGAAAGTCCACACTACCTCAAAAAACGTAAGGAGAAAGGAAGAGTCGATTGCCAGACATGAAAGCAATCCCCAGCGTGAAGAAGGAGGAGGAGCCTTATTCTGCCCAAAGTCCTAAATCAGAGAGAAGGAGAAAAGCTACAATATTGTCCAGAGGGAAAGCCGCTTATACATAAAGAAGAAATGGGGGGATGCGCCTCTCATTGGAAAATTTTCGGAACTAGCTCTGTCGAGAGAGA
>Ga0179593_1363182_pt1 | contig 11618 bp, 7 predicted proteins | sample CZODoug2_1_08_16_FD_185931 | JGI IMG/M metagenome (GOLD analysis project Ga0179593, IMG submission 185931) | Vadose zone soil fungal communities from Angelo Coast Range Reserve, California, USA - CZODoug2_1_08_16fungal (PacBio error correction) | ecosystem: Environmental > Terrestrial > Soil >...
TACAAGCGGCCAGCGAAAATAGCCGGGTAGTTCGAAGAGTCAGGACGATGATTCAGGTTGGGCAAATGGACCCGCTTCAAAGAACGACCATACGCATTGACATTCTCGTATGTAGAAAAGTTAACTAAAGTACTCTGAGCCGGATTCTAATAAAGAGGAAAAAAAAATGGACAAAGGGAGGGGGGGGAGGAGATCTCTACCAATGCAATACCAAGCCTTCGCTGGGGAAGCCGCTTGAAAAAATTATAATCACGGAGAAGGGACTGGAGCGCATCGACAACCTAATTATTCGGGGAATAGATTCCTCAATGCTTCGGGGCTCATTGCACGAGGAGAACCAAAGAAACGAACTGGAAGTCGGGGCTTTCATCGGAAAGCCTAGATTGGAAGCCGACGTGGTCTGCTCTGGTAGTGGGGGAGGGCGGGGGTATCAGACCGCTGACGTCTAGAAATATTCATAAAAGGGTGAGGGCAAGGGCTGAAAATGCCGGGTTTTTTCTGTCTGAGAAAATTCTTGCATGTTCTTATCGTAAGTAATGCCGGTAGAAAGATACAGGGTGGCGGAAAGCGGCCCTTACTCTGTCCAGAAAAGAATGTTCTCTAACGGGAAAACGGTGACATGGGCGAAATAATGAAAAGAGAATTGAACCCCAAACTCTCCTCTTTCAAATTAATCCGGACGCCTCGAGGAACAAGAAAGAGCTTTCTCCAGAGCGGAAAAGCCGTTCTTATTTGGGCTTCTCTCGGAGTAAGGTGGAAGGTCTAAACGATCTGACTACTTTGGGCCTGGCGTTCCCGAGGGTAGAAGGAGTTTTTATCCAACTTGGCCTTACTTCACGACAGCGGCAAACTTTTACAGTGTAGATGATTGCAAAAATGATCAAGGGAAAGGGGGGAGAGCAGCACCACGAGAGGGAAAAAAATGCATAAGCAAGGGGGGAAGGCGTGAAAGCTTGTCGGCGTGCGTCCGCGACCTGTCTATAGCTTTCTCCGAGGAAGCTTGACCTGGAAAAAGACAATAATGAAGACGCAAGCTGGAGAACTGTCCCGCCAGTCTCCTTTGAAAGAATTAACGAGAGAAGGGGGAGGAAGAAGGTCGTATATGGACGCGAACGGCAACTCAGTAAGATAACAGGTCGATCCTGCTCATCATCCAGTCAAAGAGGGAGAACATGAAAAAAAATTTGAGTTGATACTCAAAAAAGAGTATACACCCTCACATAAAAGAATCTTGCTACCACCAGAACGGCCAGTTACAAGAGAACGGACGAGGTTCTAATTCAACAGGAAGGGGACCGAATCAAGGGGCGGCTCGCATGGAAAGATAGAACGACTGGTACCCAATACGCAGAGCCAGAAGAATGAATAGGAGTTAATCGAAGGCGGGTACACGAACCATGACGTTAAATTCGCGAGAATAATCTAGTCGTTGCAGGGAAATAAAAAAAAAAAAGGTGGGGGGAATAATATCCCGCAAAGCCCCCGCAACAATGAGAAGAATGGTACGCAACGAAGGAAACCAAGGGAAAGAGGCTTCTCCTAATTGAACTCTGAAAAGAGATAGTATCGATGTCTGTCGCCGAGGCTGTAACCTGACCATTTGGATCAGATACCCCAAGAGGGGTAGCATAGACAGGTAACAGTATCACATGGTAATTCCTCTCTTACAGTCCAAAGGAGACTTTCGTGGGCACAAGTCGACCTACATCAAAGGGAGGGCTTATCAAACGTACTGTAAATCGGCAGAGAAAAAAATGAAAAAAGAGGGGGCCGCCAATTGCTCCGGGACCAGGGGCACGATTGAATAAAAAATAGGGCCGAGAAAATAATAATTCTTTTTTCGGACAACTAGGTGAGGGGGGAGAGACTAACAGAAAAGTCGCTGCCTTTAAGAGTGGGAGGGGACCTATTGCAGACAGTCCTGGGCCTATTTCAGTTTGAGGAAGGATTCTGCACCCGTACTCTGTATGAAGTAGAGAAAGGAAAGGGAATCTAGGGGGGGGTGACAAAAATACGCTATCAATAAAAACACCTTATTAGTATTAAATAGGAGATTTTGGCGTAGAGGGAACGTTGGTCAAGAAAAATGCTAAAAAGTGACTGGTTCAGGGTCAGGCAGCCGATCTGGAAACGAACTCGGCAAATGCGGGGAAAAGGAAAGAGGGAGCCGAAGCTTCTGCAAAGTCCTAGAAAAAAAAGGGGTTCTGTGAGCAACTACTCGTTGAACTCTACGAATTCGTGGTCTAGTCCCTAATTCGCTAAATCTGACCAGGAAGGGACTGGCGCCCCAAGAGGGTGGGGACGTGGGGGGGTAAGATCGAGCAACTTAAGGTTCAGAAGCATTTTGGTTGTAAGGTCGAACGGGTACCACGAACTCTAATGGGGTTGGTCAGTAGAGCACGTATATTCCATGTGGTTGGTGCCGTGTCTAGGCGAAAAAGGTAATCTAAAACATGGGAGGTACTCTCCAGGACGAAGACAGAGAATCGATCGCGTCGCGAAAATTCTTTCGGAAAAAATCGTTTGAAAAAAACAGGGGGACCGGGGAAAGGGATTAGGGTCATGAAGGTCGCCATGGTGGAGTGTTCTGGGAGGATCTTAATTAATTGGATGGCGTCAGGGGGAAAACGGGCTTCTTACGTGCCGAATGGAACGGGCCGCTTTCGTTCAAGAAAGTCCAAGTGCAGAACGTGAGAAGCATCTCACTTCTTCAGGAGGGGGGGAGAAACAGGGTCGATCGCCGTAGAAAACGCCCCTTGGTTCTTCAGGCTAACAGTGAGGGCAAAGAGAAAGCAGAAGAGTATCGCAGTCCAGCTGTGAGAAAGAGGGGGGGGTTATTGGGGGACGGCGGGCACTGAGACTCAATGGAGGGAATTGGAAAATGCATGACGTAAAATGGTACGATAGGGAAAAGTGTATTGGGTATCTGGCCGTATCTACAAGAGTACTGGAAAAAGTCCGGCGAGGTCCTTGGTCACAGGGAATGAGGAAAAAAAAGAAAAAAGGCGACCGCTGAGCTAAAGAATTTCCTTTTCCGGGGGGGCAATAAGAGGGGAGCGGAGACAAATAGATACGGCCAGACAGAGTGTCACGAGAAAATCGGGGTGCATCGGGGCCTCCCTCTTGTTTCGGGGGGGGGAGAAGGACGTCTCAATTTTTGTTTGAAAGAAAAGAACTCCAAGTCGCTGGCTTAATTACATAAACATTTGGGGGGATTAAAAAAGGATGAGGAGAATGAACCTGCCATCAAGAAGAAAATGCGCGGGAGAAGGCAAGCATGCTCTTAGGGAGAGAGCAAGGAACGGGAAAAGCTCTGTGAAAGGGAAGGTCGGTTGTTAAAGAGGGACGGGATGACTTCACAAACCTGTCGGACTGGGTTGGGTGTAAAGAATAGTCGCATGGCTCATCTTCTGCTGAAATTCGGGGGAAAAGGCGCAAAAGAAGGTCTGCACGCGTCCTTCCTCGTCAGACCAAAGAGTCGGGGGGATACCACCGGCTAGCAACAGGAAGTGAGCAGTCTCCAATCCTAGACAAGAGAAGAATAAAAAGTGCTGAATTCTCTCGGATTGAGGCGTGGCCTGATACCGCCTCACAACAAAAAAAAACTCAGCCTATCGGATGTCCGCTTGAAGCACTCCTTCCAAGAGGAGGGGAGGCCAAAGCAGAGGGCTAGCGAGCGACAGAAGGATCACAATCATCGAAGCATAGTCGGGGTCTACTTCTCTAAGAAAAGAGAGAGGGGAGGGGGGGGAGACTAAATCGTATCATCGTCTCAGGCAGGGATGATGAGAGAGAGGAATCGTCGTCGGGATAGGTGTGGTTATGGGAGGGTCTCAAAAAAACGTAGAAGAGGAAGGTACGTCAACGTTCCTGGGAGAAGGCAGGGCGGACGGAGGAAATAAAACAACTGATCAATTCTCTTTCGCCGCTTCTACGAAAAAAGGCGAGTGTGGGCCAGTTACTCTGAGAGGTATAAAAAAAACAGTAGGAGAGGAAAAGAGAGAAGTAGAAATAGAAAGTCGAAAAAGAGAAGGGGGAGAGAGAGCCGTGAGAAATATGGTAGACTGTTGGCATGGCCCTCGTTGCCTCCCTAAAAGACAAAGCGGAGACTATTCATCTCCTTACAGACTAAAGAAAAAGCAACGGGCTGAAAAAAAAAAATCAAGAAAATGACCCCCGGAGGGATTCGGTGCGGTCTGAAAACCGCCCCCTACTGCCCGGATGAAATACTCTTGGAGGGTTATACTCAAACAGGGGAAGCTCTGTATGAAGAGATCCCTGATGCGGTCGATTTGTCCTCATTTAGTTTCGAGAGAAATATATCAATAACCATCATAGACTTTCCGAGGTCGTCATCGGGAAAGAATATGGGGCGGTCTCTGTTCTGTAGAAGGGTTCGGTGGCGGCGATAGGGGAAAGCTCAGTGATAGAGAGGTTCAAGAAACGGTCTTACTACTTTGTCGCGGCCGGGGGGGGGGGTCATGAACATAAATGTGCAGGGAGGAAAAATATGCCGTGTTCCTCCATATCAAGCATCAGGGGGGGGAGAGAAGGGACCACAAATCCAGAAAAAATGTGAGTCTCCAGGGAAAGTGGAATGCCTACTCCGTCTCCATTCTCATATTGAAAAAAGCACCGAGGAGAGGCCAATCAATCCTCGGGACACTCAAGGGAGAGTTCACCCGATTCCCCAGGTAGTTGCTTCGGGAATCGGAGTCCTCTAAAAGTTGGGAATTCCCCCCGCGAATCATTTATGGAAGGAGTACAGAATCGATTACGATTGGTTATATCCAACTTTGTTTAGTGAAGGAGTCCGGTTGACGAAGAGGCGTGGGGAATTCGGAATGGCAAAAACATGAGGAAGGGACACAGGCGCAAAACGGACAAGAGGGAGGAAATGAAGCCGCAATTTCTGGATTACACGAGTAGTACGCCGCTACCTGGGTCTAATCGGTGGTCGCAGCGAAAGAGGAAACTGGGGAAAACCAGGAACCCTTGAGAGCTCATAAGATGGGGGGGAATTGGTACGCAAGCCCGCACTCCTTTACAGGAGGAAGCTAGGAGGAGGTGCTCCTAGGGCGTAGGGGGGGCAACTCTAACGGCACGTCAAATAAGGTTGATAAGGCTCAGCAGACTGGAAAGCAGTCACTTCTGGACATTAAAGGGTCTCAGCACTAAGAGAAGGACTCTCAGAAATAAAGAAGGCTACGGAAGATCCTCTTAACCGAAAATACGGAGCGGGTAGGAGCTTGAAAATGAATTAAAACGTCAAAAATGATGGGTAGAAGGAATCTGAAGACTGTTACACAGAGAATACTTAAAAGGCAGATCCTTAGATGAAAAATAGTATTTCCTTGGTCGCCTGCGGGGGGGGACCCGACAGGGCCGGTCCACTCACTAAATAGTAGGTATCTTACTAATAAATTGGATTAATATCCTCCCCGGAAAAAACGCCACAAGGCTAAAACCGTAATACGAAGATAACGGCGGAAAAAAGTACCGGTCTTCTGTACTCCAGAAGTGAGAGGAGCGGCTTAGGTCAGGTGCATGTGAAAAGTAAAATTTTGGAGGATATCAATCTTTGCGTAAGAGACAGTTAAAAAAAAACATTAGAACATTTAATATCCTCTCTAAGGAGGGTAACGTCCAGAGGGTTCAGTTTGAAATCTACCTAAGAAAAGGGTCTTCGGCGGGAAAAGTGAATAGGAAGCCACGGAAAACGGTTTCAAAGACAATGGGAGCCGGACGTGGGGGGAAGTCTAATCAGGAGGGAAATCTCAAGTCAAGGAGTATGTGGGGCAGAAAAGGGATATTGGCTCGCTCACCCACCACATTTCTCACCTTTAAAGGGACGGGGGGAGGCGTGCCTTAAGAACCGGTCCTGGGGGAATGAGGGTAGGGAAAAAAGAAAGAGGGGGCGTAGAACCTACTCTGTTGGTCTTCCGGAGAGCAAAGTATCTCTCAGAAGGACTATCAACCCAACACGATGGAAATGGGAAAGAGATAGTGGGAGAGAGTCTGTCCATTGGAGATCCTGGGCAGCCCCTCGGCCTTGACGCCGTCAAGAGGGACAAGCCCTACTGAAAGGGGTGACACGGAGAACACGTCTTTGACATTCAGCGAGGGGTGGGCTCTATCAACCAATATAACGAATAACGAGAACTAACTTGATTTGGGCGAGGGGGAACGAGTCTAGGAAATCAGGCCCACTGAAAAGGGCGAAATTCGGTCAAAACTCGGGGTTGTACATTGGTCTGCGAACCATTCACTTTGATAAGACGAAAATGGTGGGTTAGTCTGGGGTGAACACGAACGAGGATTGGTGAAGGAGAGTCGGAGTAGACCATGTGAGACTGGGGGACTCACCTCAGCGGGATCAGAGAAGAACCCCAGGGGGATCCTCACTATTGGACTACCCGGTAATAGAGATAACTCTCAAGTCAGGACGCACCGCGTGTCAAAAATTGTCCTAGCATTGAGTAATTGATCGACATTGGGCGTGGGAAGGCGGCGTTCATCCAGGATGGACGTATCTTCATGAGGGGATGACAAATGTGAACTTTCCCTGGGAGGTTTCACGGAAAGGAGATGCAGAACTTGACGGAGAGAGGTATCAGGAGGGTTGACTTGTAAAGATTCGTAGAGATCAGCGGTTCATAACCGAGTAGAGGCGCTCTCCGCGCCGAACCGAGGAGGTAATTCATGAAAACGGGCGTTATTCAGTAATTAAAAGATGTAGGTTATTGTCTCTATACTACGAGAGACATTTCTTGATTTAAGAGGGGCTTGCGCTATCTTGGTTCGAAGTATATTGACAGGGGGGAATGGGGGGAAAAACGTCGGTAGGGTACTTCTGAACGAATTCGACAAAAACACCCATACTTATGCTTGAGGGACACGTGAGCAGGTTTAGGGGAAAAAGGGACAGAGGGATCTCTAGAGTATTTCAAGGGGGAACATGGAACGTCTCTCTACAAGATAGAGAAGTAGCTCAAAAAAGTTTCAAGGGGTAACATTGAGGAAAATAGTTTTACGCCCTCGGGGGGAAGGTTGGCGAGCCTTGGAGGCGAATGGTGAAAGGGCAGACATTCTCTTAAGGAAATAAGTGGTATAAAAAATCTGCTACATCTTGACGAAAAATCGCTTCTGGGCTCGGGGAAAATGGGGAGCGGCGCTATACTAAGAAAAAACTTTAGGAAACCATAAGGCGGGGGGGGAAGCTAGGTTGGGGAGAACTAAAATAGATCTAGGTCCCTCTGGACTTAGGGGGGTTTCAAAAAAGGACGCTTTGGCAGTCGTAGAAAGGCCAGGCTTTTTCAACAGAAACCGAGGCGAAACGGATTTCGGGAATAGACTGCATCTTCTGACAAATGATGCCGAGAGGAATCAAGGCTCAGAACCGCCGTTATCCTCTCCACGGAAGGGCGACAAGTAGAAGCCGTCACCCGGGAAACTGCTCTCTCTGGAAGCGGCCTTTAAAAAAAAAAACCCCAACCCCAAAAAAACGCAAGAATCGGCTGGGGGTCAGGAGGAGCAAAAGGCCCATTCTGATTCAATGGCGACAACAAAGATGCGTCGCAGAGTCAGACATTATCTAGCTCGCCTCATAGACTTTCTCTAGAGAGAAGAGAGTAGATCATCGAGAAGTCTCTCATAGGGGAAATTGGGAGAAAAAAAAAAATCACGCGCATATGTGTGTTGTAGGGACAGATTCGCATACCTGCAAAAGGGGGGCTGTTAATCGTCTCTGCATCGATGAAGGACTGGAGGGTCGGGTTATCGGGAGGGACAGGATATCTAAACTCAGTTTAAGGAAGCGGCGAGCTCAGAAGGGCTTTTTGGCCCATGAAGGGTAATCGATAACTAAACACAAAGTAGAGGGGAGATTATTCCGCTTACATGACAAAAAAAAAAAAAAAAAACACTATCCGGAAGGAGATAGACCGGCGAAAAAGATTCATATGCCGGTGGAAAAAAGCCGCTCAGGTTCTGCCGCCAAGCCCAGAAGGAGAACGTTCATTCATAGAAAGGTATCACCAGTACTCGGGCTCGGAGGCGACGGAAATAAAAAAACAAATATCAAAAGCTTCTCGGCTACTGCTGGAGAAATCCTCACAAGTATCGAGGGGACCAAAAGAAGCGAGGAATCTCGCGCGGCGGACCGATTATTTGGAGGGAAGAGAAAAGTGCACTGCGCAAGCGACATAGCAAAGCTGGCGAAACAATAGACTGCGTCCGGGCGTAATAAACAAAGATAGGGAGCGGTGGCGGAGAGGGGGCGGTGCGGCGGAATCAGTAGACCGAGCGGATATCGTGGAAAACACAGGGGCCGACAGTTTTCGCGCCGTGGGAGCGGGCTCAATTAAAGGGTCAAGTGGACAGGACTTCTAGCAAGAAAGGGGGGGGGAGGAAGCGGCCCTATATGCAGAAGCTCCTTTTCAAAAGCGCCTGGAGGATGAATCCTCCTTCCCAAATTCGCGAGTGAAAACCACACTCCGACGCGTGAAAAAAGGGTAAAAATCGAAATCCGAGGAAACCCAGAACCTACCGCGCTTGCCATACAACCTTTCTTGTTTTCGCTAGAGGGAGGGAACAATGTGGAACCTGAAAAAAAAAAAAAACCGCGATAAGGGACGTGTGGGAAGGGAGGCCCGATCGGGGAAAAGAATAGGTGGTTATATACAAAGGGGGGGGGCTTACTATAAATCCTGCGACTTGTGGATGGGGGGAAAAAAATTCAGAAATTCACCAGAAGGGGGCAAAAGAACAACAGAGGAAAAAGGAGGGGAATAAAACGCAAAATCTGTGACACGATTTTAGGTCAACGCGCGGACCTGTCTAAAAGGATAGCGTTGCGGGCCAGCGCCCGATTTCCTGCCCAACAGAAAGGATAGCTGAAAAAAGGGGGCTGGGGTTTTGCTAACACTCACAGAATCGGGGCAAATAATACTCGGTAATGTGTAAACTAGGTCGAGAGAAAAGCAAACGCAAGTCTCAAATAAAAGGGAGAATGGCAATCGCCAAAAGAGGCCTTGCAACAAAAATTAAACAAATTGGAGAAGAACGTAAAAAAGAAAGGGGAAAACTAACATCAATAATTTCTAAAAGCCTTAATAGGCCCGATCATGAGCTTCCACTCCTTGGAAGACTACAATGTTCGGGTTCTCAGGAAAGTCAACGACGCCTGTAACTATACTCCGCGAAGTAGAGAAGTCGTCGTGAGGGGGCAAAACGCCTCGTGCACGCCCGGGAAGTGGAAAGTCACGCACGAAGAAGAAATAGGCGGTGAAACCGTACGCATCAAAAACAGTATCCTCACCAGGGCCCCTCAAAGTCAAAAGTTAGAAAAAAAGCGGCGGCATGAACGCGAAGACAGCATAATTGGATCAAACGGGAGTCGCTCGGTAAGCCGAGGCGGGAACCTTCAGAGTGATCGAGACGTGTCTTTTCATCGAACTCACAAAACAGGAACTGGAATATCAAAACTCGATAATACAAACCTGAGGAGTTGGGGACACTAAGTCCGACCAAATCAAGTGGCTTCGTCTCAGGAAGGGGTGGCCGCGAACACGTCACCAATATTTTCAACGAAAAGGGAGCCTTAAAAAGAAAGGAAGTTTGGAAGATGCCGCATACAAATCAGGCGGAGTACAGCACAAGATTTACTGGCTGCGCCCGAACAAATGTCGTCTGGGATGTAAAAATAATGGGGGGGAGACTCTCCTAGGCAAGAATAAGGTCCTATTTGGAGGGGCCACCAAGAACGTCCTAGTAGCAGGGGATAAGTAGCAAAAACTGAAGCCTCGGGGGAAATCGATGAAAAAAACAGGAGAGGTAAGGTGGGCGAGCGAGGACTCATCACCGAGGAGGGGTCAATCATCCCGAAATTGAAATGCGCACCCCTCGATTAGTGATGTAATCTGCAGACGCACGAACGGAGGCTCTCGAAAGGGTTTTCAGCTAAGCCATAGACACGTGGGAAAGATCCCTGGATCTTGTCCAAAGGAGAGGAATAGTCCAAGTCAACGCGCGACGCAGCATTCGGCCCACAACTTGGTGAAATTTGGTCCGGGAGGAACCTTCTTTTCTAAGCCGAGGGGGAAGGGGGGGAGCTACTTGGGTTCACTAAAAGGGGGAGCGTCATGGGGAGGGTTTACCGTTTCGTGCCACATGCTTTATGGTCCAATGTGGGGAAAATTGTAAAAGGCTTCAGCGCCGCGGAGCTTTTCGCGCAAAAGTCAAGGGCGCCGCTTTCCATTGGTGGGGGGGGACGAAGTAGATTCGTCCATGAGGGTCAGCCAGAGGGGGGGGCGTGGCGGGAACGTAGGTTCATGCCCTTGGATTTAGAATGCACTACTATATGAAAAAAAGGAAAAACGTGAGACCGATGGAATTCCCCCTTTTCTGGAAGGAGTAGAGGAGAACTTGAAACTTCCTGAGAGTCCTGCTTTATATTGAGGTACCAATGCGTCGAAGAAGGAGGAACCTGGTCTGTGCTTAGAAAAGGGGAAGCCAACCGTATGATTAGGAGGGGAAGCTGGTTACCGGATGGGGGGTTTTAGTAATCGAGGCCGTCGCGCGCAAAGGGATAGGTGAAGCAGAGTGGGGGGAAGGTGTCACGCTGGCTGCCTTCTGGGTGGGAAGAAAAAGGTGGATATTCCTGTCATAGAGAGGGCGAAAATTATCGGGCGGAGTGACAAGGTATTCTCTGGGCTTAAGGGCGACCTGATTCTCTAGGGATGTGGGAGGGACAGTCAAAGGGGGGTCGTCTACCTCTAGAAAAGTTGCTCGCGAACGACCAAATTTAATCATCCCGTGGGAGGAGGCCAGGGAGTTGTCCTCAAAAGTGTGAAGGGAAGTCAAAAACGTGACTCGAAATTTTTGGAAAATGAGAAAAAAAAATCAAATGCCGTCATATTAAAAGAAACGTGGGAAACAATATAAAAATGCGCAAATGGATGAGAGTTATAAGTGCAACATTTCGAGTGGCGCGAGACGCAAAATTCTGACCGCGGAGGGGTATGAGGATATCAATTCGAATGAGAGTACGTTGGCCGTGTGTGGTTTTAACAATCAGGAGTCATTGGGGAAGCGCCTTCCATGCTGTGTCAAGTAAAAGACCAGTAGGTATGAAAAACTCTTAGCCACCCTTATACTGAGCGCACGACCAGACTCAATTGAAAGACGAGACAGCCAAGTACAGTCTAGCCTCACAACAGGGGGTCTGAACGTCCGGCTAGGGCGGCAGGGAAAACCCGACAAAAAACGAAGAAAGATCTAACTAAAAGGCGACTGCGCCGTCCAGTCCTTGGGTAACACTCGTGCGACCAGCCATGGGAGAACGGAAAGATCAGGAAGGAAGCAGCGGGCGCGCAAAATATCCTTCAGGCGATCCTCAATCATAACGCGAAAGATGATGGACGCGATCAGAGGCGCGCCGTGGAGATTTGTCTTGCCGGGTCAGAAGACCAAAAACGTATAAGGCCATTCCTAGCATGGGTAAGGAAGGATAGGCGCGGACCGGAAAAACAGGAGATCTTTCTCCGACGAGAAGCCGGAGGCGATGTGTCGAAGACGAGGAATCTCGAAAAACAAAAAGGATGCAGTAGGCCGAAGAG
>Ga0179593_1449423_pt1 | contig 11618 bp, 10 predicted proteins | sample CZODoug2_1_08_16_FD_185931 | JGI IMG/M metagenome (GOLD analysis project Ga0179593, IMG submission 185931) | Vadose zone soil fungal communities from Angelo Coast Range Reserve, California, USA - CZODoug2_1_08_16fungal (PacBio error correction) | ecosystem: Environmental > Terrestrial > Soil >...
GGTAGAAAAAGTTCAAAATACCGAAGCAGGAGGGGCGATCGCCAGGGGGGCCTGGTGAAAGACTTACGGAAGTGCAGAAATTTCCTAGACCGGGAACTGAAAAGGAAACGCGGAGAGGGAACAAGTAAAAACCCTGCCGGGAAACGTGATCAAGGGCCAAGAAAATGGTCGGCCGCAGGGTGGGGGGCGGTTCGCACCTTTAGCGATTCGTGGGAAGGGCGACCGCACTCGCTAGGCCGATACCATGAACCAGAAAAAATGAAAATGCGACTGTCGAAGCGTACGCCGCATGAAGAGGCAGGCAGATTCGAAGAGGTTTCGCAGCGCGGTGCACGCACCTCAGGGATGGCTCGTAGGGAAGGGGTAGAGGAGAAAGGAGTCCCCTGACACGGAGAATGAAGAACTGCAAAAGAATCAGATCTGCGCAAGAGTGGGACGGCTTCGGGGGGGCGGGGATGGGGGCAGCTACTAAAGCCAGAAAAGGCCAAGAATCCATGGCAGGACACCGGGGAGGCGAGGTGGCAGTCTCGCTTCGCGAGGGAAATTACAAAACGAGCAAAAATACGGAGAAAAAAACAAGCAGGTCTGAAAGGGATGCCGAACTGAGCGGAAGAAAATGCTTGTAGGGGCTCGAAAAGTGAAATACGAGACTTTTAAAGGGGAAAGGAACGGTGGCTGATTCCCGGAGACTTCCAACCAAACCAACCCGTCAAAAAAAAGAGAGCATCGCCACGGAAATGTAGCTGCGAAGAGAGCGGCAAATTTGCTGAAAAATGGAGGCCGCCGGGGCACGGTTCGAAAGCAAAAAGGGAAGGGAGGAAAATGCACGGCGGGATGCGGAAACACCTTAACAGGATCTTTCTCATGAAAGCGACAGCGAAGGGCCTCTTCGCCGCGCCATCAAAAGCCTACTATCGAAAAAGCGGGTCGAGGGAAGGCGGATCACCAGACCGTTAGAGAACCGCTAGCGGGCCAGCCGGGACTCCCCTCGGCAGGACAAGGAAGGTGGCTGCTCAGCATTCTGAAATGGGGAAAACGAAGAAATGGTTCACGATATTCAAACCCGCCAATCGAAATGACAGGCGCGAGTTTCGGAGGTCAGAGGTCAGGCTCGAAAAATTTTCACGGTGGGACCAAACAAATAAAGAGGACCTGAGGACACTGGTCTCAAGAAAATGAGGCAGCCGGGGCTGGCTCGCAATCAACAGGGGGAGTTTCCCTTCAAGATGCTGCGGCAGGAGACCATCATCAAAGGAAAGGAAGCTGGGAACGATCAGAAAGACCCCGGGGGGCCAATAAACTGGAAAGCTCGCTTGGGTAGAGCCGAAAGCATACAAACCCATGTACCGAAAGAACGAAGCCGATAAAAAAACACGGTCACCGATCGTCGAAGGGCGAAGCTACAAGCCATACCAGGGGAGTCCAGAAACGCAGAACCTGGGAGAAAGGCTTAAAGGGGGGAAGAAAAGGCTCCACACCCACCCAAAAATGCGCAATTGGCACCGATGAAAGAAGCCCTAAATGCAGGGTCAGCCCGCCGAGCACCACGTTGAGGCCGACAAATTGCCGGAGCAATCCGAAAAACTGCGAAGCAGGGGAAGGGGAAGCGCAGGTTATTATATGCTAGGCAAAAAAACCCCAAACATGTAGGCCGGGTGGTGTGAAAAAAAGCAAAAAAGGAAGATCGGCCGCGCAGGCGCACCGACGATGAAGGCGGACCGCCAGCGGGGAGGGGCCGAGAAGAAAAACACAACCCCTGCAGACAAAACGCTGTAGCTCACCAGAAAAAGACCAGCAGGATGTGCAGCCAAATGCCGACAACACGAGGACAAATGAAAAAAAAACACTATAAACCGCGCGATAAACTCAGCCAAGGGAAAAAAACATCTCTACAAACAAACACGAGTTAGAAAGAGAGGTGGGTGCTGAAAAGGACTGAAGGGTCTCGCGGCTGAGGGGAAGCGGTGTTGAAGGGAAGAAAGTGTGTCCGTCATGGGAAAGGCACAAAAAGAGCAGAGAAGATTGATGGTGAGAGGAACAAGGTTTGGGGTGTGGGGAAGATGCGGCACCGAAAAAACTGTCCGCAGAGTCAGGAAGTGCATCGGTCGGCGAAGCGGGGACAGCGCTTGCTTCTGGGGAGCACAGAAAACCATCCTGCCACAGGAGGGGGGTGGGGACTGGATCGCACGAATCTACTACCAAACGAAGGAACGAAGATTTCGGACTAAAACGAATAGTCGTAGGAGGGGGACAAGGGGGCAAGCGCGGACTGAGACATAAGACGTCGGGGAGGGTCAAAGAACTGGTTCAAATGGGGCGGGCCGAAGGACATGCGCACGGTCGCAGCCGGAAAGACAGTGACCAGCGGAGTTCGGCGAGGTCGAATAGTACGTGAAGTTAACTCTTAAAACCCTGGAAGGAAGGGCCCGGTAAAAGTGGGGAGGGGGAAAATGGCCTCGAAAAACAAAGCTTCGCAGGGTCGTCAAAAAGGGTATTCTGGGAAAGGAAATCAGAGCCTTCTGATAGGGGTCCCCAATGAATGGCCATGGGCCTGCGAAGGGGCGAGTTAAAGGGAAGACACCGGGAAGGACCCGAAAAAACCGATCATGCCGAAAAACAGGGGTGGGAAGAAAGTGCGCGACACCAAATGGACAGGTCCAAACCCCAAGAAAAAGCTCGAGCGAGCAAATAAGAAAAAAGGAGGAAAACTGCAAGAGGGGGATCGGCAGCACATTCAACCAGGAATCGAAAGACCAAATGAAAAGCATTCAATACCATATAACCCAGGGGATCGGAAGGCGGCCCGCCCGGATCAGGTCCCGAGCTGTTTAACAGGCGCCGCGGGAACGATGGGGGGTAAAAGAAAGTAGCGGGAACAAGAGGCGCGCGATGTCTCCCGAAAGGGACAGAAAAGATGGGAAACGCATCCCCCAAAAACAAAAGGAAGAAACTTATGAAAGAGCAAATGCCAGATCGGGGAGGAACTGGGCCCGTAGGAACAGCTCAACAATAGGAAACCAGCACTACGAAAGAACAGTTCCTGCAGCAAAAAGAACCAAGGTGGGGAAGGGAAAAACGTTGGGGGACGAAGGTCTTCATGGGGGGGGTGCAAAGACGCCCGCTTTACAGGTCACAAGTACCGAAATATCGTATGGTCCAAATGGGGGAAAGATTTTTCGCCGATAACAAGTTAGCAGAAGGAAAAAGGGGCGTCGCCGTACAGGGGAAAAGGTTCAGATCGAAAGCGACCTAAGATTCCTCGCCCTTCTTCACCGGGGAAACAGGATTAACTTGGGATTCTCGCACGAGGGAGAAATCCTGAACGGAAGGAGCAGGAACTCTAGCATCGTGATGACGCGGAGAAAAAACATTTCACAGCACGAACTGGACTATGTGCAGTGACCGAAACGCGAACTCCGCCCCGTCCAAAGCCGAGAAAGAAGAATCAGGGAGAAAGGTTGGTCGATAGCTGAGATCACGTTCGGGGGGCGACCAGCCGAAGAGCGCCAGTGCCGTTGAAATCTCGGAGAGCGGGGAAGAACGCAGGCTCGCGGAACCTGCGGCAAAAAAGAAAAAAAGGATTGGGGGGAAAAAAAAGAAGGAACCCGCAGAGGCGCGACAAGGGCGAAAAAGGGCTCCGCGCCGGGTTTGTCTTTTGACTGCGCAAAAAAATCCTCCGACATTTCCAGAAAAGGGGGACAGGATGGGCGAGCGAACAAAAAAACGGGGTGGACGAAGGGCCCAGAGAAGGCTCGTTAGGCGGGCGAATATATCTCTCAACAAAAAACGAAAGAGTTTTCCGGACTTTCAGGAAAAACAAGGCTCCCATGTCAGGGGGCGCTAAAACCCTTTTGGAGGTTGCCATCCTCGCATGCTTCTCCTGTAAATGAAGGAAAAAAAATGAAAAAAAGCCGATCCGAAGAAACCGGCGGCCGGGTATAGGGGGATGCGCACTTAGGAAGCGGCAGGGGGGGCGTTTCGCGCTTTCGAAATACGAGGGCGAGCGACCGTCGAGAAAACTGCGCAGAGAGAAAATCGAAAAAGAGAGATCAACGCGACTGAAAGGACGGCTGGGGGAGAAAAGGACGAACTAGAGGAGTCAATAAAGGTTCAAAGAGCGTGCTCGCACATCTGCGAGGGGGCGGACATAGGGGACTGTCCCCTGCCGGGAGGGAGTCACAAAAGAATTAAAAAAAAGAGCGAAGCTCAAGATTCAGATAACTGCGAAAGAGGCGGTACGGCATGGTATGGTTCTCTACAATCGGATAAACGAGAAGCCCAAAAGACAAAGCAGCCGGGCTAGGAATCCCGGAATACGCTTCGAACAAATTAGGCTACTACTAATTCGACAGGATTCCGCGCAAGGTATCGGAGAAAAAAAGGCGAGGAACGATAAATACTCTCTTTAGCCGCGGGAAAAAGAAAAAGGATTCCAGTCACGCCCCCCAAATGAAAAACGCCCGTCCAAAAAAGGGGATCCTCATCGCAGTGGCCGTGTTTCTGGAGGAAAAAGGCGCTGGGAATGGTTCGGCGAAAGTGGCTGTAAAGGGGAGCGATCTGGAAGACTCGTCAAGGGCAGAACAACGGGAGCGCACGCTCTTGAAGAAGACTAGGGCGTACAATTCGGGAGCTACATCGATCGACACTCGAGGGCTACTTTCTCGCCTAAGAGTCGCCTGCCTGGAAGAAAGGAAATCGAACCAGCTACAGGGTGAAGCTAAGGAAAAAGTCAAACGGGCGGAACTTTCCAGAATCATCTATGGATTGCTGGGAGAAATTCGGAGAGGATTGCCAAGAGGAGGAGGGAATGCTGATCCCGCCGAGGGCCATGGCAAGGAATACGGCCTGAAGAAAATTCAAAAGGGAAAGCGGGAATCTCGTGTTGGGGACCACCGTGCGGCGGGCGTCGCAAAACAACTGGAGGAAACGAAAAACTGGGGGCTGTCTCAGGTGAATACAAGGAAACGGAGTTTGTATCTTCAGAAGCGCTGAGGAAGGATCCCCATCGAGACCATTCACCTGAAGTCGATAAGCCAAAAGCAGCAACAATAAGGACGACCCTGACGAAAGCTGGAGCTGGAGGGGGAAAAAACTCATCGAATCCCACAGGAAACGGACGCCATCTCAGGAGGATCAAACAGATAAACGTATCTGCAGACCGAAAAGGAAAAAAACGAGAAAAGACAAGCCAGTCATGCACGCTCGAGATGTGAAAAAATGTGAAGGCACGTCATCAAAAAGCAGGTGAATCAGATGACCAAGGGGGGTAAGACCCGACTAAGGCCGGTCATAAGGACAAGGGTGATAATTCAACGAATGCGGGGGGGACGCCGAAATGAAGCTCGAGCGGCAAGGCCGCGGACATTTATTGAGAAAACAAAAAGCCCATCCCCGGTGGGCGCAGTTAGGCCGGGTTGGGTGGGAAAACGAAAAAAAGCGCGCCGATCCACGCAGAATCGAGAACGGGGCAGCACGACTGCGCAGGAAGAAAAATGAAAGAGGGGCAACGCCGTACCACTGATGGAGCTCACATAAAAAAACGGGGAAGGAATTTGCAGCCAAATGAAGACACAACGGGGAAAAAGAAAAAGGGAAAAAGGGTCGTCACCGCGAAAGCAGCGACAAAAAAAGCTCAGCTCAAAAAAACCCCGAGTGAAAGGGAGAAAAAGGGAGATTGATTCTCAGGGAGCGGTGACGACCTGTGTTTGCCTTCGAAGGAACGTTGGGGAAAACATTTGGCTGGCACTCCACGACGAGACTTGTGATTGAGGAGGACAAGGGGAGGGTACTGCAGTGTGGGGAAGCGCCAGACTGGCATAGTCGCGCAAAAGTTCATCGGAAAGGGATACGAAGGCGTGCCGGGTGCGAGATGAACGCACAGAAACATTAGCTAAGAAAAAGGGTGGGTAATCTAAACTCGAAGGATGGAGCGTAGGCGCTCTATCCGGGGCCGGGAGAGAGAAAGAGTAGGTGTTGGCAAAAATTGAGAAGGGGTGATCGGCTGAAGGACCGGCAAAAAGTAGATAGGGACGTTTCATACGGGTCCAAAGAAGAAGGGGACGGGGACTGGGCAGGTACTTTCGAGCAAACGGGATTCAAGTCCTGGGACGAAAAACAGACCGCGGTCAAGGATGGGTGCAAAAAAACGGGCTGGCTTTCATGAAGGGGGCAGGGGAATCGTGTGGGAAGACTAAACGGCCCCTATTCTGCAAGGGCCGGAAGGGGGAACTCACGGACGGCTCGACGGCGATCTTGTCAAAAATTCGGAAGGGGCGTGTATAAAAGGTTCGGGTCTAAAAGGAAAACCGGAGCGACGTTAGAATGGCGACGGGGAGGGGGGAGAGGCCGAAAGGGGACGAGAAAACCCCGGCGAGATTGACGAGCAAACCAGAGCCGGGACACGTGGCGCAGGAAACGAAAAACCGCGGTGCAGGTCAAAAGAAAACGAGCTAGCGAGACCGAAAATCACGAGCGAATGCATCGGGATCGGCTGAAGAAAAATAAAAACGAGGAATACATTCCTGAAGCACAGGCATGATACTCCCTGATTGAAGAGGGGAGGTAGTGAAGCGGCCCAGCCCAGATAAAAAAAAAAAACGACTGAGCGCGGCCGGACAAAAACAGCGAGAAACATGTGAGGGAGCGAGAAAGATCGCTGGAAAGCATCGATGGCTCCGAAAGGTCATCAGCATCTAAAAACTCATCAGCCGTGCAGGAAGCCCGTAGTGACGAGAGGCGGGAGCAGAAAAAAAAAACACCACCCGCTGGAGCAAAGTAACCCTCCTGCCCGCTCAGAACACTGCCACGTGGCGGGAAATTGAAGGGCGGCATGGTGGGGTCCGAGAACGGCCGATTTGGATCAGAGAGCGATTCACTAGAATTCGAGGATTTACCGCAAGCTCCGTGTCCGAAGGAAAAAAAACTGCTAGTCAGACCGTAGGGCCGCTCAAAGAAGTCCCCGCAAGAAGGTCCCAGCTGGTCCCCGGCTTCACACGTTGTCCTACCATTCTTTGGGCTTCTCGGCGCGATGGAGAGCTGGACGAAAAAAAGAAGTCTAAAAAGCCGGCACTCTGGCGCAGATCGTGAAGCTTGAGCCTCTGCTCGGGGGTACAAAGGACGTCCGGGGACTGATTTGCAGGTACCGGACACTACGAGAAAAAAGAAAATGCCTCGCCGGGCGAGGGGGGGTCAATCATCGCAGTAAAAGACGGGGAGCGCGTCTCTCGTTAATACCTCCAGCCGCACGGAGTCGAGGGGAAAAGGAAAAAGCTGGATCGGCGCAGGGCGTGGAGGAGGTAGCGATCGACACGAAGGTAGAAAAAAAAAAGCAACCCGCCCAAAGGGGAGCGGAAACAGGGCGAAGAAAGAAGGAGCCAAGAAGGTTTTCTTAGGGGGTCGGGAATCGCATCGACGCGGATAAAACCTTCATTCAAAACCAAGACGCAAGGAATCACGCATCTGAAAGAGAGCAACCCTCCAGTCGAGCGCGCCGAAACAATGCGAAGTTAAAGGCTCAAATAGAGAAAAATCAAACAAAAACGAAGGGAGGGAGAAAAAAGAGGAATTTTCAAAAAGCCTTATCGAACCAGGCACCGCATTGATCGGGTCGCTCGACCAAAAGGGTGAAAATGCTTCGAAAGTGCCTGACGGTGACGGGAGCGTATCGGGAGACACACACGAGCACTAAGACCCCGTCGAAAGGCCCGGCAATGCTGGTCGCCCGCGGGGTGGGCAGGGAAAAAATTGGGGAACAATACTTCGTGTCGCGAGAATCACGAAAAAAAAACAACCTGAGCGCCGCTCTCCAGTCGAATCTCTCCGATCAAGGAGGGAAAGCATGGAGCACGCCCGGACGAAAAAGCGCAAGGAAAAAACCGGTGCAAGCGCTGAAGGAGGATTCCTAGGGGGTTGGGACAAACCAATAGGGGTCGGAAGGTTCCTAGGGCTCGGTCCTGCTAGCAAATAGGAAAAAAAAAGGGAAGCACCTACAGAGCAGCGAAAAAAATCAATAGAGAGAAAAAGGCCTAGGTACTATGGAAAAAAAATGGCAAAATACATCGACAGATACTCCCAGACATCAAAGGTGCACGGCTAGAAGCCGGCATCGTCGCTGAAAGGAAGGCCTCGACGCGACGAAAAAAAAAGGTCGGAAGGAAAAGGAACAAGGGGGGGGGAAAAAATCAGCGATTCGCTAGAAAATAGTGAAAAGAACTGAGGCCGGACTTGACCGAAACGGCGGAAAGGACCGAAAATCGTCCAAACCATGAAGCCCGGACAAACAGCATCTCCAAAGGGGGGAATGTGGTTCGCTTCATTCAACGATCGGGACTGGATGGTTCGCGCTGTGGAAACGCCGGGGAAGACTGGGGGGAGGATCGTCACCTAAAAAAGGGCTTGGCAGGAAAGAAGCAAACATCAGGGCTCACAGGAAGAGGACAAGGGGGTAGACATCTAGCGCCGATCTGCTCGGGATTTCTCGCCTACTACGGTCGCCGACAAACAAAAAAAACCCCCCAAACACAACACAAAAAAAAAAAACAGACAAAGAAGAAAAAGACCAAAAAAAAGCAAAAATAAAAAAAAAAAACACAAAAAAAAAAAAAAAAAAACCAAACAGGACCAAAAAAAAAAAAAAAACCCACACCAGAAACAAAAAAAAAAAAAACAACACCCACAAAACCAGCCCAAACGGACGACCATCAAGCGGCCGCTCCAATCTCTTGAGAGACACGTGGGCGGACTCCTTTCCAGACCCGGCGACTCAGGAATGTGATTGCCTCATTCTGAAGTTTTAAGGAAGATGAAAAGGGTATTCCGCGTATCCCGAAAAATGCGCGCTACTGACGGGCTGAGGCGATCCAATCTTTTTGAGGGGAAAGGGAAACGAGTCTGGCGGAAAGCCTCACAAATGGGGTCTCGTGATCCAATATCCGATTTGGAAAAACGAGGCTGCGATGAGGCAGGAAAAAACGACCTCACCTGCGGGGAGAGAAAGAAAGACCTGATAGGAAAAGGGAAAGGAAACTAAAGCTCGGCTTCATCAGAGAAGAAACCGACATACCGCCAGCAGCATCGGCAGCCGAGCAAAAAATAAAGTAGGAATAACGCGCCGCTCAAGAAAGCCAAACAGCAAGACGCAGGAGCAAGAATTATTATCCCAAAAAAAGAGGGCACGAAACGTCCACCGCGCAAGGAAAAGCACGGACCCGGAGGCCGTCAGTCCGCCGAGCACCCCGTTGGAAATCACAAGAGGGGGAGACCGCCCTTCACCGGCTCAAAAGGCAGGCCTGGCGCCCCATTTAGTAGAAAAGCGTAAGCAGCCCATGCCACCCGGAAAAAGGGAAAGGGGATGAAAAAAAACAAAATCCGATCAGCAACGAAACGGGCTCAACGCGGAGAGACGCGCACAAGACGACGCGTGACCTGAAAATGAAAACAAAACAGCAGAACACCTAAACTCTGTCGCTCAAAGGACTTACAGGACATGGACGAAAAACCCAGGACACCACGAGCCCATGACTGCACGAAAAATAACACCCAAAGGAGAAAACGAAAACGGAGAAGGAAACTAAACACAGAAAGATGAAAAGGAAGAGATGTCTCCTGGCTGCGTTTATGGCGTCTTTGACGAAGGGGCGCCATGGGCCTCGTTGTTCAGGAGGATGAACCGCCGGTCCAGACTGGGTAGCTTGATGGTGAGCATGCTGGGCAAGGGTGCGGTTGAACTTAAAACAAAGCGAAAAAAATGCTCATATCGCGCAAAAGTACAGGGGGCGAGAGGGTGCGATCGGCGCGATGAGCAAATGGGCGCACATCAAAATTCATCGAAAGGGGCCGGTGCTGCAGGCGAGAAAACGAAAGTGCGGGCCGGCAGCTCAGGGAAAAGCTCCACCGACAAGGCAGTCGGAGATCAAGGGGACGCTGACCGGCTCGTCGGATAGTCAGGCAAAGGTTCCAAAAAGGAAGTCTGGCCGAAGGAAAAAGGTGTGGAAGCAAAACCGGATTAAAGGTTATCATACGACTAGGGAGAAAGGGAAGAAAGGTATTGACGAGCTGTCTCGGTTCGGGAGAAGTAGCTGTTTTCCTGCTCACGGACGAAGAAAAGGGCCGGTACCAAGTTAGGGAACAGACGTACGGGAGGAGCGAGGAGGACGCAAGGCGTCCTGAGTCTGTTGCAGAGGGGGTGTCTGATCGTCCCGCGCCCTTGGAAGTGAAAGAAGGATTGGAGGAAATCGTTCGCCGACCGCGTGAAGTTCGGGGGAAGGGGGTTAACGAAAAGACACCATCCGCAAAAGGTTTGGGACCAAGGCCGCGGTGCCGTCACACAAAATCTCGGAGAGACCAGAAGAGGCACGAAGTATAGCGGATAAGAATCGCATGACCATGAGGCTTAAATAAGTTCGAATGAGAACAAGCATCCATGAGCAGAGGAGGACCCTATTGGTCAAGGGAACCCTTTATCTCGGGAACCCTAGGGTAGAAGGCCGCGACCAAGGCGAGATAGGGAAAAGGAATTATAGAAGCCGAAGGAAAAAAGGGGACTCTCACAAGAGAAATAACCAAGAGAAAAGGCTCTATCCCGAAGGGAAGGCAGGGTAGGTGACGAATAAGGGACCCCATAGCGAGAAAAAACGGCCCAGGGAGGGAAAAAAAGGCCCACTCTTAGACCCCATGCACCGGGAAGCTCTGCGGACTGCAGACATAACACGTCCAAGGAGAGATCCAGCGGGGGGAAAACACGGAGCATTTGGACAAATGAAAAAAGGTCGGGTAGAGTCGGTCTAAGATTCGGATTTCAACAGAGGCAGAGGAGGACCGTTCGCGAATCAAGCGACCTGAGGGAGGGGGGAGTGAAAAAAACGTAAGGTTCTCGGCACTAATCGGGGAAAATCACGATGAAACGGGAGAAACCGGGGTGGGGAAAATGCCCATGGCTGCTTGGTCTTCGAGAGAGAGAACTTCCCTTACCGTCGCCGTAAAAGGCCACTCGGAAGGTTCAATCGCGGCTCTGCAAAATTGGTTCATTCAAAAAAAAAAAGATTACGGGGAAGGGTTTGCTATCAGGAAAAAAAAACGGAAGCCGCCCCTTCCTAGAAGAGGGATCCGCGCGCTGAAATCGGGCAAAAGACAACTCGTTCGTCCGTCGGGGTGAGGCCAAAAGCAGGAGGGTGGGCTCGAAGCTTCTAAATGTGAAACAGGGGTCGCTGGTGCAGAACTGCGCAATAATCGCGAACAAACCTACGGCGGCCACATGAAGATCAGGACCCTAAGGGGTTGGGAGGACGTCTCTTGAAGCCAGCGAAAGGGAACCGGCGCCTGACTGCTCAGCGTAGCGCAGGTGACTCACAGACTATCAGAAGGGGATCGGAAAGCTCTGAAAAATAGAAAAGGGGAGGAAAGAGGAGGGTAAACCTTGACCGAACCGCTAAACCGCAGAATTGAGGGCAGAGCAAAAACGGTTCTTGTTCTTCAGGAAAGAATGAAGGTAACACTGGCGAAGGGAAAGAAGGGCAGCACGGCAAAGATCACGAGAAACCCAGGGAGGAAAATATTCGCCAGAAGGGGCCAATGAGGTCGAAGTTTCTACAAGAAGCGCGAAGAGAAAGCAAAAAGAGAGA
>Ga0179593_1449833_pt1 | contig 11618 bp, 13 predicted proteins | sample CZODoug2_1_08_16_FD_185931 | JGI IMG/M metagenome (GOLD analysis project Ga0179593, IMG submission 185931) | Vadose zone soil fungal communities from Angelo Coast Range Reserve, California, USA - CZODoug2_1_08_16fungal (PacBio error correction) | ecosystem: Environmental > Terrestrial > Soil >...
TCTGTGCTCGCATAAGGACAGGAAGTATGAGAAGGGGGGTGCAACACAACATCACGAAAAACATGAACACACAAGCCTCAAGCGGTGTATAAAGGCACGACCCATTCATCGAAGAGGCAGCGGAGAAAGGAGGGCAAGAAAATGACCGGGCAACAGACGGAAAACCACATCAAAGCACGGAGTCAAGAAGCAAACAACAGCGACATCAGTGTCAAAGGAAGTCGCGAAAAAAATCACCGCGAAAAAGAGGCACAAATGCGGAGTTCACGAGGCACAGCACTCTTCTGGGACCCAAAGGAAAAAAAAAAGAAACGAAAGCAGACAAAAAAGAGGAGGAAGAGATCCGTTTCCGGGGGAGACTCCTGGGAAAAAACGTACGCGGGAGAGCCCCAAGGGAACTCGCTGGCAGCAAGTCGAAAGATGAATCCAGGGAGCGGAAGGAAGACCGGAAAAAGGGGAGCGGGGGGGTGGAGCGAAACTCAATGCCCCAGGTAGTGTAATGGAAGGAGGGTTGTCAAAAAAGATCGGGAACGGTCACTGGGGGCGGCCTTCCACTATGCTACGAGGGGGGAAAGCAGAAAAAAGAGGCCATCATCCAGAACCAGGACTTAGTTTGAACAATGACAACGTGACATCTGGGTGAGGACGAAAGAAAGGACGCTAATAGAGAAAGGTTTATGAAATGCTCCCACCGAAGAAAATGGTACAAATAATAAGAGATAGTGGCAATGAAGGAACCAGGAATCCCAATCTCTGAAAACAAGGTGAGCCTCCTCAAAGACGATTATCTTCTTCGCGGGACGCTAGGAGCGGGGGGATAGCTCAGGAGAGCAAAGAGAACGAAACTCACAGAATTTCGGGCATAAAAAATGGCTACGAAAAGGAAAAAAAGAGGAGCGGAGGGCAAGAGTTGAAAAAACCGAGAAGGGAATACACGAAGAGAAGTTACTCAGTCGCATCATGCAAGCGTGGAGGGAGGTCGAACCAGGAGGGGAAAGGACGGACCTGAGATAGGACAGAAGGTACATTCTAGAGAGGAAGTCGGAGGAACACGATCCGCCACATTCTTCCTTGCAGGTGGCAGAGGAGCCCGGAGAACTTTGCGACACAAGAAAGCAGGAACGATAAAAAAGGGAATAATTCTATTTGGAAAACTGGGAGTCTGACAAAGAAGAAGATACTGCAACTTCCCGATGCAAAAGTCAAGGAAAAGATGCGGGGCGGGGTCGAGGGGTAGGGGAGCATGGTTCGGCATCGCGCAAAAAAAAGACAAGTGAAACTACGAAGCCTGGGCCAGGAGGGCCTTTCCTAGGCTCATTGAGAATTAACGAAAAAGAGTGCAGAGAAAACGGAAGAAGAAGAGAGGCGAGGACGAACATATCTAACGGGAGAGCGCTCGTGTAAAAACGATGGGAGGGGAGAGGAAGAGAAACCTCCAGCCTGTAGCGAAAAGGAACTTATCCTAGAAGGACCTGTTTCGCGGGTTGAAGAACCTGAAGAGCTTGAGAGCAGGGCAAAAGCAATCAGCGCGTACCAAGGGTCATAGAAGGCACCGGAGGTTGCGGGGTGGCTTGAGAGGGTCGAACGTACAGATTGATTAGTCAGGAAGAGGGAAGAAGAAACCCCCTTGATTCCTTGAATGGAGAGCGGAAATGGAAAACAACGCCACCGTGAGAGAGGGGGTCTGAGAGAGCGGGGTGTATCCGTCAGCAGAAATAAATAGGGAAGAGGAAAAAAAGTAGATTCAGAAGGGAGTCCGCCGACGGGGGGGAATTAGCTATGGACTGATGGCTATCGGTCTCCTCAGTAACGTAGCGGGATGCGAAACAAAAGAAGTAAAGGGTTTCTTCCCATGAATCAAAAGGGAAACGTAACAAGTGGGGAGGAGGGGCGTGGAGATCCTGCCCAGCATAAAGTCGAGTGTATCGGAGTCACCATCATGCGGAGGCCTATCCTTCGGTTAAAAAAAAACCAGGCAAGACGAACCGAAATCAACCGAGCCATTGCGAATACTTGAAGCGGGAAAATACGGAAGAAAAACAATAGAACGTTCTCGGTCAGAACAGAGCGCCTCGAAGTGTGAAAAGAGCTTGGGAAAAATAAGCAACGAACGTGAAAAGAGGGGGAAAAGGAAAGGAGGAAGGAATAAAGCCCCGAAACTGCAAAATGAAAAACCGCAAGGAGGGAACAAGAGTCTGTCCTGAATAAAAAAAAAACGTTGTCACCTTCCCAGAGTCGGTCAAGTTCACCGGGAATCCGAGGACCGGTGGAGAAGATATCTGTGGAAAAAAAAACGGGTTAGGAAAAGGAAAAGGAAAGGGGGTCGGTAGACGTTCCTCTCCGAGAAAGTGAGCGGTTTGTGAGGAGAAATTCTGTTCTGGCAAGGGAGGGGCAAAGGGATTAGTTTACTAGGAAGGCGGTCTAATGGCAGGCGCCTAGGGGGTCGTGGGCAGAAAGGACGACAGAAAAAATATTGTGGTTGAAAGATGAACATGCATGGACGCGCTTAAAATCCGCCGAAGGAAGGAAGCATCAGAGAGAAAACTTCTTAAACAAAAAACGAAGGTCAATCTTGAGGCACGGAGAAGGCAGATTCGAACAAAATGTGCTAAAAAGGCCAGCAGCTATCAAAAATTAATACTGGAGAACACAAAAGAAAGAACAAGAAGTCAAAAAAAAAGGAGAGAGCTATCAGGGGGTTCAACAAAACTCGGCAAAAACGAAAGATAAGCTGTACGTGAGGAATACTAAGGGCAGCGGGAGACGGCTCCGGTTGTCGCAAACAAGAGAAGAAAGGGGAGGTAGTCAGGGATGAAAGAGAGGGTCAAACGCTAAAGTTGAAGCCAAAAAAAAAAAGGGGGGTTGGTAAGGAGGGAAAAAGAGTGGTGGATGCAGCCGGGGAGAAGGGGGCTTTGAAACTGTGAACTGACAGGAGACGGGTAAAGGGGCGACTGCAAAGGCTTATCGAAAATCAGTATTGAAAGTGCAAAACGCATTGGACTCTTAACAGGAGAAGGCCGAAAAAAAGGATTGTCTTACATGTGGGGGCCGAACAACACCTGCATGTAGCCAATTAAAGAACTAAAAAAGGGAAGGGGGTCAGGGAACGTATCTGAGAAAAGCAAGGACTCTTCAAAAACTCAAAAGAAAAAACAAAAAAAAAAGTAAGTTAGAGGTTGAGGAAAAGGGAAAAATCTTACTGCTAAATCAGCCTCTAATGGGATAACTTGCCCCTAGTGCAATGAAGGGGATATAGATAAAAAAGGGGGGGTTCGGACAAATGGAAATCCTGAGAAAAGCCGCGCCGGGAAGATATAAGAAGGCGGTTGGCAGGGAAGAAAAAGAATGATTAATTGGAGGCTGACGCTACGGTAGATGAAGGCGCCCTGGAAAAAGGGAAGGTCAAAAAAAAAAAATGAATAGCCCTCAAAAAAGACACGAAGGCACAAAAAAAAGGTTCAGAGAAACCGTTTGTTGGTCGTCAAAGGCTTCAGCTTTTGACGATCTGGTATCAAGGAAAATGAAGGACAGGGGGAGGAAGGGGTTTGGACCACGGTCCGAAACCCAGAAGTTAGCCGTCACGTACACGGGTGCCGGGGCGACTGGCTATGGCGAGAGAACAACTGAAGGGGAAAGACAAACGAAAACACTAAGTAATTATGGGTTACGGGAAGGATGGATCCCTTCTAATGAGACATCTCGAGGAATGCCAGTTACGCAAGCGACAACAGCGGAGTGAAAAGAAGTGATCAGGGGAGGAGGGACTGTAGGGATTTCCCAGTTGAAGAAATCCCTTCCGGTAGGCTTCATTGGAAAAGGAGGGAAGGGGCAGCTCATCTTGAAAACAAAAAAAAGAGTTTGGGGTAGAGAAGGTACTTTCCCTGGCCGGGTAGGGGATGTTTGGAAAAAGCGGGGGAAGAGAATCGTCACAGAAGCCTTCAACTAAACTCTCAAAAAGAGTACCAGAGGAAAAAGGACAAAAAAAGAAAACTTGATTCGAGGAACGGAGGAAGAACTCAGCGGGCCTGCTTACAGAACAAGCGTGTCCTAAGGTCGCAAGGAGGAAGGAGCTTCGCCCACAAATGGCAAGGAAGGGAAGGAAAAGACCGACAGAGTTGGGTTGAGAATAAAAAAAAACGAGGGGGAAAAATTGGGAGGGGGAAAACAAAAGAAATAGGCAGAGACGATGGGAGGTCGATGAACGCCTTATTGATTAAACTTTCGTGGAGGAACTATTGGGGAAGAAGGAATAAAAGGCTCTGGCTAACGGTATGACGAATAAGAGCAGGAGACGTCCGCATGTGATCGACTAGAAAAGCGCCCAAAAGCAAGAAAAAGGGGAAGGTGAGAAGAGTTCGTCTGGAAGGGGAAAGAAAATCCAGGCTGCAGGAGAGGAAATTCATCGGCGGGCAAAAAATCAGAGCCGCCTGAGGCGCAAAGGAAACCGCGACCCAAGCAGTTGGGGGGATTGGTCAAAAACGAAAGAAGAGACATTGGAAACAGGTCTAAGAAAAATGGACTGCCATCCGCGCGAAGAGGGATCTCCAGAGGCAAGTAAATTCTCGAAAGACTAAGGGGGGAGGAGACTCAATGGAAAGAAAGAAGGGGGGGCAAAAGCCGATCCCTTTTACAATACACGCGATAGAAGAAGGCACCGGGCGGGGGGAAGGTAGATATGACCTGTTTCATCGAATCAAGGCGCGTTCGGGAGGAAAAGAGACCGAAGAAAGGAGAAAGTAGAAGATACCAAAAAATAGAAAAGGGAAGGGATCTTACCCGGGCTCAGCGAGAAAAAAGGGAGAAGGAAAGATACCCGAAGAAAGGTTCAGGAGGACAAACACTTCTAAACACAAGCAAAGGAAATATAGGAGTATCAGGCGGAAGGAGGAAAAGCTGGGGTGAATCTCCTAGCAACTGATTCGAAAGCAAGTAGAAAAAGAATGACGATGTTCGAGGAGGTCGAAAGCGGGAAAGACTCATTGTAGAGAACAAGCAACAGAGAAGAGAGGAGAATATAGGAAAAAAGAAAGAAAGAGTCGTAGCTTGACTCCAGGTAGAGGGAGACCTAAAGAAACGAAACAGGATACTAAAATCGAGAACATAAAAGAAAAGGCAGGGGAAAAGAGGATGAAGTGACGCTGGAAGTTCTTAAACATTCATACATAAATCGAGGGACGAAAAGAGTCGGGGGAAAAGAGGGAAAACTGAAAAAAATAAAATCCCTACATTATACAGAACAGGAGGAGGGGGGGTTTTCACCTCCGATGAAGCAATTGGCTTCAATCTTGGAGGGGTAGACGTCACGAAAAGGTCAGCCGGAAGGAAAGGGGTCACATCCACGTACATTAGACGACTAATCGTTATCGAAGAGGCAGGAAGTTTCTAGGTCAAAGAAGCTAAAGAGGAGAACAGCGACAAGACGTGACAGTGAGGACAAAAGGATCGATCAATGCAAGGAAAATTGGGGGGGGGGCACTACGTTAGAAGCTGAGACAGGAAAGGCGACTGGCACGAGAAGAAAGCGCTACCAGCAACAATAACGACGTCCATCGTGGGGACCCTTGAAGAGACCGGTGGGGGGAACAGACGCTCCTCCACCAAAAAGCGGAGAAGGGGAGACTGATCCGCTCCAAGGGTGGGCTAGAAAATTGTCAAGCGGAGCATTTCGGCGACAAGGAAAGGACCTTGTCATGGGGGAACCTGGAAGTCCTGCTCTGTAGTCAGACCGGGGGAGGCGGAGACACTTTCGCCTGCATCTTAACAAGCGACAGGGACGTGACCAATGGGAAGCAACCTATCCAGCAGTCACGACTCTGGGCAGGATTCGCTCAAAAAAAAACATCAGGTAAAAGTACCGCTCAAAAAAGATTAGGAAAGAAAAGAAGAGGAGCGGAGTTCACTAACGGAAAAAAGAACGCTTCTGGTTAAAAAGACCATTAAAAAATGAACTAGAGAAAATCTCAAAAAAACGGAGGAGAAAGATAAGAAAGAAAGGGGGGGGGGGGCCTGAATGGGGAACAAATCCGCAAAGCTACCCGATGAGAAAATGGAAAACGGAAGAGAAGCCGTGGCCAAAATCAAAGGAAATGAGGCGGGTGGTGGATCCGAAAGAAGACCAATTTCGTGGGGGGAAGAGGGAGGTATTGAACCGGAAGGAGGAACGGTCAAACTGTGGAAAAGAACGATGCAGCGGAGGAAAAGGGAGAAATCCCCAGCTCCAACCAAGACTTAGGGAACCAGAAAGTCAGATGTCGTATCCGAAAGAGAATCCCGGCGTGACGAGTTCGCCCACTCAGCAGGAGAGCCAGTGAAGAAGGGAAGCAGGGATAGAACTCCGGCGGGAAAGAAGGAAGGAAACCCCAAAAATCTCAAAGCAACTCACAGGAAAAAAAAACAGGGAGAGTAGGAGAGAGCCTGACAAAACCGAGACGTCTCTCACCTGGAAACAAAAAGCATTTCAGGCATAGAATCCATTGGTCAGAAATCAAAGTTCTTCTGAAGAGCACAGGACCTTGAAAACCGAGAGTTGAAGGAAAGAAAAAGCATGTCGCAATAAAGAGCTGGAAGCAAAAAAATAAATGCGAAGAATAAAGCCATTTCGTGGACGGCAGACAAGATGAAGCCGGGAACGATACTCTTCCTGCGGGAGAGAAAACCACCGGTCCGCCAGGTTGCGTGACGGGGAAAGGGAGAGGCCCGTAGAACTTACGCAACGACTGCATACGAAAGCGGGGAAACTTTCAGGGGAGGAGGAGGAAAAAAAGAAGAAGTCACTTCATGGAAAGAGAAAAGGTAACTCAAGCGTTGCATGCTGTGTTTCGCTTTTCAGACTCGTTGCAAACGCAGAGCTGCAGCCATTCAAACAGAGCAAAAAAAAGTCCATAGAACCTGCCTAAGGGAAAGTAATACGTCCCCTCCGCAGGTTGGGTGGAATCGAACATGAGGAAACAATTCGAAGAGAGGACGCGGAAGCTTTGCGAAAGAAACGCTCGTGCACGACGGAAAAGTGAGATCTAAACCTCCAGAAGGGAAGCGGCACGACTGATATCCGGGTTGAAGATTGCACTGGTTTCAAAGCAGGGGGGGGGGGAGACCGGAAGGAGCGAGAAGGGGAGAGAGCGTGATAAATCTGAGGAAAAAAAAAGGGAACTCCAAATCATGCTAGAAGGTGGGCTTGATAGTCTAAGACAGCAAGCGATGAGGCATCTGAAGAAACCCAGAGAAGGGATTCCTAGTACGGGATCGAACTTAAAAACCTCCAAACGTCTAGTCAGGGGAAAAGAACGGATGGAGATCGGCCGGCAAGGGGGGACGATCTCAATGGAAGAAAAAGGGCAAGCGAAGAGTTACTGCCGATCTGAAGGAAGAAGGACGTAGCGAGGATAGGAAAAAAGGGTCTAGAGTTCAAAAAAAGAAAGAAACATGGAAAAGGAGTTCACCAAAATGGAATGGGAAAAGCGGTCACTCTGCGCAAAGGGAGAAATCGCGTCAGGAAGGAAAAGGACGATGACGATTTCCTCAGAAGGATCTTTTTAGACACTGAGACGTACCCAGAGGAAAAAGGAAATTTTGAAAAAGGCAAAATAAGCGGTGCCTAAGATGAGTCGATCACCACAGAAAGAAGAAAGAAGTCGCGTCATAAGCCAGAAAGAGACAGTTAGAAATCCTGTAATTGAAAAAGATTCGAAAGGGAAGAGGCAAGTTGGGGAACGTCGTAAATAACCAAGCCAAAAAAGACACGGAGGGGGGGGGGCAAAAACCGCAATGATCAACACTCGCTTATGGATATCGAACAAAATTCCAAAGGCCAAAACCATATTAGAACTGTTAACCGGGAAAGGGGAAGAGGGGGGGGAAGAAAATTGCGAAAAGGAAACCGGGTTCGTAAAAACCAAGGTGCGAATTAGACGTTCCAGAAGAAGGGGCGTGAGCGTGGGAGGAACTGAAAACCTTTGCCCGGGATGTAGAGTCAAGTTAACGAAGTCCGTGGACAGGAGTCAAGTATGGGGCTACAGACCAGGACACAAAAGGAAAAGGGGCGAATAAAAAGTAGGGGGGGGTAAAGCTAAGCAACTAAGAGAGGAAACGCCGAATGAAGGGCATAAATGGGCAGCACTTCAAAATCTACAGACCAGTGAATATCAAAGGGGGGGAAAAAAAAGCGCATGTTGAGCGAGAGGACGGGAGCTGGGGTAAAAGACGCGAAGACAAACACCCAACCAGGAGAAAGAAAGAGTGCATAAACGAAACGCGAACAAAGCACACAACCACATAGTAATCAGGGGAAAAACAGCCTAATCACATAGTTCTAACAAACTAAACTAGGCAGAACAACACACAATAGTCTCACACAACCAGGCCATAAATAAAGAATAAAAGCACAGGAAAATATGATCCGCAAACACAATCGTAAACAAGCAAACAACTATAAAAAATAAAGTAAACAATAACGCGCAGAGCAACGCAGGGTATGTTTTGAATGAAAACGGATTAATGTTGTTGTGGAAGGACGGGGCGGGGGCTCGGGGAGAGTGAAGGCTGCAATGATGAGGAAGGAGACCGAAGCGTCAGCACGAATCAAAAGTAGGAAAGCAAAAATATACTTAAACCGGCAGCTATAGGAAGGACTTCAGGGGAAAACACAAGGCAGTAGATAGCCAAGAACTCTCGAGACAGGTGGAGAGTGAACTAGCAGGTAGCTGGAGGGAGGGGAAAGAGAGATCGTGACGAAAGAGGTCTGTGGTGCGGAGTCAACAACAACCACCGGAGAGGGAAAATAGGCAGGAAAGAAAAAAGACGCTCATATACGCTTTCAATCGAAAACCCGAAACCCAGATAGTGAAGGCGTAGATAAGGGACCAGTTGGGGAGGGCAATTGAAAAGAATGATCCGCTCCGGGGGGAAAAAGAAGAAAGGGGTGGCATTTCCAGGAGCGCTCGAGCGGTTTACGTGGATGACGAGTCGTCCGGCAAGCCCTTTCAAGGGGAGGGAGCAGAACCGACACATCCTCACGGATTAGAAAACAAAAATTCAGCAAAGGCCCGGGGGGGGAGGGCAATGCATGAAGCGTTTTTACGAGCTGATCCTGGACATGACGCAAACATTTTTTTGGGGGGGGGGTTGTTTGAACGGGAAAAGTTCAGCAGATCAATACCCTAACGGCGGAGGGGGGGGGAAAGGAAGGCACGTACAGCTTTGAGCCGGTGACGGGGCTTTTGAGAGGTGAGAGAAATACCACTTAACTGAAACAAGGGAAAGGGGGGTTCGCGCAAAAGTCCTCCCGTCGAAATAGAAAAAAAGTCTGCTGGGACACAAGGATGCCAAGGTTCGCAAGCGAACAGCGCGGTCCCATAAGAGCTGAAATGGTGGAGATGCGGGGGTACGAAGGGCTAATTTGAACAGAAAAAAATTGAAGGAAAAAGACACGGCTTTCAGACGAAAGTCCATAACGGCTAAAATCTTGGAACACGAATTTTTTTGAAAATATCTGGAAAGGGAATGGTAGAGGGGTAAAGGGTAGCCAAGGTAGCGAGATCGTAAACCACTGAAGGCACAAATTGGAAAAAGAGAACAAAGGGCAAAGATTGCGAGAAGACCAACGATCATGATCGCTTAAAATACGACTCAGCCATTAGAACTAACCCGCAGGGGGTTAAAGAGGTTGACGAAAGGAAAGATCTAAAAAAAAAGACATCGTCATTCTAAATTGGCAATCCAAGGAAGAACTGAACAGAGAGGGGGGAAGATGAGGTTTGCGAACCAAAGCATCGGAGCATGAAACGCTTGGGAAAAAGGAATTTGACAAGTCAGGGACTTAAACGGTCGTGAAAAGATGGAAAAAAGGACTATACACGCAGATGAGAGGGAATTCGAAAAAAAAAAGAACTTAACGGCAGTAAAAATTCACGAAAGGCCGCATTCACGGAAGGCAAAAGGCCGAGGTTTGATCCTCCTCCAAGGGGGAGGACCTGTGCACCAGGGGAGAGGGGGCAGAGAGTGCTCGCTTACTACCGAAAAACACAGGAGGGGAACGGAGATGAAACGCCAGGAAAAAGTCAACATGGTGCTTTAAGGGGACGGAGACATTGGAAGACGAAACTAGACCCCTGGACTATTAAAACGACGCGCGCGAATGAAAGGTGCGCAGAGGCAAGGGAAGTCCGCGCTAACCAAGGCCGGCAACTAAGAAGTAGAGAGAGAAGTGGCAGGCCCGATCAAAATATTAAGGAAAAACTCTAAAACGGAATCGACCTCGGGGGCAACCGGTGTCGGTGACAGTTCGGATCCATGGAAACAGAAAAGCGAGGTGGCGCGTCAAAGAGCCGACGAAGAACAGTATAGAAGACCTATCAAGCCACAAGAAATCGAATGGGAGGCGGAGCGAAAAAGAAGCGCGAGATCGCCGCGACAGTAATCAGGTCTTCAAACGGACGGCGAAAACCGAAAATGATCGATAGCGTCGTGCCCTTAACAGCTGGAGTTTAGATCTCAAAGAAACTAAATCGGATTCTGAAACGCGGGAGGGATAGGAAGCACAGCTTAGCTAGGTTAGAAGAAATTGCAAGGAAGTGGTCGCTGCACTAAACGAGGAGGGGGATGATATAGAACTATAGGAAAGCATGGAAATGCAAGTGCAAATCTGTTGAATGGCTGCCGCGATGAGAAAGCCGAAAAGCGAAAAAAACAGCCGAACCGAGCAATGTGCCGAGGATGAAGTTAAAGGGCGGGAAGTCAAGAGGACCAGAACAGACGAAATCTAATTGCAGGAAAATCGAGGTCAGGAGAAAAAGTTCGGGTGCGCAACGGGGGGAAAGCAGGGCATAATCTCCCCTCCCTCTAAAGCAAAACAGGGCGGATCGTGGGGAGAGGGGGAGAGTAAGGTAGAGAAGGGAATTGACACGCCTTTTCTATGCAAAACGAATTGAAGAGAATGGCGCTGGAAAAAACACTGCGTGCTGAGACGCGAGCGACGTAGCTAATGCAAGGATAAGACCTGTACAATTCAAGCACGATGTACAACACTCAGAAAACGGGGAACAAAGAAACGCTATGCCTGAAAAAGTCATGTTTTCAAGAAGAGCAATCAACCTCACCGCTACCCGCAAGCAAATAAAAGGACGTCAAAGTGAGCAAAGGGAAGAGATTCTGGGGCCGGCTGACGCTCTACCCATCGCTCGGTGGTACCGAATCACCAGAAAGGGCTAATGCGATTTGAAAAAACGCAATGGTCACAACGACGGATGTCCTAAAACACTTACAGTGTTGCCTGAGGAGAAAGTGCTGGCCTCCGTGAAGAGACACAGTCGTAAAAAAAGGGGGACATGAGCGACAGGGACCGTTTCAACAGGAAAAAAAAAAAACAGGTGTTGGGGGAAAAAACCAAAAAAAAAAAACAAAAAAAAACAAAAAAAAAAAAACAAAAAAAAAAAAAAAAAAAAAAGAACCGGAATAAACTAATCCGGCAAGATCACGAACCTGGGGCCGAGGTTAACGGCCCACACCCGCCTCATCAAGGACAAGTAAGCTCACCCGCAACGTCAGCCGAAAAGACATGCAAGAAAAAAAACTGGGCAGGCACAACGAACTGAGGGGGGGCCAAACAGACAACAAGGTACGAA
>Ga0179593_1491718_pt1 | contig 11618 bp, 11 predicted proteins | sample CZODoug2_1_08_16_FD_185931 | JGI IMG/M metagenome (GOLD analysis project Ga0179593, IMG submission 185931) | Vadose zone soil fungal communities from Angelo Coast Range Reserve, California, USA - CZODoug2_1_08_16fungal (PacBio error correction) | ecosystem: Environmental > Terrestrial > Soil >...
CTACCTGGGAATCATATCGGGGAGAATTGGCAACGGAAAACCCTGTCCGCCCCGAATACTAGACTGTAGCTCATGGAGCCATCGGTATCCACCCTGACGTTAAAGTGGGGGGAGCCTGCGAGGGCCCTGTAGAGGTCGGGCGCACTTGCGTTGTCAATACGGATTTAGAATGAACTTAAGACGTGAGGCTTACATTAACATCGAGTTTTCAAAATATAACAGAAAGTAAGGCTCACCTAGGACAATCATGAGAGCACCGGTAAAGCTCTCCTTGTCCCCAGGGGGAAGAAAAGTCAAAGATAAGGAAGAAGTGTCCTTCGCAGAAAGAAGGGCGTTTCCTAGAGAAAAAAAAAACCACAGACATGAAAAAAACAAACCCTCGATTGTCTACTACGGAACGTCTCTCGAAATACTTCCACAACTTGGGGGGGGGTGATATAATGAAAACCATCATGACAAATCACTGCGAAGCAGGACACTCGTCATTCAAGGCTATTGATCCAGAAAAGAACCTCTGGGCCGGCAGAAGGTACTGGAACGTGAAAAAATCGGCAAGAGGGTCAGAAATTGCCTTCTCAATAAGACTCCGTTTACCTTGGGGGAACCGCAGGCTCAGGTTTACGAACAAACGTCACCGTCAATTACGAAATTAAAACCCAAGGAGGGCTGAGTATAATCGGCCAAAAAGGGTCTGAAAGCTAAAAAAAAGATTAACGAACTCAACGCCAGGCCGTTGCAGAAATAGGCCGCTGGCCGTTGAAGATAGGTGCTTGGACTGAGGACTGTAGACATGTAGGCCGAGACGGATCACGGGCGAATCTAGGGATCACTACGAGATTTGGGGGGGGAATTATTCGTCGCAAAAAAGAACGGGGGGGGTAGCTTGCCCGTAAAGAGGATAAAACCACAAAGACTTCCTAACGAAGGTGCTGGAGAATAGGAGCTGGCGGGGGGTGTGGTAGACAGATACCGGTCAGGGAGACTTCCTAATCGTTTTTGGGGGACATTGTTGTCAGGGAAAGGGGAGAAGGTTTCCAGCAGGCCATTCGAGTACTTAGGGGGGGATCGGAGCAAAAAAACACCGTTTAATATGGAGGGGGGAAAATAAACAGTCCTCAACAGAAATGAAAAAAAAGGTTCGAAACTTATTCACGGGACAGTATCTTGCAGGGGGCTACATTTGTTGGGGGGGATCTTTACAACAGGCAGTTAAAAATCCAAGAAAATATGAAACGAACCGGGGATGGGCCAGTTGTAGACAGGGGGGAGACGGAAGTTGCGGGGGAGAAAATTGAAAGGGAGGATTTGGCGTTTGGAGGGTACGAACATGGTAAAAGCCAGGGAGACAGAGCTTGAGGGGGGGGAAGGAATTAGGGGAGGAATCCCAACATTCGAGGGCAATATTTAGGGGGATTCCACCCAACTGTTTTGGGTGACAAGCAAAACAGAATTTGAAAATTTCAAGCATCCCAGAGCGGATCAGATTCTGCAACAAGGGAAAGGGTCAGCGATCCTCGTAAGGCAGGCCAGGTAACGCAATAGGATGGCCGACAACCCGGAAGGTCCACGCCATCCTTCCAAACAGCCAAGTTCTCGGTGAGAATCGGTGGGGGTTGAAAAAAAAATTCCCACCATCACACCACAAAACCACAAGGCGATAAGGGAAAAAGTTCGGCACTGGTTGGGAGTAAACGAGGGTCCCTGGAGAATGCAAGGGAAAGTGTTGCCGTCAGCAAAAAGGACGTGTGAGAGCGTGAGATTGCGCTTAGCGAACCTGGGGAAAATGGAGGTAACAGGATCTTGTGTGGCAGGGTTCATTATGCAGTCTTCAATTAGGAGAAATTAAACATGACTCTTTGCTAAAAACGGGTTTTTAGGTTGCTGAGCCGAAGGGAAAGGGCAGGCTGCTCGGGCACACCAAGGTGCAGGGACAAACCTGTCCAGGACAGGCCTGTTCAGGAAAACCGTTGTGAAGTAAAAAGGGAATGGGGGGGAGTGAATACAATATAGGCGAAAGTGTCTGAGACAGACGGCAGCTAAAACGACACAAATTGAGGGGCGGGATAGGGGATGTCGACCATCGGGAAAAAAAGGGAACATTTCAAAACGCCAGCGAGTGAGGTGGGGGGCCGTCTCCGAGGAAACCTCAGAGGCGGGATTTGAGAGGCGGGGGTACCAAAAACGACATAATTGATCGCTTTGCTACAATACCGGCTTGGGGCCACAAGGGAAGGCTGAGAACGTCCAACTCCCAAAGATTGAAACCTTGCTGGGGGGGAAGGCTGAATGGGTGAAGATGGTAAAAGGGGGCCTGAAATGATACGTAAGATCAAAAGAGAGGGAGGAAGGCTGGAAAAGGGTGGTAGAAGCGTCAATACACCAGGAAAAAGAAGTCTTCAATCGTCCAGAAATAAGAAAAGGAGGGGAGCTACGTCAACTCCAGTGAGTTCACGGAAAGATATAGGTTCCCGTCCCGACCGCGAAAGAAACTTCGGGCATATCAGATCGGAATCGACATAAACCGGGGGTTGCGGCCGGTCGAAAGAGAAAAACATCCAGGTTAAGTCCCGTAAGAAGTGAGTTTGAATATTCCAGCCGTCAACAACGATCCGGAGGGCTGTTCGGATTCTGAAGGAGCCACCAGGAGCTGAATCAACGAAGGAACTCCAGCAAAGTCTCAACGTTCAACGTGTCACCGAGAAAGATCTCACTTGCGGGGAGCACTCATCGCCGGGCCCCCAGGTACAGCGCGGGGCCAAACGAAAGGGGTCACTTGCCGAATCGCACTGGCGGCAACTGAAAACGAACAAACTGACCATGCTTTCAGATGGCAACAAAAAAACACAGACCGCTGCTTTTAAAAAAATAAAAGAGGATCCTGAATAGCCAAATACCTCACCACCTTAGGCCTAGGAAAAATACGGTGGGCTGAAGTTGCGCAAAGGGTTGCAACGCATGAGTATTAACTAGAAAGAGAGTTCATGATCCTCCCCAAACGAAAATCGTGAGGATCCAAGGTCTGGGGGGTCGATATATAATTCTGGGAAAACGGAGTGGCGAATGTAACATCCAAATTCTATTGGTCAATCGGGTTTGTTTCGGTTCAGCGCTGATCGCCGAGTTTGGAGACAAAGCAGACTTAGGTGTAAGCAGGGGTTTTAAGGGCCGCAGTGTAGACTGGGGTTGACGGGGGTCAAAAACCGGGAATAGTTGAAACGCGGTGGAAAAATTAATCATCAAATGGACGAAAGGGGAAATGAAGGGGGATCAGGGGAAGAATTCACTTTTCTGGGTGAAGGGGAAAAAACCAGGCCGAAAAGGGGGTTATTCATCGTGGCAAGAAGGGGAAGAAAAAAAAGCACAGTGGTTGTCGAAGAAGGGGTATTGCCTTCCAGCTTTGAAGGGATTACAAAAGACGCCGGGAAGGGGGAGGCACAGCGATTGGGCTTGGCATTATCTGCGGGGGGTCGTCAAATGTGCGATCGGAGATGCAAACGTAATGTTGTCACTCATGCCTTAGGAAGTATCAGTGGCCGAAGAGGGAGCCGCCATGGCGGAAGTAGCGCCCCATACGTGCGAGGAGGGTACATAAAGGGGATGGGGCCTGTGGTCTGGAATCCATATAGCCTATTTGGCCAGCAATTGATCATCTCCTGACTTATTCACTATGCTCTCAGAGTCGAACGGGAACCATCCAGGCTAGGAGTCAGACTTATAGGGGGAGAGTTCTGGGGGATTGGGTTAAGTGTCTCCGCCGGGAACGGCATATCAATGAACCTGCTATTGGACTTCCGTCATAGTAAGTTGAAACTGGGCAAGTGACAGAGTAAGTCCTCGAAAAAAACAAAAAAAAAGGCGTAGTTCTCAGACGGATGAAGGACCCGAAACTCGTACAAGCGAAAACTGCGGGCAGATTCGCTGGCCAGAACTCTTCCGTCTCCATGCGGTAAAAATGCCGCCGGGCCGGAAGAGAAAGAAACCGGTTAAAAAGAAGAGGTCTGGTAACTTAAAAGGGAAAGGAGTCAGACAGGACAAAGACACAAGGAAGGAAGGTCGCTTGGAGGGAATTGGGGGGGTCATGGGGTACGGGGCGAGAGCCGGAGTGTAAAGGCTCTCCCCAATATCCGGAAAGGGGGCAACAAAAACAAAAAAATCACTCCTGATAAAAATGAGGGAGAAAGGGCCGAACAAGCCGGGAACCCCTCAGAACAGGGTAGATCAGACCTCACGACGGGCGCGAAGCCTAAGACGGGCTTGGCAGGGGAGTGCCAAAAATGAATTGCAGTCCAGGAGCAAGAGATCACTAGAACGTATACCGAGCGGTGCCATTCATCAAAACCCGAAAAATCGGCGTAAGAGAAAACGGAAATCAGAGGGAATTAAAAATAGAATCCTCGTCAGGGGTCAAGCGCGTGGCGACCCATGGGGAAAGCATCCTAGGGTTCTTTCAAAACAGGGGGATGGGTAGTCCAGATCGATGTACCAAAGACGGGGGTCCAAGAGCAAGTGGTCTTCTCAAGCGGGGTACAACTTTGGGTTCTAAAGGGAAAAGGGGGGGGTGCCTCTCTGAAGGGATAAAAATTACCATAGGGCTTCAGAATGGAGAGAAGGCTTAGCGCTCAGAGTTCCGTCCGTGGAGGGAAAGTGCGGGCTTACCTGTGGACAAGAACCAAATAAAACTCCAAGCGGAGGTCGTCCAATGAGCCCTAATAAGTACGGGGGAACGGCCGATCCCGGCGGACTTGAGTGGGGGTACTGGGGGCCGAGGAAAGGAAAGGGCCTTGGGGTAAAAAGTCAACACCCCAACAGGGGCAGCCCCGCAAATAGGGGGCAGAAATACTTGATGAAAATTGGGAGGATTGTCGGGACTCCTTGGGTACTAGTCCGTGACCGGTGCCTTGTTTGAGTGGGATCCAGGAGCCATTAGATCAGGCCGATTGGAAGTCCAGGTACGAAACTTAAAACTAAAAACGAATTTGGACAGAGTGTATTAACTGAAGGGAGCGAAAGAAAAAAAATAAAAGGGACAAGGAATTCTAAATACAAGACTCGTTTAGCATGAATGGGCATAGACATAGACACCATTGAAGCCATCTGGACGGAATTGCTTTTAGGAAAGAGATCGTCGGGTTTGTTCAGGATCATCCTATGAGGTTAGGATGAATCTGTCATAAAGAATGACTCAAGAAAGCCACCATAGATAAAGGCTGAAATGCAGCTAATCTCTATGGGGTTTGTTTTTTGGTGGTTTTGGGGGTGGGTGCCGGATTTTGGTATGTTCGAAATACGAGGCAACGGGACCCCGCACATGACGCAGAGCTTGGGTTTCGAAATCCGGCTGGGGCCGGGGGGAGGGCAGCTGCGCGTCCGCTGCCGGTGCTGTCTGGGGCCCAACACGAGAGCGGGCCGACAAATCCTCCCGGGCACACAGGGGACTTTGCATCGCGCTCCAAGTTGCCCTTGTTCAGAACTTACCCGCAACTGCAAAAGCATTCCAGGAAATGGTGAAATATAGCGCGGAAGTTGAAAAGGGCATGGTACGTGTGGATTTGATTAGGGGTTGGGGGGGGGAAGTGAATCTAACAGGCTGATTGCTTCAGTGCTTATTAGTATAGGTTGACATTGGTGGGGTAGGTACTGATCCGTTTTCGCATCGTATCCCCTCAAATTTACTGGGGGCCGGGAGGTAAACAACTTGAATGCTGCTATCTTTATAAAGCGCGCAGTTGGGAGACTACTTCACCGCGCTTTTGAATACCTGATAGGAAACAACTACCTAGGGATACGGAAACTGATCACTCTTGGGGGTCAATGGCGCCCAGTCCATGGACGAGTGAGCTGTCTTCACTGTCTGTTACCCACTGGATAACACTTTGTCCTGCGCGCCGCGAGGGGGCGATGATAGTATCCTTTCTGTCCGTCGAACTCCGGATTGGAACTCCGTAAGAGCCGATAAATAGGAACATATAACATTCACGAAGCAATAAAGGAGCAAAGGAGGGAGGGACGAGAGGGGGGGGGAGAAATGTCCGAAGAGAACTCCCGGAGGGGATGCCGGGAAAACGGAAACTTTTTGCTGAGGTTAGCCATCTCTCAAAAAAAAAGAGGGGGAAAAATCGACTACAAGACTGAGTGTAGATACCGGAATTCAAATGGAATGGAAAATGGGAGAAAAGAAGAGGACAAAGCAGGGAGGAGTGAACAGGAGATCTGACACTGTGCAGTGAAGTCAGGATAACTACCTGGGTGGTGTGGTATAACTCAGTGAGCATGGGGGGGGGGGAAAAGGTGTACGGCGTGTAGGTGCATAGGGGGGCACAAAAACAGAAACGCATCACTAAGAAAAAGGAGGACAAAGAGCTGGATGCAAAGAACAAAGTCGGCCGGTCTCGTCATAACCATCGAACACACCCTTGCGCTCCAGGACGGCAAGGACTAGTCTCCAGTCCTTATATACAGAGGAAAGACAGTCAAGATAGAATAAGCTTGGAACCGGAACGAGCGGCAGAACGGAAGCTAAGGGGGAACATTGACAGGGGCAGCCGCAAACAGAGGTCCACCGGAACCAACACAACAGGTAACCCTCGAAGAGACAGCGGATCGGAAGGGGAAGACGATGAGGAAAAGAAAAAACATAACCTCTAATGCAGAAGAGCAGGATCAACTTGAGCTAGCTCTCAATACGCGACTTAGTTAAGTCGGTCAAACACCTTAAGGGGGGAGAAGATGCCAAGCCGTTGAAAGTGGCGCCGGAAAATATGGCAGGTACAACAAGCAGATTAAAGCCCTGACACTAGTAGAAACAGATCGGAAAGAGTGGGAGTCACGTAAGAGAATCTCAAAGCCAAAAAATCCGGTGCAGAAAGGATCAGAGTTCCTGGAAAAGGACTTCTCTATGTGCCATAGCAAGTCCGGAGGGGTGACGAAAGGACCCTGAGATGGGCAGAAAAAGAAGGGAAGTGAAAAAGGCCAAGAGGACGCTCAAAATAATAATGTTGCGGTGCCCTTAACAAAGGGGCCATCAGAAAAACGTTCTGGATTAGCGGAACAATGGCCGCTCCCGGTCAAGGAAGAACTGACGACATCGTGGGAAGGATTCTCGTTTGTTCCGCGTTGCGCAGATAAAACAAAAAAGGGAAAAAGTCATCTAGTACCCGGTCGGCGCCAACCACGTCATTCAAGGTCGTGGAAACACGAGGGGCCTCACATCAACAAGTTTTCCGGGGAACCTGTATGGAGGAAAAAGTCTGGCCTTAGCAGTGTGTTGTGGTGATTTACCACAAAGGGAAAGGTGCTTCATATGCCAAAAAAAATCCCTTGCAATCGCGGCTTCAAGAAAGGTAGCGTTCAAAAATATTCTTATATATTAGTGAGTGGCCTATTTGGGGTTGATGGGGCGGGCCAGCGAGAACGTCAGGTAAGGGTTCCGCGCTGAAGAAGGGACATGAGAGACCAAGCTGAGAAACAATGAAGCAATGGAGGCTTTATAAGTCCATCAGCTGCTCCAGCCAAGCTGAAGTTTCTCAAGGGTAACGGGACGTCGAAGAATAACATGGATTCAGGATAAAAAAGAAGGAAAACGCATTTAAAAAGCACGAATGAGAGAACCGAATAGAAGTGACCTGAAAATTCTAGTAAACTGAATGAGATAATGGCAATCGGAGGAGGGCAGTGGCCCTGGGGGAAAGGTCTCGAGTATCCCTGGATCGCAGCACGTAGTGCAAGAAAAAAAAAAAACATGCTGCTTGCGATCTTTCAGGAGGGGATCGGAAAGAAATGTGTGATGCGGCAGGTCCAGTAACTTGGGAAAGTCCTTATCAATGCAGGTCGACAGGTCAATTAAGAGTGGTCGCAAACAGTCGCATGGCAAGAAGGGGCTGCCGACCGGAACAGGGGGCAGCTGCCAAAGAAGGCGTCAAACTCAAGGAAAGCGCCTTATGCATGTCCTGGGGTCAAAAAGTAGTCATGCAGCCTCATACTGGGAATGTCGGTCTAATAAGGAAGGTATCAGTCTACCGCAGCGGTCAGAGGGCTTTCGCTGGGAGGAGCCCAAGCAGAAAGGCGGTACAGTGACGGCAAAAGATTCTCCTCAACCGAAGAGTGCGGGATGAGAGAGGGCCGGGTGAAGATCGGTCCCGCGAACCGTAGACTAGTGCCAAGGTACACCCTATTTCACCGGTGAACGGCGGAGGAAAGGAACACTCCCACCCTCAAGGAGAGAAAAGAAAAAAAAAAAGGACCGCTTACAGCGCTCAAGGGTCTGAGACTAATATGATAAAGCGTCTCAAGATAACAGGGTCTCTGGGGGGCGGCCGGCTCGTAAAGGGGGCATATAGGGATGCGTCAGACGAAAAAACTTTAGAGAAATTCAAGCCAGACAAGTAGTTGAATCCGAGTAAGCCATATTGGGGCAGGAAAGGCCTACAACTAAAGAGAAAATTTAAGGATCTTCTAGAAATTTGTCCTAGGACAACAGAAGCTATTTGCCGGCCTCAGAGCAAAAAGACCAGCGCTGGTGAAGAAAAGGGACTTTTGGAAAAAACTCGCTGGGGAATGTACATGCCCGTCTGCGACTTGAGAAGTCTTCTTAAAAATGGAGAGGAAATAGAACGATAAAAAACGCCAAGTAAAAAGGCTCTGCACAAACAGGACTTATTAAAGGAGTCTCAAGACAGCAATCTCTTCCTCGACCAGAGGGAGGGTTATCGGGTCTACTTGGACGTGCAGACAACACCTTCAGCAAGAGGAAAGAACCACCAAACTGACGATAAAACTGGGAGGGCAATAAAAACGGAGATCGCGACCAGAAGATACCCAAGAAAAATGAATCTAAATACACTTTGAAATTTTCAAAATGAAAAGGAAGTTGGAAAATAGAGATTCCCGAAACTACGATCGCCGGCCATCTCTCGAAAAAAAAAAAACTTCTGAAAAAACTGAGGAATCGGTATTTGGGGTCTGATAGCCTATCTGACGACGTGGCGAAAAGTAGAACCTGGGGTGCGACTCAGAGTTCATGGGGAGCGGGGGGCATCGGGGGGAGGGATGGCTTACAAAAAAGAGGTCATTTTGGGGAAGGGGTTCATTGGAGAAACGGTTGGGGACAAACTTTCATTCGGCCGAGGGACCACGCAGGGAACCTGCGGAATCGCTACAGAGAGCAAATCGAAAAGATGAGAGGGAGCCGGGTCGTAAAGTTGAAACTTCTTGGGTCATAGGTGAGGCAGCTCAAGGGGGGGTCACGTATCTAGCAGGGCGAAAGGAGGGGCCACGACATCCCCAAGTGGGCGCGGATATCAAAAAAAAAAGGACTGTTCTTCACGCTCTGGCACGACGAGGGGAATAGAATCTTGGGGGTTCGAGGAATAGACGGAGAGGAAATAAAACGTTGCTCGGGAGTCTGTGGAAAGGATATGCTAACTCATTCGAAGAGCCCACGTTCTCGAGAACGAGCGGAAATTAGTGGGGGACTGGGTTCAGAGCCTGAAGGGGCGCCGACGAAATCAGGGAAGAAAGATTTGGTACTGTTTAGAGAATCGAGTAACGACCTCTTCACGCACGTCATTAGGGCTTCAGAGCCTGAATCGGTCGCCGAATTCGTGATCCGGTCTCCAAGGACCGAGAGGGTCGAACGTCATGATCTTAAAGGCGGAACGTTGTAAACGTGTGAAACGCGCTGCAAAGGGAAAGACTATCGACGCAAATAACAACATAGATTAAGGACGGGAAGGAAACTCGGGAGGGGAAAACGGCCATGAACTAGGACTACTGAATGCCTTGAGGTTGAGAACAACCATCCTAAATAAGCTGGCTGGAGAATGAAGAAAAGGGGCCTACTAGACTACCATGTTCACGCAAGCTTTGACTGGACATAAGGGTACACTGTCACACGGTGGTAAAGAGTTGGCTCTTTTTTCGTAGCGGGGGAACCTGGTAAACTTCTATCAGAAGGCGTGTCCCAGTCGGATACAGAGGAAAACGTTGCCTGCCTTACTAATGGAAAAAGAAGGTCACCAGGGAAACTTGTAACCAACATAAAAGAAAAAAAAAGAAAAAAGAAAAAAACACAGTAGTACGACTATCCGAACTGCGCGAAGTCGTGCAGCCTACGGCCTGGTTAAAACGGCAAAACGTTGCAGTCATAGGGAAAATGTGGGAAGGACCATATGGAAAACTCTTAAATGATTCGACTGAGGGAGTTCAAGAAACGTACGCTTGACTTCATTGGATAAGAGATGTGTGGCGGGGGGTGGGATAAGGAAGGGGTGCGCATTGCGTTGGTTCGGGGGGGTGAAACTTAGAAATGTTAGAAACGGATAGATTTCAGGGGGATGGCCGAAGATTGAAGAAGCAGGAAGGTAATTCAGTCACAATATTGAGTAACTCAATGCAGGGAAAAGTATCTCTCCAATCAAAAAAGTCATGGTCCGAAAAGAAAGGAAAACTGGAGAGACATAAAAAAAAAAGACACCGAAAATAGCCCGCATAATTTAGAGACGTTACCCTTCCGGGAGCCACTGCATTGACAAGGATGGGGCTGCAGATAAAAAAAACGCTGGAAAAAAAAGCACAAAACACTGCGACAAAAAAGTTGAATAAGAAAAGAAAACGGGTTATGATTTTTGACTGAACTACAACGGAAACCTTGTCCGGCTTGAAAGTCACAACCTTATGTATAGGGGACTGCAAGCTGAAAATGGAGAAGTAGAATGAGAAGGGTCTTAAACGAAGTGTGAAAAGATTTCTTCTGGCGGATACGGTATATAATCACAGAAAAGAAGAAGTTCAGGTTGGAGGTGACAAGTGGACCTCTTTAGGCCAGAGCAACCAAGTGTGAGCGTCCTATAGAATTTACGGGGGGGGACGGGGTCCTGGCCCAATTTGGTTGAAAGGAGCTATTGGGAGGGGGGGTCTAACTCTAACGAATGCTCAGCCAGAACACAATAAGTATGGAAAGAAGAGAAGGGGAAGAGAGCTAAGTTAGTGCACGGAATGTGGAGGGGGGTGGAAAAAGGATTGGGGTAAAAGGGAGCAAAAATTGTTAAAAAGAAAAAAGCGCGGGAAGCATACAGGGGGGAGCCTCGGAAGGGCCGTCGACCATTTCCCCTGCTTGGGGGGACAGACTGCCGCGCCCGGTCAGGTGTGACCTGGAGAAAAGATGAAAATAACTCATCGAATAGAGCATAAGGGAAGGTCCGTTTCGAAGAAGGTGATGTCATAGGGAGTGGATCGAGGAATCTTCTTTCATGGCCGGCATTCTTATTATTCGATTGTACAGTGTGATGATGAGGAATTCGCTCGAGAAAATCCCGGTAAGGGCGGAAACGAGAAGCGCGTTCAAAGAAACGTGCCCCTCGGGACACACACTTGTCGGCTCTTCTGATTCTCTGATTCGGATCTCAGGCCGGGCGGGCGCAGGTGTACCGAAAAGGTCAAGGTGACATGCAGCCGAAATGAGGAAGAGCAGGCCACGGTCGAGTGCTCAGATGAACGGCCGAAGGAGAATCCCTTTAAATGAGTCATCAGGTACTTAAGGGGAATGAGACGCAGCGCATAGTTCGGAACTCGGCTGGGGGTGAAACTTCTAAAAAAAAAACTCTAGGTGAAGGAAGGAGGTT
>Ga0179593_1527112_pt1 | contig 11618 bp, 10 predicted proteins | sample CZODoug2_1_08_16_FD_185931 | JGI IMG/M metagenome (GOLD analysis project Ga0179593, IMG submission 185931) | Vadose zone soil fungal communities from Angelo Coast Range Reserve, California, USA - CZODoug2_1_08_16fungal (PacBio error correction) | ecosystem: Environmental > Terrestrial > Soil >...
TAGGAAAACGGACTCGATCAAAAAAAACAAGGGAGGCTAGCTCACTAACACAACTCCAGTAAGATTAAGGAAAGGGATACTCCCGCCCCGCCCTACGCCACGGCACCCTCAGGGGGGGCCTCCAGGACCGCCATCGGTCTAAAAGGGTTTTCTACCTCGTCCTCGACACGACCGCATTTACTTTAAAAGATCCGAGCCGCCGACAGAGGGGCCTACGCGAGACCCATATCGGAAGTATTTCTCTAATACTAGAGGACTGGGCGAAGAATCGTAAGGAGGGGGGAGAATCTCAAAGGAATCGCCGTCGGGCACGGAGGCTAAGCGTGATACACCGAGCAGACCCTAAGTCAAGCCAGCGATTAAACCGCAACGAAGGATTCGGTGAAGGAAAGGGAAACTCGCAGCCCTCCCGAAACGAATCGAGGTCCCCAGGAAGAGTAGTCACTATGCGGCAGGAAAGGATTCTTGACACGGGGGAAAAGTGAAAGGTGGATATCTGGCGCTCCAAAAAAAGGCCGGGGGCAAGCGGCCATTGGCATCAAACCCTCAAGGAAAAGATAACCACAACCAAAGCGAACTCCGATCTTTGATACCAGACCCCCCGGTGTGTACAAGTAAACAGGGGAGAAAAAGAAAGCAAACGGCCGCCGGAGTTGCGAAGCTAGAAAACCCAGACCCATGTTCAAACTCCTACAAACGGAAAGTGTAGCCGCCCGGGGGCGCGACTCGGCTTCGCCTGCTTTCTAGAAGGGAAGAAAAAAAGCAAAAGAAAGGGGACCGCGGTTACCGACGCCCTGAAGAAGCAGGAAGCGCCGTATCTTCTTTCCTCTCGAGGAGGGACCCGCCCTCCGTACAAAAAGGGGGGGGATTACGAGGGTCTCGAGGGAAAATAGATGGCCGCCGGGTCCGTGTACTCTTAAACACCGGGATTTGCTCCGAGAGGAAAGGCGGGTTGTCCCCTGAAGACGGAGAGAAACGAAAAGACTACAAAAAAAAGAACTCCGGGAAGCCCGCCCAAGGAAATCGAATCCTAAGCCTAAGGAAATTGAGAAATGAAGGTGCTTGAGGACGGGGTGAGGGGCAGAGTAGGTAAATCAAAAAAAAAAAAATACAAAAGCGCGGGGCATAGCCAAATCCAGGGGTCCAAAAGGGATTTTCAAGCAACGCTCGGTCCGGTAAAACGCCGCACCTCGAGCCCCGTATCGGCCTACAGCACGTCGACTCTAGAAAAAAAAAAGTAGCCTGAGAACCGTATCCTTCACGAATAAGAAAAGGACTCTCTCTAACAACCTCCACAGCAGAACATCAAAAAAACTTTGTGATTGTGTGGGGGCCCGCAGATACTGGTCGAGAAAATTAAAACCGCTCTTCGAGCGGTGCATGGAAAAGAAAGACGTCGTCTACGCAGGACCATCAAAATCTAGTCCGTCCTAGTGCGCAAACAAGGGGGAAACAAAACCCCACACCAAAAAAAAACAACCGGGTGTCTGGCGTGGACGAACACGTCAAAAAAACTATCTCACCAAGAAGAGAGGGGGGCGCGGGATAAAATCCTCCAACACAGGACAAAAAGACGCGGACGACGTCCCGAGGTTGGAGCAGCGTAGGTCGGGGACCGAGTCCCGAAGCACCGAACCAAGTCTCTACCAGTGGCCGGGAGCAGGCCCGCTAAATCAAAGGAGGTGTCGCCTCGGGAAGAAGGAACAAGGAAAGTACTGGCGAATTTCGGACGGCTGAAAAAAAGGAAGATAATCCTTCTCTATGGCCTTGAGACTCGAGAACCAGTAAAAGACATGACAATCTTTGGAGAAAACGGGCCGTAGCGGTGCAAGGTTCTCCTCAACAACTGGGGAGGGGGGGAAAAAAATCCTAAAGGCGGTCGCGATCTGATGTACCACCTTCGACTAGTGGAGAGTTCCCTTACCATCATCTCAACACAAACGAATAAAGATAGAGGAGGGGCCATCACAGCGAAGTGGGTCAAGAAAGAGTTCAAAAAAGACCGGTCCGAGGAGAAAAAAGCGTCGGGGGGAGGCTACTAGACCAGATAAGTGCTTGGCCTGTGGGAGGTTTTCGAGATGGGGGTAGGGACTTTGGGGGGTAACAATCTCACGGCCATGAAGATACTGGGGTGCGTAGGAAGGGGCCTTACCTGCTACATTTCATCCAGTAAGGGCGTGCTCCTTACAGCGGACAAACCCGGGGCATTGCCAATTCCGGGAGAAAAAAGAAAAAGTCTTAAGAAACACTTGGTCCGATGCACTGGAGGTAGGGGAGCGCCCGGAAGAGAACTTGCCGAACGAAGAAAATACGAGGTGATCAAATATTGAAAGTCGTGTCTTTATTTTCCAACGGGGAGGAAAAGACGCTAAAATTGAGCAAGCGCCTCGTTTCTTTCTCAAAGAAAACCGCACTTGTTGTGGAGCAGAACGATTCCTCACTATTCTCTGCGGGAAACCGGAGTAAAAGGTCCTCTGCTTATACTTCGGGCTTCTAGAAAGGAAGGATAGCGACGTTAGGAACGAATCTTAGAGAACTTAAATATCATTCGGAAAAAATGTTCCGCACACTCTTCTCTGGGAGTGAGTGTCTTCTACCAGGCTTATAAAATCAGGGGGGTCCAGGGTAAGAGAGTCCGTTTCTGGAAAAGAAGGGGGTGGAGGCAGAGAGTGGGCTGAGCTTTTTCCCTTTGCTGTCTTTGCGGGGACATCCTTCACTGGAGGACAGTCTTCAAATGAACCGGGGGCGGGGAGTGTCTTCTTTGAAAGCCTCGCAGAAAAGGGGACTCCAGAGTTCGGGGGGGGGGGGGAAAAGGGTGTGATTCAGCTCGGAGGAGGGAGTGTCCTTTGCGGAGGGGGAGGGCTGGGGTTTGAGGTGTTCTGAATCTGCTACCCTTCTTAAGTCAAAAACGGAAAGAAGTTCCAGCTCGAACGCGGGAAGCTTTGTGGAAGCTCTTCAGCGAAGGTCGTAAACTCGAAAAGTTCATGGACCGCTGACACTATGAACACACCTGTTGTCCTTAGTCTGGGGATACTAGGAAATCGAAAAAACCAGGAGGAGAGCTGGGGTCTGAGTCGATCGTCTGGAGAAGGGGGCTTAGTACCCTCTTTCTAAAAAACGGTTACTGCACAATGTGAGCCAAAAAAGAAGTCGGCCTACTAATGGAGCGTCACTGCCTGGGACTCCAGGACTGGTTGTCTGTTTATCACATTTGGGGTTAAAGTCGAGATTAGCATCTTTCTCTGTACTTTCGGGGAGATTAAACAATTCCAAATCCAGGGAAGGCGTTTCCTTTCTGCAACGAAAGGGGGATAATATCGCTCGGGGGTTTGGAACGAACCGTCTTTTTCTTATTCCATTTCCGGCCACTAGCTGGTTGGAATAAAGTCTGAGACCAGACGGGGGAAACTCCCAGCGGAACAGCATCTTGTCGAGGGGATCAGGAGGGAGTATGAAATGGAAGGAAGGAAGTCAAAAACTGGGCTCATTGGATATTCTGGGATTAATGCCCTCATCAGGTGGGTTACTCTCGGACCACGGGGAAAGCTAGCTCTGTGTCGGAAGAGAGGGCAGAAATAAAACGACCGGACGAGTAAGATTCGGGCGCGGGCTTGTCTTCGAGTAGGACCATCCTCTAAGAGGAGAGGACAGGGTTTCCTTAGGAAGACGAGGTCGGCTGCGGGGGGGGAAGATTTCCACTACCTCGGGGAAACGTTTCTCTCTGTAAATGCTGTCTGGTAACACCCTAAAGGAAAATGAAAACGGGGAAGGTACCTTGATTGAGGAACGTTAAGAAGTTGGAGGGTGAATTTATGGAGAGATACAATTTGTGACTCATCTTTTGCGGGAATGTAAGAGGGATGTATCATCAAGAAAGTAATGGTTGATCTTCCGGGGAAATGTAATCTCTCGCAACAAGGGGGGAGATTCCATTGAAATGGACCATAACCCACGGAAAAGGACAAAGAAAAAACTTTAACAAAGGCCATTATATTAAAGGGGATCTCTATCCTCCTCCAATTCCCAACTGCTCCGTAAAAAGGTAGAGAAAATCAGAAGGCATGAACTCTACGGGGTAGGTTTCGCCATAATTTCCGGAGAGCTAAAAGGGAGGTCTTGACTAGAACGAAAGATCCACCTCGTCCCACCGCAAGAGACCACAAAAGAAAGGAGGAATGCTCTGACTACGGGGAACCAAACCCTCATCGCCCCCTAAAACACGCCTTACTACTGAGGAGAAAAAGTGAAAAGACACGAGCTCCCTTGCCTACGAAGGGCTCAGTCAGGACAGCAATGAGGATTGCGGCGGGACTCTCCCCTCTCAATCCCCGATGAACCAGCCTGCCGCGGACGGCCGACAGGTCCTACAAGACGAAAGAAGAAGAACTCGAAAAAGGTCCCAGCGGGAATTACAGGTTCTGGGGAGGGTGAAGGCGCCACCAACCAGACTCTTGTCTCAGGAACCAAAAAGGAGGGAAGACGCTTTCTTCTCCACAGAGTGGTTGCAGAACCATGCCCAACTTGGAAGTGGCAGGGGGTCTGCCTACAGCTCCATCAAGTCCCGCCGCAGCTAAGCCAAGACGGCGTCAATTAAAAGATCAAACAACCTACCCCCAACTTTGGAGCAACAAAACCGGGACGCTAACCGAAGTAGGCTAAGGCTGTCTCCTTTCGTTACCGGACCTGGAAGATCATGTTCCGAGACTCGGCAGGGGGCTACAGCAAAGGACTCCTTTGGAGACAAAGGACTCGAGCTTGTACGCCAGGCCAACCTCACGTTTAGGGAGGTCCACAAAAAAACGAGCGCCTAGGTCCTTCTCGCGGGGGAAGGAAAAAAGCCTGCTGATGCTGGTCCGGAGATGACGTAGTTCCTTTGACCTCCTTAGGGAAACTGGACCCCTCGCCGAACAAAGACGCCCTCAACGGCAAACACATCACAGAAAAAAAAAAGAGAAATACTCACCCCCAAGGAAAAAAGCTATCCGGGTCGTTGTGGCAGAAAGGCAAGAAATCAGACCTGGAACAAACGATCGCCCAGGGGAGAACCTCCAGAAACGGATTTGAAGAAAGATAGGAAAAAGCAAAAGGGCCCACGCAACATCGAAAGGGGAGAGGCCTCACAAAAAAAACCTTCATCATAAGTCCGCCTACGGCCGGAAATTGCAAAACCTTAGGAAGGGGGGGAAAACGTCCAGAGAATACGAAAAGGGGTCACCCACCTGGGAAGAAAGAAAAGAATCAGGGTGACGGAAATCTCCGGTGTGGGAAAACAAGGAGCCTTAGTAGGGAGGAAAGGGCCGTTCCAACGAATGCAAGGCAAATAAATAAAGGCAGTAGTCTAGAGAGAGGGAGAACGGAATATATGCGAGTAAGACTCTGTTAGCACACACGGGTGTATTAGAGTGTGATACTACCAGAGAGAGGCTGCAAAAAAGGAGGATTTGGGGGCGAACTCCGGGAACACTACGAAAGAGAGTTCGAAAGCCTGCTTTCGGGGGGGGGGAAGGAGGATGATCTTTCTCTTAAACACGTCCGCCGCCAAATTGGCTAACGACCTTTAGGGAGGAGGGGAGGGAATGGGAATATCACCTGATGTCGAAGAGGAAAAAAAAGAAAACTGAAAAGGAAGAACGAACGTGTTCGGCCATTGACTGGTACGGGCTTCCTCCAAAAGAGCCACTCCCTTCATCAAGAATGGATGGCTGAAAAAAAGAAAAGAGGGATACCTAAGGGGAGCCCAGTCAACTAGGCACTGTTCCGAAATTCCAAGGATAATAAAGCTGGGAAAAGAACGGACCGAGGGGCTGCTTGAGCTGAAAAAAGGAGGGCTGCCAATTAAAGCTCTCTCCACAACAAAGGATGAGGAGGGAGGTGGTCATCAAAGAGAAACACTGTCAATGGGGGCATCAGAGGCGTCAAAGAAGGGGGGAATCTACCAGCCGGAGGAGCCCTTAAAAGGATGGACACAGATACGGCTTGGGCCTGGTCCCACAAAGCTTTCTTATATGGGCTGACGAAAGGTGAAGTAAATGACGGGAGGGCGAGAGGGGGAAGAGACGTAATTGGAAAAAAGGTAATCAGTGCCCCACGGTTAGGAGACACACGGAGTGCACAAAGTGAGAACTCCCTCTAGCCACGGGTCGAGCAAGTTGCGGCCGGGCGAGCAAACGAAAAAAAAAGAAAGGGGGGGACTTAGAACTCTTCTAGCACCTGCTCGTCGAAAGGAGGGTTCTTATTTACTGGTGGAGGAGAACGTTGGTCTCATCTTTAAGGTGCTGACACGAAAAAAGGCACAGGGGGGGTTGTAAGAAGATAAGAACTCGGATCTCGGGGACTGTGTTCTAAGCCCGTCGGTAAACGTGTCATTTCGGAAAGCCAGGGGATCGTACGATCTCGTTGAGGAAGACCTCAACAGACGTGAGAAGTCTGGCCAACCTGGGAAGAACTGAGGACGGATTAAAATTGGGGAAAGGGGGAACCCATGCCTAGGAATCTAACGTCCCTTCCTCAGGACTAAGGAAGGTGGAGTCGATAGAGGTTGTGTAGATATTCAAGAGACGGGGGCCGATTTGGGAGGGGTCCCTTGGCAGACGCATTCTTGAAGAACAACGTCTCTGTGGTCAAAGGTAGTCATTTCGGTCCAGGGCTTGGTCTGCTTTACCTGGAAACTCGCCAAAGGACTACAGGATCTAACATTCGTAACTCCTTTTTTTATATAACGTCAGGTTTTGATTTCCGTGAGGGGAGGAGGAAGCCAAAGGCGTTGGCGGGAGGAGAAAAGGGTTGGGGGTCGCTGATCATCCGAAGGCGGAGGGAAACTTCTAGTCCATCTCGACCGAGGCGAAAGAGGTTTTAAAAAGTGAGGGACGCACAGAGATCAACTTCTTCCAAGCAGCTCTTCTGTACCATACACGTATCCACCACCATCGTATGGACAGAGTGTCCCAGTCCGGGAGGATTTGAAAAAAAAGCCTATTGACGGAGGTACGTCTGGCGGGTCCTTATGGTGATTTAAGTGGGCCTTTATCGACTAATAGAAGGCGATGAGACTTCTAGGCCCGGTGGATACCCATTAACGTGTTGGGGGGGGGGGTGGGATAGTAGTTGATGGGGTGCGAAACCGCCTTGAAACCATCAAGGACTGGGCTATGAGCAGTCCAAAGGAAAAATGGAAACGCAAGTCGCTTTTTTCTGCACCAAATATCTTCCCAAATGGGGGTGGCTGTACCGTTTGGGTGAAAGGGGACGAGGCAAATATTCGTTGGTAAAGGAGAATCTCTGAAAGAAACTGTAAACCGAGACCTAAGGGTCGCTTAGGGGAGGTCGGACAACTTTCAGGAAGGGCGGAAAGGATTTTAAGGCTGGGGGAGGGGGGCTTTGGAGGGGGCTTATTAGCCTCAGAATTTCAAAACTGGGACGGGCCTGGTAGGCCCGTGCGGTTATCAGGGGAAAAGGGTCAGATCTACGACGAATCCTTCTTGTGCTTGGCTTGGAGGCCGACGTTCGGCAGGGGAGGAAAGGGGACTAGAACGTCGACGCAGGCATGGAGAATCGGGTTTACAGATTTAGGCATATTGCGGGGGTGGGAGGATTTCAAGAAACGGGGCGGGCACTAGTCCTTCAAGAGACGGGGACAACCTCCCTAATGCCACTGAGTTGAATGTGTGGGAAAGAAGGACAGCCAGGGGAGGGTTAGAGGCCTGGATATCAATTGGTGTCATCTAGTCTTGTTTGGGGGAAAGGAAAAATGAGAAAAATCAAAGGGCTTCCTGTGGGTGGATCGTTGTTTCCATGAAGCTCATAGAAAAAAAGGAGGAAAAAAGAGAGAATTCCATGAAAACGCAGAAACAACTTCCTTAAGATTAAAAGACCGAAAACATCGGTTCACAGGGAAATACGCAAGGAAATACCCTAAAAGTGAGAAGGATAGAAATACCATACCTTCAACGGAGAGATGTATGTGGGTCTCCGAGGCGGGAAGGGATAAGACTCTAGGGGGTCGTGTTCAATACTCCACCATTCCAGGGAAGGAAAGATTAAAAAGGACCGGAAACATGGAAAGGGCCTGTACACCTTGTAGCTAGGAGATGAGGGGACAAAAAACAATCCGCTAGTAGACAGAAGCAGAGACCTCCGTACGACACGGGTCTTCATGGATGAAATAAAAAGCTCCCACGCGCATGGCCACTCCGTCGGCAGAAAGGAAATTCAAAAAAAGAGGGATGACTCCTTCAGGGGTCAAAGTCATCAAAAGAGCGCAAGAAGCTGCATCCGACATTTGAACCTCGGGATCTGAAGACATTCGTTGTCCCAGTTGAGGTAATGATGAGATCGTGCGTCAGCACCCGATTGCCGCGGAAAACAGGGGCAGAAAAATCGGGGGAGAGAACACAAAGTGGAGCAGGAAAGGCTATTTTTTCCACATCCCCGTGGGGGGCCGTGCCAAAAACGCCAGTGGCTCTCAATAAAAGGAAAAAAGTAAGGAAAAGGATCATCCCGACCCTAAGGGGGGAAAGAAAAAAACCAGACAAAAAAGTTAAAATGTCTCGTCTTCTGATCGCCAGTGCGTCACATTAAAAAAGGGGATCGGAAGAGGTGGATCCTCAACGCCGCCGGATATAAGGACTCTTCCTCTTTCGGTTTCTAAAGGATGGGAAACCACCCGTCCCCTCCGGGCAATTAACGGTTCAAAATAGGAGATAAAGGGAAGGCCTGGATTCGGGGGAAAGGACCAGGTTTCAACCTGAGGGACGGGAGCGTCGGGTTGCACCCCAACGGAGGGGACTAGACGAAAACTCCTCAAATCTAAGAAAAATCAGGGCTCCGCAAGCACACTTCCAGAATCACCACTAAGATGAAAAGCTCACAAACAACAATCGATCCTTGGTTGGATTGGTTTCTGTCTAAGAAGAAAAGGAAACACTCTTCGAGAAGGAACCTTAAAGAAAGAGCCTGTTCCGCAATCTCAGGCGCCCGGACCTGGAAAAAGGCCTTCCAATAGGCCCAAGTCCTCAAAAGGTCAGAATCAACTCCAACTACTCTCCTGAGAACCAGGAAAGGAACGTCCTATGACTCAGCATAAAGAATAAAGGAGAAAGAACAGTTGTTGAAGGGAAAAACCGAAAAAGCCTAGAGTACGGGAGGCTCTAGTCCCGGACCGGAGGAGGGTTCTTGTCACATTCGACCCTACTTACGCCGGAGAGAAAGTAGGGAAGACGGACAGAGTATCTGAGAAATCGGTTATGCTCAAACACGGGGCCAGGTTATCTTCTGAAAAAACCCAAAACGAAACCTTACCCGCATCTCGCGGGACCAAAAATCCGCTACAAGAAGAAAAGAAGGGCAGCAGTCGAGTCGGGAGGCGTCGCTGCACGAGAAAAGGACAAACCATACCGGGGATGACCAGTGAAACTGTGCCGCCGAAAGTCGACACTTCGGTAGAATAGTCAACGTATGGAGAAGAACTATTTAGCATGGGTCGGGGGATTAAGTTCCAGATCTCCAAAAAAAAGCCGTGAAAGGCGTTCCTGAAACCAATAAACCGCCTACGACAAGGGGGCGTACCCAGGCACTCAGTAGAAGGACTCAAAAGATAACAGACGGTCCGCAGCGGGGCCCCCGGCTGTAAGCTGAGGATTACCACCCTTTACGAAGAGTGAGGGCCTTACCACTCTCAACAAAAAAAAGAGTTGAGGAAGGGAAGCGTTGCAAATCAGAGCGTCAAATCCCGGGGGCAGGGGAGGAGGACAAGATTCTGAGCAAAAATGGCTGATGTCCGATACGGGCTTGGGGCAGGGGTAGAAAAAGAGGAGTTTCTTATATTGATCTGGGGGGCGACCAGATTGCACTGCCAGAAAATCTGTCAGATCGGGCCGGAAGAAATCCAATTGCCGAAAAGGAGATCCCTTACAAGGTACGGGGGAGAAAAGTCCTGATCAAAAAACGGTCCGGGACAAGCTCTCCTCACGTCATCAGTGTCTTTGGCGGAAATCACCGCCGCACGCCTGGAAAAAAAGAAAAATAAAAAAAAGTCGGAGAAACTGACTCGGGGAGGGAGGTTGAGGAAGGGGATCCTTTTGAAAAAAGTCGTACAGGTATCTCTCTTTGTGCGTCGCACAAGACGCAAAAACCAGGGCCCCGGTGTTTTATAGAACGAGGAACACGCAGGGGGAAGGAAGTCGAAGCCTGTCAAACGGGGGGAGGAAATAAGGGGGGAGGACTCTGCCAATCTAAAAAAATGACTGGAAATGGAACGACTACTGAATAGGGATTGCAAACCCGTATCCATCCAAGAAAGGATGCAATTTGCCTTGGGTCGGGAAGGGGTTACCATTAAATGAGCCATATAATAACCCGGGAAACGATCATGCGGGGCGTACTCAGGGGGGGGGGTGGGGAGGAAGCGAGACTGTTGGAGGGGTGAAGAGTGTGCCTGTGGTGATGGGGCGCTGAGTGTGAGGAAAAAGACCGTCCAAATCCATGGATCATGTCGTATTCCTAGGGTGTGCGGTCGCTGAAGCGAAAAGCAACAAAGAGAACTCCAGGATCTGAAAAGCTCAAGGGGGGAGGGCAAACAGTCTTTGAAGTGATGAGGGGACTGGAGGGGAACAATTCTGTGTGAGGACTTCTCCAGGCGGGAGGCGTCCACGGAAAAATCGGAGAACAGACTGGTGTTGAGCAAAAGGAGGGTCACAGCAGCCAAAGATCGTCGTAGACTAGGTGTACCTCGGAATATCCCCGGGCGTTAAAAACTGAAAAAAAAGAAAACAGTCCTCGAGGATAAACAACACTAGTGACGGCAAGGGGGATGACTACTTTCTAGGGAGGGTCTCACCTATTCGGGCCATTACTCACGAAAATGGCAAAAAGAACCTCACGGCGAGAACAAGTTAGCGGAAAGGGGAAAAGGGGGGTTCTCCCATCATTACGGGGGAGGATACTAATTTGATGGTTTAATCGTCGTGAGCATCGAAGGGGACCCCCGCAGGATGGAGATGAGATAAAAAAAAGAATGGCAACTGCCACGGAGGGATTGTGAACCTATAGGGATAAGATAATGTGTAAAAAAAATCGTGAATGTCCTCCACGATTCGGTTGGTTTATCCAGGCGAAGGAGAAAAGGGGGACAAGAAAATTTAACCTAATAAACAAGGTCTCTCGTCCAGGGATAACCTGATTAGAAGTAGGATGTGTCCGGAGGTTAAAGGGGTTCTTAGAGTCACATCCACTCTTTCGGGTGGGAACGGAAAATGACTCCTGGTCAGGGGATTAAGGTCAGAGCTCTTTTTCGAAGCCTTTCATCATTCCTACTTAAATGTCGAAATGGGTTTGAGCGAGAAAAGGATTGAGCCCATGCCGCTTTAGAGATAGGAGATTTAGAGTTGTCATATGGGGGGATATGTCCTTAGTTCGAGATACTCATGGTCGTGCTCTAGGGAAAGGACTAGGTAAAAACAGAACTAACGTAGAGAAGCGGGACCGGGAATTGATGAAAGCCAAGGTCACTTTTCTGGGTCATGTTGGAAAGAGATAAGGTTGACTCATCTCCTGTCCGGTGAAGGGGAGGATTTGAGCCTCAAGGGGAGGGGGGGGGGGGTAGTTTTTGAGCGGGTGAACAG